>Ga0136617_10000111_pt1 | contig 56681 bp, 40 predicted proteins | sample AntDrymUQ3222106_2_FD_129672 | JGI IMG/M metagenome (GOLD analysis project Ga0136617, IMG submission 129672) | Polar desert sand microbial communities from Dry Valleys, Antarctica - metaG UQ322 (21.06) | ecosystem: Environmental > Terrestrial > Soil > Desert | place: Antarctica: Dry Valley...
CATGCCCGCTTGTTGTTCGTTGTCTCCCCGCATTCTGTTCCTCCGTCTTTGGCGTTGGACCAGATTATAGTTGACCGTGATCAACCTGCGGGAAGAATCTTTAGTTTTTCAGCAGCCTGCTAGCGCTGCGCCGAAGCTTGCTGCCCGCCGGAACCGACTTGGCGATCGGAGGCTAGTCTGTGTGCGTTTGAAGAGTACCGCGCAAAACCAGATTCCAATCGCCGCGCCGATGATCCCGCCACTAGCCAGAAGCTCCAGGTAGTCATTGTGGGCCTCCTGGGGCACCAGCGTTCCCGAAGCATTGTGGTAACCGGGGATCGCCACCCAGTAGCCCCCCATCCCCACTCCCGCGATGGGATGCGCTTTCCACATCTTCCAGGTTGCCTGCCAGATTTCCCTCCTGCTAACCGCGGCGGGGTCGCGTTCTCCTGGCCCCGGCTCGAACCGACCCGCCAGCCGGTCACCGCCAATCCAAAGGGTACCGCCAACCACGGCCAACAGAAGTAACACCAGAAAGAAGATTCGGACCGGCAACAGTCTCGCGACCTGGAATGCTTTACGACCCGCGCCGTTTGACTTCGCAGGCGGAACAACCACTGGGAATAGCAGCACCGCGGCAATTAGCTGGGCCAGCATCGCCAGCAAACCTCCGCGAGAGTTCGACAAAACCAGCGCGGTCCAAATGGGTAGTAGCGATGCGAAGTAGATCAGCGCCCTCTCCCGGCGCATGCCCCCGCCCAGAATCGTACCCAACGTTAATCCAAAGCCCATCTCCATCAAAACCGCAAAATGATTCTGATTTACGAATTGCACCGCAATGATTACGTGGATCACGATGCTGAGGCGCCGGTCGGTGGATACGTAGCGAAAGAGGAGAGCGGCGGATAGAGTGAGCGCAAGAAGTTGGAGGACGAAAAACCGGGTCCCGTATGGATCGGCACTAGTGGCCTGCCACGAAGAGTGAGAGATGCCCGGGATCGCTCGGGCACCGACAGGCACTGTCTGTAAGAAAGCGAATACGTAGCAATAGCTAAGGGGATTAACACTGCCCGGCCGCGAAAACTCCAGGAACCGCTCACCATACTCTCAACTAGCGCGAGCAAACTGAGAGCGACAACGGCGCAGATGAAGAACGCCTTCCACCAGGGCTCAACCGTTCCATATGGAACGGCCGTGAACACGATTAAAGCCAGGAGCGATACAAATATTGCTTTCGCGGAAATGTTGGCGAAACCACCAACTCGATCTTCCACCGGTGCCGCAACGCGATCCGCCGCGTTTACATAGTCCATCAACCCATTCTCTTTCCGGCACCGACTGTCATCGCTAGTCCGCTGGTATTCACGGTCTCCTCGGCGAATGCTTCTAGAATTCTCTCACCTGCTTCTGAAAGTTGCCCTCGGAATAGCTCGCTCAGATAGTTCATGTCGACGAGCAACGGATCGGTTTCAAACGCTCGATAAAGATTCATCCATCCCCACTGTCCATTCGCGGTGGCTAAGGGCAATCGCAGACACCAGAATGATCCGGAGTCAATCACATCTTCGACATCTATAGCGGTGCGGCTCCACGACCAGAAGATGCGGCCGTTGCGCAATTCGAGGCCGCGCTGAGCTCGCTGCTTTTCGCTGGCCCTTATGGCTCGCTCGTTAACTTCGTCTCCCGCGGGATGCCCAATTTGCACGCAGGCATAAGCAAACTCACCGGATTCCAGCAGATACGATACGGCATCAAACACCTCACCCAATTCGGTGGCTTTGGTCAGCGCCCGACTCGCGCGTCGAACCCGGATATTGTTAGCCACCCTGATACGGCGGTCGCCAACTGTGCGTTTCACGCCGGCTCTCAACTCATCCACCTCGTGATAGCGAAGGTTGCCGACGGCGATGATTACGACAACGACAACAACAAAGAGAACAAAGCCTGTCGAGCGCGTTCCCGTTTGAGTGAAGAGCATTGCTAGCAGACCAAACGCAGCACACACCGCATACAACACCAGGGCAACCTGACGTTGCGACCAACCGCGTGCGAGCAGCATGTGATGAATATGTTCTTTGTCCCCTTGAAATAACGGTTTACCACCTACTATCCGGCGCGTCATCGTTACTGCCGTCAACAACGGGAAGCCCAAAAGCGAGCGCCGGAATCACTACCGCTACGGCCGTAGTCGCCTTTTGGGTACCCAATACCGATAGTGCAGCGAGGGTAAAACCCACGAAGAGAGCGCCTGAATCGCCCAAAAAGATCGACGCGGGGTTGAAGTTATAGCGAAGAAATCCCGCCAGCGCTCCACAAAGGACGATAGCGACCACTATCATCAATGGGGCCTCCCGACTGAAAGACACCACCAGGATTACGAGGGACGAAAATAGCGCGGCCCCTGTGGCCAGGCCGTCCATTCCGTCAAAGAGATTGAAGGCATTCGCGATGCCCACCAGCCAGAACACTGTAATTAAGAAAGAGACTGTGGTTGGGAGCTCAACCGATCCGATGAACGGTACAGACAGGGCTTCGACGCGCCCGCCCATCGCATAAAACAACACCGCGATCAGACCAAGCGCGGCAAACTTCAAACTGGCATTTGTACCGCGTAAGTCGTCATAGATGCCGAGAAACAGGACCAGCGTGGCGGGAATCAACGCGACTAATATCTGCGGCGCCTGCTGCCGCAACGCCTGCGTGAGCAGATTGTCCACCAGAGGCAGCGAGGACAGGGCAATCAGGCAAGCCAGATAAAGCGCGACTCCACCCATACGAGGAACCGCTCTGCTGTGAGTTTTCTTGCCGGCGAGCGGGAGATCTAGGAGCTTGAATTTCTCGCACAGACGACGGATCAAGGGAGTTAGAATGAGTGATGAAAAGGTTGCGATTATAAAGAGAGCGAAATAGGTATTCAAGGGCGAAACCTCCGCTAGCTTAGTATTCAGCAATCGATGGTTGACGGGAACCGGGCGCTACCGAGCAGGTGTGAAACTTCAGCGATCTCCAAATTAACGTCACAAGTACCGTCCTTGGGTTCCTCAATGTGACGATTCGAGCAGGTGAATCATCCGCGGCAATAGTGTGTCCTTTGCAAACTTGCTCGCCAGTTCAGAACACCTTCCTTTTTCCAGCGACTTCTTTTGTTCGGCTGCATCCAGGATGTGGGCCACCACTCGATCAACCTCGCCGTGGCGCGCTGAGTAAATGGCAAAACCGTTGGTAGCTTGGGCTGCGATGTCGGTGACGTGGCTTTCGGGTGGTCCAATATACAGAAAAGGAATGCCTACCGACAGGATGTTATACACCTTGCACGGATGGACAATTCCGGAAAGCCCATCACCCATCACCACTGTGTGGAGATCGGCGGCTGAGAGCGAACCCGCCAGGTCTTGGAGGGACTGGTAGGGAAGACTCGATATTCTGTTCAACTTGTGTTGCGCCGCGAATGCTCTCACCTTCGCTTGTTCCGTGCCTCCGCCTACAAAACAGAACGCGATCTCGCTTCTCTCCGCCAGCCGCAGCGCTGCTTCGAACAGCGTGTTGAACGGATGACATGGGCTATGATTTCCGGAATACATCACCACAAAACTCCGACTAAGATTGTGCTGCTCCCGGAAAGCCTGCCTACCCGCTTCGTCAAAGCAAACCGCATCGCCGTGGGCCCAGGGCGGCAGTACTGTGATCCGCTCGTTTGAAATTCCGTGCATCAAAATACGTTCCTTCATGAAGCGATCGAGCACGATGACGCGGCTCGCGTGTTGCAGGCTGTACCGCAGAAACCTCTTGAGGATTTTTCCGGCAAAAGAGTCGTCCTTCAGCCAACCGGCAGCAATTGCCTCGTCTGGGTTAAGATCCATGACCCAGAAGAAGAAGCGTCCCCCCTTTATCTGAACAAAGAGTGAGCCGAGCAGTGAAATCAGCGGAGGCGAGGTCAAGGCGACGACCACATCAAACCGCGGGAGCGGAAGCAGCCGCAGCGAACAAATAGTCAGGAAGCTGGCAAAGTTTACAGCCCTGCGCCACTTTGAATGCTTTCCCAGCGCTAATGAAGAAATGCGGATAATAGTAATTCCCCGCCAGGTTTTACGTCGCGCAAACCGCGTGGCCGGGTCATCGTAACCGCGATCGGCGGCAATGACGGTGACCTGGTGCCCTTTCTCCGCCAATCCTACCGCCAAGTGCGTCAACTGCTGGGCCGTCGCCATGACGTCAGGATAAAAACACTGGTTGAGAAGGAGGACCTTCATGAGAGAAAAGGATTTGTGTCCTGTCGCGAGGTTCCTATAACAATGAGTACGTAACAACTAGCGCACGGAGGTGGCAGAGGTCTTGTCCCTGAAAAGGACGAAGTGAATACCCGGGCACCGCCCCCGGGAAAACCGGTATGACCCGCGACCCTGAAAGGGTCGCACCATGCCAAAAAAAGATTCGACCTGAATGATCTGGTTCGTCGCGACTGCGACCCTTTCAGGGTCGGGACTGAAATCTTCCGTTACCGGGGGCGTTGCCCTGGGCGTTGCCCCCGGCTATTCACTACGTCCCTTTCAGGGACAAGGGCGAAATTCGATTTCTTAGACAGATCATTACTGACTTGGCCTGGCGATTTGGTGCATCCCCGGCTCGCCTAAAATTCGTGGACGGAAATATGCGACTGTTCTTTCCAGCCCAACGCGTAGTTGAATGGTGGGCGTCCAGCCGAGCATGGTCTGGGCCCGGGTGATGTTAGGTTTTCGTTGCCTTGGATCGTCTTCAGGCAGCGGCAAATGCACTAGCTCTGACTTTGAATTGCAGACATCCATCACTTCCGACGCCAGCTGTTTAATGGTGAACTCCGCTGGATTACCCAGATTCACGGGTTCATGCAAGCCGTCAGTGTTCATGAATTTGATCAGGGCATTGACCAGATCATCGACGTAACAAAACGACCGGGTCTGATCTCCCTCTCCGTATAGCGTCAACGGTTGGCCGCGCAGGGCTTGCACCACAAAGTTTGAAACGACACGACCGTCATTCTCCAGCATTCGCGGTCCATAGGTGTTGAAGATTCGCGCAATGCGCGTGTCTACGTGATTTTGCCGGTGGTAATCCATCATCAACGTCTCGGCAATACGTTTACCCTCGTCGTAACACGATCTCGGGCCAATCGGATTCACATTGCCCCAATACTCTTCCGGCTGCGGGTGGATCAGGGGGTCGCCATAAACTTCAGACGTCGAGGCCTGCAGAATGCGAGCACGAACGCGCTTGGCCAGCCCCAGCATGTTGATCATCCCCATGACGCTGGTTTTTACCGTCTTCACAGGGTTGTACTGGTAGTGAATAGGCGACGCGGGACAGGCCAGGTTGTAGATCTGATCGACCTCAAGCAGTATCGGCTCTGTCACGTCATGCCTCACGAGCTCAAAGTGCGGATTATCAAGGAGGTGAAAAATGTTTTCGCGACGCCCGGTAAAAAAGTTGTCCAAGCAGATTACATCGTGGCCTTCGTTAATTAACTGCTCACACAAGTGGGAGCCAATAAAACCCGCACCACCAGTTACAAGGATTCTCATGTTTATATCCAAATTGAATTTGAAACTCGAACTTCCGCCGAAGTAGAGAAAATCGGACCTCAACTGCGAGCTCAGGGGACACTCCCCAGCCTCGATATCTCCCGGCCTTCCGCGCGCGATAGAGCCTCGAGATCAGATTGAACCATCTCCCTGACTAACTCATCGAATGTGTATTTCGGGCGCCAGCCTAGCACCTTGCGAGCTTTAGTGGAGTCTCCCACAAGTTGATCGACCTCAGCGGGGCGGCGGAAGCGTTCATCAATGACCACATACTTTCGGTAGTCAAGATTAAGCTCGGCAAAGGCTCGGTCGCAGAACTCACCCACGCTATGGGATTCTCCAGTTGCGATGACATAGTCGTCAGGCTCCGGCTGCTGCAGCATCAGGTACATTGCTTGTACGTAGTCCTGGGCGTGACCCCAATCGCGCTGCGCTTCCAAATTGCCCAGGTGGAGCTCACTGGCGAGACCAAGCTTTATTCGAGCAACCGTGTGGCTGATCTTGCGAGTCACAAATTCGAACCCCCGGCGCGGTCCCTCATGATTAAAGAGAATGCCGTTGACGCAGAACATGTCGTAGGCTTCGCGGTAGTTGCGTGTGAGATCGAAGCCGGCAACTTTGCTGATCCCATAAGGACTGCGGGGATGAAACGGTGTGGACTCGCTTTGCGGAACCTCGCGCACTTTTCCGAACATCTCGCTGGAACCGGCAAAGTAGAAACGGCATTGCGGCCGCAGCTCTCGGAACGCCGCCAGCATGTAGTGAGTTCCGTTAATGTTCGTGTTCATCGTCGTGAAACCATCGGCAAAACTCTCCGCCACGAAACTCTGAGCTGCGAGGTGGTAGCACTCGTCGAAGTCGTAACGACTGACGATATGGAAAATGCTCGGATAGCTTTCCAGCCTTGCGGGGTGCAGGATGACCTTGTCCAGAAGGTGAGCAATCCGTTCCGTTCTCCGTTGAGGTGCTTCCAGCGCAACGCGCCGCACCAGCCCGTGGACCTCGTAGCCTCGTTGGAGCAGCTCTTCCGCCAGATAACTGCCGTCCTGACCCGTGATGCCGGTGATGAGAGCTTTTTTTGTCATTTCAAAATACAGAGTACAGAGTGCTGAGTATTGGTTGAATAGGAAGCGTCAGCTACCTGGTTTGCGATTCCAATTTCCTTCCTTCGCTTCCGCTCTACTGCTGCTCGCAAACCGCCGATAATATTTCCGACCTCGATTGCTTGCGTCATTAATGACTCAAAGGACTGTTTCTCCAAATACCCAACATCGAAAGCAATGTAGAGCTGCGTTCGCAATTCAGCGCACGAGCCCGTCGAAATTGAGAGGAAACGGTTAAACTTTGCAAGACTTCCTTTCTCGAAAATCTTCGGCCATGTTCGAAATGCTGGAAACGGCAGCACGCCGCACCTGATCCTTGAGACCATAATCCTTAGCGAATCTTCCTTCATGGGTAACTTCATAAATCTTAGCCGTGAGCTTTCGCGCCTTCTGCTATGCAATCAACTCTTCGAACTTTTCAATTTTCTTCTTCATGAGGTTTTTCCTTTGGTGAGGTTAAGGGTTTTCACAGCACTCAGCACTCAGCACTGCACTTTATCACGAGTTTGGTGTCCGCCGGACAGCCTGATTCCCCAGATACAGCACATCTATGCGAGTCTTTAGGAAACAGTCAATGGCATGACGCGGGGTGCAGACAATCGGCTCATTTTCATTGAAAGAAGTATTTAAGACCACCGGCACTCCCGTCAGCTTATGGAAGTTTGAGATGAGCTGATAGTAACGCGGATTCAATTGTGGCGAGACTGTCTGCAAACGGCCTGAGCCATCAACGTGCGTTACCGCCGGGATCTCTGAATGACGCTCCGGCCTGATCTGATAGACCATCATCATGGAAGGGGCCGGATGGTTCTGTTCGAAGTATTCATCAGTGTGCTCTTCCAGAATTGATGGGGCAAAGGGACGGAACGGCTCGCGTTTCTTTATACGGTCGTTCAGTATGTCTTTCATTTCGGGACGCCGTGGATCGACCACAATCGAGCGGTTGCCCAACGCCCGCGGTCCAAATTCCATGCGGCCTTGATACCAGCCAACCACCAGTCCGTCAGCGACATCCTGGGCCGCACGCTTGGTTAGATCCTCGTCTGCATAGCTCTCGAATGTGAGGTCGCTCCGGTCTAACTCTTCTATCATTTCGGCGTTCGTAAACTCTGGTCCAGAGTAAGCGCCCTCGATCGCGGCTCCACGCTTGTGGTTCAGGCTCCCATGGTAGATCTGATAACAAACTCCCAGCGCCGTGCGCTATCACCCGCTGCCGGCTGTACGAAGACACGCCGGAAGGGAGTGTTGAGCAATATCTTGCCATTCATTACCGAGTTGTAGGCCACCCCCCCGGAAAGGCCCAAATCGGTGAGTCCGGTTTGCTGGTGCAAGTGCCGCAACACGTGGAAACCGACTTCTTCGAGACGGAGCTGCAAGCTGGAGGCAATGTCGTGCTCGCGTTGGGTTAGCTGCCCTCCGGGTGGACGTGGAGGGCCAAAAGCTTGCGCAAACTGATCCGAGAATACCCGCCCGATGACAGGAGAGCCATCGTCCCATGTCATGTCCACACCTTCGGCATGATGGCGAAAATAATCGAGATTCAAACGAAATCGCCCATCTTCGTCGGTGCGAATAATGTCGCGAAACTCTTCCATGTATCGGGGCGTGCCATAAGGTGCGAGTCCCATGACTTTTCCTTCGTCGCCATAATGCGGAAAACCGAGGAATTGCGTGGTAGCTGTGTAAAGTATGCCAGTAGAGTGGGGATACTCCACCTGGCCCAGCACCTCGATCGAGTTCCCTTCTCCTTTCGCCCACATGGTCGAAATGAAATCGCCGAAGCCATCGATGGAAAGCAAGGCTGCACGCTCAAAGGGAGACACGTAAAACGAACTTGCCAGATGCGCGCGATGATGTTCGATGTTATGAAACTGCGCGCGCAGTGTGTTCCTCGATACCCCCAACGCCTTGGCCAGATCGTGTCTTAAGTCACGCACCTTGGCAGCATTTCCGAGGCGATCGGCGACCAGCCGAATAAATCCGCGGCCGTCACCGGATTTCGGACTTCGGATTTCGAAATTTCTTTGGCCACGAGAACAGCCCCCTCTACATCTGCCCCTCTGCTGCCTGGATACACTGGAGCGTTTGGGTCCCCACCCTCCTGGGGTGCAGTCGAATACGAATTCCGAAATTCGAAATTCGAAATTCCCCGGGCCGTCCTCCGGGCAGCAAACAGAACCTTTTTATGCAGATGTGCGGAAGGATCGCGTGAAATTCCGATATGATCGATATCCTCTACCTTTATTCTCGCTACCCTGAGGCAGTAGCGAACGGATTCGGTAGGAAAGCCGGCACAATGCTTGAAACGATTGAACCGTTCCTCCTCCACTGCGGCAATCAGTTCTCCGTCTTTAACCATCGCAGCCGCCGCGTCGCCGTGGTACGCGTTTATGCCTAGGATGTACACTTGAAATTTCGAATTTCGAAATTCGGATTGCGAAGGACAAGACTAGCTTGACTTAGCGATAGATTTCCCGGCCGTGGCCGATCATTTGGACAGTCAAGAGTCCCTTGGCCTGATTAATGGGTAAGCAATGCGGTAGTCGCCGACTCTAAACTTATATAGACCTTTCAACTTACCTGTCAGAGGCTGCGGCGTTATCTCCTCGAAGTATTCGGAGAGCCATTTGATCTTATCCAGGATACGTTGGGCGACAACTCTATCGATCTTCTCAAGATCATCAAGCGCTTCCGGTCTGAGTTCGACTCGATAAGGCATTACCACCGCAATGCGGTTTTCTTAATAACGTCTTCAATCGGCACCCCTGGCGAACCTTCCGGCTGTTCAAGGGAACGTCGAATCTCTCTTTCACATCTTCCCTTAAATGAAGATTCGAGTCTGGATCGCCAAGCAATTCCTCCAGCTTTTGCTCGACGGTGTAGTCAATCAACACTTTGAGTTCATCTATTGTCAAATCTTCGACTCTCATGTCTTTGAGCATACAGCAGTAGAGTTCGGATTTTCGAATTCGCCGGGTCGTTAAAAAAACCTCATATGGACTCTTCTGACGAAGCCGCCCAGCCTCTTGCCCGCGGATCCTGGTAACATCCGGGGACCCATTCGGAGAAGTAACCCGAGATTTCGCAGTGCGTCTGTCCGGTGACTGCCGGTGCTGAGGAAGGAACGTAGCTGGCGGATTGAATTGCGGCAATAGTAACTCCGAAAATTTCTTATACCGGTGCGATACGCTTCTTCGTATTGCTTGTTTCCTTCGATCAAGGCCAGTTGTGAGCGAAGGATACGAGTGGTGGAGTTTAGCGTTCGCGTGTTGTTAGAAGTTCTATTGGCGCGGTGCTGGCGATATTCACTAATTATTTTGTTATGCACGGGCCATCTCCTCGTTACGCGAAGATAAAACTCGTAGTCGGCACACGAGACCAGCGAGGTATCGAACCCGTTGATGATGTCGAAAGAGTGCGTCTGCAAATAACGGCGGCAGGATGCCAGATGGGGCAGATACGCAACATTGCCAGATAGTCGTCGGATTCATGATAAGGCGGTTAGAAAACCGAGAGCGGGGATCCGTCATGTTCTATATATTGACACCGACCAAATACAAACGCGCATTCCCGATGAGCACTCAGGCTGCTTAGCCCGACTTCAAATGCGTCCCTTAGCAGCCGGTCATCAGCATCTAGAAACACTAAATAGCGAGGCTCAAAGTAAACTGAACCTCCGCGTTCGCGCACAGCAAGGCAGAAATCTTCGTGCTCGTGCATACTGAAGAGTCGTTCGTCAAAGGGACCAGCTCGACGGCACGCCTCCGTGAGTATCAACATGCAGTGAAACTCGGCAAGCTCCGTTTCCTGGGGATGCAAGGCAGAGGCGAAATCCGCTAGTGACTTTCCAGCAAAGATGATTGGTCTCGAAGACGCGTTGGCCCCGTTCTTCCTTGATATTTACAGTGCCTCCCGCCGCGTGAATGCTTTGAGATCCCGTCTCGCCGATAAGCGTGAGAGGGCTTACCACCCACGCGCCCGTCTTCTCGGCGCAGTCGACCAGGACCTTGAGCCATCCGGGACTTACCAGCACGTCGTTGTCGACAAATACGACATACTTGCTCTCAACCTGTTGGAGGCCAAGATTACGCGCCAGGTTCGGAGACAGGTAACGCTTGGTGCGGATCAATTTAAAGTTATGCTGCCGGGCTTTCTGAGCGAGATACCGTCTGATGCGAGCAGGCGATCCGCCGTCGACGTAAACCAAAGAGAACGGGATGTCGGTGTTCTCATAGATACTCTGGAGCGAACGGGATGTGTAGCTAAAACGCTCTCGGGGCACAACCACGATGGTCACTTGAGTATCTGTCATGAATCTATTCTCGTTGGATTTCCAGTCTCGGCCCGCGAAGCGTGGCGAAACCAATCGTCTCTCCCTACCCCTATATGCTGTCGCCTGCTTCGCAGGCTGAAATCTTTGGCCCTTTTCCTCTACCGCGCTTTAAAATCCGCAATTCGAACTTCTCATCCCAAATGCCTCTTGGTCCATTCGTTGAGTACGTAGAGGCTCCATGGCCGAGCCCAACTTGTGTGTGCGTTTAAGTACTTGTTCCAAACTCGATCAGTCTTCCCTCGGTAAGGGTTAGCTCCAACGCGGGTGAGAATTCGCCGAGTCCTTTTTCGACCGTTTTCTTTAAGGGACCCCTCAACCAGTTAGCCCACGGAAATGTGAACCCGCGTTTTGGTTGCTGAACAATTTCGGGCGGCAGCAGATCCTTGAAAGCGCCACCCTAATAAAGAAGGTCCCTTCGGTCATCAGGTTCTCAGGGATCCAACATGTGCTGAGGTGCTGGCCAAGTTCGTGAGGAGCCAGGAACCGATCGTCGTATTGATTGGCTGAGGTAAACAGCAGATTGCCATTACCGTCGTACAGTACGAATTCCGCCGCGAGGTTGCTGACAGGCTTAAGCGCCGTGTACCCAATTTCGATCCCAATCGGTTGGCGGCTATCAAAAATCTGTTGACTCTCCCCCCCTCCATTCCGGGTTCGCACTAAATTCAAGCGAACCAAATCATTACCGGGGGCTGTTTTCAAGTTCGACCATGTTTTTTCTGCAAGGAGACCCGAACCGGAATGCAAGTACATGGCGATGACGTCTGCAGTATTGCCCGAGTTTTCGATCTTCCCTCGCTCCAGTAGGAGGGCCTGAGGACATAGTCGGGCAACAGACTCCATGTTGTGACTTACAAACAAGACTGTTCGTCCCTCTCTAGTGGCGTCTGCCATTTTACCCAAGCATTTCTTTTGAAAAGCCCCATCGCCCACTGCCAGCACTTCGTCCAGCAGTAAGATCTCCGTCTCCAAGTGCGCAGCCACCGCAAAGGCCAATCGCACATACATTCCACTGGAGAAACGCTTCACTGGTGTGTCAATAAACTTTTCAACATCGGCGAAGACCACAATCTCGTCGAACTTGCGATCGATGTCGGATTTGCGCATTCCGAGGATGGCGCCATTGAGGTAGATGTTTTCGCGGCCGGTCAGTTCGGGATGAAAGCCTGTCCCAACCTCTAACAGAGAACCGACGCGACCGTGGATTTCTGCATGCCCGCGGGTGGGTTTGGTAATGCGCGAAAGAATCTTGAGCAAGGTGCTTTTTCCCGCTCCGTTGCGACCGATGATCCCGACTACTTCGCCACGCTTAACTTCGAACGAGACATCGTCGACGGCCCAGAAGGAATTTTCGGTTTCAGATTGCGAATTGCGAATTGAAGAACCATCGGGAGAATCTCGGATTTCGGATTTCGGAGTGAAGAGCCGTTGCCGTTGCAAACCGCAGAGCGAAGGCGTCGGAAGGGCGCTGCGGCAACGTCAGTAATGACTTCACGCAGCGCCTTGTACGACTCTCGCTCGCCAATGCGATACTGCTTGCTCAGGCCTTCACAGCGAATGGCGATATCAGACATGAGAATTTCGGATTTCGAATTCCGGATTCGAATTTAAGTTAACAACAGCCAATCCAGAGTTTCTGCAATCGAGGCCGGCACCGTCTTCGCACTGCTTTCAAATTCGAAATCCGAATTCCGAATTTCGTAATTTTCTAGACTACGTCTGCAAACTCTTGCTCCATCCGCTGGAAGTAATAGAGTCCGCCGACGAAAATTAGGATGACGACCGCCACGGAAACAGCTAGCAGTGCTCCCGGGGGTTCCGGTTTCCCCAGCAGCGCCCAGCGAAAACCTTCCACTACGCCGGCCATTGGGTTCAAGCCGTAAAGTGGTCGCCATCTCTCAGGGACTATGGAACTCGAATAAGCGACGGGTGTGGCGAACAACCAAAATTGGATCAGAAAACCAATGGTGTAACGTACGTCCCGATACTGCACGTTAAGCGCCGAGAGCCAGAGACCCACCCCGAGTGCCGTCATAATGGCCAAAAGAATGAAGGGGGGAAGGGTAACTAGGGCCCAGGTAGGAACGATCCCGTAATAAAGCATCATCACCAGCAGAATCGCGAAAGCTACCGCGAAATCCACCATTCCTCCGAGGACGGCGGCAATGGGAACGACCAGACGAGGAAAATAAACCTTGGTAATCAAACGCTCGTTTGCCACGAGACTATTACTTGATTCGGTCAAAGCGTGAGCAAATAGTTGCCAGGGGAGAAGCGCGCAAAAGGTGAAGATTGGGTAAGGAATCCCCTCAGATGGCACTTTTGCCAGATACCCGAAAAACAGACTGAAAACTACCATCATCATTAGAGGCTGGATGATGGCCCAGGCAGCGCCGAGCGCAGTCTGCTTATAGCGCACCTTTACATCGCGCCAGACAAGGAAGTAAAGCAACTCTCGATATTCCCAGAGCTCCTTCAGTCCAATCGAACTCCAGCTACTGGCTGGACGAATTAAGAAAATGGGCATTTCACCCACTACTAATTTCGGTTCTCGAATTTCAGCTTGCAAGGTTGGGATTAGGATGTAGTTTGCATTGGTTGGGCACAGGCTGGCAGATCGACCGCTCAAGCCTCGCTAATTTGCAAGTCCGGAAGGCGGACCCTGTCCCCGCTCTTACGATGAAGACAGAAATCGTCTGGACAAACCATTCACCTCATTCTTATGCGCCGACTTCATCCCGCAGATGGTCGAACTGAAGTTCACAGGCGTCGCTACGTGGCTTTCAACGTTGAGGCGGGGACAGGGGGTCCGCCTTCCTGACTGCAAATTAGCGTACGTCCTGGCTTTATCATTGCCGGATTTCGATGTTGATACCAGATCTATCTACCGGCGACTGCTTGCTGGTCGACATCTTTGTCGTAGTACCGCTGGCTGTAATGGCGCTGATAGTAGTAGTAGTCGTGCGACTGTAGACTAACGTTATTCAGCACCACGCCAAAAATCTTCGCCCCTACATCCTGAAGCAGCTGCCGCGAACGTTTGACGATATGGCGGGAGCTTTTGCCTCCGTGGACTACCAGCAGCACTCCGTCGACCATCGAAGAAATCAGCACGCCGTCGGTGAAGGAGCTATGGGAGGAGAATCTACGACCACGTGACTAAAGTCTGATTGCAAGATCGCGATAAGTCGGCGCATCTGATCCGATCCCAGCAACTCCGCAGGGTTGGGCGGAATGGGTCCTGAAGTAAGCAGGTGCAATCCGGTAACTTCGTCTTTAAACACGAGCTCAAGAATGCCCGCTTCTGACAAATTACTCGACAAGATTGAACTCAGCCCGGCCCGATCGCTCAGGTTGAAAATCGAGTCCAGCCGCGGGCGCCGCATATCGGCATCAATGATCACGACACTGGCCCCGGTCTGTGCCAGACTAATCGCCGTATTCACTGCCGTGGTTGTCTTCCCTTCGCCAGGCAGGCTGGAAGTGACCAGCAGCGATCGGGGAGCACGGCCAGCTGTGGAAAGCAATATAGAAGTGCGTAGGTGGCGGTATGATTCGGCCAGTGGTGAACGGCCTTCTACGTTCATCAGAAGCTCCGGATTTGAAGCCGGGTTTCCGTTATGCTTTTGAAGTGCGCCCGGCCCGCCAAGTAGGCGTCGCCGCGTGCCCCCGCCTACCGAGGGGATAACTGCCAAGGCCGGCAAGTGCAACAAGCGTTCGACTTCATCAGTTGAATGGACGGTGTCGTCCAGATATTCAAAAAATAGTGCGAAACCAATTCCCAGACCAACTGAAAGGAAGAGGGCGATAAACACCGTTCTCATTCGATTTGGCCCAATGGGACTATCAGGTGCGATTGCGTAATCAATAATGGAGATATTATTGGGCTTGCCGGCCATGACGACGTCGTTCTCTTTAGAACGCTGCAGTAAATTATTCAGCAAGCTCTTGTTGGTTTCGATCTCTTGCTGAATGATCCGATAGTTAATAGCCGCTTCGTTTTGCGTCAGAGTTTCCGAGCGCTGCTGGTCGAAAGCTTTCCTAAGCGATGCCTCGCGTCCCAGGGTCTGGCGGTAACGTGTCTCCAGGTTCGTCAGCAAGGTTGTGCTTTTGCGACTGCGAAGGTCTTTGACCTGGTTTTCCAGCTCCTGAATTTGTTGGGTTACTTCCTTAACTTCGGGGGCCTCCTCGGTTGCGTCCACCAGCAACTGAGCTCGCTTCTGACGCAACTCCACCAGAGTCGACTCAGTTTCGGCAACCCGCTTTTCATCGGCATCTACCAATGCCGTAGCGGCGCCGGGAGCTCTGGCAGCATTGAAGGCAGCCTCCGCGCTCTTCCTGTCATTCTCGGCTTCCAGTAATTGTCTGTTGAGCCCAGCGAGACGATCCACCACCGTATTCTGACTGGCATCAAGGGACAGGATCTGATTGTTTTTGGCGTAGTTAACCAGGCGCTCTTCATCTGTGCGGATTTGTTGTTGTAGTTCGGCGACTCGCTTCTGCAGAAAATCGCCGGTACTGGTGTTGGTCTCAGTTTTCTTCTCGAGGTTTGAAAATACGTACGTTTCAGCGATCGCATTGACAACTTTTGCCGCAACTTGTGGGTCAGGGTGCGTGAAATTTACATCAATAAGGCGAGTCTCTTTGTAGTAACCGCGGGTTTCTTTGACTGGGTCGACCTTCAAGGCAGCCAGTATGCTGCGTACGTAACGCGAGAGTTGTTTAGCTTCCACCAAATCTTCTCTGGAACTAGCGGGTGCAATGGTTGTCCGGAGCGGCAATTCGTTTTGCGGTTTGGTGTTTGGGTCGCTCTTTTCTGCACCGCCGATACCAGACATTCGCAAAACTGTCTGCCAGGTAGATCGCTTTTGGGTTGAGCTCCCCTTGAAAAAATCAGGATTATGTTCCAGATCCAGCGTCTTGACCACCCGTCGAAGGAGACCCGGGCTTGTCAGAATTTGCAACTGGGTGTTGAAGTAGGTTGGATCGTTCGCGGAACCGATGACATACGGCCTGCCTACCAATGCCGAATTGTTTTCCAGATCCACTTGCACGCGAGCTTCCGCCTGGTAGAGATCGGGCTTGCGAGCCATATAGAGCACGGCGAGCATCGTTACCAGAACGACAATGCCGATCACCAACCACAATCGTTTTCGCACTGCCCGCCAGTAGTCCAGGAGATGTACCTCTGTCTCGGCATTGGGATCGACTCCGTAACTATAGGAGTGCGGAGCGGCGCCCCTTCAATCGGTTTCTCGATCGGGGCCGGCTCCGGCTCTCTCTTAACTAATTCACGAGATGGATTCATTGGTCACCCTTTGAATTTCGAATTGCGGAATAGAATTTCCAATTTGAGTGACAGCATTTAAGTGTGCCCTCGGTTTGCCTTGCTGGTTACGATCCACGAAATTCACACGAAGTAACTCGAATAAGCGTCCCACTTCATCCGGTTTTCGTGTCGTTTCGTGGATCGTGGTTGTTTTCACCGCATGCTCGATCAAATTTGCGCATCCGCCTGGTAATCAAAATCCAAAATCCAAAATTCTTTCAAGGAATGATGCGGATGGGCAGCTGCGAGACGCTCGAACCCGCTCCGCCTATCAGGCTGCGGAGGAGCGCTTTTCCTTCCGAAGTCTGCACTTCAACAATGTCATTGGGCAGTAGGGCGATGTCTTCCGCTCGTTTTTTCTCGATAGCGGAGAGATTGACGATTATCTCTTTCTTAGTCACGCTTCCCGGCTCTTGTCTTAGCACACGGATTTTGTCCTTCTTAGTGTCCTGTCTGACGCCGCCTGCCATGGCAATTGCTCGCGATAAGGTGATCGGCTCCTTCAGAGGAATCGTCAGCGGAGTAAACACATTGCCAACAACGTATGCCTGGTCAGCTTCGGGGAGAGAGACGATGTCCCCGGGTTCGAGATAAGGGTTAGCGCTGGGGTGGCCCAGGAGCGTTTCGCTAAGCCTATAACTGGAAAAGGCGGAGGCGACCTCACCCGCGCCGGGTTTGGTGCAAGCCCAGGCTTGCGGCGAATGGACTACGTTGATCGTTTGCCCAGCTCTTGCGGATGGACCTTTAGCGTAAGTGAGCAATTCAAGCAGCCGAACCCGCCGCTGCAATTCAAAACGGCTTTGGTCGTTGACGGCGCCGATGATGGCAACCTGTCTGGAATGATAACCCTTGATGAATACGTCCACTTGAGGATTCCGATAAAACTTCAGGTACCTACCCGCTATTTCCTTCGCCAGCTCACCTTAAGTCTGGCAGGCAGCCTTGATCTCATTATCGATCAAAGGCATGCGAATCATTCCATTGCCTTCCACGCGAACAGACTCCCGCGAGAGATTCGGACGATTGAGTATGCGTATGTCGAGCACATCGCCCGGCCCGATACGATAGCGATCATCGGGTTCGGGAGTGGTGCCGAGTGTAGCTACAGGCTGAGGTGTGACAGCTCTATCCGCGATAGTTTCAGGGGCGGTCGTGACCGGATGCTGCGCTGGTTGCTGGCCAAAGATTAACTGCGATGACGCAACACACAAAACAACCGTACAAATGTACTTAATCATCACCGTTATTTTCCTCCCATCCCGATTCGCCGGGACAACAATGCCTCGCGCATGTGGTTGGGATGCGCCAGGTTTAGTACCGTATTACTCAATATAACTAGCAATTCTTCGTGTTCCCGCTGAAACGTTCCGGTCAAGGGCCAGTCATCTGTCTTAACCACGATGCCTTCTCTTACCCACTGCCAAAACTGTGCTTGAGTGGTCCAAAACTCCTTTCGATCGCGGCAAATCACCAGCGCCGACTTTTTCTTCTTTACCTTTTTCTTCTTGTCTTTTTTTGTATTCATTTTTGTTGTCCAACAGCTAAGTACACCCGTGCCCTTGCATGTACTTCGGATTAGCATCCAGAAGTGGTCACACACAGTACCCCGCGGGGAAGCCTCTTTTGCGAGGCAGCATCAGGTTGTCAAAATAATTTCGAATTTCGGAATTTATAAATATATCTGCCGCGGGGATCAACGCGGATTCCGCAATTCTGAAAAAGCTTTCCCTTCGATCTTCTGTTTTGCTTCGTCATCGTACTTTCGTCACCGTAGCGTGTATACCTTCTTTCTCTGACTCCACGTTTCTCCTCTGGATCCGCGCTTGACCTGCGCAAATCCGCGGCTGAAATTCCTTTTCTTCGTACCGCAATCCGCAATCCGAAATCCGCAGTCCGAAATTCACATGAGCAGTCTCGATATCAACTCCGCTCGTCTCCTCACTCCAAACTTGATGAAGATATGGCGCAGATGGAACTTCACCGTCTGCTCGGTGACCTGGAGACGACTACCAATTTGCGCGTTGGTTAATCCTTCGACGCAACAAAGCGCGACCTGGGCTTCTCGCCGGCTCAGGTTTCGATGCTCGACGACCCTGGTTATGGCGCGCTCAAACGACTGGTTCAACTTGCCACGTTCAATTCCGGCAAACCCACTCTCGCGGCGTCTGGAAATTACCTCTTCCGGCGGGTAGACGCGATAAGCGGCACCACCCTCGCGAGCGACATTCCCGTCAATCTTCCGTTCGCGCTCAATACTGAATTTCGACAGTAAGCCTTCCAGGCCGCGACGGATGGTGCTGAGGCTGCGGATGCCGGTGAGGGTCATTAAGCGGCGAGCAGTCAGCAAGGCGGCAGGCTTTGCGTTTTCCTCTAATGCAAAAAGCATCGCTCGATAGAGCCGATGTTCAACTAGAGTGTGGCTCAACGCCACGAGAGCCATGGTGGGCCGGCCCTGGAAATGTTCGCTGTACTCGCCTAAAGGGTAGGTTTTTGAATCTACTTCGGAGATAAGCGAGGGTTTCTGGGGGAACATTATGTGTTATTGAAAAGTTACTGGCGGCAGGAAGTGGAACGAACAACTTTGTTCCAGCCTCTGGGTAAACGGGCCGCGCGTTGCGTTCTTAAACAGGATGGAAGACTGGACCGGAACTGCACTTCTCCCGGGTTCTCCTCATGTAATCAAAATAGATTTTTTTTCTAAGTATCCGGCCCTATCGGGGTAAAACCATTGGGGAGCCGGATAAGCTGACTGATTGTGAGGCAGAGCCTAATTCCATCGACTACTTCTGTCAAGGAAATTCCTAAGGTGGGTACTGTGTAGTCTGAATCTCCCGGTTGCGTAAATTCGCAGGTCAGGAAGGGTGGTTTACCCCCGCCGACTCCCATCGCCAGTCAAGCGGGGGTAAACCACCCTTCCTGACCTGCGAGGCACTCCAACTTGAGAGATCCCGCGCAAAGCTCGACCAGGGCTATTGACTGCGATCCCAACGGGCTTTAGCTAAGCTGCGCGTCCACCATTTCACACCACAGATGTCCAATAGTTATGTGTGCTTCTTGTATGCGTGAGGTTCGCTGGGAAGGAACGCTGACCGCTATATCGCAGAGTGAAGCAAGAGGCTCGCCGTTCCCGCCAGTTAGCGCAATTGTCCGGCAGCTCAGCTTTCTGGCCGCCTCCGCGGCCTTGATTACATTCGCAGATGAGCCGCTCGTGCTGAGTGCGATTAAGACATCACCCTCGCCGGCAAGCGCCTGGACCTGGCGTGCGAAGACTTCTTCGTACCCAAAATCATTGCTTAGAGCGGTAAGAGCAGAGGTATCGGTGGTGAGGGCTATCGACGGCCAAGCGCGCCTTTGCCGCTCATATCTACCCACGAGTTCCGCGGCAATGTGCTGAGCGTCGGCAGCACTTCCGCCGTTTCCGCATAGTAAAACCTTATGGCCCTGGTCCAGTGCGGCACAGATCATTTCGCCGCTACGCTCAATCTCAACGATTCGTGTGTAAAGCACTGCTTGGATCGCTTCCAAATGTTCCTGCAGAGAACGCTGCAAAAGCGTTGCTGCAGTCAGGCTTCCTGATTTCGGCGCGTTATCCACCTTGCGATTCACTCCGCCAAATAAGTTACCATTCGCGAATCCGCGCCGGCGTTAACGTAGCGGCAACTATCGCGACCACCGAAAAGTTGAGGCTGGAAATTACCATATATTCTGCTGAATCGTGAATGGTGAATGGTAAATGTGATAGGGTGACTCGGATCATTTCCATTTGTGATGACAGTTTTCATTTTGTCATTTCTCTGAATCTCAATTCGTGGTGTTTAGTGTTACTTCATGGATTCGTTTGTTGGGCCGAGAGAACAGAACGATCCAAGAATCACACGAACAGACACGAACAAGTAGTAAACAACGCCCAATGACAAATGAAAAATAACCCGGTCGCTCTGACTTCTTGAGACTGTTATTTAGCTAGCTACTATGACCTCCAGACTCTGCTGTCACTGCTTACTATTTACGAATCACGATTTTCGGTTTAATATTTGCGCGTTTAGCCTTTCAATCCTCACTTAGTCATGACCATTGTCAATTCCACTCCAATGCTGCGCCAGTACCTCGAGCTGAAGCAGCAGCATCCAGGGACCTTGCTCTTCTTTCGGCTGGGCGACTTTTATGAGCTCTTCTTTGAAGACGCCGTTGTTGGCTCTCGCGAATTGCAAATCACCCTGACCGCGCGCCACAAGGAGCGCGGTGATCCGGTGCCGATGTGTGGCGTACCTCACCACTCTGCGGCCAACTATATCGCCCGTCTGGTCCGGCGTGGATTTCGAGTCGCAATCTGCGAACAGACCGAAGATGCGTCCAAGACGAAAAAGCTGGTGCGCCGCGAAGTAGTCCGTATCGTCACGCCCGGAACGCCCATCGACCCCCAACTTCTGGAAGCACGCGAATCAGTCTTTCTGGCGGCGGTGTGCAGCGCCGGGGAGACCGTCGGCGCCGCGTTCCTCGATATCTCCACTGGGGAGTTTCGGTCCACGCAGGAAAGTGGTTCAAACGCCTGGGAAAAGATTCGAGCGGACCTCGAATCCTATGCGCCTCGCGAATTGTTATTCCCTGCTTCGCTGACTCTCCTGATCAAGACTGGACTCTCAGGAAAGGTGCAAACTGCACCTTTGCCCCTCTCTAACGAAGCCAATTCAGGATCAGACTCCCAAGGAGATCAGTCTCAATCGGGCAACGGATCCTCAGAGGGTTCCTCACAGGGTTCCTCAAACGACCAGTTAATTGATGCGACTTTAACCCCGCTCGACGATTGGCTTTGGCAGGAAGACGAGGGCGCTACCCTCTTGCGGAATCAGTTTGGCGTGCGCTCGCTCGAAGGCTACGGCCTCAACGGCAAGCACGAAGCGATCCGGGCCGCCGGAGCATGTTTGCGCTATGCCCGCGATACCCAACGCGCGGCTGCCGCGCACGTCACGGATCTGGTCTACTTCGAACCCCAGGACCACCTGGTGCTCGATGGCATTACCGTTCGGAACCTCGAATTGGTGGAGTCGTTGGGCGGCGCGTCCGGTCGATCACTGCTCGACGTGATCGACGAAACAGTGACCGGTATGGGGGCCCGTCTGCTGCGGTCGTGGATGCTGCGTCCCTCCGTACGACGAGGAGGAATTGAAGCCCGCCTCTCAGCAGTCGAAGATCTAAGCGCGTCACACATCTTGCGAGACAAACTCCGAACGCTCCTGAAAGAAGTTTCAGATCTCGAACGTTTGAACGGCAGAATTAATTTGGGCTCGGCTACGCCGCGCGATGTGGACTGCATTCGGCGTTCACTGAACCAGATTCCTCATGTCCGGGCTCTTCTGTCAGACGCCCAATCCTCTCTATTGCAGGTTTTGTGTGAAAGTACTGACGAGATGCCGGAACTGCGCACCCTCTTGACCGGAGCTATTAGTGATGATCCACCGGCGAAGCTGAGCGACGGCGATACAATTCGTGCCGGCTACTCCGCCGAACTTGATGAATTGCGCTCAACCAGCCGCAATGCCAAGCAAACCATCGCCGCGCTGGAGGCTACCGAGCGTCGTCGCAGCGGCATTGGAAATCTTCGCATCAGATACAACAGCGTCTTTGGCTATTACATAGAAGTGTCGAAGGCTAACGCGGGGCGTGTGCCCGAGGACTACGAGAGACGACAAACCCTCGCCAACGCCGAAAGATATACCACTCCGGAATTAAAGGACTGGGAGAAGAAGGTCCTGGGTGCGGAAGACCGAATCATTCGGCTGGAAACCGAGCTCTTTACCGAGGTGTGTCGTCAGGTTGCTGCCGAGTCAAGGCGCATTCAAGCCACAGCTAGGGCCCTCGCGGCAATGGATGCGCTGGCTTCTCTCGCCGAAGCCGCTGTGCGACGTCGTTTTGTTCGGCCCGTCATACACGACGGCGATGAAATCGAGATTGTTCAGGGGCGCCATCCAATAATTGAAATCTTTAACGAACATCCCTTTGTCCCCAACAGCCTCTACATGAACAACTCTACAGACCGGTTGCTGATCATCACCGGTCCAAACATGGGTGGCAAGAGTACGGTGCTGAGACAAACTGCAATCATCTGTCTGCTGGCCCAGATGGGTGGCTTTGTTCCGGCCGACAAAGCCAGACTACCCTTGTTTGATCGCATCTGGACACGAGTGGGCGCCTCCGACGATCTCACCCGCGGTCGTTCCACTTTTATGGTAGAGATGACTGAGACGGCCGCAATTCTACACAACGCCACACCGCGCTCCCTGGTGCTGCTGGACGAGATTGGACGAGGCACTGCAACCTTCGACGGACTGTCGATCGCCTGGGCAGTGGCAGAATACTTGCACGACTCCGCCGAACACGCCGCCAAGACTCTCTTCGCTACTCACTATCACGAACTGACTGAACTCGCCGAAAGACTGCCGGGTGGCCAGAACTATCAGATCATTGCCACTGAGCGCGAAGGTGAGGTGGTCTTTCTGCACCGGCTTGAACGCGGTCGCGCTTCCAAGTCTTACGGAATCGAAGTGGCGCGATTGGCAGGTCTGCCGCCCGCCGTGCTCGCAAATGCGCGATCGGTTTTAGCGCGACTTGAGCGCTATGAACTGGATGTTTTTGCGGAAGAGGACCAGATTCTGGAGCAGCGAACAAGGTTCGCGGAAGAAGCAAGAGCGGCTTCCGCTGCTGTGGGGGGAGCGGCGGGTATAGGGCGGCCTGGGGAGGCAACCTCTGCAAGCGATGCCCTCTCGGAAGTGACGAAACGAGCGGGCCGCAGAAAACTCGCCGCGCAAACATCACTCTTCGATCTGGCCAATCAAAAGATCGTCGACGATATTCGAAACCTTGACACCGACCACCTTTCGCCTGAAGAAGCGTGGGAGTTGCTGCGCGCGTTGCGTCAGCGGTTGCTCTAGAACTGGGAAAGCCTTCAAGATGGCGAGTCTCCTGACCACGAAAATCTCGCAGGTCGGGAAGGGCGGTTTACCCCCACCTCAAGTTGGCATAGCCTTCGACTTTAACAAGCAACCATTCAGGCCTATGTTGTCAGCGAACTTTAGAGTCAACACACTGGATTCTAACTGCCAGTGGCACCGGCTATGGCTTAGGCGGTGTAAATTTTAGAGGCAACCTGATCACTAGCGCGTCCTCTGGCTTAATGGCCAAGCGATAAATGGTTTGGGGTACCGGATCGTCTTGTGACAGTGACGCCGCATCTGCGGAAGCTGCCGATTGCTCCTTCTCCGTCATGACTCGACCGGCGCCCCCTTCCATCTCAAACTTGGTCGCTTGAGTTGCCCACTGCTTCTCCCAGCCTTCGACAGTTTCTTTCGGCAGGGTGATTTCAGAGAGCTGTCTGGGATCGATGAGAGGTTTTGACGAGACCAGCACGGTCAGGACTTCGGCAACATGTCCCTTGGGGCTCGAACTGGGCTTGATGCGGAAATAATTTGGCGGTCCGGGAATGTAGACCATCTTCCCTGCCTTGACGCGATTCGCGCCCTCAAGAGTTTTCTTAGTCGGAAAGATAAGCCGTGCGTCGCCGAATGAACCATCGGCATACTCTTCCCGATTGATTACGTAGAGGTAGCCGTCCCTCGAAAGGGATTCAATGCTGAGGCGTACCTTCTGGCCAGGAGTCAGGAGAGTTCCCTCCTCCATTCGTTCCAGGCTCCACTCGGTCCGCTCCGATTCTCCTTCTTCCACCAGTTCCTTTGTCTTGTCGCCTGACGTTGACGGGCGAAAGCGCCAAAGGGTAACGCCGACTTGAGCAAACACTTTGCCCGGAGGCGGAACTGCCGCGGCGGCCGCGATGTGGGACGACTTATAGGTGGGTTTCTTGGGCGCAACGGTTCTTCTTCCGCCGGCAGGCTTCGTCGGCCGGTCCCTAATGAATTCTTCGGCTTTGATTCCTTTAGTCTCTGCGTTTTGAGCAGTTGCACTGATCTCCGCTACTTGGCAGACGATGAAAACACTCAGAACTGACAATAACGACCTTATCTTCACATTCATCATTCCTCCATTCCGGCGACACGCGCCTTCTAGTAAGGTTTGTGATTCAGTTCCACAACACTAACTAGAACTTCGGCTCGTCCCCTAACCGTTATAATCTCTTTGCTGTCGTTTTCCTTTGTATCAAGACGCTGAGACTTGTATTTGTCCAGGTAAGTCCGCAACCTAGTAATCTGTTGTTCTCCGGATATCTCCCCTGCCTCGTCGAACGCCCTGCTAAAGATCGCATCTAGTTCTGGAATCGTTTGCGCAGACCATATAACCCAAAGCTTCTCGATCCCAATATTGTTGTCGAAAACGTTCCAAGCGGTTTCAACTCTCCTGTTGGCGGCTATCTCGGGTGAACCAGAGTTGTTCTTGGGTGTCGGAAACAATACGTTGTATTCGGAAACCTCAGACTGGCCTGCTGCTTCATTGATCAAATACAAAGCGCCGCCCTGAGTTGGTTGCACGTTGAATCGAAACCTCCAGCCGTTGCCGAAGACCTCCCGCCCAGTCGACTCGAAGGGTTCACCCTGTGGTCGAGCACCAAGCATCTTCTGAACGGTTAGAGAGTATGTGAGTGATTGCTCCGGCGGAGCGGGCACAACGGCTGCAGGTGTCTCGACGGACCTGCTGCCAGCCTTCAACGCAAAGAAGGCTGCCGTTCCAACTAACAATACGCCCAGGGCGGCCGCAGCAATCCACGCCATTCGATTGGGCGCGAGCGAGGGAGCAGCGGCACGTAGTTTGGCCGGCATTTCCCGGTTACCCACGTCGTCGGTGTAAAGGTTGAACAAAGGCACCCGCACGCCGTGTTTCACTTCGGCTTCGCCAAGGTGGTGAAGGCAAGGAGCCCAACGAGCAAGTTCCATCAGATCGTCCGCGACCCGCTTCGAAACCAGAATGTGACCGGCGTCGCCACAGTCCATCACGCGTTGAGCGATATTGATCCCGCCGCCCGCAACATTCATGTTGGTATTGATGTCGGCCATGCGGTAGACCAGCCCGCTGTGGATGCCCATTCGCAACTTCACTTCCGGGCAGTCTTTCAAACCGTACGCAATATCCAATGCACAACGAAGAGGAGCCTCGGGATCACCAAAAAATACGAGGGCTATGCCGTCGCCCGTGGGCAGACGGATTAGCTGCTTGGTAGCCTGAGCCCGGTTAAAATCTTCCGTCCTGCCGACGATCGACTGGAGCTTCTGCAAACAAGGTGGCTGTTCGTCAATCAGCATCTTCGAGTAGCCCACGATGTCCATGAACAGGACGTGGGCGGTTTCTGGAACCGTCACCGTCCCTGTCGCACGCTCACCTGCCTTTGCCGGAGCAGGATGGCCGGCGAGGACAGTTTGTTCATCGTCACCAAGCAAGGCACTGGACAGAAGATCGCCGAAATCGCGCGCTCGCTGGTATCGGTCTTTAGGATCGAACGAAAGTGCTTTGAGTATTATCGACTCAGCTTGTTGCGGGATCCCCGGACGCAAGTCCACCGGCTTGATGCGCACTCCTGAACGCTGCATCTCCAGCAGTTGATATGCAGATTCCGGATTTGTCGGCCGCCTTCCGGTCAGCAGTTCATACGCGATGACACCGAAGCAGTAGACGTCGCTGGCCTGAGAGAGCTGCCCGGCACTTAGTTGTTCCGGCGACATGTAGGCAATGGTTCCTACACTTCGATCGCTGGCAGTGGTCTGCGAAATTACCGAGTTCTTAACTCTGGCGATCCCAAAATCGATAATCTTGACCTGCTCCTCGCCGTCGCCAAGCGTTTGAATCATGATGTTCTCAGGCTTTAGATCGCGATGCAGAATTCCGCGGTCATGAGCAGCGGTCAGTGCGCGTCCAATTTGCCTCGTGATGTTTGCGGCTCGCCAAAAATCCACTCCCTCGGGAGTGATAATCAGCCGGAGACTGAAGCCATCGACATACTGCATGACAATATATGGCTTGCCATCGGGCAGCTCACCCACATCGAAAATGCCTACGATGCTGGGGTGGTCGATTCGCGCCAGGGCCTCAATTTCCTGTTTGAATTTTCTTACAGTCCATTCGTTTTTGCCCTCACTCTCCAGCAAGGCTTTGACCACCACCGGCCGGGACAGCATTTTTTCGTCAGAGGCGAGATAGACCACGCCGAAGCCACCATGGCCAAGCTTGCGCTTCACCAGATAACGTCCACTCAGCATTGATCCAATGAGTGGTTCCCCATCAATACGGGTGACCGCAGCCGAGTCGCAAACGCCCGTTTCTATGGTGTTGGCTTCAGTTAAAGGTTCTTCCATTACAAAATCGAGGTCCTGAAGGACAATTTCAGTCTTAAAGCCCGGCTCCTGCGAGGCGGGCAATCACGAATCGTTCGGCTCCCCCCTGACGCATATTGAAAACCCGCGGACGCTGCACCCGCTGCTCGTCGGGATCGATCTCTTCCAATTGTTTTCCGGCGCGCGGTTTCTCTTTTCCGATCCGGGGGACGCGTTCGGTAGCGTAATCAAACCATTCCTTTAAGAAGACCTGTCCGTTGCGGTCCCCGTCTGCGGCGCCGGACTTTATTCCTTCTTCGACGAGGGCATAGGCCAGGTAGCTGTGTTTAAGTCCCGCCGATTCAAAAGCCACTTCATCACTTTGTGACGCGGTCAAAACATACATTCCCTTCTCGTAAGCCAGTTGCGCCAAGCCTTTAGTATTCATTGGACCGCGCCGCTCTTCCTCGGCTTTCAATGCCTGACCCGAATTACAAGCATCAATAATCAGGAGCAACTGATCAGCGTCCACCGGCTTGAGAGCCTCTTCAAGCTCAAGATCGGAAATGCTATGAGTGAGGATAGTAGCCAGCCCATCTTTACCGAGGCGTGAACGGGAACCCTGATAACCAATATCGTGCGGTAAGAGATAGAACCGATCCCCCTCCGCCGTTCCGTGGCCAGAAAAGTAAAAGACAACCGCATCTTCGGGTTGGGCCGACCGAATTTTTGCAAGCGCAGCCGGAGAATCTTTTGGCAGAGGACCCGTGGCCGTGCCTGCGAGCAGTCTTAAGGCGAGCAGGATATTCGCCTTCGTGGCGTCCTCATTTAGCAGCGGAATGACTTCGATGGGGTGGTACCGGCCCAGGACTTCCTGCTGGTTTTTTAGCTGATCACCAATCGCCGTGGCATCTGCGACACTGTAGTTGAGATTGTACTGGGGGTTAGCGTAATTAGAGACTCCCGCCACGAGCAAATACGCCGTGCCTCTGCGTCGAAGATTATCCGCGCCGGTTACCGAGACCTGTGAGTCTGTCGACTTGACGTTGTCCTGATTGAACGCGTAGGCAGTGAACTTGTTTTCACCGGCGACGATCGGCACCTCCGTTTCAATGGTTTCCTTCGAACGACCTCCCAACACGTCGCCTTTCCATGTCTGTACGAGCAAGCCGTTCCGAAACAGGCGCAGGTCGCGAGCGCCGCTACCTTTGGCATGGTCAGCGCCAGGACCTGCTTCAACAACCTCGACTCTTAAACGCACCGTTCGGCGCGCGATCTTATCAGCGGGGGCATATGATTCCACAGTCCCCAGACTTACTTGTGGCTGGCGTCTATCCTTTTTTAATATGTCCGTCTTGGCCTGAGGGTTCTTACCAGCGAAAATATCGGCGAGCAGCCCAGGGTAATAGAATTCGTTGAAGAAGGATTCGACGGGTGCAACTTTGAATGTACTTTGCGCAAATCTCCAGAGCAAAAACTTCCACGCCGCGTGTGATCCGTCAAATAGTCCGCCCGGAGTAGCAACCAGCCAGTCGTCACGGCTTGGGACTGAAACCATGTTCGCGACCAGATCTCCAGTTCCCGCACTCCACACGATCATACTGCCGTCGCCGTTGCCGGAGACTAGCCACCGCGAGTCGCTACTAAAGGCCACGCTGTTTATTGCACCAGAAGAGCCGACCAATCTGTGAGCCTCTTGACCGGTCTGCGGATTCCAGAGCGCCACTGTTTCGTCGATACTCCCGGAGGCCAGCCAACGACCGTCGGGACTAAACGCAAGCGTTAGAATGTCGCCGCCGTGGCCATTTAGTATGCGCGGTTCGCCGGAACCCAAAGGAAGCAGAGCGATCTTCTTGTCCGCCGTACCGGCGGCCAGAGTCTTTCCGTCATGACTCAACGCAACAGCATTGACCTGATCACCGACCGCGTCAAAAGTTCTGACCACGCTTCCGGTGCTCGGGTTCCACAGTTTAACGGTCTTATCGGTACTGCCGGATGCGATCAACGATGAGTCTGGCAAGAAGGCGAGACTCGTTATCTCTCCGGAATGGCCCATCAGTCTCCGTGATTGCTTTGTGGCCACGTCCAGCAGGTGAACTGTCTTCTCGGTTCCAGCCGCGGCCAGCCATTTTCCATCTGGACTGAAAGCTATTGTGTGAATGCGCTCCTGACTGTGCGGCAGACTGAGTGTTTCACGACCGGTATTAACGTCCCATAGCTTCACTTCACCGCTGTTGCTGCCGGAAGCTAACAGACCGCTATCTGGACTAAAGGCGATCGCGGATATCCAGCCGGAATGCCCGGCAAGCTTTGGAAGCTCCCGGCCCGTGGCGATCTGCCAGAGTCTTACCGTGCGATCGTTAGTACCCGAGGCCAACCATCTGCCGTCGCGACTAAAAGCAACCGCATAGAAACTAACGGAGTGACTCTCAAGTCTCCTCAAAAGAGCTCCGGTTGCTGAGTCTCGCAAGTCTACCGATTTGGTTCCCAGGCTCGAGCCTACCATGGCTCCGTCTTTGCTGAGCGCGGCAAATAAGATCTCTTCCACCTCCGGTGCGCCCGCGACCACACGTCGTTCTTTGCCGGTTGAGACGTCCCAAGACACGATGGCTCCATCGGCGCCCGTCGAGACCAACTCGCCGTCGCTCACAAAGGCCGCGGACAAGACCGCGCTTGAGCTACGTTTCATCGTAAGGCGATCGCGCCCGTTCGCGGTGTCCCATATGAGGATCGTGCCGTCAGCCCCTCCCGATGCTAAACGCTGACCGCTGGGACTAAAAGTAAGGGTTGTGATCTTTGCAGTATGTTTGTTGAGACTTCTGAGCGAGGTCCAGTTAGACGTGTCCCAAACCTTGATGCTCTTGTCGGTGCTACCCGACGCCACGGTCCTCCCATCAGCGCTGAATGCTAAGCTCGTTATCCCGGCCGCATGACCTTTCAGTGTTTGCACTTCCCTGCCGGTGGCGCTCTCCCAGATCTTGATCGTCCCGTCCGTGCTTCCGGAAACCAGCCAGCGATCATCCGGACTGAACAACACTACTTCAAGCGGGCCATTGTGCCCGACCAACGTGGCGCGTTCGCGGCCGGAAGAAACATCCCAGAGTTTCACTGTGCGATCGTTGCTACCGGAAGCCAAGATTTCGGCGTTGCGACTGATAGCCAGCGACTTGATCCAGTTGTTGTGACCAGTTAAAGCGCGCAGTTCGCTACCCGATTCCACGTCCCACAATCTGATGGTGTTGTCGGCGCTGCCCGAAGCAAGCCAGCGCCGGTCTGGTGCGAACACGACGCAATTGACTCTGGAACTATGCCCGGTCTGAATCACAAGCTCAGGCGCCGCGTTTGCGGGGCTCGAGGATTGCGAGTGTGACCCGGGTGAACCCGCCAGCGACAGAGCAAGGGCGATAACGGTAAGGAGAGATCTACTCAAAGAAAACCCACGCGCGAGAAAAGCCTTGAGAAGGGATGCTGCTATTGTGGTTAACGCTGATATGTGATGAATTCGGCGCCGTGAGGGCACTCGAGTCCAATATCGCTCCTGAGTCAGGGGACAATTCATCTGCTTCTCATGGAGAACTCACCCTATTAACGAGAGCGAGGTGTTTTGCAGGATGGCTTTATTTAGTCAGTGTAAGAGAGCCTGCATAAAGCGGCAAAGTAATACAAGCTAGCGCGACGCCCGGATTATCGCAGAAACTCCGCGCCTTGCCTAGAACACTCTAGTCCAGTAGTGGGTAGGTTCGTGACTGACCCACTATCACTTGCTTCGTGAGGTAACCGCATTAGCGCCGACAATCGGATTTAGAACCCGTGAAACGGGTTAAAGCATAAAGCGTAGGGTGAAGCGAAGCGGAACCCCTAGGTAGCGCATCCAAAAAAGGTTGCAAGCCCTCGAAGCGGGGCGACAGCGATGAGTGATCTTGTTCAAGTAATGTTTAATTCAACGATCTCTATCTTGTTCGCTGAGAGCCGCTGCAGATCAGACCGGTCGCTACCGCTTCCTTTTCTGACAGGGCGCTGCCGTCCGCTACGCGGGCTCCCTATCTCATGGGCCAAACCTTTGTTTGTATTCGCCCGCGACGATGAAGGCTTTCACCATCTCGGTGTTTACGAAGTTGCCATTGAACTGGTTGAGTTTCGCGAGCCAGAAGTTGTAACCGTCAAAATTTCCATCCGGTGCATCGTTCGGGTTCCTTCTCAGGTATCCCAGGTACTGCATCAGCACAAACGCTTTGTTGAACTCCTGTTGTGCCAGCGTCGGGTTCTCCGCCACCCGCCGCAACACGCGAGCGCGACCCGCTGTGTCGCCACTGCCAAACTCGCTGATGGCAGCCGTGCGCTCTGCTGGCGTGGGTATGACGCCAGCATTTGAGAACAGCGTATCAACAAATTCCGCCGCCGTCCGCGTCGTCGGGTGGGCCGTCGTAAACCTCGGTCGTGCCACGAAGTCTGCGGCGAAGAGATTCTTGTTGTTCTCTAACACCTGCTCCCAGCCCGTCTGTCCTACCACTACTCCCAGCCCGATCTGCTGCGTGTCCGGCAGAAACTCGTTGAACCTCACCGGCACAGGGGTGCCGCCGTAGGCGGCTTTGTACATCCGGTAGACCAAATAACCCGTCTGCTGAAACTCGATCGAGAGGAAGAAGGCCGCCGACACGTTGGTGCGCCGCAGCTCAATGCAAGCCGTATCGGTTCCACAGGAAGTGATCTCATTAGTCCAGAAGGCCAGGCCGCTGGGGTCAGGCTCTCGACTAAAGAAATCCAGGTAGAACTCGCGCACGAAGAAGCCTGGCTGGTTGATCGGATTTCCTCCGTTTACCGTCTCGTTGTCATTGATAACCGTAGCGGTGCTGGACGCCCCCAGATTCGCACCCACAGCGTTGCTGAGAATGATGTTGAATTGCTCGTCGCCTTCTCCATAGCCGTCGTCAACGATGAGCACAGAGATAGGCTTGGAGCTTTCACCGGCGGCAAAGCGCAGCCGCCCGATTGCTGTAGCATAGTCGCAGCGTGATGAGGCTTTACCCGAGTTCAGTGCATTGCAATCGGCCAGCCCTGCCAGGTCGCTGGTGGCATAGTCGACCGTGGCCACTCCGGAGTTGTTGCCGAAGCGATTCACAGTCACAGTCGCGCTGCCACCGTTTTCACTCACACTCGCGACGGCTGAGTTGAATTGAATCGTCATCGGTGCCGGCGTGGGCGTAGGTGTGGGGGTTCCCCCGGCGACCACCGAGAAGCAGGCGGAAAACTCTGATGTATTGCCCTGAGGGTCGGTGGCGGAACAGTTTATGATTCCTCTGGTGATTCCGGCGGGAAAGTTGAACGGTATTGTAAATGGCGCGTTACCGCTTCCATCTGTGTTCACATTGGCAATCCGGTCAAAGACAAGGGGTCTACTTCCTGCTTGACCCGCGATGCATTGTGCATCGTCGCTAAAGTACCAGTGCACGGTAAAGTTCGTATTCGGTGAACTGTTCAGCGTTCCTCTGACATTGGTCAGGGCGGTACTTGCCGGAGCGCCAACTTCCTGCGGGCCTTCGTGGAGAGCTATCGTAGAGGAGGCGAGATCCGGAAAGTTCTGTTGCAAATTAGCGCCGCCATCCACGTCACCCGGATCGTTAGGTGTTATCCCTTCAAAGCCCAGGTCGACTGCTCGGCTGGAGTTGCCGAATATGTAGTTTAAGTCGAGGTTAACAACCTTGCGGAATTGTCGCTGTCATTGAGAATACCGTTAGCATCGGGAATACGGACACCGCTCCGACCATTAAAGGCGATGACGTTAGAATTGACATAGATGTCGACCGAGTCAGCATCGACATAGACACCGTCCAAGCCATTGCCCAGCCGCAAAGTTTGAGTCGGATCAGTGCCAATCACATTGAAGACGATGTCTACGCTATCCCCGCCGGTAATGAACTGATCGGGATTGTCATCGTTCAATCGTCGGATGCCGACTCCGACGCCGTACCGACCGTTGGCGCCGATGTAGTTGGTTGTGCCCTGAATGTCGGTGCGAACGTCACCGCCAATGAAGTTGTTGGGTGCTCGAGTAATGAAGACGCCGCTGCCGGCGTTGGGGAGCGCGGCATTGCCTGTAGCGTTCAGGCCGATATAGTTACCCTGGATCTTATTGCGCTGCGAGCCTTCGTTGATGATCTCGATGCCGTTGCCGCCATCCGGGTTAGGATCTCCGGGGAAGCGAAGGTTGCCGGAGATGACGTTACGCGCAGGCGGGGTTGTCCCGCCGATGGTGTTGTCGGTGGCGGTGATCGGATCGCCGTTCAGTTGAAAGAACCCGCCGACGATTATCCCGCCGCCCAGATTGGGAAGCGACGCATTGCCGTCGGCGTTGGTTCCGATGTAGTTCCCTTGTACGAGAATGCCTGCGGGATCGCTGAAGCCAAGAGTGATACCGGGTGAGTCGTTGCCTGAGATCAGATTGCGGCCCCCTGGGGTCGTTCCGCCGATAACGTGGCCCGTGCCGTTGATTACGATCATTCCGTTCGATTGGTTACCGAGATCAGCGGTGCCCGTAACGTTCGTGCCAACATAATTTCCCTGCACCAGATTGCCCGATGAGAACTCTCCGCCGATGGCAATTCCTGGTAGGCGGTTCCCCGAAATTATATTTCGCGCCGCAGCGGTGGTGCCCCCAATGGTGTTGTTCGAAGAGTTGAACATATACACACCGTTACCGCTGTTGCAGAGTGCGGTCGTCCCGCTCAGGTTGGTCCCAATGAAATTGCCCTCGATGATGTTGTTACCGCCCGAAGCCAACACAATTCCGCTGCCCACGTTAAGGTTAACATCCAACGCGACATTACAATCCGCCGCGCCGAAGCGGTTAATTACCAGACTGCGCACGCGGCTGCTGCCGGCAGTGATTTTCAACCCCGGTGTTCCTTGCGGGGTGAACTGACCATGTAATTCGATAAGCGGCGTGCCGGCAAAACCTGGCTGAGTGGTGCCGTCGATGGGCGGTAAGAAACCGTGCGAATGTGTTCGGCGGCCACTATACATGACACCAGCTGGAAGTGGAAGAAACAAAGCACAGGGTTCTGGTTCATTTTGAGTCTGTGTAAAAACCCAAAAAGGGTTAACAGTAATTGTCGGGCAGAGTGGCGGACCTCGCTCGAGCGCCCATCGCGCGAATGGTTGGATAATATCTCAACGAGGATTATCACTGGGACAGAAAGAGAATTCTAACTGGAAACACCCAAGGCCTAAGCGGTGAGCTGCGAGTTGAAAGCTGATTTACCAGTCGCGCCGTTGGCGCTCGCGCGGGGCAAGCCATCCTTCCTGACCTGCAAATTACCGTAGGCACTTTTGGGGACTAGAAGGAGTACTTCAGTGCGAACTGAATCCGCCGTCCGGGAGTGATTGTATCGACAGCCCGTCCGAAGCCCGCGGCGCCGAGGAAGCGTATGGGAATGCCAAAATTCGCCCGGTCTATAAAGTTAAAGATCTCCGCGCGCACGGTCAGCCGCTGCTGAGTGGTAAAAGCAAAACTCTTCACCAGAGCCAGGTCGAGTTCCAGAATGTTGCCTGCTCGAAAGGAATTACGATCAATCTGACCATCCTGTCCGATTGGAGCCGCCAGTGATGCGGGTTCGGGCGTTACCAGAATTAGAGGGCGACTCCCGTCACCGGTAATTTCCAGGCCCCGAGTGGTGTTCAAACGATCGGTCAGGTTACCGTCAAGGTTTACATCCCAAACGTTGTTAACCGTAAAAGGCTGTCCACTTTGAAAACGTCCCAGGCTGGCGAGCTGGAATCCACCAAGGAGTAGTCGAGTTGCTCTGCTCGCGTTAGCGAACGCCGGCAGGTCGTATCCAAAGCTATACGAAAGCCGGTGGCGCGCGTCGAAATTTGCAGGTGCTCGTTCACCTGCGAACGTCAAACTGTTTTGCGGGAGTGCCGAGGCGCCCGCAAGATCAAACACATCTGAAACATCGTCGATTGATCGAGATAACGTGTAGGCAATCTGGTATTGAACAGCTTTGGGGAAGCGGCCGCGCAAATGGATCTGCATGGAGTCGTAACGTGAGTTCGCGGAGCTTGCATAGGTATTGACTGCACCGGTGGTCGGTGTGGGCCGACTCCCGACGATCACTCCGTTTGGCTGGATGCGCTGACCCGGCCCGGTCGCGAAACCCGAAACGTTAGGTTGATTGCCAACGACATTTATGGACGTAGGAAAAAGGTAAGCATTGGGACCCAGATTTGGCGTGGTCAGACGAAGCAAATGACGACCTTGAGTGCCGACGTAGCCCAGGGACATAACCAGGGTGTCGCGCAACTGTTGTTCGAAAGTGAAAGCGTAGTGGTGCGCCGTGGGCATCTCCAATTCGCGCGCGGGCAACGTAAAACCAAAGCCACCGGGAAAAGAGGTATTAATATTTACCAGACAGCTGAGAGACATCTGCGGATTGAAGGTGTTCAAGGTGCCTGGTTGAGTTACCGGCAGGAATCTCACCGATCCCTGGCTATCACGACAGGGGAAGAACGGAAGACTCGGATCGGTTATGACGAAGCCAACGCCGGCCTGCGTTGGTATGCCGCCGGCTAAATTGAGCGTTAAAAAGTTTGGAAAGACATTTCGCGACTGGCTGACAACCGCTCCCAGGGCCTGATCGAAAAATATCCCGTAACCCAAACGGAAGACACTGGTCCGGTTTGGTCCAAACAGTTCAGGCGAATAAGCCAGACCGACTCGCGGACCAAAGTTATTTCTGTCGGCGTCAAAAATCTCCATTCGCCCATCCAGAAATCTTCGCAGACCCGGAACCAGGGCTAGCGCCGGGTCGGCAAAAGTGTTTTCAATCCGCCGGGCCGTCTCACGCGGCGGAGTGTTGTATTCGTAACGCAGGCCCAGTGATAACGTCAGGTTCGGCCTCATGCGCCATTCGTCCTGAGCGAAATAATTCCACTGGTAATAGCGGAGACTGATGGCGGAGCTGACGCCCGGGGTCACTGTTTGAAAGAAGCCGCTGGGAGCCGACGCGGCGGCGAGATCGACAGCGCTGATGAACCCAGATAGTTCGAAACTGCCCTGTGCATTCGTTCTTAGTCGCGGCGCTCCTCCAAAAGTGATTAACGGGCGGGCGTTGACGGGGAGTTCACTGTTCAGCTCCGAGCGGCGAAAGTCTGCTCCCAAAGTCAGGGCGTGGTTGCCGAAACGCATCGTGAGCGTGTCGGCCAGCTGATAAGTGTTATTCACGCGCCGCTGTGGAAAGTTGAATACGTCAACGCCTACGGGACTGAATCCAGCGATCGAAATCTGACCCACTGGCCCGAGGATATCCTCAATATTGAAATTGAAGAACCTGTTATAGAGGACATTGGCGGAGCCCGGGAGAGTATCGTTTACTCTCAGAGGTGCATTCAGCAAAAACAAGCTTTCGTTTCCGCCAAAGGTGCTAGCCAATCTGCTGGGGCGGAGAAACTCCTGGTCACGCAACTCCTCAAAGACCAGTCGCGTGCGACCGTAAGACGCTCTGAGCTGATTGAAAACTCTGGTGGTGTTATTCGGCGAGCTGAGTTCGCTATTGAGAAAGTTGGAAAAGTTCTGCGTGCGCACGTTCGGCCGGATCGAAGAAAACACCGCGCCACCGGTTACAGGAATATTCCTGAAATCATCGGTAAAATTATACCGCGACGTGAAGCTCTGCAGCCTCTGGCCAAATTTGAAGTTGGCATCCAATTTCCCTGAGAGCACTTTGCCTTGTTGACGCGCCGGCAAAACCTGAGTGAAAGTATTCGTACCGTATATGCCATTGGGATTGTTGGGAAAAGGATAGAGACTGAAAATGGCATCGCCACTTACCGTCGCGGGAAAGCTCACCACCGGCTGACCCGTGAACGGATCGGCAGCGAGACCGGTAGCTCCACTCCTGAAGATTCCACGCTGCTCAACCATAGGCACGGCAAAGCTCTCCTCCTTGGTCGCATTTACATTCTGCCCTTCGGCCGAAATGAAATAGAACATGCTTCCCGAACCCCCAGGTTCGTTGGCCACCAACGGACCACCCAGAACCATCCCTCCCGTTGTCAGAGTAAACGAATCTTCCTCTCCGCTTTGGTTCGTGACTATTACTGGTCTGCCGTTAAGCAGCACAGGTTTTCCCTGTGCTCTGAGGGGCGTAGCACTGTTTCCGAAGTTCGTATCGAAAAAGTTGCGCGCGTTAAGCTGACTTGAATTGAAGAAAGTGTACGCGGTGCCGTGGGTAGCATTGCCACCCGATTTTGATACAGCGTTCACCTGGGCCCCGATGTTTCGTCCAAACTGTGCGGGCGCCAACAGAGTAATTACTTGATACTCTTTAATGGATTCGATGGGTTGCGGAATGAGGGCCACAAAACCCTGCCGTCTTACCCCGATGTCTTCGTCGTTATTGTCGGAGCCGTCCACAGTAAAATTGTTAGCTCGCGACCTTAGCCCATTGACTGCAAACTGGCCGGCTGAGCCGACACCTGCGCCGACACCCGGCCCGGCGACGCTGCCGAGTGTTTGCGGCGGCGGAGCAATTCCTGGTAGCAGGAGAGTGAGCTCATCAAAGGTGCGAACACGCGTGGCCGCACCGAGTGGGAGCGTCGACACCTCCTCTTCGTTGAAGGAACCGCCACGCCGGCCGTCACTTCTAACAATGCTGCTGCGAACGTCCGTGTCTTCAACTCCCAGCGTGACCGTTGGCGACGGCGATGCTGTCGGCGTCACTGTTGCCGGGGCTGGATCGAGCGCTACCGGAACTGGCACAACTTCACCGGTGTGGGTGATTTTCAAACGCTGCAGTACTTCGCGAGTCCGATACCCTGGCATTGATACGCGTACTCGGTAAATCCCGGGAATAAGCAAGCCCTGGTAGAAGCGGCCTCGAAAGTCGGTATTGAGACTGTGACTCAGTCCGGTTTGTTCGTTGATAATCTCCACGGCTGCACCTTTTATTGCGACTCCGGATTGGCTATCGCTCACTATGCCCTCGAAGGCGCCGGTGACCGTGTCTTGAGCTCGCACCTCGGTAACGCCACTCAACAACAGACATGTGAAGAAAAAGGAAATGATCGATGCGCGGGTAAAAACTTCCTGGTTCATGATTTCCTGAGGCATCTCGGTTTTATACTACTTAAGGCTGGAAAGATAAATAATTAACTTCGGCTTACTGATGCGGTGTTATACCAGTTCTCTCATGCTAAACTCTCTGCGCGATATGACGCAGGAAGGGTTGTACTGTTCATTTGAAAATGCCATCGGATTCACTTTACTCCATCCCCCTCGAGCAACAAGTAGGACAATTTTTCTTCATCGGTCTTCCGGGCACAGAACTCGACGCCGAGGCGCGCAACCTGATCGAGGAAGTAAGACCCGGCGGGATCATTATCTTTGGCCGCAACGTTGCCAGTCCGCAACAGTTGCGGAATCTGGTTGACGGTGTGCGTGAACTCCTTCCGGTTGAGCCCCTTGTGGGTATCGATCAGGAAGGCGGACTTGTCGATAGACTGCGGAAGATTTTTACACCCATGCCGGCCGCCCGCACGATTCGCCAGCATGGTGATCTCGCGGCGTCCCGCTCGCTTGGCCGTATCACAGGCGAAGTCCTTCGCATGCTGGGCTTCAACATGAACTTCGCGCCTGTTATGTCCATTATGACTGACGAGCGCGACCTGCTTTCCAACGGACTTTACTCACGCTCCTTTGGTCGTTCCCCGGGTGAGGTCCTTGGTTACACCACCGTCTACCTGCGCGGCTTGCAGGAAACTGGAATCATCGGCTGTCTTAAACACTTTCCCGGTATCGGCGCAGGCGAAGTTGACTCACACGAGCAGATGCCGTTGGTCAAACTCTCGCATGACGATCTAATTGCGCAAGACCTCGCCCCCTACATAGAACTATTCCAACGCAAAGACGATCGAGTTCGCTGCGTTATGGTGAGTCACGGTGGTTTCCCCAACATCGATATCCGCCAGGAGTTTGCCGGGGGCTTACTCGAGCCTGCTTCGCTCAGTCATAACATCGTGACCCGGGTGCTGCGCGAAGAGTTGGGTTACCAGCATCTCGTCGTAACAGACGACCTGGAGATGGGCGCGATCTCGCGCCACTGCGATATTGACGAAGCAGTTATCCGGGCCTTCGTTGCCGGGGAAGACATGATGCTCATTTGCGCCCGTCCCGACGTGATTCGTCGCGGTTATCACGCGCTCCTGAAAACAGCGCAGTCAGGCAAGCTCGCTGAAGGGCGTATTCGCGCATCACTAGCACGCATCGCCGCCACTAAGGAGATCATCAGAGAACCCTTGCCGCTGGACATAGAACGCTTTCAAGCACTCTCAGCCGAGACTAAGGAGCTTAACGAGAAACTGAACTACATGTACGGAGGTACAGTCCTATGATAGCCAGGAGAGCGATACTTCCTCTTTTTTCTCTGCTGCTAATAGGCGCGCTGTTCCCGGCCGGCTGCCGGCGCAAGAGCGGGGCCTTCGTAATCGCGCTGGGGGATAACATCCGCACCATCGATCCCATCGGCTCCCCTTCGGTTGATACGGCGAGCGAGCGAGTGCGAACGCTGATGTTCAATTCCCTTGTGAAGAAGAATGAGAAGTTTGACTACGTTGGGGAACTGGCGTCTAACATTCAGCACTCAGATGATGGACTGACTTACACCTTCACGCTTCAGGAAGGAGTCAAATTCCATGATGGACGACCGCTCACTTCTGCCGACGCCAAATACACGCTCGACCTCGTCTTGTCCAGCAACTTCGCCAAGTCTGCCAGCTTTTATGAAGGATCGGGAGACAACAAGAAAAGCTATGTGACGAGAGTTGAAGCCCCAGATGCAAAAACCCTGGTCGTCACCCTTACGAAGCCGTGGGTGGGATTGCTTACCAATCTGGTTCCGGTGGCGATTATCCCGAAAGACAGTTATGCCGGTCAGAAAGATCATCCGCTCGGCTCTGGTCCATTCAAGTTTGTGCGTTACGACAATTCGCAGCAGGTGGTCGACCTGGAGGCCTACCCGGAGTACTGGCAAGGACCGGCAAAACTTCCGACTCTCAGAGTGCGTGTGATTGCCGACACCAATGCGCTCCAGGCAGAACTTCAATCCGGCCGCATCGACATTGCCCCCCTGCCTACCAACCTTTCACCTGATGCGGTCAAGTCGCTGGAAAGGGATCCAAACCTTCAGGTACTGCAATTCAAAGGTTCCAACTTGAACCTGCTGACATTCAATACGACGCAATCTCCCTTAAACGATATTCGGGTACGACAGGCCATTGCCCATGCCATCGATCGCGAGAGTCTGATCCGCGATCTACTCCTCGGACAAGGAAAGATTGCCCACTCGATTTTGCCCGAGGATTCCTGGGCGTACACGCCCGGACACATCTATTCCTTCGATCCGGCAATGTCGAAGAAATTGCTGGATGAGGCTGGGTTCAGAGATCCGGACGGTGATGGACCACAGCTGCGTTTTTCCAAGTCGGTAGTCTTTAAAATCTCCGGAAGCAGCGTGGCAAAAAGGAATGACGCTGGAGTCATCTACGATTATCTGAAGGTCGTCGGCATTCCGGTAAAGATCGAGACCGCTGAGCTTAACACGCTCTTCGACGAGCTGCGCAGGGGAAACTTCCAGATCTTTTACGGCCAGTGGACGGGCGGCAATCAAGACCCGATCTTCTACAAGGATCTCTTCGCCTCCTCAGAGATACCGACCGAGACACGAGCTGCAAGAAACCGCAGTCGTTACAGCAACCGGGAACTCGATCCGTTGCTGGAGGAAGCCGCCAACACCTTGGACCGCGAGAAAGCAAAAGTGTTGTATGCAAAGATTCAGGAGATCGTCAGCCGCGAGGTGCCCGTTTATCCGCTGTGGTACCAGGCGAACATGGTTATCGCCAAGAAGAATGTAAAGAACATTCAGGTCGACGCCAGCGGCGACTGGGGGTTTATCAGGAATCTAACCATAGAAGAGTAGTTCTGAAACCCGTTGGAGGTAGAAATCATTTTCCATTTCTCATTTTCCATTTTTCATGATTTTTCACTTGTTATCCGGAAGCCCGCGAAGGGTGGCGACAGCATAAAGCCTGGGGTGGAGCGCAGCGGAACCCCAGGTCAACGAACAAGTAGATTCAACCAGCCCGCGACGGCGGGCGAAAGCAGATCAAGGATCATGTTTCATCAACGATGTCTCTCTTGTTTGCGCTGCTGCCCGCTTCGCGGGCTTAAGAACTCAGATGCTATTATCCTGGGTCGCGCCCCAGGCTTTATGCTTCCGCCACGCTTCGCGGGCTTCCGATGGCATGACAATATGATGAATGTCAGATGAGAAATGGAAAATAAAGCTTGTCCTCTAGGATAGGATTATCCCTAATTCCTTGAGCGTCTCATGAAGCCCCTTCCGTGAAATCGCACCCTCGCGAATCAATCGTGGCTCTGGCCCACTCAAATCCAGTACGGTCGAAGGCTGCAGCACGGTCACTTCCCCGTCGTCGATAATCAAATCAATTCCACTCGGGAAGTAAGCCTCCACATCTGTAGCGGTTCGTGCCGGTAAATCGCCAGAGAGGTTAGCGCTGGTGGCTGTTAGCGCCCCGCCACAGGCGCGCACGAGAGAGCGCACATCGTCATCGTCTGGTAGCCGCAAACCGATAGTTCCGGTTCCCGCGGTTAACTCTTCGGGCAATTCTGGCCGCGCGTTGCTGACTAGGGTGAGCGGGCCAGGCCAATAACGACTTGCTATCGATAGGAAGAGCTCGGAGGGTGTCCTTATGAAATGCGCAACCTTATCGTAATCCGAAACCAGCAGCATAATCGGCTTGGTTTCTTCCCTGCTCTTAAGTTGTCTGATTCTGCGGATGGCTAGTCGACTCAGAGGGTCGGCGCCGAGGCCATAGAACGTGTCGGTGCGAAAAGCAACGAGGCCTCCATTTGAGATTATCCTGGCAGCATATTCCAACGCTTGTGTGCTCTGAGACAGGATCATGGGTCGTCAAGATATCAAGCTTTAGTCTCGACCACTACTACCATCGCAGCGCAGACCCAATCCAAAGAGATGGCTCAAGCCCCGTAGATTAGCAGGTTAGGAAGGCGGACCCTGTCCCCGCTCTTACGAGGAAAAAAAGAATCGCGTAGATAACAACTCAATTCATTTTCAGTCCAAAGGAGCTTCGTCATATCGCTCGCGTGGTGAACTTCAATCCCCATGACCGCTGGTGGCTAGAAGATTCCTAGAGGCGGTCCAAGGCGCTGAAAGAGAGGCTAGTACAGCTTTGAAAAGAGATGAGGAGATGGAGTTTGCTGAGTGGCTTTCAAGCTTAAGGCGGGGACAGGGTCCACCTTCCCGACCTGCAACTCACCGTAAGCGCTTTTTTGAGTTTCAAACAGCCTCTACCCCTCACCGGTTCTGAAGTCGTTGTGGGTTACCAGCTAAGTTTCCCTCGATCTTTTATTCGTCAGCACTATCCTGTACATCTGCGTCAACTGCCACATAGCGCCGGCCCAGTCCCAGCTGCCGAAGTTTGTGCTGGAGGGATTGACGATGCATGCCCAGAATCTCCGCGGCCTTAGTCACATTGCCCTGGGTGTGTTCGAGGCAGCGACTTATGTATCGGCGTTCAAACTCGCGCCGATCCTCACGAAAATCCGCAGTGAAGGGGACCTTCAAGCCTCCCCCGTCGCCGTCCGAAGTATCAGTGGCGATCTGGGAGCCGACGGCCATTTCACCAGGAAGATCGCGTGGGCTTAACTCATCGCCCTCTGCCATGATTACTGCACGGTCCATTGTATTCTTCAATTCCCGCACGTTGCCCGGCCAGTTGTACTCAACCAGGCGCCGCAATGTGCCCTGGCCAATCGATCGCGCGGGCAGCTCAAAGTGCTCCGCAGCGGCACGGGCAAATGTTTCAGCCAGCAAGGGAATGTCTTCCCGCCGTTCTCTAAGCGGGGGAATCTCAATGGTCACAACCTGCAGACGATAGAAGAGGTCTGCGCGAAAATTACCCGCCGCGATCTCCTGCTCTAAAGGACGATGCGTGGCACTGACAATTCGGACATCGACGGGAATGGATTCATTGCCTCCCAGCCGTTCGATACGTCGTTCTTCCAGGGCACGCAGCAGCTTCGCCTGAACATTCGCGCTCATGTCGCCAATCTCGTCGAGAAAAAGCGTGCCGCCGTTGGCCTGCTCAAATTTGCCCTGTCGCCGCATTGCCGCTCCCGTAAATGCCCCCTTTTCGTGACCGAAGAGCTCCGACTCAATCAGCTCCGATGGCAGGGCCGCACAGTTAACCGCTACGAAGGCTTCAGTGGAGCGCGCGCTATTTCGCTCATGAATCTCTCGGGCCACGAGTTCTTTGCCCGTACCGGATTCACCTCGAACGAGGACAGTCGCATCGGTCTCGGCGACCTTCTCAATCATCGAGTGCACCCGTTGCATTCCTTCAGAGTTTCCGATCAGGGCGCCGCGCTGTGATCGTTCGATCTCGATTCGTCTGCGAAGTGAAAGATTCTCTCGTCTGAGTTGAAGGGTCTCAGCGGCGTTCTTTATCACCAACCGCAGATCGTCAACTTCAAACGGCTTTGAAAGGTAGTCGTATGCGCCCGATCTAACTGCCGCCACCGCCATTCGCTCCGAACCATGAGCGGTAACAATGATTACAAGCGGACCGTTCCCGTTTGAGCTTTTTAACTCGCGCAGAAAATCCAACCCGCTCATGCCCGGGAGATTCACGTCCAGAAGCATCAGGTCCGGCTCCTGCTGCTTAACCAGCGCCCGGGCCGTCTCAGCCGAATTCGCCTCGGAAACGTTATAACCAAACGTGCTGAGCGCCCTTCGCATGCCGTAGCGCGAGGCCTCTTCATCATCAACAATCAGTAATCGCAACGCGTCTTTTTTCACCTTCCAGTTAGTTTAGAGCCCTTCAGGCGAAATTTCCTAGCGCGTTTCAGAGTAAAACGCAGTACCGGAGGGACACTACAGAAACAAAGCCGCAAAGCGAAACACCAAAGGTCGGCGAATCTCTGCGGCTCCGTTACCAACGGCTCGGCTTAAAAAGATTTGGAGGAGATTCCAGAATGGTCAGCGCGAGCGATAGCGAGTTTGACATGCCTGAAAGGCATGAAGTTAATAGCCGTGGGCACCGCCCCCGATAAGCGAAGATTTTAGTCCCAACCCTGAAAGGGTCGGAGTCTCAACGGACGACATCACCGAGCTTGAATATTTGTTTGCTACGGTGCGACCATTTCAGGGTCGGTAGCTTTTGCAGTTTACCGGGGGCGTTGCCCCGGGCTACCGACTTTGTCCCTTTCAGGGACAAGACGGTTACTTCCTAAGGCTTGGAGCTGCGCCGGGCCGACATCACCAGGATGATTGCATCGCCCGAGGGACCAAGATTTAACGTTCCTACCACCACCGGCTCGCCTTCGCGCATACTGATGTCGGTGTTGAGTCCGGTGTTCTCGTAGTGGATGATGGGAGCGGCAGGCCCGTTTGAGGCGACTGCGGTTCCCGTCTGAATGGGAATTCTGGCTCCAAAACGGAAGCCCTCCATACGGACGACATCCCGGCCACTTGCATCGGCTGCAAGCCTCACGGTGTTGACCTTGAACTCGTTGAAGCTGGGGGTATTTGCGCTTGCCGCTGCGGAAGGCAGAAGGGGCCCACCTACCCACTGGAGCGACAGCCGGCCGTCGTTTTTGACTCGATTGATGAGCGTGGCTGCCAGGCGATAATTCTTGAACGGTAGCGAGGCGCGCAATTGGGCTACTACTGACGCGAGGGAAGAAGGTAGTTTTGCATCGTCGACGTCCTGGTTGGTCGCGATTAGCAGGTACAGTTGCGTGTCAAGATTGGTTTCGTCGTCCCTGGTTTCCTTCTGAGAGGATGGATCAGGCGTTTGAGCCAGCACCGGCTGGGCTCTCGTGGCAAAAATTGCGACCAGAGTGGCGAACAGAATTGTGCTGACGATTCTACCCAGAGTCATAACGTTCTCCTTATCGTAAACTTAACTTAGTCATTTCTTTCGCAGTCTGAGGAGCGCTGTCTGGGTCACCCGCGCCACAGCGGTCGAGTGGCCCTGCTCATAGTGCGACTTCAGGATGGTGGCTCCAGATCTGGAGCTAACACGCACTGCACCAGGAAAAGTTCCGGGGAAGGTGGTGGCCACTCAATTACCGCCGGAGGCGCGGCAAAAGGTAGCCAGGGGCAAGCGCGAAGCGAAGCGGAGCGCGCCGCCCCTGGATCCGAGCCACAGTGACATCCGCGCGCTGAAAGCGCGCGAAGATCCTGCATGGATCGTTGAAGATTTTTGCGTCTGCCGCCCTTCCAGGGCTTGGTCGTCGCTACGCATATTACCAGGGGCGCCGCGCTACGCTTTGCTTCGCGCTTGCCCCTGGCTACCTTCTGCCGCGCCTCCGGCGCTCATTGCTCTTTTGGCAGCGGCACCCGCAATTCGAAACGCGCGCCACCACCATTAAGTGCTGCAGCCAAGCGAGCGGAGCCTCCCGCTTCCTCAATGCGCTTGCGAACGATCGCCAGACCCAGGCCTGTCCCTCTCTGCTTGGTAGTGAAAAACGGTTCCCAGATGCGTTGCCGGAGTTCCGTTGGTATGCCCGCACCCGAGTCCTCAACCGTGATACAAAGATTGGTTCCATCTCTCATGGCTGTGACGACTACTTCTCCGCCAGGCGGTGTAGCGTGTAAAGCGTTCAGAACGAGATTCGAGAGGGCATCGCGCACGGCGGCTACGGCCGTTCCGCCCAGCTCATCATTAGCTTCGATCCTCATATTTAGCTCAATCTGTCGTTCAACAGCATTTGCCTTAAAGAGGCCCACGGACGAACGGATCAATTCACCTAACCTGAGCGGCACTTCCTGGGCGACTTCTTTCCGCGCGAAACTGAGCAACTGGGTCACACTCTGACTCAGGCGATCGGTTTCTCCCACAATCAAGCTCAGGTCCCGTGCATACTCCACTCCTAGTCCCTGGTCTTCTCGCATCACCTGAGCAATGGACTTGATTGCTGACAGCGGATTCTTGACTTCGTGAGCGACAGTGGCAGCCATCTGTCCCAGCACCGCGAGACGTTCGCCTTCGGCAACGCGGCGCTCCAAGCGCACGTTTTCTTCTACCAACCGGCAATCCTCGATGGCAATCGCGACCTGCCCGGCCAGCACTTCCAACACTGCCCGAGCATCGGAAGTGAGGCTGGCTGGTGATCCCTCGATCAAGAGCACTCCGGCGATGCGGTCCTCGCGACGCAGTGGGTATGCTATCTGGAACCCCTGCGCAATCAGCAATGGCTCATCCTCAACTGGCGACCATCCGTTCTGCTCCGAAATCGTCAATACCTCGTCCACCCATGGCTCGATTACGCCTTTCTCATGGGCCAGGTGCGAATGCCGGTCGCTTTCATCAACAGTCGTCTGGCGGCTTAAGATAATCCGTACGCGACGAAATCCCAGCGCCTCTGTAGTACGTTCTTCAACAAACTGGAGCAACTCCGGTAACTGCTTGTATTGCCCGGCATGAGAACTGATTCGCGCGACGACTTCCCGGTAAAGCGCAGCTTCCCGCTCAAACAACCGGTGGAAGCGACGCTCCAACCCGCGTCGCATCGGGGCGGCCACCAGGGTTAGTCCGAGAATAAGCAGAGCCTCCACTACACCCTGTCTCACGCCGTAACGAGACGTCATCCAATCACCGATTGTTCGAATGCCATAGATATAGATCGTGAGGACGACTGCCGCGAAAGTGGCAACAATCAGACTCTCCTCGATAATGAGCTCGAGATATCGGTAGCGGTAGATGTAGTAAGCCAGCAATACAGACGGAAGCAGCGAACCCAGATTGGCGACAGTCTTAAGATAGAGGCCCACTGGAGTCCCCTCACCCAAGCCCAGCGCTAGCGCGGCCAGAATCACCACTCCGATAGCCACAAATGACGCGGCCAGCGTGCGCATGATCCGTTGCTCGCTGCGATTCGAGCTACCGCGGGCAATCAGTAATTCGGTAACAGCGATCAATCCGAGGACGTAAGCGATCCAGAAGGCGAACGGAAAGACGAAAAACTTCAGCTTGGCGAGCATCGGTGCGTAGTCGCCGGTCCAGATCTGCCAAAGGGCAACTACCAGGAAGATGGTCGGAAAGTAGGAGAGATATACGCGGATCTTTTCGTTGCGGGTTAGCGGCCGTCCTCGGGAGTCGGCCCAAAGATGCAGATGAACGTGGAGCAGGAAAGAATAGGCAAAGGTGATACTGACGACCGCGATTGAATCCGCAAGCCGCAGGAAGGTTTTCCACGTATCAATACCGAGACCAAAGAGTCCGTGCAGCGTTATAAAGAGATTACTGGTGTGCCATCCGCCCATGGTCAGCGCCAGGGCAAAGAGAATGCGCTCCAGATCCGTTAACTTGTGACGGCGAGAGATCAGCTGAGCGCCCATCCAGAGAGGCAGGACGGCGCCAATGCTATAGCCGACTAGTTGTAGGAGTCCGAGTGGGGACATATTCGGGAGGCGGCAAGCAGACGACAGGAGGCAGGAAAACGATCTTCGATTAAGCGCTCGTCGCGGGCTCCGATGCAGTCTGGCTCACGTCCAAGATGTCACTTCATTACGGAACCGCGAGCGGTAGCGACCGGGACCTACACTCAACATTGCTCCTGCTTCTTATGATGCAAAATCTAGTTCAAAATGCAGGTTGAATCCAAGATCCGGTCGCTACCGATCGCGGTTCCGTGTGGAGTGGCATGACAAGACTTTATCGGGCGATGCTGAAACTGGATCGCTAACTGGTAGCGGGTCGTATTGCTGAAGGTCGCAGCGATCTTCGGTTCTCCTGCCTCCTGCTCCTGCCGTCTGCTACTGATTCGCGGCGCTGCGCGCCTGAATGGGAGTCAAAGTTATCTCCGTTCTGCGATTGCGTGATCGGCCCGCGACGGTGGTGTTCTTTGTCAGGGGATTTGACGCGCCCATGCCATTGGCCTGAATCCGAGAGGGATCTACTCCGGCGGACTGTAGCCGTTCTGACAGAACTCGCGCGCGGTCCTGGGTAAGCTGTTGAAGGGAGACCTCATCGCCCTTGTTATCGGTATAGACTTCGATCAAAATTTGATAGTCAGGATTGCTCGCCAGCAAGGCGGCTAGCGGCTCGAGTTTGGCTGCCGCGGTGGCCACCAGCTCTGAACTGCGCGCGCTGGTCCAGATCGACTCGGACAGCCCGAGTTGCAGGCCACTCGGCGTTTCTTTCAACGTTCCAAACTTCGCTAGCGTTTGCTTCAATGTTGCCTGGGCGGTAATTCTCTGTTGCTCACGCTGAGCCGCTTCCCTGCGGGCGTCCTCGGCCTGCTTCTCGCCCTCGAAACGCGCAGCCTTAATCTTCGCCGCCTCCCCCTCGGTCCTGACGGTTTGCAGTTCATCGCGGAGGCGGGCGATCTCAATTCGCTGTTCGCGAGTTTGCTCGTTTGCGGTGGCCGCATCTCTTTCAGACAGCTCGCGGGCTCGCTGTTCCCGATCAAGAGCGGCGCGTAGCTGATCGATCTCGCTCTGTGCGCTCTCCGCGGTTTTTTCAGCAGTCCGCAATGCCTCGTCTCTTCGTTGAATATCTTCGCGTCTCAAACGCGCGGCGCGTCTGGCCAGAGCCATCTCTTCGGCTCGGGCCCCTGATGAGGTCGCCTTGCGCGCCAGCACATCAACCTCCGCTGATGACTGGTTGAATCTCCACGCCTTTTCCGCAGCCTGCAAATCCTCGTCTGCCTGTTGCGATTCGGCGGGCGCATCCTGATTGGCACCGGCAAACTTTGCGAGATTCAGCGCCTGACGCGCACCCAGAAGGGATACCGGGGTGTCGCGGTAATCTCGATCGGCAATTTCCGGCACCCGATTGTCTCGAAAGTAGTCACTCGAATTTCCGATGTATTGCACGTTAATAGTGGCTATCTGACTGCCGCCTGTTCTTTGAGGGGGTAGGTTTTCCATAACTACCATGCGGCTGGGAATTTTCATAAGAAAGTGAGGCTCGGCGGTCACGATCAATGCGAAGGTCTGGAGCGGAGTAGTAACGTCAAGCTTTGAATTAATAAGCCCACTTCCGCTTCTCTTGATCTCGCCCAGGTTATCGACGCGCCCGTCCGGCGATATAGCCCACAGCAGATATGTGGTGTAAATGCCACCGAGCTCTGAGGCACGCGTCAGGTCGTCCAGGCTGAGTTCGACTCGCGTGCCGCGCCGTCCGGCGCGCCGGACCTTTGCCTCGCCCTTTAGCCTGGGCAAGAGCGTCGTGCCGCGAAACTTCACACTAATGGTTTCATCGAGCGGGTAAGTTATGGCCACGGTTTGCCGCGGCACATCGCTTTGGCAAAGGACTGGTGCACCGAGGCCCAGGACGCAACTCAAACAAACCAAAAGGGCAAGGCGTCTCAGAGAAAGATGGCTGATAGTCATGGCAAAGCTCCTAATTTCCGATGCAATTCGAGGTTGCCCAGGGGACTGCGACCTGGGGACGTTAAACTGCCTCTTATCTTGATGCAGAGCAGCGAGTCATTGTTGCCGAAGGTCATAAAAGGGTCAAGCTATCGTCGAGACGAGGTTTTTTGATAATTCGCCCTTCGGTGGGCCGCAAATTGAACGATAAGCAGGGAGATCCCCGTTAGGAGCAGGATATGTGAGAAGCCGCCCCTGTTAAGGATAAACTTTAGAACAAACCAGAAGACAATGAGCGTCACGCCAAGTATCCACAGCATTCCAATGCCTCTCCTCCTAACAGGCGCATAAAAACGTGTGGGCCATCCTTAGAGAGAATAAGACGATCCACGAATGATTTCGTGGATCGTTTCTAGTTTTTCAGCTGCGACTCGGATAGGCATGGGGTAACAAACAAGCGCATACTCACGGCGCTTCGTTGAGCTTGTATCCGACGCCTCGGACCGTCAGCACATATCGAGGGTTCTTCGGATCGGTCTCCAATTTCTTTCGCAAACGATTGATGTGCGGATCGATGTTGCGCTGATAACCTTCGTAGTCGGTGCTCCAAACGTGATCCAATAGCGCATTCCTGGACCAGGCGCGTCCGGGTTCAGAGGCCAGCAATTCGAGAATCTGGAACTCCAACGGTGTTAGATCAATTCGCTCACCCTGTCTGCTGACCTCATGGCGACGCTTGTCGATTATCAAGTCTCCAACTTCTATGCGCTCACCGTCCTTAGTTTCCGAAACCGAACCCGAGCGCCTGAGCAGAGCATCTACGCGGTACTCTAATTCGCGCGGGCTGAAGGGCTTTGCGAGATAGTCGTCAGCGCCAGCCTCGAAACCGGCGACCTTGTAATCGAGTGCATCGTGGGCGGTTAGGAACAGAGCAGGAGTATGCACGCCGCGGCCTCTAACTCGCTTCAGGAGTTCAAATCCGGACATTCCCGGCATGGAGACATCCAGGATAAAGCAATCAAAGTGCCCGGTTACAGCCGGCTCCAGCGCCGAGGCACCACTTTCCCGCTCTTCAACCTGAAATCCCAGGCGGCGAAAATACTCTGCCAGCAGAAGCCGCATGTCCGCGTCGTCGTCAACAATAAGAAGACGCTTCCCAGCGTGTTTGATAGCTGATTGCTTTTGTTCCAAGACCGGTGACCTGTAGGAGTTAAGACTTGATCTTACGAAAATCCATCGAATTATAACTCAGTTAGCGGTTAGCAATCGAAAAAGGTTGCGATTCGACCGCGACGAGGAGGTCCGCAATGAGGAGTTTCTGGTCTCTCAACTAAAGAAGGCGTCACTCAATTGCGGAACCGAAGAGCGTTAGCGACTGGGGTCTGATGGAATGGCTAAACTAGGGCCCTTGGATGGAAGCCCGCTGAAATCGGGAGCGTAAAAAGCGAGTTCTTCGGTTGCTTACCCTAGTGAAATCTCGACGGGACCCGGTCGCTGCCGATCCTGGATTCCGTAATTGAGTCGCTCCATCAACGGCTTAGCCTCTCAAGTTCAAACTAAGACAGCACCCAAAATTACCCAGCCTTGACGCAGTTAAGCAAGGGTAAGTATAGTTGCTCCTTTAGTTTCGCAGCCGTATTCGACCTTCCTTTTACCTACGGATCAGAGACTTTCGCAACCGGCAATGCACGATCTGAGACGACTGCTCAAATACCTGCGACCTCACTGGGGAACTTTCACTCTTGCGACTTTTGCGATGCTGATTGTGGGGGTGCTGGAAAGCGCGATCGGCGCGCTGATCGTTCCCATCTTCGACCAGGCCTTCGCACAAAGCGGCGGCGAGCGCACTCCTACCCTCTTCGGGCTGCAACACATAATTCCGCCATCGGGTCTGGAAGCCTGGAAGATTATTTCCATTTTGCTGTTGGCCTTCACCTTTACCAAAGGAATCGCCGAGTACTTTTCAACCTATCTAATGGCGCGTATCGGGCAGTCTGCGGTTCTGAAACTCCGCCAGGATCTCTACAGTCATCTACTCTCCCAGTCGGCAAGTTTCTTCGAGCGTCACCGCACCAACTATCTCGTCTCGCGTCTGGTTTCCAGCGCAGCGGCGATAGAGACCGCAGTTACCGGCACGATTCGCGATATGCTCCGCGAGAGTTTCACTTTGATAGCGTTTCTCTCCGCGTCCTTTTATTACAGCTGGCGACTGACGTTGGGTTCGCTGATGATTGCACCAATCATTGCCGTGCTTACGGCAAGATTCGGCACCAAGCTACGCAATCTCGCTCGCGAAAGCTTTGAAGGAAACAAAGAACTCACCGATACAGCGCAGGAGGCACTTTCCAATCAAAATATTGTTAAGGCGTATCGCGCTGAAGCCCGAGAGTCTGCTCGGTTCACCACCGTGGCCAGGAGTATTGTCCGAGCAAACTTGCGCACTGCCAGCATTTCCGGATTTGCCCCCCCCACGATCGAAATGCTGGGAGTCGTCTTTGTCGTTTTTCTCCTCTTCTTTGGTCAGCGTGAGATCATGTCCGGACGCATGAATGCGGCGCAGTTTTTGACGTTCCTGTTCTTTCTCTTTCGCAGCTACGATCCCATGCGCAAGCTTTCGCGACTGCAAAACAGCATGGAGCAGGCTTTGGCCGCAGCGCATCACGTTTGGGAAGTGCTGGACGAGCACGCGGAAATTCCCGAGAAAGAGAATGCGACCGAACTCCCGCTGCTCAAGCGCTCTATCGAACTGCAAAACGTTTCTTTCGACTACGCCAATGAGGCGCGCCCAGTATTGCGCAACATAGAACTGAAGATTCCCGCTGGTGCAATGGTCGCACTCGTGGGTGAGTCTGGAGGCGGCAAATCGACGCTTACCAAGCTCTTTCCGCGCTTTCATGATCCGGTTTCCGGCGCCGTGCTCTGGGACGGGATCGATCTACGCGATGTGAAGCTCTCAAGCTTGAGACGTCAAATTGCATTGGTCACTCAAGAAACCGTGCTATTCAACGACACCGTCCTTCACAACATCGCGTACGGCAGACCCGAGGCCACGCAAGCTGAAATCGAGGAAGCTGCTCGCATTGCTTTCGCACACGACTTCATCATGGAACTGCCGCGCGGCTACAAAACGATTGTCGGCGAACGGGGAGTTTTTCTCTCTGGGGGGCAGCGTCAGCGCCTGGCCATTGCACGCTCGCTCCTGGTTGATGCGCCGCTACTGATTCTGGACGAGGCTACCTCGGCTTTGGACGCAGAATCCGAACGCTATGTGCAACGCGCAATAGCTAATCTAGTTCGCAACCGCACCACCATTGTGATTGCTCACCGCCTCTCTACCATTCGTCGCGCAGACACCATTGTGGTGATGGAGGGAGGTCGGATTATCGAAATGGGAAACCACACCACCTTGTTGGCTCGGGGCGGGCAGTACAAGAAGCTCTATGAGCTTCAGTTTGCAGATGAAGAAGAAGAGCTGTCCGTCGGTTAGTAGTGATCAGGTGTCAGTGATCAGTGATCAGTGGACAGTTGTCAGTGAACAGTGGTTACGGTTAGTGGAATGAACAACGAGCAAACGCAACGCACGATTTTAGAGGAACCACTGACCACTGGCTACTGACACGAACAAACTTATGAAATCAATGACGGGATATGGGCGTGGCTCTGCAACTGGAGATGATTTCTCCGTCTCCGTCGATTTGAAGACGGTTAACAACCGGTTTCTCGATGTGCATCTACGCCTCGGGGGAGAACTCTCGCCGCTGGAAGGACAGATCAAACGTCGCATCAGTTCCCGGCTCTCGCGGGGTCGGGTTGATGTAGCCGTCACGTTTGAACGCACGTCCGACGTTGCCTATGAATTGAATCGTCCCCTGATTAGCGGCTATGTGAACGCCCTGAAAGAAATGCAACAGGAGTTTGGGATCGGGGGCGACCTGGACATAAATGTGCTTGCCCGGCTTCCGGGAGCTCTGCAAACCGCACGCGACGGCCTCAATGAAGGCATGACTGTTGGGATTGAGCGCGCGCTGGATGAAGCACTTGCGGAGCTCGAACGAATGCGAGCACAGGAAGGCGAGACGCTGCGCAAAGAGATGCGCGAACGGATCGACAACATAGAAGTGCTGGTTCCGGTGATCGAAGCGGCAGCTAGTGGCTTGGTCGAGATCTATCGCGCGCGCCTGCAAAAGCGAATTGGGGAACTGTTCAATCGAGAAAACCAGCTCGTCGAGCTGGATCCTTCGCGAATGGCTCAGGAAGTCGCGTACCTGGCTGATAGGAGTGATGTCAGTGAAGAGATGGTTCGACTTCGCAGTCATCTGGCCCAATTTCGCGAGGCGCTGGATTCCACAGGGGAGACCGGGAAGATGCTCGACTTTCTTCTGCAAGAATTGAATCGGGAAGCAAATACGACTCTGTCGAAGTCAACAGACCTTTCAATGAAAGAGGCCGCGCTCGGCATCAAGGCTGAGGTGGAGAAACTGCGCGAGCAGGTCCAGAATGTCGAGTGAACAGAAAGAGTTTGAACGACCAGACACCCTCGCTCCGGAGGAGCCGACGCGTGGCATTCTCTTCGTTGTGAGTTCTCCCTCGGGCGGCGGCAAAGGCACACTCATTCAACGGGTGTTGAAGCAGGTGCTCTACCTTAGTTACTCTGTTTCATACACCACTCGTGCGCCGCGTAACGGAGAAGTTGAGGGACGCGAATACTTCTTCGTGACGCCGGAAAAATTTGAGGCGATGGTCGCCGCCGGTGAATTTCTGGAATGGGCTCCTGTGCATGGCAAACTCTACGGAACCAGCCGCCATCAGGTTGCTCGCGAAGTATTTGCAGGACGAGACATCATTCTCGAAGTGGACGTGCAAGGGGCAGCCAGCGTGCGTGAGTTAGTCACGGATTCGGTCAGCATTTTCATCCTGCCGCCAGCGGTTGAGACATTGCGACAGCGGTTAATAGCCCGAGGGACTGATTCAGCGGAGGAACTGGAGCTGCGACTGAAACACGCGCCCGCGGAATTGAAACACTACAAAGCGTTTGACTACGTGATCATCAACGATAAGGTGGAAAGGGCAGCCGGACAGATTAGCAGTATAATCGAGGCCGAGAGAGCGCGCCGAGCCCGCCAGGAGCCGAAGATTAAGCGAGTAGTCGAGAGTTTTTCTTAAACTGGATACTAAACTATCGGACGTGCGGTCCAGAAAGATTCGTAATGTAGCCTTCGTCCCGATTGTTCGGAAGCTGACTCCAAATAAAAATAATCGATCTTGAATGAACGCTATCGGGAGGACCACAAGTCATCATGCCAACAACAGACACGGATCTCGAAAATATCTTACATGAGATTCAAGCTCCGGAAGTCGATTCCAAGTATCGACTCATTATTCTCGCCGCTAAGAGAAGCAAACAGCTACAGCGCGGCGCTCGCCCACGCATCGAAATCGACTCCGTGAAGCATAAGCCCACCCGTATCGCCCTGGAAGAGGTCATGCGAGGTAAGGTGAACTTTACGGTTAACGACGAAGATGACAAATAGCGACGAAGAGAGGTAAGCACGGAAATCGGAAACGATCCACGACCACGAAAGGTCACTAACAACACTTTCGTGTTCGTTCGGGTGGTTTGGTGGATCGTTTGGTCCACCAAGTCAATTATCAAATTAGGACAACACCCTACATTCCTTTGTAATCCGGTCCGCCACCGCCTTCCGGAGTCACCCAATTGATAATCTGGTATGGATCCATGATGTCGCACGTTTTGCAGTGAACGCAGTTCGAGAAGTTAATCTGAAGTTTGCGCCCCCCGTTCGTTCCATCGTCAACCATTTCGTAAACCGCTGCCGGACAAAAACGCTGGCAGGGGTTGCCATATTCCTCAGCGCAACGAGTGGAACAGATGTTTGTGTCCAGAACATGCAGGTGCGCGGGCTGATCTTCATTGTGCCCAACCGCGGCATGGTAGACGTCGGTAAGCTTGTTGAATGTCGTCTTGCCGTCGAAGCGAAGCCCGTTGTAACGCTGTTCGATGTTGTCGCCGTGATATCCGTAAGCAGATAGCTTCTTCATCACTTCGTGTCCAGGCTCCGCCTTCCTCCGATCCAGAATCCCCCATGCCCGCCCCCCGGTAATGAACTGGAGCCCGGTGTTGACCAACCCCAGCCAACGTCCATGCTTGAAGCCCGCATGAAAGTTCCGCACCTTGCGCAGCTCCGGCATGATCCAACTCTCGTTAACGAGTTGCTCATAGCGTTGAAGCTGGCGTGCTGAGAAATCTCCGGCTAACAGGGCCTCGAATATGGCTTCTGCAGCCAGCATGCCGCTCTTGATCGCCGAGTGAATTCCTTTCAGTCGCTGCGAGTTGAGAAATCCGGCACAGTCGCCCACGAGTAACACTCCGTCGGCGTAAATCCGTGGCATAGCGAAGTAGCCACCTGCGGCTATTGTTTTAGCGCCGTAACGGATCATCTTGCCGCCTTCGAGTAAGCGGGAGAGAAAGGGATGCGACTTGAACCGTTGAAACTCCGCGTGCGGGTCGAGTAGGGGATCTTGATAGTCGAGACCGGTGACATAGCCGATATTGAGAATGCGGTTTTGCATTCCATAGATCCAGCCGCCGCCGTAAGTGTGAACATCTGACGGGAATCCCAATGTGTGTGTCACGCGGCCCGTCGGATATCGATCATCCGGCAGCTCCCATAGTTCCTTTACGCCAATACTGTAAACCTGGGGTGCCCGACCTTCGTCAAGACCGAGACGTTCGGTGAGTTTTTTGGTTAACGAACCTCGAGGCCCTTCGCCGAGCACGGTTACCTTCGCATGCAAATCAACTCCCGGCTCATAGTTGGCCTTGGGCTTCCCTTCCTTGTTAATTCCTTTGTCGCCTGTGCGAACACCTATCACACGGTCATCCGCATCGTAAAGCATCTCCGCGCCGGGAAACTCCGGGAAGATATTCACCCCCACTTCTTCACATTTCTCGCCCAGCCACGCTGTGAGCCGATTCAAGGAAACGATATAGTAGCCGTGATTCTTGAGCGGCGGCGGCGTTATTGGGGACCGAATTGCATGCTTCTCTGTCAAGTAGAGGAAGTAGTCTTCTTTTACGGGAGATTCAACTGGTGCGCCTTGCTCGATGAAGTCCGGAATTAGTTCCCTGAGCGCTCGCGGATCCATGACTGCTCCAGAAAGGATATGAGCCCCAACTGAGGGACCTTTCTCGATAACGCCAATCTCGATCTCACCAAGCGGCTTCTCCTGACCCTCCCCTTTTGCGACTGCCTCATTGTGGCTCGCGATTAAGCGTGCAAGATGCAATGCGCCGCTCAAGTTTGCCGGTCCTCCACCGACAAAGACGACATCCATTTCCAGCGTTTCACGTGCCATCAATTGATCCTTCGCCAAGAACTCCTGTTAAAATGAATCACTATTCAGTTGTGCGAGTATAACAAATGCGTCAGGAGTGTCTAAGTAAGCAACCCAATCAACCCGATTCAGAGTTGGAGCACAAGCTTCGCGCAACGGCGCAAATTGTTTTAGAGCCCGCGAAGCGTGGCGAAAGCATATAGGGGTAGGGAGAGACGATTGGTTTCGCTCCCCCTCTCTCCGAACCGGACATGCGGTTCTCCCGCATCCGGCTCTCCGGTTGGTGGTTCACCTCGTAAAGGACTGAGGCGCGTACAGGGAATACAAAGAGAGCATTCCATGCACTTCAGTGAGCATCAGC
>Ga0136617_10000112_pt1 | contig 56620 bp, 58 predicted proteins | sample AntDrymUQ3222106_2_FD_129672 | JGI IMG/M metagenome (GOLD analysis project Ga0136617, IMG submission 129672) | Polar desert sand microbial communities from Dry Valleys, Antarctica - metaG UQ322 (21.06) | ecosystem: Environmental > Terrestrial > Soil > Desert | place: Antarctica: Dry Valley...
CGAACAGGGCCGATTGTGCTCGACGACCCCGGCCGTGGCCAGACCCACCGACCACCGCAGCCGACCCCCGATCTTCGCGACCCCCGGCGAGCCCTCATGAGGGCTCTAAGTTGCTGACCTGTGGGGACTTTCGGATCACGGTGCGGCTCGACGTCTCCCGGGCGGCCCAGCTCTCCACCGGGATCTGGGAGGCCGCCGGGGCCAGCCAGCAGCTCACCGGGTACCTCGGCGACGACCAGCTCGCACCACCACAGCCACCCCATACACCGGCGAGCCAGTCGGTAGCCTGGCGGGCACATCCCCATCAAAGTGCGCCACCCCGAGATCGCTCCCCGAGGCTTCGGCGGAGGTCTATCCCGGTGAGTCAGGGTGCCGAGATGGACGCTGACGAAACGTGCACGATCGGCCGCCACACCCTGCACCGCATCGAGCACGGACAGCGTGAGCTGACCCTCTCCGAGATCGTCGCACTGGCCGGCGCCCTGGAGATCGCCCCCTCGACGCTGATCCGATTGCCGATCTTGGCACCCGCCAACGGACCCACCGACGCCGCCGAGAGAGCGACTCAGACGGTGGCCGGATTGTCATCCCGTTCCGTATGCGTGGTCTGACTCGCTCAGTGGTGGTTGAACGCGACGGGGATCGCCTGGTGAGCCGGGGCTATTGCCTATGCGGCTTTGTGCCGATACAGGGCGTCGGTGCCTACACGGAAAGTCTGGTACCCCGGCCACCCACGACGCCTTAATCAGCGCCTTGCTGCGGTATGCAGCCGTAGTGCAGGCAGTCCCCGCCAAGCCGATCAGGATCGAGCATCTCACCGCGCGCCGCTGGACGGACGTACACCGGGGCGCTAACGCGAGGTGCTCCCCAGAGCCTCGCGAAGACTCACTCGCGCCCCGGTGCGCAGCACCGAGTTTTGGTAGATCCGCCCGGCCAGCCGGACTACCCCGCCGATGGCGACCAAGGCCAGCAGCGCCGAGACCCCGACCTGCCACAGCGGCGCCACCCCGAGGGCGTAGCGGGCCGGCATCACGGTCTGGGAGAAGAACGGGATGAACGACAGCACGGCGGCAAGCTCATTGCGCGGATCGCTGGGTAGCAGGTTCAGCGTGAGGACGAACGGGATGAAGATCAAAAGCGCCACCGGCGTGATTACCGAGTTCAGCTCCTCCTGACGCGACACGGTCGATCCGACCGCGGCGTAGAGCGCAGCGAACAGAAAGAACCCGAGCAGATACCAGAGGATCACCATGACGAACATGCCCACGGCTGCGCTCGGCACGGTGAGCAGGCCCGCGAGCACGGCCCCACCGGCGCCGATCCCGGAGAGGATCACCAGTTGCAACAGCCCTACCGCACCCAATCCGAGGATCTTCCCGGAGAGCAGCTGCCAGGGCTTGATGGTGGCCAGGAGCAGCTCGACGACGCGACTGGACTTCTCCTCGACAACCCCGGTGGCCACCAGTTGCCCAAAGCCGCTGAACGAGACGAACAACAGGATGGTGCCGACGATGGCGAGGGCAAGCCGTTGACCGCGGTCGGGGTCGACCGGTTCCTGCGTGTCTACGGCCACCCGGGAGCGGGCTTCGAGGTCGACCGGGTCCACGCCCGCCTGCGCGAGCGCCGTTGTCAGGGTCTGGCGCGCAATCGCAGTCGTCACCAGTGTCTGCAGCTCGGACTCGACGGCGTCCCGGCCGACGATCCGGTAGCCGTTCGGCCCACCGGTCAGCAGCGCGTCGATCTCGTCCTCGGATACCTGGCGCGCGCCGGCGTCGGCGTCGACGTCGCGGATCTCCAGCTCGGCGTCCTGCATCTGCGCGGTCGCCTCGAGCACCGGACGCAGGGACATGGTCTGTGGGGTCAGACCGAGCGTGTTTCCGGAGCTCTGGCTGCCGATGTAGCTGACGATGAGAAAGCTGCCGACCAGCAGCGCAAGGGTGACGGCAAGACCGACGACGAAGGCACGGGAGCGGACCTGGGCGATGAACTCGCGGCGGGCCACCAGGAATACGGCGCGGTTCGAGCTCAGCGGTGCGATCATGCCGGCAGTGCCTGGCCGGCGTCCTGCACGACGTCGCGGTAGAGCTCGGTGAGCGGTGGTCGGTACGGGCGGAACTCGTGCACCGGACCCGCGGCCAGCGCGACGTGGAGCACGGCCTGGTCATCGGTGCCAGGGTCGAGCCGCAGGCGGGTGGTCCTCCCGTCGTCGGCGAGCACCTCGACCCCGGCCAGCCCAGCGGCCCAGCCCACGGGTGGCCCGTGCACGTCGACGACGGTCCCGTCGCCCCGCGCCCGCAGCTCCTCCACGGTGCCGGCGGCGACCATGCGCCCGGCGGCGATGATGCCGATCCGGTCGCAGAGCCGTTCGACGAGCTCCAGCTGGTGGCTGGAGAAGATCACCGGGACGCCGGAGTCGGCCTTGTCTCGCAGCACACTGCTCATCACCTCGACGGCGGTGGGGTCAAGACCGGAGAACGGCTCGTCGAGCACCAGTACCTCCGGGTCGTGCACCAGCGCGGCGCAGAGCTGTACCCGCTGCTGGTTTCCCAGCGAGAGCTTCTGCACCTCGTCGCCGATCCTGGCCGCGATACCCAATCTTTCGGTCCACCGCCGCACCGACGCACGGGCGTCCGCCTCGGGGATCCCGTGCAGCCGAGCCAGGTAGTGCAGTTGATCGCCGACCTTCATCTTCGGGTAAAGGCCGCGCTCCTCGGGCATGTACCCGATCCGCCGCCGTACCTCGGCGTTGATCGGCGTGCCCTTCCAGCGCACCTCCCCGGCGTCGGCGGCCAGCACGCCGAGCACGATGCGCATGGTCGTGGTCTTCCCGGCACCGTTGCTACCGACGAACCCGAACACCTCGCCCGGTCGCACCACGAACGAAACGGTGTCGAGGGCCTGGAGCTTTCCGAACCGCTTGCCGAGGCCCCTGACGTCCAGCATGGAACGAACCTTACGGCGTATCTAGCCGGGGCCGGGCGTCGAGATGCCGTATCCGCGGATCTTGCGGTAGATCGTGGCGCGCGACATCCCCAGGTGGCGGGCGGCTTCAGCCTTGTTGCCGTCGGTGTCGAGCAGCGCGTCTGCGCTCGCGTCGCACTCGATCGCCTCCAGCGGGGTGAGCACCCGGTGGGTGACCGCCCGGCACTCCGGTGGCAGGTCGCGCAGGCCCACCACCCCGGTACGGCACTTGGCGACGATCTTCGGCCGAGCAGCTGAGGTCGGACCCGCGGGTGAGGCGGGCGATCAGGTAAGGCACCAGTTCTGCCACATCCTCGACGTGATAGCGCAGCGACCACACATGGGAGGCCGAGGTGGAGTTCTGCGATCCCTGGCCGCACGGCTTCGGCTGTTGGGGCAGCTGTCGTTCTTCCGCTACTTCGTCGTGACGTTGCGGGCCGCTGATTTCGAACTGGAGATCGAGCCCGTCCGGCGTTGACGCGCTGCGTTGAACGAGCTCCGTGGGGGATAGATCTGCGTGGGCACCGGTTCGGGTGGTCCGCGTCGGAGGCCCCACACTCAACCGGCACGTCCGTGCACGATCGTCGCGAGCGCCATCCCGAGACCGTGCCGCCCGGTGCCGAGGCTGACCCACAGCGGCCCGCCGAACGGCGATCGTTCGATCACCTCGAGCACGATGCCGGGTCGGATCCCGAGCTCGCCCAGGTAACGCAGCGCTGCGCTGTCCCGATCCGAGATCCGTTCCACCCGGAAACGGTCGCCGGGGTGCGCCTGAGCGAGGGATCCTGTCCAGCTTTCCTCGTGACGGCGGTCCGGAGCGGGGATCGGGTCACCGTGCGGGTCGTGGGTCGGGTGGCCCAGATATGTGTCGATCCGTTCGACGAGCCGGTCGCTGAGCGCGTGTTCCAGAACCTCAGCCTCCCCGTGAACCTCGTCCCAGGGGACGTCGAGAACCGTGGCGAGGAACTGCTCGATGAGCCGGTGTCGCCGCACGATCGTCAGCGCGTGTGCGGTGCCGTGCTCGGTCAGCTCCGCGTGGTACCGGTCCGGACGGTGAACCAGGTCCTCATCGGCGAGCCGCTTGAGCATCGCCGATACGGTAGGAGGCGACACCCCCAGGTGCTCCGCGAGGTGGGTGGTCGTCGTCGGCTCGTCGCGGGTGACCAGAGCGAAGATCGCTTTGAGGTAGTCCTCCACGGTCTCGGTGTGAACGATGCCGCAGCACCGATACCGCCCCCGTGGTGGCGAGTCGGGGCTCATAACCCAGCAGATTAGTCCGGACTCACGACGCCTTCGGGTGCGGGCGCCTACAGTCGGGTTCGTGCTGCCGCCGACGATCGCCTGGGTGGACGGCTGTATCGAGTTGGTCGACCAGACCGCGTTGCCGGCCCTGCGGGTCGTCACGATCGGGAGCGTCGACGGGCTCATCGACGCCATCGGACGGCTCGTGGTGCGTGGTGCGCCTGCGCTCGGAGCAGCCGGTGCGCTCGGGGTGGCGCTGGCTGCGCGCGTTGTCTCGGGCGTCGAGCTGGATGTCGCGGCGGCCCGGCTCGCTGCCGCCCGCCCGACAGCGGTCAACCTGGCCGTGGGGGTGCGGCGGGCGATGGCCGTGGCGGCGCAGGGCCCGGATGCGGTCCTGGAGGCGGCCCTCGCGGTCGTCGCCGAGGATGTCGCCGCGTGTCGGGCGATCGGAGCCCGCGGGGCGGATCTGCTCGTCGAGATCTGCGGGGCGCGTGCCCTGCGCGTACACACTCATTGCAATGCGGGCGCGCTGGCGTGTGTGGAGTACGGCACCGCACTCGGCGTGGTGCGGGCCCTGCACGACGCCGGCCGGGTGGACTACGTGGTGACCGGCGAGACCCGCCCGCTGTTGCAGGGCGCGCGGATCACCACCGTCGAGCTCGCCGAGCTGGACATCGCCCATCGTGTGGTGGTCGACGGTGCCGGACCGTCGATCATCGCCCGTGGTCTGGTGGACGCCGTCGTGGTCGGAGCCGACCGCATCGCGGCCAACGGGGACGTGGTCAACAAGATCGGCACCTACCCGCTGGCGCTGGCCGCGGCGCGGGCGGGCATCCCGTTCCTGGTGGCGGCGCCCGAGTCGACCGTAGATCTTGCAACGGGTGATGGCTCGATGATCGAGATCGAGGAGCGGGCGGCCGGGGAAGTGCTCGCGATCCATGGAGTGCGGTCCGCGCCGGCGGAGAGTGGCGCGTGGAACCCAGCCTTCGACGTGACTCCGGCTGAGCTGGTCACGGCAATCGTCACAGAGCGCCGGACCTGGTGTCCCGGGGTGACGGGTCACAGCGGCGCGAAGGTCGGGATCGCATGCGCCTTGGCCGCCGCGGCGAGACGCTCGTCGTAGGTGAGCAGCACATCGACCTCCGCGCGGAGGAGCAAGGCCGTCGCGAGATGGATGGCGTCGAGGGAGCGCAGCAGCGGATCTGGTAGTCGGCTGGCCGACTCGATGACCGGCCCGGAAATCTCGACCATGTCTACGCGGGTCAGCAGGATGTCGAGACGGGGGAGCTTGTCCGGCGCGGCGCGCCTCGCGCCGCGGCGCGCCTCGATAGCGGTCAGGGCGCTGGAGACCAACTCGGTCTCGTCGTGTAGGTAAGCTGCGAGCGCCTCGGACCCGATTTCCGGCTTGATCAGCTTCAGCAGAGCCGAGGTGTCGAGGTAGATCAATACCGTTCCTCGTCGCGCATCTCCTGCAGCGTCTCGGAGAGCGACTTCGTGCCTGGGGGTGCCGGCGGGATGGGCAGGAGGTCGGAGATGCCACGGGTTGTGGCCCGCCGGAGCTGGCCGGCCGCCTCCAGCCGATCGAGGATCGAGCGGGGTTCCTCGGCCGGGACGAGGTAGGCGACGAGTTTCCCGCGTTCGGTCACCGGCACGCGCTTGCCTGCCTTCGCCATGGCCACATAGCGCGAAGCGTGCTGGCGCAGCTCGCGGATGCCGATGCTGTCGGGTTGTTCCACGGCCGCAAGGTAGCACACAGGTGCTACCTTGCGGTTCCGAGCCTCAGTGTCTCCTGGCGATCCACTCATCCAGGTGCGGCAGCTCGGCGCGGATCGTCGTGGAGCCGCCATGGCCGGTGCACACCGTCGTGTCACCGGGTAGGGCGAGCAGCTTCTCCCGGATGGACTCGATGATCGTGTCGAAGCTGGAGTACGACCGTCCAGTCGCCCCCGGCCCGCCCGCGAACCGTGGTGCACCATAGCGGGCAAGATCCTCGATCAACTGCGCACCCGTTTGAACCGAGCTGTGGCAGCGGAGTCAAAGCCGGTGCAGCGGCCGGTCGTCGGGTGCCATTCGTCGTAGCGCCGTCCCTCACACGTTCGGTGCGGAGCCTTCGGTTTGCAGTCGCATGGCCACATTGTTGTCCCCTCGCCCGCGCCCGCGAACCGTTACCATCGACGCACGCTCGGCAACGACAGCTTGCTGCGTCACGCAATACTGAGGCGCACGATCGTTCGAGAGGCACCAGCATGGCCCCGTACGACCCGATCTTCCCCGCCACGGCGTTGCTGCCGCTCAGCGATCCTGGCGGGGTGCAGATGCCGATCCCGCACCGGCCCGGACGACTGCGCCCGTTCGTCGTCACCCTCGGCGTGCCCAGCGAGCTGGACGGCAAGAAGCACGACACGAGCGCCACCAAGTCGACGTACAGCACCAACAGCGTGACTATCAACGACGGCACGTCGGTCACCGACACGGTCGTCGACACCACTGTCGATGATTGAGGACGTGGCGTCGATCGCCGGTGTCGTGCTCGTCGTGACCACACCGGGCGACGCGACTGCGGAGGCCGTGGAGGCTCAGCTGTACGCCATGGCGACGCCGACGGCCCGGATCGACCTGGGTGACTTCCCCAACCAACTGCGGATAGCTGTGCGGCACTCCGACACCGGGTGGCGGGTCCGGCTGTGGACCGAGGACGTATGTATCGACGTCGACCGCATCCGGTCGGTGTACTACCGGCGGCCGACCCGGTTCCGGATGCCGGCCGGGCTCTCCGACGGCGACACGGCGTTCGCGATGGCCGAGGCGCGACTCGGATTCGGCGGCGCGCTCGCGACGCTGCACGCCCTCTGGGTCAACCATCCGGCCAAAGTCGCGGTGGCGGAGTACAAGCCGGTGCAGCTGATGGTCGCCGCGGAATCGGGAATGGTCGTCCCGCGGACCATCATCACCAATGACCACGACGAGCTGCGCGCCTTCGCCGATGCCCTCGACGGGCCGGTGATCTGCAAGGCGTTCTCCTCCCTCGTCCTCAATGAGGGACCGACCGCACAGACCGTCTACACGACGTTCATCGATCCGCAGACCATCGACCCACAGCAGCTTGCAGCTACAGCCCACCTCGTCCAGGAGTGGGTTCCCAAGGCGTTCGAGGTTCGGGTGACGATGGTCGGCCGGACGCCATACGCTGCGGCCATCCACGCTGGCTCCGATGCTGGGCACGTGGACTGGCGCTCGGACTACGGTTCGTTGACCTACGAGTCGATCGACACCCCGCCAGACGTCGCCAAGAGCATGTGCCGATATCTCGACGTGTTCGAGCTCAACTACGGTGCTTTCGACTTCGTGGTCGAGCCTGACGGCGCCTGGCGTTTCCTGGAGTGCAACCCGAACGGGCAATGGCTGTGGCTGGAGCACGAGACAGGCCTCCCGATCGCGCGAGCCCTCGCCACGCTGTTGACAGGCGCCGAGCCATACTGAGCTGGCGGGAGATGGCCGGCGCCATGACCGATGGGCTGGAAGCCCAGGGTGTCCTCGACCCAGCGTGGCGGGCGGCGTTCACAGAGGTGCCGCGACATGTCTTTGTCCCGATGTTCTACAACCACGACGGCTCGACAGTCGTCCGCGGCCACCCGGAACAGCACGAGGAGTGGATGGCCGCGGTGTACCGGGACGAGTCGCTGACGACCCAGCAGGTGACGATGCCGGGCACCGGCCTGGTCGTCCCGACCAGCTCGTCGACTCGGCCCAGCCTGATGGCCCGGATGCTTGGCTTGCTCGACGTCGCCGACGGTCAGTCCGTGCTGGAAATCGGGACCGGGACCGGATACAACGCTGCGCTCCTCTCGCACCGGCTCGGCGCGGGCCGCGTCGCCAGCATCGATATCGACCGCACCCTCGTCGAGTCGGCCGCCGCCGCGCTGAAGGAGGTCGGCTTCGAGCCACGCCTCAGGACGGGCGACGGTGCCAGTGGATTGCCGGACCTGGCCCCGTTCGACCGGGTGATCGCGACCTGCGCCGTGCCGCGGGTGCCTGTCGCCTGGGTGGACCAGCTAGCGGACCGCGGAGTCATCGTCACCGACATCCGCGCCGAGACCAGCACGGCGCTGGCCACGCTCACCAAGGTCGGGCCGGACACTGCGCTCGGCCGGTTCCACGCCGTGCCCGGCCACTTCATGTGGCTGCGCGCGGAGGCCTCCAACCCGCTGCGCAACGGCGCCTTCGACTTCGTATTCGACGTCCGCGGTGCGCGGGAGTCGCACACCGCGCTCGACCCGTCGATCCTCGACGATCCCAACTTCGGTTTCGCGCTGGCACTCCACATGCCGGACATCACCGGCTCATACCGGCGGCTCGATCCGGACGTGCGCATCCTGCGCACTGCCGACGGGTCCTGGGCGCAGGTCGAGGTCGCTACCCACCGCACGACGCAGGCCGGCTCCCGATCGGTGTGGGATGAGGTCGAGGGTGCGGCCAGGCAATGGTCGACGTTGGGCAGACCGCAGCGCTCACGCTTCGGCCTGACCGTCACGAGTCACAGCGGGCAGCACATCTGGCTTGACCACCCCGACAATCGGATCCCTGGCTGATCGGATCATTCCGGCTCGCCCAGCCGGACCCGCGACTACCGAACCTCCTCGTAGACACATGCTCGATCGCGGAGCCAGAGGAAGGCACCATGAGTGTGCGTCGGTGTCAGTGCCCCCTGGCGATCCACTCCTCCAGGTGCGGCAGCTCCGCCCCGATCGTGGTCGAGCCGCCATGGCCGGTGCACACCGTGGTGTCACCGGGCAGTGCGAGCAGCTTCTCCCGGATGGACCCGATGATCGTGTCGAAGCTGGAGTACGACCGCCCGGTCGCCCCCGGCCCGCCCGCGAACAGCGTGTCGCCGGTTAACACCGTGCCGAGCTCGGGCGCGTAGAGACACGACGAGCCGGGGGAGTGCCCCGGGGTGGCGAGTACGTGCAGCTCGATCCCGCCGGCGCGCAGCACGTCGCCGCCGGCGAGCTCTCGGTCCGGCCTGCGGTCCGGGTGTGCCATTTCCCACAGCGGCGCCTCGGCCGGGTTGAGCAGGATCGGGGCCGAGAACCGGTCGGACAGCGCCGGCGCCTGGTTGACGTGGTCGTCGTAAGCGTGCGTGCACACCACCGCTACCACCCGCCGCTCGCGCACCGCGGCTGCGATCTTCTCCAGGTCGTGCGCGGCGTCGGCGACGAGCACCTCGTTCTCGTCGCCGACGACCCAGACGTTGTTGTCGACGTCCCACGTGCCGCCGTCGAGCGAGAAGGTCCCGCTCGTCACGACATGGTCGACCGGACGGGAGCTCGACGCGGTCACAGGACCACCACGGACCGCAGCACCTCGCCGCGCTCCATCCGGTGGAACGCCTCCTCGACGTCGTCGAGCGAGATCGTCTCGCTGACGAACCTGTCCAGTGGCAGCCGGCCCTGCAGGAACAGGTCGATGAGCATCGGGAAGTCGCGCGAGGGCAGGCAGTCGCCGTACCAGGACGACTTGACCGAGCCGCCGCGGCCGAACACGTCGATCAGCGGCAGGGTGATCGTCATGTCCGGGGTCGGGACGCCGACGAGCACGGCGGTACCGGCCAGGTCGCGGGCGTAGAAGGCTTGGGTGAACGTCTCCGGTCGGCCCACCGCGTCGACGACGACGTCGGCACCGTTGCCGTCGGTCAGGCCTGGATGCCCTCGACGACGTCGGTCTCCCGGCCGTTGATCATGTGGGTGGCGCCGAATTCCTCGGCCCACTGGAGCTTCCTGTCGTCGATGTCGACGGCGATGATCGTGGTGGCACCGGCGAGCTTCGCCCCGGCGATCGCGGCGTTGCCCACGCCGCCACAGCCGATCACGGCGATCGAGTCGCCGCGGCCGACGCCGCCGGTGGTGATCGCGGCGCCGATGCCCAGTGCGGGGGAGAGTTCCTGGCCCGATTCGAGGGTCATCCTCTGGGCGGCGTTGTGCGTCGAGAAGCAGTACTAGGGCTCACCGCGACGGCAGGCCCGGCAGGTGTTGTCGACCGCCCGCCAGCTGAGGATCACGAAATCACCGGAGGTGACGTCGGTGACATCGTGGCCGACCGCCTCCACGATCCCGGCGTCCACACATCTCGATGGTGTGCTCTCATGCGGAGCCTGCCATGCGATCGTGCACGACCTACTGCGGGTTCGACCTGCGGGGTTCGACCTGGTCGGGGACGGCTGCGGGATCGAGTTCGAGCGCGGCGTCGCCGAGCCGGCACGTCGTCACGTGGGCGGTCGGTCGCCCGCGTGCTACTCAGGGGTCGCCACCGCGGCGGCGAACTGGGCGTTGTACAACGTGAAATACGCTCCCCGGGCCGCGAGCAGCTCCTCGTGCGTGCCCTGCTCGACGATACGGCCGGACTCCATGACCAGGATGAGGTTCGCGTCGCGGATCGTGGAAAGCCGATGGGCGATCACGAAGCTGGTCCGGTCCGAGCGCAGCGCCGCCATCGCCCGCTGCACCAGCACCTCGGTGCGGGTGTCCACCGAGCTGGTGGCCTCGTCGAGGATCAGCAGGGCCGGGTCGGCCAGGAACGCGCGCGCGATGGTGATCAGCTGCCGCTCACCGGCGCTGACGTTGCTGCCCTCCTCGTCGATGACGGTGTCGTAGCCCTCGGGAAGGCTGTGCACAAAACGGTCCACATACGTCGCGCGCGCCGCGGCGAGCAGTTGCTCCTCGCTCGCCGACGGGTTCCCGTAGGCGATGTTGTCCCGGATGGTGCCGCCGAACAGCCACGTGTCCTGCAGCACCATCCCGATGCCGGACCGCAGGTCGGCCCGGGCCATCGCGGTGATGTCCACGCCGTCCAGGGTGATCCGCCCGGAGTCGAGCTCGTAGAACCGCAGGATCAGGTTGACCAGGGTGGTCTTGCCCGCCCCGGTCGGACCGACGATGGCGACGGTCTGGCCCGGCTCGGCGGTCAGTGACAGGTCCTTGATCAACGGGGCGTCGGGCCGGTAGGCGAACGACACCCGTTCGAACGCCACCCGGCCCCGCCGGTCGCGGCGCGTCTCGGGCCTGCTGGGGTCCGGGGTCTGCTCCGGCGCGTCGAGCAGCTCGAACACCCGCTCCGCCGACGCCACCCCGGACTGCAGCACGGACGCCATCGACGCCGCCTGGGTCAACGGCTGGGTGAACTGCCGGGAGTACATGATGAAGGCCTGCACGTCCCCGAGGCTCATCGAACCGGACGCGACCCGCAACCCGCCGATCACGGCCACCGCGACGTAGCTCAGATTTCCGATGAACATCATCGATGGCATGATGATCCCGGAGATGAACTGCGCTCGGAAGCCGGCGTCGAACAGCTCCTCGTTCCTCGCGGTGAAACCGGCCTCGACGTCCCGGCGGCGACCGAACACTCGCACCAGCTCGTGCCCGGTGAACGCCTCCTCGATCAGACCGTTCAACTGGCCGGTGTGGCGCCACTGCGCGACGAACTGCTTCTGTGACCGTTTCGTGATCGACTGGGTGAGCCACAGCGACAGCGGGATCGTCACCAGTGCGATCACCGACAGCAGCGGTGAGACCAGGAACATCATCAGCAGCACGCCGACGACCGACAGCAGTGAGGTCAGCAGCTGGCTCATCGTCTGCTGCAGGCTCTGGGAGACGTTGTCGATGTCGTTGGTGACCCGGCTGAGCACCTCGCCGCGCTGCTGGGCGTCGACGTAGCGCAGCGGCAGCCGGTTCAGCTTGTCCTCGACGTCGCGGCGCAAGGTGTGGACGGTGCGCTGCACGATGTCGTTGAGCAGGTATCCCTGGAGCCAGCCGAAGACCGAGGCCCCCAGGTAGAGGGCGATCGCGCCGAGCAGCACCAGCCGCAGCGCGGAGAAGTCGATTCCCATCCCGGGGACGATGTGCTGCCCGACGAGCACACCTGCGACGGTCTCGTTCCCCGCCGCCCGCGCCGCGGCAGCGGCCTGTTCCGCGCTCACCCCGGCCGGGAGCTGCCGGCCGATCACCCCGGCGAAGATCAGGTCGGTGGCGGCACCGAGGAGCCTCGGTCCGATCACGCTGAGGGTTACGCTGACCACCCCGAAGGCCAGGACGGCGAACACGCCGATCCGCTCCGGGGCCAGCCGGACGGCGAGTCTGCGGACGGACGGGCCGAAGTTCGACGCCTTCTCCGCGGGCATGCCCATGTTCGCCCACGGCGGCCCACCGCCGGGTCGCCGCGCCGCGGCCATCCCCCGCGCCGCTTGCCCGGTTTCAGCGTCCTGTCCGGGCTTCCCGCCCGCGACCGTGGTCGTGGTGCGCTCATTCACGCCCGTCTCACTCACGCCACGGCCTCCGCACTGAGCTGGGATTCGACGATCTCGACGTAGGTCGGGCAGCCGGCGAGCAGTTCGTCGTGGCGGCCGATGCCGACCACAGCCCCGTCCTCGAGAACGACGATCTGGTCTGCGTCGGCGATGGTCGACACCCGCTGAGCAACGATCACCACCGTCGCCGAGGCGGTGACCGGGCGCAGCGCGGCCCGCAGGCGGGCGTCGGTGCTCAGGTCGAGCGCGGAGAACGAGTCGTCGAACAGGTAGATCTGCGGGGCTCTGACCAGGGCCCGCGCGATCGCCAGCCGCTGGCGCTGACCGCCGGAGACGTTGGTGCCGCCCTGGGAGATCGGCGCGTCGAGGCCCCCATCCTGCCCGGCCCCACCCATGGCCTGGACGAAGTCCTTGCCCTGGGCGATCTCGAGCGCGGCCCAGAGTTCGTCGTCGGTTGCCTCCGGGTTGCCGTAGCGTAGGTTGCTGGCCACCGTCCCGGAGAACAGGTAGGGCCGTTGCGGGACCAACCCGATCCGCCGCCAGAGCACCTCCGGATCGAGGTCGCGCACATCGACACCGTCCACCGCGACCGTGCCACCGGTGGCATCGAACAACCGGGGCACCATCGACAGCAGCGTGGTCTTGCCGGCGCCGGTGCTCCCGATGATTGCCGTCGTGTGGCCCGGGGACGCGGTCAGTGAGATGTCGCGCAGCACCGGCTCAACCGCACCCGGGTACCGGAAGCCGACCCGGTCGAACACCAGCTCCCCGTCGGCCCGCAGGGGCGTGACGGCCCGTACCGGGGGCGCGACCGACGAGGAGGTGTCGAGCACCTCGGTGATCCGCTCCGCGCACACCGAAGCGCGCGGGATCATGATCGCCATGAAGGTAGCCATCATGACCGCCATCAGGATCTGCAGCAGGTAGCTCAGGAACGCGGTGAGTGCCCCGATCTGCATCTGCCCCGCGTCGATCCTGGCCGCGCCGAACCACAGCACCGCCACGCTGGAGGCGTTGAGCACCAGGATCACGATCGGGAAGATCAGTGCCTGCAACCGGCCGACGCTGATCGCGACCGCGGTCAGATCGGTGTTGGCGGCACCGAAGCGCTCGGTCTCCCGCGGTTCCCGAACGAAGGCCCGCACCACCCGGATACCGGTGATCTGCTCGCGCAGGATCCGGTTGACCCCGTCGATCCTGGTCTGCATGACGCGGAACTTCGGCACCATCGCGACGATCACCAGGCCGATCGCGACCACCAGCATCGGCACACAGATGAGCACCAACCAGGACAGCCCGGCGTCCTCGCGCAACGCCATGATCACACCGCCGACGCACATGATCGGCGCGGCGACGAGCATCGTGCACGACAGCAGGACCAGTATCTGCACCTGCTGGACGTCGTTGGTGTTACGGGTGATCAAGGACGGGGCGCCGAACCGGTTGACCTCGCGGGCGGAGAAGCTCCCCACCTGGTGGAACACCGCGGCGCGCACGTCGCGGCCGAAGCCCATCGCCGTCCGGGCCCCGACGTAGACCGCACCGATCGAACAGCCGACCTGCACGCACGTGACCAGCAGCATCCACCCGCCCGTACCGAGGATGTAGCCGGTATCGCCTCTGGCGATCCCCTGGTCGATGATGTCCGCGTTGAGGCTGGGCAGGTAGAGCGACGCCATGGTCCCGATCATCTGCAGGACGACGACGAGCTGCAGCGGTCGGAGATAGGGCCGTAGGTGGGTGCGCAGCAGGCGGACGAGCATGATCAGCCCTCGGTCATCCGGAGTCGGATCGGCGACGCATACCGTCGAGCAGGATCGCCACGATCTGTTCGGCCGGCAACGGGGGCCCATCGGTGATCCGCGGATGGGTTCCGGAGATCACCAGCAGCCGCAGGACGTGTGCCAGCTCGTCAGCCGACACCCGCAACTGGTCCCGGTCCGGGCCGACCAGGTCGGCGATCGCGGCCCGGAACGCGTCGTTCATCGCCCCCGGCGGTCGCGCGCCTGCCCCCTTCCCCCCGGGCTGTCCCGCGGGCGGTTCGGTCAGTCGCAGTGCGTCGAGCAGACTGAACACACCGGTCAACCGGCGCTGCAGGATCTGCACGCCGGCGACGAGCCGGTTGCGCAACGGCTGCTCGCGATCCACCGCGGCGAGCTCGCGCAACGTGGGCTCGGGATCGAACGCCTTCGCCGTCACCGCCCGCATCAGCGAATCCTTGTCAGGAAATACCCGGAAGATCGTGCCCTCGGCCACCCCGGCCGCGTCGGCGATCTGGCGGGTGCTCACCCCGACGCCGTGGCGGAGCACCAACGGCAGGCTGGCGGCGACGATGGCGACCCGACGCTGGTCGGGCGGCAACCGGCTGGCGCGCTGAGTTCTGGTGGGCATGAGCGGAACCTAGATGAGTGCGTACTCACTAACAACCGATTTCGCGGTGGGAGGACGGGGGCCGTCGATGCCCCGTTGGCGGGCGGCGGGATGTGACTACGCGGCAAGGTGCATTGGCCTATCGGCCCCCACCGGTATGCGCTGCGCGCGCACCCGCAGAAGCGCCTCATGAGGGGGTGCAACGCTGCCATCCGCGGCCCACGCACCGCGAATGTGGCCGGCGGTCGAGGCGTCAGCACCGATCGTCGGGCGTGGCGCGCGGGGCCGGCAGCCAGACCGGTCCCTGCGCAGTGTCACGGACTTCGATACCGGCGCGGGCGAGCCGGGTGCGCAGGGTGTCGGCCAGCGTCCATGCGCCGGCGGCCCGAGCCTGCTCGCGCAGCTCGATCACCGTGTCGACGAGTGGTGCGAGGGGCTCGAGCGGATCCCGCGCACCGACCTCGGCGAGCTCGCCCAGCCGCACGACCATCCCCCGAAGCGCGGCGCGCGGCGCTTCCGTCCCGTCGGTCTCCTCCGGGTCAGCAGACCAGTCGGTGATCGTCTGCTCCAGCTCAAGTGTTGCCCGGACCGCACCTGCCAGGTCACCGGACCGCAGCCTGGCGTCGAAGGCGCGCTCCAGTCGCTTCCCCTCCGCGCGTAACGACAGCTGGGCGACAGCGGTGGGGTGCTCCGGTTGCCGCACGAGCCCAGGAGGGTGACGACCTGCCGCTGCGGCACGGAGCTCGTCGACCGGGACCACGCAGCCGGTGCCGAACACCGTGCTGATCCCTCTCCGGCGCACCGTGACCGTTCCGCGCCCCAGCACCTGCGCCGTTCTCGCGTCCAGGTCGAACACGACGGCGGTGTGCTCATCGATCCCGAGCACGACCGTATCGTCGTCGAGCATGGACTCCAGCACCCGCAGCCGCCGCTCGCCGAGGTAGCAGAATCGGGTGTCGTGGGTGCCGCCCTCCGCGTTGTCGTAGTGCGGCACCACCGCCGCGCGCAGGCCGGTCACGGCCAGGAGATCCAGGCCCGCCACCCAGGACGGCGCGAAGCCCGCTTTGTAGATCTCGTACACCGGCACGGTGACGACCCCGAGGGTGGCCGCCGCTGCGCTGGCGAACGTCACGCACCCGCCGCGGTCGAGCGTGCCGGCCAGCACGTCCCGCAGGCCGCTGCCCGTCCAGACCCGCAACGCATAGGTCGGGCTGCCGGGACCGGCGAAGACGTAGGCGGCGCTGCGGATCCTCGACAGGGCCTGCTCGCGGCGCACCACGTCGTCGGACGGGGTCCGCCACGTCGCGACCGCCAGTGGCGCGCCGACACTGCGGGCGAAGTACTCGGCGGTGCGGCGGGACAGTTCCTCGGCGTTCTCCTGGAACCCGTACGGGGTGTCGAGGAGCACCGCATCGACCGCTGGCGACCCGAGCCGTTCGACGAGCAGGCGATGGACCTTCGCCATCGTGGGAGCTGTCTCCCCGGAACCCATGACGGCCAGCAACCGTGGGCGGTCCGCCATCATCACCTCCGCCCACGTGCCGATCAGGCGACCTCGGCGCGGCCACCCGGGGAAACCGGCCGCCGTCCCCGGCATACCGTTCTCGAGAGTAAGACAGCTCTCGAGAGTAAGACAGCGCGGACCGGCTCCGCACGTCCCGCCGTGCCCCTCAGCCGGCTGGGGACCGGCTGAGCGTCCCGGAGTGCGCCTCCTCATGGGAGCCGACCGCCATCGTCGCTGCGAGCGCGGTGACGACCCGCCACAGCTCGGGCCGGCGGTCCGCGGCGGCACGCACGACGGGATCGTGCTTGGCGAGCTGGCCGAGGTGGCGCACGGCATGGGCGGCGACGTGGTGGGTATGCAGCGCCGATGGACTCGGCAGCAACGGATCGCCCGAGCAGAGCACGCCCACCGGGGGCAAGGTGACGGCGGGTTGCAGGGGATCCGGGTCGGGCAGCAACGCGTAGGTCAGCACGATCCGTCCCTGCGGATCGCAGCGCCAGGAAGTCGAGTGGCTGACGGTCGCGGCCGGTGCCGAACCGTCGATCCCGGCGAGCCGCAGCGCGAGCGTGTCCGGCGTTTCCGGCGGCGACCATCGCCCCCGCAGCTGCCGGTACGCGAGCCGACCTGGCCCGTCGAGCCGGAACAGCAGGATCTCGACCGCCACGTCCGGGATGGTGGCATGAGCAGGGTCAGGCGGTCCAGACCGGGACATAACGCTCCTTGTTGCAAGTTTCTAGCGGCACAGAGTTAACCACCCTCGCCGGCACCCGAAACACCCGGTCACTCCGGGCCGACGGTGCGCACCGCGCCGACGATGTGCACCTCTGATTCGCGGCGGTGGCCCCGAGCGAACCGGCTCACAGCAGGGCGCTGACCGCCTCGCCGATGGCGACGAGCCCGTCCACCGCGAGCGGGATCCGCCGCGGTCTCGCCGACCGGCACCCTCATCATGATCACCGTCTGTGGGACATAAGCTGCCCATACGCAGCTCATGTCCCGCATACGACGATCATGGGGTTCAGTCGGGCTCGCCGTGACGTCGGCGCCCATCCGCGGCGCCTCCGCCGAGCAACTGCTGCGACGCCACCCCGTATTTCCGGCGCACACCCACATAAGCGTGTGGAACGCGAAAACTGCCGACCGTGATCGCGGTGAGTACCACGACCAACGCCACGAGGTAGCCGGCGCGGTTCCGGGGCGGCGGGACGACGGCCCGGCGCCGATCACAGCCGCGACGAAGAAGGCGAGGTCGGTCCAGGCGTTGAGCGACTCAGCGCAGAGCTCGGGCCCGGTCCCTGGCAGTAGCCGTACACCGCGCTATGTCATGAGCGTCGGCTGGGGTGCATGCCTATGGTTGCCGAGTGGTTCCGGCTGTGCTCATCCGGTTCGTCGGGCATCCGGTTCATCGGGCACCGCGGTGAGCGTGGCGATGACATCGTCGACATATCCGGGCAGCGCCGATGCGACCGGAACGGCCTCCGGGGTGGCGTGCGCGAGCTGGGTGTGGCCGAGCGCGGCGGCTGGCCGCCGGCGGGAAGTCAGTTGTTGTGGGACAACCGGGCACGTTGGCGTGCTCATGATTGACTGCTGGGAACGTGGAGCCGGGCCGCTTGCGGTTTGCGGTTCCGCCGCGATGATCAGCGCGCGGGCGCTACAGGCGGATTCCAGCCCAGCGCGCGAAACTGGAGAGCGTGTCCGAACGGCGCCGTTCGTGTTCGGCGAGCGTGACCACCGTCTCGCGCACCTGAGGGTGGTAACGGGTCTGCTGCGGTGATGTGCGGCGTGCGCGGTGCAACGCGGCCATGGAGCGATCCCGATCTCCGTGGAGTTGGAAGGCTCGCGCGAGGTCAATCCAATGATGCCCGACACGCTCACGCGGCGCGGTCGATCCGAGAGCGAACGAGTCCGCCCGCTGCACGGCCTCGGTGCCGTCGCGCCGTTCGACCGCGAGTCCTACCGACCAGATGTTCACCGAGTCGGTATCGAACGCAAGCCGGTAGTGATCACTCCCGGGGGTCACGTGTGCGGCCGCCTGCCTTGCCTCGCTCAGATGGTGATCGCTGGTGTCTGCATCGCCCGCACGAGCGGCAGCGAGGCCCGACTTGAGGTGGAGAATGCCATGCATCGCCAAGGCCGCCTCGTCGTCGCTGTGCAACCTGTCGGCGATGCGGTGGCGCGCTTCGTCAAGGAAGCTCAGGGCACCGCGCCACTGGGCTATCACGATGAATTCACCGGCGCGATAGAAGTCTCCCGCCGCGACCGCCAGCTCATCGCCGGACTCGCGTGCCGCCCATTCAACCCGCTCGGTCGTCAGCGATGAGAGGTCGCTGTAACCGAGCTTGTAGGCCACCTGCCCGGCTGCCGCGTACGCCTCACTGAGCAGGCCGAACACACGTTCGCGGTCACGCTCTTGGTAGAGATGCGAAGCGGCCCGCAACTCGGCGAGCAGGCCCGGCAGGCCAGCGCCGAGCGCATCCAGCGTGGCCGAATGGCGCAGACGAGACAGGCGCGCGGTGGCCGCTACAAGCTCCGCCAGTGGCCGCGGGGGGATGCCCGGATCCGGTGGAAGCCGGAAGGCCGCGATCTCGCGGCGCAGCGCGGGAATGGCTGCGTGCACGCGATGCTCATCACGGTCCGCGATGGCGTACGGCTGATCCATCAGCTTCGCTGTGTCCGAGCCCAGAGCGCGCGCCGCCGCAGCGACGAACGCTGGCGACGCCGGTGTCCTACCCTGCTCGACCTGCTTCACGAGGCTGAGGCTCACGTGCGCCTTGGACGCGAGCTGTCGTTGGGTGAGGCCAACAAGTCCACGAGCTACCTTCACTCGCTGTCCGATGCCGTTCGGCGGTACGTCGTCAGAAGTCATGCGTTCGGGGCTCCTGGGCTGGACTTTGTGACCGTCGACCAGTCTAGTCGGGTGCGAGTTGTTCCTCGATTGTCCCTTGGGCCGCTCGATCCTGCCTAGCGTTTGTTGCCATGATCAGTGCACTGCTCGCCGTATTCCGTCGAGGCCGCCATCAATGTCGAGGCCGCCATCGATGCCCCAGGCCGCGCGCCTTTCGGCTTTACGACTGCGCTCACCCGGTCTACTCCAGTGGGCGACGGCATGGGTGAGCCATGCCGATGCAACCTGCCGGTGCAACCGCCGGACGGGCCGCACTGGTGGCCGTCTCGCGAGCCCGAACCGTGTCCGGCCGTGCGCGCCGTTGTCCAGCTCGGGCAGGCACCGGTGGCCATGCACTGGGTGCGAGTTCCCGACGGCTGGCCCACCCGTGGCTAACTCGCCGTTCACCCGAACCACACCCCGCCGCGTCCCTGGGCTCGGGTCGGAACATGCTGGGCAGGGACTCAGCACCCGGCTGAGGACGCCACCCCAACACCCGCGAGCCAGAGCACGTACGAAACCGAGCGGGACGCCGCGTTGCGGTGGTCACGCGCGCGACCGCCACATCCCGATACGGTATGGTAATGGGATGACGACCCAGATCACTGTCCGGCTTCCCGATGAGCTGGTGACCTTCGTCGATGCCGAAGTCACGCGCGGCGCCGTCAGCAGCCGAGCCGACGCGGTCGCCAAGGCTCTGACGCGCGAGCGCCGTCGCCAGACCGCGCTTGCGGATGTCGCGATCCTGCGTCAGCGCGCCGACGACTCCGAGCTGGACGAGCTCGCTGAGCACAACGCCGCTCACCCGGTGAACCTCGGAGACTGATGCGGCCCATCCACCTGGCGCGGCTGGATGAGGTCCGTCCGGTTCTCGTTCTCACCCGCGAGGTTGTCCGCCCCTACCTCCGCAATGTGACCGTCGCGCCCATCACGTCGACGATCCGTGGTCTCTCGACCGAGGTGACCGTCGGATCTGCCAACGGCCTCGATCATGACAGTGTCGTCAGCTGCGACGACATCACCACGGTGCCGATCGGGCAGCTCCTGCAACAGATCGGATACTTGCTACCGGCGCAGGAGCCGGCGCTGGCCGAGGCCATCGGCGCGGCATTCGATCTGGACCTACCTATCGACTGATCAGCAGATCGGCCGCCACGGCGACGACGAGCGGCCGCGCGCACCTCGAAGTCCAGCATCGACCGGTACGCCAGACCGCGCGCACTACCCCAGCCGTTCGCGGATCGTGCGGTTGACCGCGCGCCCGAACGCCCTCACCACCCCTCGCACGGTGATCGGCTTGAGTCGGGTGAGTGCCTCGGTGAGTCGGGTGCGTTCGGCGGCCGGACGGCCACGGTCGCGAAACGGCTGCAGCACCTCGTCCTGGAACAGGGCCATCAGATCCTCGGCGAGCGCGGTGGTGTGGTTCTCGATCAGCCGGTACGCGCGCGTCCACATCTCTGCAGGCAGCCCGGAGCCGAGCACCGCGAGACCCTCGCTGAGGGTGCCGGGCCCGTGCAGGCGCACCCGGCCGTCGTCGAGTCGGGTGATCACGCCCAGGCCCTCGAGGGCATTGAGGTCCTCGGACGTCAGAGCCCGTCCGGCCCGTTGTTTCAACTCGGCGTGGTCGAGCTCCTCGATCTGCTCGGGTATCCACGGGGTGAGCAGCGCCCGGTGCAGCGCCAGCTCGCCGGCGCCCGCCGTCGGCGACAGCCGTTTCAGCTGGGTCTCGATCGCGGCGAGGGTGAAGCCGAGGGCGGAGAGCTCGCTGACCAGCTCGAGCCGGGCGAGATGGTCGGGCCCGTAGAGGCCGGTGCGCCCGCGCAGCTGCGGTGGCGGGAGCAGGCCCCGGCCGGCGTAGAAGCGGATGTTGCGGACGGTGATCCCACAGCGTTGCGCCAGCTGGTCGATGGTGAGCAGCTCACCGTCTTGATCGGTTGACCCGGGTGCGGGTGCCCCGCAGGACATATGTGGCGCTGCCATGCGAGGCAGGTTACGTCACGGCTTGACCTATGTGACAGTACTGCTGTAACAAAGACTCATGAGCGAGATCCCCGAGGCATACCTCTACGACGCCATCCGCACGCCGCGCGGTCGGGGCAAGGCATCCGGCTCTCTGCACGAGGTCAAGCCCGTGTCCCTGGTCGTCGGGCTAATCGACGAGATCCGGCGCCGGTTCCCCGAGCTGGATCCGGGCACCATCGACGACGTCGTGCTCGGCGTGGTCTCCCCGATCGGCGACCAGGGCGGCGACATCGCCAAGACCGCCGCCGTCGTGGCCGGCCTGCCCGACACCGTCGCGGGTGTGCAGCTCAACCGGTTCTGCGCATCCGGGCTGGAAGCGGTGAACATCGCGGCGCAGAAGGTGCGCTCCGGGATGGAGGAGATGGTCCTCGCCGGTGGCGTCGAGGTGATGTCCCGGGTGCCGATGGGCTCCGACGGCGGCGCGTGGGCGATGGACCCGGACACCTCCTACGAAACCGGTTTCGTGCCTCAAGGCATCGGCGCCGACCTGATTGCGACCCTGGAGGGGTGGGGCCGCGACGACGTCGACGCCTACGCGCTGGAGTCCCAGATCCGCGCGGCCAAGGCGTGGGCCAACGGCTACTTCGCCCGCTCGGTCGTCCCGGTCACCGACCGCAACGGGATCACCGTGCTGGACCGCGACGAGCACGTCCGCGCCGGCACCACCATGGACGCGCTCGGGTCGCTCCAGGCGTCGTTCGCGATGATGGGCGAGGCCGGGGGCTTCGATGCCGTCGCGTTGCAGCGCTACCACTGGGTCGAGAAGATCAACCATGTGCACACGCCGGGCAACTCGTCCGGGATCGTCGATGGCGCCGCGCTCGTGCTCGTCGGAACCGAAGCCGCCGGTGAGGCGGCGGGGATCACCCCGCGCGCCCGGATCCTCGCCACCGCGCTGTCGGGTGCCGACCCGACGATCATGCTCACCGGTCCGGCGCCGGCCACCCGCAAGGCACTGGCCAAGGCGGGCATGACCGTCGACCAGATCGATCTGTTCGAGATGAACGAGGCCTTCGCCGCCGTCGTGCTGCGTTTCATGAAGGACCTGGACGTGCCGCACGACAAGGTCAACGTCAACGGTGGTGCGATCGCCATGGGCCACCCGCTGGGCGCCACCGGCGCGATGATCCTCGGCACCCTCGTCGACGAGCTCGATCGCCGCGACCAGCGCTTCGGCGTCGCCACCCTGTGCGTGGGTGGCGGCATGGGGATCGCCACCGTCGTCGAGCGCCTTTCCTGATCTCGAAGGGATTGTGATCACGTGACTGAGCAGCACGCCGTCCGCTGGGCACAAGGCGAGGACGGCATCGTCGTCGTCACCCTCGACGACCCCGGCCGCAGTGCCAACACGATGAACGAGCGTTACGTCGCCGGAATGGGGGCCTGCGTCGACGCGCTGGTCGCCGACCAGGAGAACATCACCGGGGTGATCATCACCTCGGCGAAGAAGACCTTCTTCGCCGGCGGCGACCTCGACGTGCTCTCGAAGGCCACCGCGGCTGACGCTCCGGTGATCATGCAGCGGGTCACCACGGTCAAGGCGCAGTTCCGCAGGCTGGAGACGCTGGGCCGCCCGGTCGTCGCCGCGATGAACGGCACCGCGCTCGGCGGCGGCCTGGAGATCGGGCTGGCCTGCCATCACCGCATCGGGCTCGACGCCCGCGGGGTGGTCTACGGCCTGCCCGAGGTGACGCTGGGTCTGCTGCCCGGGGCCGGCGGCGTCGTGCGCACCACCCGGATGCTGGGCATCGCCGACGCGTTCATCAAGGTGCTCGCCCAGGGTCAGCGGCACAAGCCGGCGGCGGCGTTGGAGGTCGGGATCATCGACGAGCTCGCGTCGTCGCCCGAGGAGATGCTCGACAAAGCGCGGGCCTGGATCGCCGCGAACGGAGGGGCCGCGCAGCCGTGGGACAAGCCGGGCTACAAGGTTCCCGGCGGCACGCCATCGTCGCCGAAGTTCGCGGCGTTCCTGCCCGCGTTCCCGGCTAACCTGCGCAAGCAGCTCAAGGGCGCCCCGATGCCCGCGCCGCGCAACATCCTGGCCGCGGCCGTCGAGGGCACCCAGGTCGACATCGACACCGCGTTCCGGATCGAGAGCCGATACTTCGTCGAGCTCGTCACCGGTCAGGTCTCGAAGAACATGACCAAGGCGTTCTTCTTCGATCTCCAGCACATCAACGGCGGCGGGTCGCGGCCCGATGGGTTCGAGTCCTACACGCCTACCAGGGTCGCGGTGCTCGGCGCCGGGATGATGGGCGCGGGCATCGCGTACACCTGCGCGCTGTCGGGCTGGGAGGTCGTGCTCAAGGACGTCTCGCTCGAAGCGGCGCGCAAGGGCAAGGCGTACTCCGAGGGGTTGGTGGCCAAGGGCGTGTCCCGCGGCAAGACCAGCCAGGAGAAGGGCGACGCGCTGCTGGCGCGGATCACCCCCACCGACTCCTATGCCGATCTCGGCGGCTGCGACCTCGTGATCGAGGCGGTGTTCGAATCGGTGCAGCTCAAGCAGGAGGTGTTCGCCGAGGCGGCGAAGGTGATCTCCCCGGACGCCCTGCTGTGCTCGAACACCTCCACGCTGCCGATCACCGAGCTCGCCAAGTTCGATGCCGGCCGTCCCGCAGACTTCATTGGCCTGCACTTCTTCTCCCCGGTCGACAAGATGCCGCTCGTCGAGATCATCCGCGGTGAGCAGACCTCGGACGCGACGCTCGCCAAGGCATTCGACGTGGTGCTGGGCATGAAGAAGACCCCGATCGTGGTCAACGACAGCCGCGGCTTCTTCACCAGCCGGGTGATCGGTACCTTCCTCAACGAGGGGGTGGCGATGCTCGCCGAGGGCATCGACCCGCAGACGATCGAGCAGGCGTCGGCGCAGGCTGGCTACCCGGCTCCGGTGCTCCAGCTCATGGACGAGCTGACGCTCACGTTGACCCGCAAGATCCGCGAGGAGACGAAGGCGGCGGTCGTCGCCGCGGGTGGCACGTGGACTGTGCACCCAGCCGAGATGATCATCGACCGGCTCGTCGACGAGTTCGCCCGCTCGGGCAAGTCGAGCGGGGCAGGGTTCTACGAGTACGCCGACGGCAAGCGGGTGTGGCTCTGGCCGGGCCTGCGTTCGAAGTTCGGGGCCACGAACCACGACGTCGATCTGCACGAGCTCGCCGAGCGGATGCTGATCGTCGAGGCGCTGGAAACCGTCAAGTGCTTCGACGAGGGCGTGCTCACCTCGATCCCGGACGCCAACATCGGCTCGATCTTCGGCATCGGCTTCCCGGCCTGGACCGGTGGGGTAGTGCAGTACGTCGAGGGCTACCCCGGTGGCGTGGCCGGTTTCGTGGCCAGGGCGGAGGAGTTCTCCAAGAAGCACGGCGACCGTTTCGCAGTGCCGGACTCCCTCCGCGCCAGGGCCGCGGGATGCGGGGGCGCGCACTGAGTGCGCTCAAGCCTGGCCGGTCACGGCCCGCACCACGGTGGCGAGGTCACCGGTGCGCTCGAACGCCGCGCGCTGGCACCGCGCCCCGTTGCCGCGGCGGAACACAGCGCCCAGCAGGGCCCGTACCGTGACGAGTTCGTTCGCGTCCTCCAACGCTGGCGCAACATGCTCGACCAGCCGGTCCAGCACCTCCACCGCGGGGGCAGGTCGCCATGTCGACGGGTCGAGCAGTGCGCCGTCCACACCGGCCCAGCCGGCCTGCCACGCGGCCAGCCGCAGTATTTCCGTGCGCACCGGGTCGGCCGGTGTACCCGCCTGCCAGGCGTCGATCGCGGTCTGCACGAGTGCCCGGGTGAGCGCGGTGATGAGCACCGCGTCGTCGACGTCGAGGCACACGTCGGCGACCCGCACCTCGAGGGTGGGATGTTCCTGGGACAGGCGGGCGTCGAAGTAGAGCATCCCCTCGTCCAGCACGGTTTGCGAACCGAGCATCGCGGCCACGACCTCGCGGTAACCAGCTGGCGAGTGGAACATGCCGTACGGGCCTGCTGACGGCCAGCGGGCCCAGACCTGGCTGCGGTAGCTCGCGTAGCCGGAGTCGCCGCCCTGCCAGAACGGGGAGTTGGCGCTCAGCGCGAGCAGCGGCGCGAGCCAGGGCCGGATCCGGTCGAGCGCGGCCACCCCCTCCGCCGCGCTGTCGATGCTCACGTGGACGTGACAGCCGCAGGTGAGCTCCTCGGACACGATGAGCCCGAAGCGCCGCTCCATGTCCGCATAGCGCCGCGACTGCGACAGCGTCGGCTCGACGGGCAGTGGCGAGGTGGCCAGCGGTGCGAGGACGACACCGACCTCGGTGGCTGCGGCCGCCGCGGTGCTGCGGGCGAACCGCAGCTCGGCGCTCAGCTCGTCGAGGGTCTGGCAGGGACGGGTGCCCGTCTCCACCTGCTCGCGCTGCAACTCCCCGGTCATCCCCGTCTCCCCGCCAGCGGCGGGTTCGGACGCGGCCAACACCGCGGTGCAGACCGGCCGCGGTCTTCCCGACGCCGGGTCGACGAGCAGGAACTCCTCCTCGACACCAACCGTGCGCGATCCCATGCCGGTGAGTATTGCCGGTGCTTCGCGCGCCCGGTTCACCACGGTGCACCCTCTGCTCAGCAGCAGAAATCTGGCCGACAGCAGCCCGGATTGTTGCTGTACCGCGGACGGGCGGGTACCCCGGGATCCCTGCGGAGCGCCCGCGTCACTCAGTACTCATAGGGATCTGCTGGGGCAGCGACGGCATCGAACCCGGTGACGGTCAGGACGGGCACGAACCCGGTCGCGGCCGTCGCGCTGCCAGGTTGCACGGTGCCGCGCACCCGTAGCCAGGTGTCAGGCGCTGGATCGTCGAGGTCGCCGGCGAGCCGCACCCGGTTCGGTCGGGCGTCCGCGGCGCAGCAGGCAATGGTGATCCGCGCGAGCTCGACGGCGGCGCCTGGCCGCACGGTGAATCCGGTGAGGGTGACCTCGCGCCCGTCGAGGCCGCCCGTCGGGCCTGCCGTCGCGCGCAGGACGAACTCCCCGACAGGTATCTCCGGCACCGGGCCGGGTGGCAGTGGGATGAACATGTCGGAGGTCGGGACGACAGCGTTGCGGGAACCGGCCCGGGACACCGCGTCGGCGCCCAGAGCGGGTGGCGCGACCAGCGTGATCACCAGCACCGGGGCCAGCAGCAGCCACGGGACGTGTCGTTCCGCGGCGCTGTGCTCGTGTGCGTGGGGTGATGCGCCGCGGGCATCATGGAGGAGCGCAACCACCGCCAGCGCCACGATCACCGTGCCGGCGGCGAGCAAGAGGGGCCGGTGGGACGGGCGCACGTAACGCAGGTAGGTGTCGTCCGCCGCGATCCGCAGCAGCGCACCGCCGAGCAGCAGGAGCAGCACGTGTTGGGTCTCGCGCCTCATCGGACGCCCAGTATGAGCAGCCCGCTGCCCACCGCACACAGCACGGCGACCACGAACGTCGCCGGGGCGAACCGGACCGCGAACGCGCGCCCGAACGTGCCGGCCTGCAGCGCGATCAGCTTGACGTCCACCGCCGGCCCGACGACGAGGAACACCAGCCGCGCCAGCAGCGGCAGCGCTGACAGCGACGCCGCGACGAACGCGTCGGCCTCACTGCACAGTGCGAGCGCCACCGCGAGTACCGCCATGACCGCGATCGCCAGCACCAGATGCCCGGCGAGGGCGTCCATCCAGGACGGGGGGACCAGCACCGAGAGGGTGGCGGCGGTGAGCGCGCCCAGCACGAGGAAACCGCCCGCAGCGACGAGATCGTGGCGGGCGGTCTCGGCGAGAACGGTCCAGCGGTCCGTACCCGTCGCTGCCGGGATCGCGCGCCGCGCCCGGTGCGCGATCCACTCCGCGCGCCCCATCCGCTGCCATAACCAGCCCATGGCGCACGCCGTGGCCAACGATCCGAGGAACCGCGCCCCCACCATTCCCGGTTCACCAGGAAACGCGACCGCGGTGGCCACCAGGACCACCGGGTTGATCGCGGGAGCGGCGAGCAGGAAGGTGAGCGCCGCCGCGTCCGGCACGCCCTGCCCGATGAGCCGCCGGGCCACGGGCACCGACGCACACTCGCAACCCGGCAGCACGAGCCCGGCGGCTCCGGCCACGGGAACCGCCACGCCGGTGCGGGCGGGCAGCGCCCGGCGCAGAACCGCGGGGGACACGAACGCAGCGATCAGCCCGGAGAGCAGCACCCCGACCACGAGAAAGGGCAGCGCCTGCACGCACACCGCGACGAACACGGTGGCTACGGTGCGCACGACGGGCGCGGACAGCGCGTCGACGAGCAGCGCGCGGGCCGCGATGGCAATGATGAGCACCGCGCAGAAGGTGTGCAGCGACGTGATCCTCCAGGCGCGCACCGCGATCGTCACACCTGACGACCCTGCCACGAACAATGATCATCTGCGGTGGAACGAGGACAGCTGACGCCGCGACGGGCAAACCGGCGGGGGTCGGTGGCCTCGTAGGGGTGCTCGGTCAGGTGTCAGGACCTGGAGCGGTCGTCGGCCCCGTGCCGTGCTCGTCAGGGCTCGTCGGCCTCGGGGTATCGGAGGACTGACCCCGTGGGCTCGAAGCGTTGCGGCGTCGGCACAATGCCCGGATGTGAATGCAGTTCGATGCCGAGGACGAGGACGCGTTCCACCGGCGGCGCGACGAGCTGGGCGAGCAGTTCGCGCAGTGGCTGAACGCGCAGGATGTGCCCGGTGATCCGAACGACGCCGGACTGCTCATGGACTGGAGATGGGGCTACGCCGACGGCACGCTGGACCGCTGGACGGTCGCGGATGTGCGGGAGTTCCTGTTCGGGTGGTGTCCGCGCAAGTTGTCGGCCGAGTCGCAGCATTGCCGCGAGATTCCGGTCTCGGTGGCGGCGTTCGTGGAGTTCCTCGCCCACAACGCCATGCTGGCGCCCGGCAGCGACCCGCCCGCGCGAATCCGGAGCTACGCCGAGGGCAACGTCGGTGCGTTCGTGCGGGAGATGGGCGATCCAGCCAATTTCGGCATGGCCAAGAGCCTGTTCGGCGGTGGCGGCGGGCCTGTGACCGGTGCCGGGAATGGGCGCGACCAGGTGGAGGTGATCCTGCGGCAGCTCGATCGGCTCTCGCCCGAGGGCCTCGGTGCGGCGCTACAACACACGATCGATGACGACGGACCGCCGCCCGTCGTCGGGCCGGTCCGGCTGCCGTCCGAGGAGGACCAGCTCGCCTCGATCCGGGCCACAACGATCATGCATCAGCTGCGGTTGCTCGCCGACTATTGCGCGCCTCCCGGCCGGTCGTTGACTGGCAAGGGCAACCTGCGCCTGGTCGATGCCCGCCACCTGGTCGACGCCCTCGGCACCGATGGCGATCTCTCGCAGGCTCGCAACCTGCGCTCGACCGAGGATTTTCCGGGGCTGAGCCGGCTCGTCGAGATCGCACTGACGGCCGGTCTGGTCCGCCGGCAGCGCGGGCGGCTGATCACGGTGGGCCGGTTCGCCGCGTTGGGCGAGGCCGAAGCCTACGAGAAGGTCGTCCGGGCCGCGGTCAGCACATCGTGTCGCGACCCCTATGGCCGCGGGCAGTTCGATGACGAGCACATCGGCGAGCTGCTGGTCGAGCTGCTCGACTCCGATCCCGATGGAGTCGAGGTCGCTACCCTCGTCACCGGCGTCGGCGAGATCGCTGCGGTGAACACCTTCGGGCTCGGCCGGTTCCTGACCGAGCTGATCACCGGACAGGTGGAACAGCAGCTGGACGTGCTCGTATACCTCGGCGTCGTGTCCATCACCGGCGCCGAGCGATGCGTGGACTGCGACCTGCCCCACGGCCTCACCGGGCGCGCCGCACTCACCGCGGCGGGGGTGCCGGTCGCCGTCGAGTTGGCTCGGGAGGCCGGCGCCGAGGTGGTCTTGCGGCTGGACCCGGTGACCGCCAACCCTACGGCGATCACCGACATGATCGGCATGATCGACGAGAAGGAGTGGTTGCACGACGCGTCGGCATGGCTCGCCGCGCAGCCCGATCCGATCGCGGCGGGGCACGCGCTGGTCGGCGAGATCACCGCGGCCGGTCGCGACACCCCCGTCGCGTTGGCCGGCCTCGAAGCGGTCGGGTCAGTACTTGGTGACGGGGCGGTGGAAGCGGTTCGTGCGCAGCTCGGCGGCCCGCACGACGGCGTGGTGTTGTACTGGCTGGTCGCCCGGTCTGCAGTGGACCCGGCCGCCGTCGACCCGGTCCGTTACGTAACGGGCCTGATGGACGTTCTGGCGGCCGTTCTGGATGCCGGGGGTCCCGCCGATCTCGTCGCCATACTCGATGCGGGTGATCCTGGCGAACATCTCGCCGTCCTCGACGAGATCTGGCGGATCGACCATCCGCGGTTGCCCGATGTGCTCGAGACGATCGGCGCCCACCATCCGGTCAAATCCGTCGCGAAGGCCGCCCGCAAGGCACTCGTGCGCCACCGCAGCAGGCTGGCCAGTCTGCGGGCGACGACATCGAGCTGAGCGGCTCGTCGAGCGTGCACAGGCTGCGCATCATGGCGAGGCCGGCACGGTGTGCAGCGCTGCGCCGGGCAGGCAGGTCACGCAGCCGAGTCGGGCTTTGCTCGCCGACAGTGATGCTGCTGAGCCGCAGTGCGGGCAGCGTTGCACCGCGTAGGCTCCCAGCGCGGGGAGCCAGTCGAAGGTGAACGGGTAGCGCCGTGGGCCGCGGCGGACGTCGACCGGCACCCGCCAGCCCGGGACCAACATCAGGTGCAGCCGGAACGGGCGGATCTCGTGGCGGGCCTGGTACTTCTCGTCGATCTCCAGCAGCCGCCGGGCGCGCTCCTCTCGGGTGCTGGCCGCGCGCGCTGCCAGCAGCTCCGCCCGGTCGGAGTCGGCGGTGGTCCTTCGTCGCTCCAGGGACCGCAGCGCGTCGTCGTAGTAAGCGCGGGCGTGGGCGCGTTCCTGCTGGTGGGCCTCCGATGCCTGGGACGACAGGATCTGTTGGCGGCGGTTGGCGGCGGTGTCGAGGATGCGATGGGCGTGCTCGAGCGCGACGGTGGCGGCGGCGAGCATTGGCTGCGGGGCGGCGACGGGAGCCTCGGGCTGCGAGGCACGTTGCAGCCGGGCGATGTCGTGCTCGGCCAGCGGCAGCCCGGAGCCGGCGTCGACCCAGCACTCCAGCCGCTCCTGGTAGCACTCCTCAGCGGACACCGTGTAAGTGACCAGCGCGCCGACCCGTAACACCGGCCGGTCGATGCGTACCGGCAACCCGGTGACGTCGATCCGCCCGTGCTCCACCGGGAACTGCTCGCGGACCTTGTCCTCCAGCTGGGCCATGGTCGGCGCCGGAGTGGTCGGTGCGGTGAGCGAGATGATCCCGATGTCCCCGCCGGTCAGTGCGGCGTCGGCCGCCCGGATCAACGCGGGGTGCCCGGTGGTCAGCAGCACCACGCCGTCCTCGCGGGCGACGTCGGGGTCGGAGGTGACGACCAGCTCCTCGGGCAGGTCGAACTCCGCGGCCTCCGACGGTGGCAGGACGACCAGTGTGCCGTCGGTGGCGGGTTCGGTGAGCCCGCCGCAGTGGTCGACATAGCGCAGCCAGAACCGCAGCCCGGGGTCCATCCTCAGTCCTCCCCGACCAGTTGGTCGACCGCGCCGCGGGTGCGCAGGTAGTCGGTGCGCGCCCGGGCCAGGTCGGCGCCGAGGTCGTCGAGCGAGGCGGCGAACGCGGCGTCGTCCTCGGCGGCGACGTAGGCGGTGAACACCGAGGACTCGAAGTCGAAGTCGTCGGTGACCCGGCCCAGGATCATGTCGAGCTCGCCGACCACGAGCTCGAAGAGATTGATCTTCGATTCGAGTACGCGCAGGATGCGCTCCTCGATCGTGCCGCGGGAGACCAGGTTGGCCAGCAGTACGTCGTGCTCCTGGCCGACGCGGTGCAGGCGGCCGAGGCGCTGTTCGATCTGCATCGGGTTCCACGGCAGATCCATGTTGATCATGACGTGACAGAACTGCAGGTTGCGACCCTCGCCGGCCGATTCGGTGGACAGCAGCACCGGTATGTCCGCGGAGAACGCCGCGACCGTGGTGTCCTTATCCCGCCGGGACAGGCTGCCGTGGTAGCAGGCTGCCGGGATGCCCGCCGCGGCGACCTCTGCGGCGAGTGCGTCGAGGGTGTGCCGGAACGCGGTGAACACCAGCACCTTCTCCCCGCGCTCGACGTGGGTGCGCAGCCGGGCCAGCAGCTCGTCGATCTTGCGTGGGCGCGCGATGGCCCCTGCACGCTCGGCGAGGTCGTGCCAGCCGACCTTGCGCAGGGTGGGCGCCACCGCGGCCGGGCTGGAGCCGGCCAGCCGGGTGAGGCTGCGCAGCGTCAGGCGCTGCGACGGCGTCGCCGCGCGGCCCTCGGCGCGGATCCGTGTGGTGAGCTCGGTGTAGAGGGCTCTCTCGGCGTCGCACGGGGTGACCAGCACCGTCTCGGCGAGCCGCTGCGGCAGCATGACCGCGACCTCACTGCGCCGGTGGCGGACCATGATCTGCCGGGTGCGGGCCCGCAGTGCGGCGACATTGCGCAAGGCATCGACGCCGGTGTCAGCGGTGCCGTGGGCGCTGCGGAACTGGGCGACCGTGCCGAGCAGGCCCGGCGCGACGAGGTTGACCAGCTCGTAGAGATCCTGCAACCGGTTCTCCACCGGGGTGGCGGTGAGCAACAGCAGGTACCGGGTGCGCAGGGCACGGGCCAGCCGGCCCGACGCGCTGGCCGGATTGCGCAGCCGGTGTGCCTCGTCGATGATCACGACGTCCCACCGCTCGCCGATGACGGCGGACTTCAGCGGATCGCGACGGGCCGCGGCCAGCGACGCCAGGACCACCGGCCGATCCTCGCCTGCGTCCCATTCGCCGCGGATGGCCTCGGTGGTGGGCAGGGCGAACTTGCGCTCCAGCTCCTCGCGCCACTGGCCGACCAGCCCGGCCGGGGTGACCACGAGCGCGCGGTCGGCCAGCCCCCGCATCCGCAGCTCGGAGAGCACCAGCCCGGCCTCGATCGTCTTGCCCAGGCCGACCTCGTCGGCGAGGATGGCGCGCCCGCGCATCCGGCGCAGCACCGTCTGCATCGTGGCGAGCTGGTAGTCGAACGGCTGAAAGCTCAACCGTGACTCCGACAGAACCGTGTCGAAACCCGGCCGGCTCCACACCTCACCCGCCTCGTCCACCAGCGCCGACCGCCGTGGATCGACACCGGGCGAGCGGGCCAGCCGTTCGAGCAGCGGACCGTAGAGCGTGAGCACTTCGGCGTGGGCGGGGTGTTCGACGGGTAGACCGACCGACATCAGCGACGCCTCTCGTTTCGCGATGGGCGCCACGTTAGCGCGGCCCACCGACAGTCCTCGTCGAGCGGTCCGGAGTGTCGGCCGCAGATCCCGGCCGGCCCGAGCCGTCTGCCCCGAAATGCCGGCTGCGGGATTCCGGCCGGCCCGGAGCCGTCGGCGTGGCGGCGGTTGCGTCGTCGGGCCGAATGCAGGTGCTGCACCGCTACGCGTCGTCGACGTCTGCCAGTTCCGCGGCGAGGTCGGCCGGCGCGACCGCGAGGAAACCCAGCGCCGCGAACCCGAACAGGGCGATGATGCCGATGGTGTGGGCCCAGCCGGCGTCGGCGACGGTGAGCAGCCCGAAGCCGGCCAGCAGGCACGCGCCTGCCGACCGCGCCAGCAGCCGTGATCGGCGCAACGGCGCAACGGGGCGTCGTGCCGGCGCGTCCGGCTGCCTCCCCGGGTCGAACCCGCCGCGGAGCACCAGGCGCAACAACAGCGCCAACGACGGAAAGAGGATCACTGCGCCGACCAGCACGGCCACCACCACGGCGATGAGGGTGGCTCGCGGTGCGGCCGCCTGCGCGACGGTCAGCCCCGGTAGGAAGACCGGGCGCTGGCCCAGCGCCCAGCCGGCGACGATGGCGGCTACGGCCAGTGCGGTGGTGCCGCGCGCGAGGGCGAACCGGCGGCGCCACACCAGCACCAGGGTGGAGACCCCCGCCAGGACCGACACGATCAGTCCGGCACGCCCGTCCCCCGCGATCAGGCCCCGATACAGCGACGGCGCATCGACACGCAGGACCGCCACCGCACCCAGCGCGCAGCACCCAGACGGCGGCGGCGATCAGGCCGAGGTACACCGCTGCCAGCGTCGCGTAGCCGATCGGGACCCCCTCGGCGCCGGTCACCGCCTGCGAGGTGCGCATCACCCCGTACACCACCCAGGGCTGGCGACCGACCTCGGTGGTGACCCAGCCGGCGATCAGCGCGACGACGGACAACGGTCCGGCGCGCCGGGCTCACGCGGCCCATCGCCGCACCGGGCACGCCCGCGGACGAGCGGGCGGTGGCGTCGCGCGAGCTGCGCCGCCAGCCGAGGGACGCCAGCGCGATTCGGTTGCGCAACCGCGACGCGGTCGACGGTCGGCAGCGCGGTTATCTGTGGGCCTTCGGGGTGTCCCGGATCAGCTGCGCAAGTTGGCGCACGCCGGCTACCTGCCCGGCGTCCGGAAGTCCAGCTGGTGACCGGCGTGACCGCTACGGAGGGTTACACACTCGTCCTGTGCGGCGCGCCGATCTGTCGCGCCGGACCGTTGGCCGGTCTGTCCGCGGCGTTGCGGGAGTGTGTGCGCAGCAGCCGGTACGGCGTCTTGGTGATGTCCGGGTGCAGCCTCGGACCCATGGGTTGCCGGCTGCGGGAGGCTGGGCCGATCGTCGTGGTGCAACCCTGTGACACCGAACGGAGGCCGACCCGCCCTGCAGTGTGGATCGGCCCGATCCGTGACGACGGTGACTTCGCGGCGGTGCAGAGCTGGATCCGTTGCGCCTCGTTCGACCCGTCGCTGCTCCCCGCGCACCTGACCGTCCTGCACCGGGCGAGGGGTGCCGTCGCACAGAACTGACAGCCCGGCTCCCATGTCTGGGTAAACACGTGTGCATGTCATACGGTCGGGAGGTGAACGATCCGGCGACTCCCGATCCAGCTCGGCTCGGCGCGGTCGAGGCCATGGGTGAGCTCTTCCGCGCCCTGGCTGCGCCGGTCCGGCTGTCGATCGTGGTGGAGCTGTCGGCCGCGCCGCGCTCAGTGGGTGAGCTCGTCGAAGCGCTCGGGGTCAGCCAGCCGCTGGTCTCCCAGCACCTGCGGGTGCTGCGGTCAGTCCGGCTGGTTGCGGTCGACCGGCGGCACCGGGAACGTGTCTACCGGCTGCTCGACGATCATGTGCGGCATATCGTCGGCGACGCCGTCCAGCACGTCGCCGAGCATGGCCGGTAGCTGGCCCCGCGCCACCCGGGGTGTGCGTCAGGCGGCGTGCGTGCAGGTCGTGCAGGTGCACTCGACGCAGACGCAGTTGTTGCAGGAGTCGTCGCAGTTGGCGCACTGGCAGGTGTTGTGGTTGCAGGTGGTGCAGGTGCAGTCGGTGCAGTCGCAGACCGCGCACGAGTCGGCGCAGTTGCCGCACTGGCACGTGAGGCATTCATCGTAGTGCACGCCGTCGCCGGTGTGGTGCTCGCGGTGTACGTGCCCGTCGTGCAGGTAGTCGACGTGGTCGGCGTGCAGCACTGAGGTGTGCCCGCAGCCGGGGCCGTGAGTGTGCTGATGCCGCTCGGCCGGGCGGTGCTCGGTCGTGGTCATGGTGTGTTCTCCTCGCACTCGGTGGGCAGATCACATGCTTATATTCACATTGGCTAATGTCAAGCGGGTACGACTGTGCGCACGCCATGGTCGGGACGGTCCTGGCCGGTCGGTTGCCGTCCGGCCATAATGTCGCTGCCGCCGCGGCGCGCCCGCGCCCGTGAGCGACGCAGTCGGGGTACTGGGCGCGACGGGCGCGGCCGTCGCGGCCGTCGCGGCCGTCGCTGAGCGGATCGCGGCGGCCGATCTCGGGCCGGTGCGCGTCGGTGGCCGGGATCTCGGCCGGGCGACCGCACTGGCGGGACAGTGCTGGAACGGAGCAGCCGGACTTCAAGGCGCCGGCCGACATCGTCAACGCGGGTCGGCGCGTTCACGTGGGCGGCCTGAACCGAGTCACGGCGAGTAGCTGGACCCAAGCCGACTCGACCCAGTCCACGTCGAAGTTCGAACCTGCGACGCCATAGCGATGGTGAGGACCTGGTATGACCTGCAGAAACGCGGTCCTCACTGTGCCCCCGGCAGGATTCGAACCTGCGGCACCCGCTTTAGGAGAGCGGTGCTCTATCCCCTGAGCTACGAGGGCTGGCGTCGGGCATCCTACCCGGGTGGTGTCGCGCCATCAGGTTGCGCCAGCGTCGACCGATGGTGCTCGCGCTCGTCGGGCTCGAACCAGGACTCTTCGGACGAGCTCCGGGCCATCTCAAAGTCCTGCGTATGGCGGCGACGGCAATCGCCGCTGTGGCCTGCGGACCTGCTCGCCTTCGAATGTTACGCCCCGCGAGGGGACGCGACTTAAGATCTGCATAGCTCAGCCACGAGGTTCCAAGCCTGCTCGGCGTGGCGGCGTGGAACGACCCTGGGCCAACAGTCGGCGCGGTCGCCGGAGTGCTGCCGTTCATCGATCACTGTCCGAGGGGCACCTGCGGCTGCGTCACCGGCACCAGGGTCAGCAGGTCCCCCAGCCCGGCGAAGTCGTCGGGATTGGTGGTGAACAGCGGCAGACGTTCCGCGATGGCAACGGAGGCGATCATCAAGTCGGCCATTCGGCGTCGCGGCTTGCACCCGGCGGTGATCACCGCTGCCGCCACCCTGCCGTAGATTCGAGCTGCCTCCGTGTCGAACGGGATCGGATCGAACTCGTTCTCGGCGCGCTGGAGCACATCGAGCCGTCGGGCGCGTTCGGCGTGCTCGTCGTACTCGCTCTGCTCATTGTTCCGACGCACATGGTGCGGACCGGCCGAGAGTTCGGCGAGTGTGATCGCACTGATCGCCATCTCGGCTGGCAGCTCCGCGGGGGCAATCCACCTTCGCAAGATCATGATATTGGTGTCGAGCAGGCCTCGCTCATGACCCTCACCGGTCATAGGGGTCGGCCAGCTCATGGTCGTGTGCCACGGCTTGGTCGGCGCGGAACGCCACGATGTCGATACTGGACGCAGCGCGGGACATGGCAGCGAACTCCTGTCGGGGGACGAAGCGCCGTCGCCGGCGGAGTGGGATCAGCTCGCCGATCTGGTGACCGTCGCGCGTGACGGTGAACGCCTGTCCGTTCTCGACGGCGTCCATGATCTCCTTGGACCTGCTGCGGAGGTCGCGTTGAGTGATCTCCGGCTGGGCGGTCATGATGCCATGATAGCGGCCGGGAGCACTCGGTGCTACCTCGTGCTACGAGGCTGGCGTCCGGGCTCGGATGATCTGGATCGGGGCAGAGGGCGTGACCAGTCCAGGTTCTTTCTGGTACAGGCCAGGGATTTTCCGGGCGTTCGCGGTGACGTCACAGCACCCGCGCTCGCAACGTCAGCAGCGTGATCTCCGGTGGCGACCCGACCCGCACCGGCGGCCCCCAGAACCCGGTGCCTCGGGTGACGTACAGCCAGGTGGGACCGAACCGGACGAGCCCGGCCAGCACCGGCTGGTCGATCAGCGCGAGGTGGGTGAGCGGCCACAACTGCCCGCCGTGGGTGTGGCCGGAGATCTGCAGGTCCACCCCGGCGCGGGCGGCGCGGTCGACCAGCACCGGCTGGTGACACAGCAGCACGACCGGGCGTGACGGGTCGCGCCCGGCCAGTGCGGCGTCGAGGTCGTAACCATGACCGGGTACGCCAGAGGCTGCGGCAGTGCGGTCGTCGCATCCGGCGAGGTCCAGGGCCGCGTCCCCGCGGCGGATCTCCACCCGCTCGTTGCGCAGCACCCGCACGCCGAGGGTGGGCAGGAACGCCACCCAGTCCGCGGCGTCAGAGAAATACTCGTGGTTGCCGGTGACGAAGTAGGCGGGCGCCCGAAGATCGCGCAATATCGCGGCGGCCGAGCCGAGCTCGTCGACGCCGCCGTCGACCAGATCCCCGACGACGGCGACGATGTCCGGGGTCGCTCTGTTAATCATCGTGACGATCGACGCGAGGTCGGTGCCGTCGACCAGCGGGCCGAGGTGGATGTCGGCGACCGCGGCGATCGTGAATCCGTCGAACGCGGGATCGAGCCGGTCGAGTGTCACCTCGCGTTGTTCGACCCGCGGTCGACGGGCCATCACCGCCCCGTAGCCGACGATGCCGAGCGCGCCCAGCGCCGCTGCTGCGGCGATCACCCGGGACAAGAACCGTCGCCGCGCAGCGTCGGGTCGGCCGCGCACGAAGCGCAGCGCCAGGCGCACCAGCTCGCCGATGGCCAGCAGAAACGCCAGGTACAGCGCGACCGCCAACCATAGGTAGCCGATGTAGTGCAGCGGGCGGGCGGCCTCGGGGGAGAGCGAGCGGCGGGTGAGAAACGTGGCCAGCACGAGCAACCCGAGCACGGCGACCGCGACCGCGCCGGTCAGCCGTGCCTGCCGGCTCTCGAACACGGCGTGCACCGCGCGCCGGTAGACGTAGAAATGTATGAGAACGATCACTGACAGGACCAGGACCAGGAAAACTGCAAACCCCACCGACGTAGCCTCTCAACCGTGACCGACAAACCCACTGTGGCACTGCTCGGAACCGGAATCATGGGTGTCGAGATGGCCCGCCGCATCCTTGCCGCTGACCTGCCGCTGCGGAGATGCCCCAGGTTGGGGGTGACCTCTCAGGTGTGTCTCAGGCGGGTCTCAGACGGCACCGTCAGACTGGCGCCATGCGCATCCTTGTGGTCGACGACGACCGCTCCGTGCGGGAGTCGCTGCGCCGCTCGCTGACGTTCAACGGCTACCAGGTGGAGCTCGCCGCCGACGGGCAGGAGGCGCTCGACGCGGTGGCGATGCGGCGTCCCGACGCGGTGGTGCTCGACGTGATGATGCCGCGGCTGGACGGTCTCGAGGTCTGCCGGCGGTTGCGCAGCAACGGTGACGCGGTGCCGATCCTCGTGCTGACCGCCCGCGACGCCGTCTCGGATCGGGTCTCGGGTCTGGACGCCGGCGCCGATGACTACCTGCCCAAGCCCTTCGCGCTGGAGGAGCTGTTGGCCCGGCTGCGGGCCCTGCTGCGCCGCACCCCGGAGGAGATCGGCGACGCCGCACGGGCGCAGCCGCTGTCCTTCGCCGACCTCAGCCTCGATCCCGACACCCGCGAGGTCCGGCGCGCGATGCGTCCGATCAGCCTCACCCGCACCGAGTTCTCGCTGCTGGAGTTGCTGTTGGCGCACCCGCGCCGGGTGCTGACCCGCACGCAGATCCTCGAGCAGGTGTGGGGCTACGACTTCCCGACCACGGGCAACGCGCTGGAGGTCTACATCGGCTACCTGCGGCGCAAGACCGAGGCCGACGGGGAGCCGCGGCTGATCCACACGGTGCGCGGCGTCGGGTACGTGCTGCGGGAGTCCCCACCGTGACCGAGCATGCGAGATCGGCGAGTCTGCTTCCGTTCCGCCGCCTCAACGGCCCGACCGCCCGGGTGGCGCTGCTCGACCGGTTCTCCCTCGGTGCCCGCGTCGGGATCCTGGCCGCGTTGGTGGCCGCGGTCACCGTGGTGCTGGTGTCGGTGGCGGCGTTCGTCACGGTGCGGGCCAACATCCTGGCGACCCTGGACGCCAACCTGCTCCAGCGCGCCGTCGCGGCCGCGCAGAGCGAGCTGGCCAGACCACAGTTCCTCACCTCGATCCCCACCGAGGTGCTCGGCGCCGCCGACATCCGGATCGCCCTGATCGACGCGTCCGGGCGGGCGCGTTCGGCTGAGGGACCGGCGTCCGCGCCGCCGCTGAGCCCGCTGGAGCTGGAGGTGGCCCGCGGGAACCTCGAGTCGTCGGTGCGCACCGCCGGGGAGGGCTGGCTGGAATACCGGGTCGTGTCCGTGCAGGCCGGGTTCGGCCAGGCGCTCGTCATGGCCCAGCGGCTCGAGCCGACCCAACAGGTGCTCACCCGGCTGGGTGTCGCGCTACCGCTGGTCGGAGCTGCCGGCGTGGTGCTCGCCGCGCTCGCCGGGATGGCCGTCGCTCGCGCCGGGCTGCGCCCCGTGCAGCGGCTGACCTCGGCGACCGAGCGGGTGGCGGCCACCGGCGACCTGCGACCGATCGCGGCCGGGCTGGGTCGGTATGCATCCGGCTCCGACGAGCTCGCCCGGCTCACCCAGAGCTTCAACGACATGCTCGGGGCGCTCGCGGCCTCCCAGGAGCAGCAACACCGGCTGGTCGCCGACGCCGGGCACGAGCTGCGCACGCCATTGACCTCGATGCGCACCAACCTGGAGCTGCTCGCCGCTGCCGACCGTCCGGGTGCGCCGACGTTGCCGGAGTCCGACCGGGCGGAGATCCTCGAGGACGTCCAGGCGCAGGTCGCGGAGTTGTCCACCCTGGTCCGGGACCTCGTCGAGTTGGCCCGCGACGACACGCCGCTGGTCGTGCCCGAGCCCGTCGAGCTCACCGACGTCGTCTCGCGTGCGCTGGAACGGGCCCGGCGCCGCGCCGGGGACGTCGATTTCGTTGCCACGCTCGTCCCGTGGACGCTCGTCGGGGACGCCACCGCACTCGAACGCGCGGTACTCAACCTGCTGGACAACGCCGCGAAATGGAGCCCGGCGGGGGCGAGTGTGCGAGTCCAGATGCGCCCGCTGAACGACTGGTCGCTGGTGCTCGAGGTGGCCGACGCCGGGCCGGGTATCGCCGACCGGGACCTGCCCCGGGTGTTCGACCGCTTCTACCGGGCCGACGGCGCGCGTACGATGCCCGGGTCGGGGCTGGGCCTGGCCATCGTCCGCCAGGTCGCGAACCGCCACGGTGGTGTGGTGTGGGCGGGTCGGGCTCCGGAGGGCGGCGCGCTGCTGGCCCTGCGGCTGCCCGGGCGACGGCAGCGGGGGTGAGACGACTGGCCGGGAAGACAGCGCCCGCCCAGCGCCCGCCTCATACGGCTCCTAGGCTGGGTACCGGATCAGACCGCACTCCTCGAAGACCGCACTCCTCGAACATGGTGAGCTCATGGTGAATGACAACCCCGACTCCGGCGTAACCCCGGAGACCGGCGCCACGCCCGGCGAGTCGGGTGTCGCCGCTGCGGGGAATGATCAGCCCGGGTCATCCGGGGTGGCGGCCGAGCCGAACACGGAACGGACCTGGCCGGGCCGCGCGGCGCCGGCGCCGTCTCCCTGGGCTCCGCCGGGGCAGTGGGGCCCACCCCCGGCCGGGCGGCACGAGGCTGCCCGGCCGGGGGTGAGCGAGCACGGCGAGGCGACCCCGGACGGCCGCTGGGCCACTGACAGGGGCCATCCGCCGGCGGGCAAGAACGAGGCGGTCCCGGACGGCCGGTGGAGGTCCGAGGGGAGCCATTCGGGCGCTACGTACTCTGGGATCCCGCCTTCGGGCGGCCAGATGTTCGGCCCGCGAGCCGAGGGCCGACCTGCGCCACGGCGGCGTGGGATCGTGGGCGTGACCGTCGTCGCCCTGATCGCGGCGCTGCTTGGTGGCGGCGCCGGCGGCGTGGTCGGGCATGCGCTGGCTAATCGGGACGGTGGCACGACCGGCGTGCTCGGCCAACCGCTGCCCGAGATCGACGCGGCGGCCGCGCCACTCGGTCCGGTGGAGGCCGTCGCGGCCCGGGTGTCGCCCAGCGTCGTACAGCTCCGGGTGGAGACACTGACCGGGGGTGGCGAGGGCTCCGGCATGGTGCTCAGCGCGGACGGGCTGGTGCTGACCAATAACCACGTCGTCGAGGAGGCGGCAGCCGGTGGCACCGTCACCGTGGTGTTCCAGGACGGTGTTACCGCGCCCGGGCAGATCATCGGGCGTGACCCGACCTCGGACATCGCCGTGCTGCGTGCCCAGAACGTGTCCGGGCTGATCCCGATCGAGCTGGGCAACTCCGACTCGGTGCGGGTGGGCCAGCAGGTCGTCGCGTTCGGCTCGCCGCTCGGGCTCGGCGGCACGGTCACGACCGGGATCATCAGCGCGGTCGATCGTGCCGTCAGTGTCGGGCCCGACTCAGGTGTCAACGCCTCGACGGTGCTCAACGCCCTGCAGACCGACGCTGCCATCAATCCGGGCAACTCGGGTGGGCCGCTGGTCGACATGCAGGGCCGGGTCGTCGGCATCAATTCGGCGATCGCGACCACCGGCGAGCAGGGTGGGTCGATCGGAGTCGGGTTCTCGATCCCGATCAATCAGGCACACCGGGTGGCCGAGGAGCTGGAGCGCACGGGACGGGCCAGCCGCGCGGTGCTCGGGGTCAGCGTAGATGTCGGAACGCGACGGCAAACCAACGGTGCGGTTGTCGGCCAGATGGTGCCGGGCGGCCCCGCCGAGTTGGCGGGACTACGCACGGGGCAGGTCATCAGCCGGGTCGACGACCGGATCATCGTCGACGGGAACGAACTGGTGGCGGCGATCCGTGACCACTCCCCTGGTACTCAGGTCACGCTCGTCGTGGACGGGCGTGAGGTCGTGGTGACGCTCGGCTCGGAGACGAACTGAGTGGGCTTGCCAGGCGGCGGCGGGCCGCTACCGCTGTGCCGCCGCAGTAGCCCGGGCGGGCTGCTGCGGCTGCGGCGGCGTGGCGACGGACTCCTCCCGAGTGCGGCGCTGCTGCGAGGTCGTACCGGCCACCGGCACGAGCTCGACGAAGCTGCGCCGGCCCCGGTACAGCACGGTCGGTCGCAGGCCGGCCCGGACGGCCAGCCCGGGCAGCGCCGCGACGCCGGCGGTCGCCCAGGGGAAGGGCCTGCCGACGGCCTGCCCGCAACGGACCTGGGCGATCCCGCGCCACAGCCCGGGTTCGCCGGGGTCGAGCTCCACGAGGACGGTGCCCGTCGGCCCGATCAGCGCGGCTGCCCGCCGTAGCAGGGCCTCCGGGTCGCCGCCGATGCCAAGGTTGCCGTCGGCCAGCAGGACGTGGTCCCAGTCGCCTTCACCGGGCAGCGGCTCGAAGACGTCGGCGCGCAGTGCCGTCACCCCCCGGCGCCGGCACTGCTCGATCGCCTCGGCGGCGACGTCCACCCCGAGCGCACACAGGCCCCGGGAGGCCAGCGCCTCGAGGAGGCGGCCCGGCCCGCACCCCAGGTCGATCGTGACGCCGCGGCACCGGCCCAGCAACCAGCTGTCCTCGCCGGCCGCCGCGCCGCGCCAGCGGTCCACGGCGAGGGGTGCGATGCCGCCGTCACTGCGCAGCAGCTCGGAATGCTGTCCGGCCAGGGCCCGCGCGAACGAGGTAGGAGCGCTCATCCGGCCCTGTCCAGGCCGCCGGCAGTGCGTTCCTGCCGGGGCGAACGGCACTCTCGCACGCTAGGTGTGTGCGAAAGTGCCGCTCGCTTCCCGGCGTCGTTGGGGGTAGGGGGGGTGGGGGGGCGGTTGAGTGCCTGTACGGCGGCGGCGAAGCGGGTGTGCGGGGCTGCGGCGGCCACCGCGGCGGCGTCGGCGACTGTGTCCACATCGGACAGCTCGGACAGCAGGACCACACGCAGACCGCCGGCTCGCAGGGCCGCGAGGGTGCGCTCGCCGGTGTCGGGGCGCGAGGTCGGCACGGCGGCGACGAGTGCGGCGGCCGCCGGGTCGCGCAGGCCCAGTGCCCACCAGCCACCGTCGGTGGCCAGGCCGAACACCGCGTCCACACCCGAGGCGTCCAGCGTCACGGCGGCATCGGCGAGCAGGGGGCCGACCTGCGGGGTGTCCATCCCGATCTGCAGGGTGCACCGCCCCGGCAGCAGGGCCGCGGCATCGACGTGCGCGGCGGCGATCCGCGCGCCGAGGCCGTCGCCGCGTTGGGGCAGCACCGTGACGGTGCGCAGCATCGCCGCCACCTCGTCGCGCCGTGCCGCCCGCCCGGGGTTGCCGGTCAGCACGACGACCGCGTGCCCGCCGGGCACCGCCGCCGCCGCGGCCACGCTGTCCAGGAGCGCTGCCGCGGCCAGCTCGGCGGCCTGGCCCGGGGTCAGCGGGGGGCACAGGCGGGTCTTCACCCGGCCGGGCTCCGGCGCCTTGGCGAGGATGATTACTGCGGGGCCGGGGTGGGGTTGTCTCACGCGAGCACCGCGGCCATGTCCCGCGCCGCCCGCAACGTGCCCCGCACCGAGCCCGAGACCTTGGACCGCCCGCCCGTCCGCGGCCGGTACTCGACGTCCACCTCGGCGATCCGCCAGCCGGCGGCACCGGCCCGCAGCAGCAGCTCCAGGGGGTAGCCGAAGGCGCGGTCGGTGATGCCCAGATCGATCAGGGCGGCGCGCCGGGCCACCCGCATCGGGGCGATGTCGTGCACCGGGACTCCCCGGCGGCGGAGCAGCGTGGCGATCGCGGCGTTGCCCGCGCGGGCGTGCCACGGCCAGGCGCCGCGACCCGCCGGCCGGCGCCGGCCGGCCACCAGATCGCACCCGGCGCCGTCGCGACCATCCAGCAGCGCGACCATCACCGGCAGGAACGCGGGGTCGAGGGAACCGTCGGCGTCGAGAAAGGCGACGGTTTCGCTGGTCGCAGCCATTAGTCCGGTGTGGACAGCGGCTCCGTAGCCGCGCTGTGGCTCGTGCAACACGGTGGCGCCCAGCTCGACGGCCAGTGCCGGGGTGCCGTCGGTGGAGCCGTTATCGACCACGATGGGTCGATACCCGGGAGGAAGAGCATCGAGCACGCCGGGGAGCGCCTGCACTTCGTCGAGGCACGGGAGGATCACGTCGACAGGGCCGTTCATGGGCGGCACGCTAGGGGAGGCGCCGGTACGCCGCTGGATGAACCCCATTACCGATATGTGACGTCCTCCGCGGGTAGGCTTCGCGGGATTGCACGAGTGCAGCTTCCGGGGTTCACACTCCGGTTCCCCCTCCGCCCGGGGCTAACCTCCGGTGTATGACCGACCGCCCGCTCGCGCTCGTCGTGGACGACGATGTCACGGTGCGAGATGTGGTGAGCCGGTACCTCGACCGAGCCGGATACCGCGTTGATGTCGCAGGCGATGGTGAGCAGGCGCTGCGCGCCGTGGCGAGCCGGATGCCCGACGTCGTGGTGCTCGACCTGATGCTGCCCCGCCTCGGTGGGCTCGAGGTGTGCCGGCGGTTGCGCCGGGAGTCGATCGGGGTGCCGATCGTCATGCTCACCGCGCTCGGTGAGGAGGAGGACCGGGTGCTCGGCCTGGAGCTCGGCGCCGACGACTACGTCACCAAGCCGTTCAGCCCGCGCGAGCTGGTGCTGCGGGTGGCGTCGGTGCTGCGCCGCTCCCGGGAGCTACCGGCCCGGGAGTCCGGCGGCTCGCTGGTCGACGGCGACCTGCACGTCGATGTCCCCGGCCGGCGCGCCTCGCTGGCCGGCCGGGACCTGGCGCTGACCGTGCGCGAGTTCGACCTGCTGGCCTTCCTGATCCGCCGACCCGGCCAGGTGTTCACTCGCCCCGAGCTGCTCGAACGTGTCTGGGGCTGGAACTTCGGCGATCAGTCCACCGTCACCGTGCACGTCCGGCGGCTGCGCGAGAAGGTCGAGACCGACCCGACGAAGCCCACCCGGATCGCCACGGTCTGGGGCGTGGGCTACCGCTACGACGGGCAGTAAGGATGGACGGACGGAAATGATGTTCGACGAGCTGCTGGGCGTCGCCCCGGTCGCGTTGCTGTTCTCCGTCCCGGTGGCGGTGCTCGGGGCGTTGCTGATGCACCGGATGCGCCGCAGGTCGATCACCGCGGCGGTCACCGCGCTGGTGCTGGTGCCGCTGCTCGCGGCGCTGGCCGGGGTGGTCGGGGTCAGCGGGTTCATGTACACCCCGCTGCTGGCCAGCACCGTGGCGCTCTGCGTTGTGGTCGCGGCCGTGACGGTGCCGACGGCGATGCTCCTCGGTCGCGGTATCGCCCGCGACGTCATGTGGCTGCGCGATGCGCGAGAGACTGAGCGGGCCGCCGAGCAGTCGCGCCGCGAGCTCGTCGCGTGGATCAGCCACGACCTGCGCACTCCACTGGCCGGCATCCGGGTGATGACCGAGGCGCTGGCCGACGGGATCGTCTGCGAACCGGATGAGGTCGCCGAGTACGCCATGCGGATCCAGGGCGAGACCGAGCGGCTCACCGCGATGGTCGACGATCTCCTCCAGCTCTCCCGCATCACCTCCGGGGCGCTGCGGTTGACGCTCTCGGCGGTGCCGCTGCACGAGGTGGTGTCCGAGGCGGTGGCCGTCGAGAGCGTCACCGCGGCGCGCAAGGGCGTGCGCGTGATCGCCGCGGAATCCGACTGGCCGGTGGTCCTGGGCAGTGACCCCGAGCTGGCGCGCGTGGTGCGCAACCTGCTGTCCAACGCGATCCGGCACACCCCGCCGGCCGGCACGGTCGTGGTGGCCGCCGGGGCGTCCGAGGACGGCGCGTGGCTGCGGGTCAACGACGGCTGCGGTGGGATCCCGGACGACGACCTCGAGCGCGTGTTCGACGTCGCCTTCCGGGGCGCAAAGGCGCGCACCCCCGGTGAGTCCGGCGCCGGGCTGGGCCTGGCGATCGCGCGCGGCCTCGTCGAGGCGCACCGAGGACACATCCAGGCTCGAAACCACGGCTCGGGCTGCCAATTCGAGGTACGCCTCCCGCTCGCGCTGCGTGCCGACCAGCTGCGTCCCCCGCAACGCACCGGGGCGGTTCCCACCCTTACCGACCGCTGACGAAATCCCGAGCATCCAGATCTGGGGCTGGCGCCCGCGCAGTGGATCAGCGGACGGGGGCGCGCAGCGGGTCGGAGGCGAACGCGCGCACCCCATCGTCGAAGCGCACCGCCGCAGTGAAACCGAGCAGTGTCCGCGCCCGTGCCGGGTCGGCCACGACGTGCCGCACGTCCCCCGGCCGCGCCCCGCCGACGATCACCGGCGCCGGCCCGCCCATCGCCGCCGACAGCGCGCCGGCCAGGTCGCCGATGGTGTGCGGCTCGCCGGAGCAGATGTTCACCGGCACGAGAACACCCGCTCCGGCCTCGGCGGCCAGGGCGAGCGCGTTGGCCTCGGCCACGTCGGTGACGTGGACGAAGTCGCGCCGCTGCCGCCCGTCCTCCATGACCCGGGGGGCCTCGCCGCGCTCCAGCGCGGACCGGAAGATCGACGCCACGCCGGCGTACGGGGTGTCGCGGGGCATCCGCGGTCCGTAGACGTTGTGGTAGCGCAACGACCACACCGACCCGCCGGTCTGCCGTGCCCACGCCGACGCCAGGTGCTCCTGCGCCAGCTTGGTGGCGGCGTAGGTGCTGCGCGGGTCCAGCGGGGCGTCCTCACCGACCAGCCCGGGCTGAAGCGGTGCCGCACACCGCGGGCACGGCGGCTCGAAGCGTCCGGCGGCGATGTCTGGCAGCCGCCGTGCGCCCGGGCGCACCGGTCCGTGCTCGGGACAGTCGTAGCGACCCTCCCCGTAGACGACCATCGATCCGGCCAGCACCATCCGCGCCACCCCGGCCTCGTGCATCGCCGCGAGCAGCACCGCGGTGCCCAGGTCGTTGTGCGAGGCGTAGGCCGGCGCGTCCGACGGGTCCACCCCGTGCCCGACCATCGCCGCCTGGTGGCACACCGCGTCGACGCCGGGCAGGAGGCGGCGCAGCAGGTCCGCATCGCGGACGTCGCCGTCGACGAACTCATGGTCGGCAACGGACGTGGGCAGCCCGCAACGGCCGTGCGCCTGGGGGAGCAGGGCGTCGAGCAGGAGCACGTGGTGCCCGTCGTAGGCCAACCGGTCGGCGATGTGTGAGCCGATGAAACCGGCACCACCGGTGATCAGGATTCGCATCCGTCCGAGATTAGGGCCCGGCGGGGGCATCCGGAGCACCGGGAGTGTCATCACTCGCCGCGGTGCGGTCCCGGGCCTGGTCGTCAGCGGACCCGGACGTCGAGTGGGGTCACCTCGAGCTGTTCGATCACGGCCTCGCCCTCGATGCCTACAAGGTGGAGATCTCCCGCCCCGTCGAGTGGGGCTGGGGCCGGCTCGCCGGGACCCCGCTACGGTGGGCGCATGGAGATGGCGCCGCCACAGATCGGCCGAGCCCTCGTGGTGATCGTCGATGACCGGGTGAACCACGGCGAGCGCGAGGATGTCACCGGGCCGCTGGTCAGGGAGCTCCTCGAGGAGGCCCGGCTGGTGGTCGACGCCGTCGTGGTCGTGCCCGGCGACCCGGTCGCCATCCGCAATGCCCTGAACACCGCGGTGATCGGCGGGGTCGACCTGGTGATCACGGTCGGCGGCACCGGGGTCTCCCCGCGCGATGTCACCGCCGACGCTACGGCCGGCGTCCTGGATCGCCCCATCCCCGGCATCGCCGAGGCGATCCGTGCCTCTGGCCTCGCCGCCGGTGCCATGGACGCCGGGCTCTCCCGCGGGCTGGTCGGGGTGTCGGGCAGCACGCTGGTGGTCGACCTGGCGCCGTCGCGAGCGGCCGTGCGCGACGGGATGGCCACGCTCACCCCGCTGGTCGCACACGTGATCTCCGAGCTGTCGGGCCTGGGCGACTGATTTCGCGCGCCGGAGGCCTGATGGTCGGCGTATCACCGGTGCAGAATGACGGAGTGGGAGAACTGCCTGATCGGGTTCGGCGTTGCCTCGACGAGGTGTTCGGCGACGTACTGCCGTCGATCACCAGCGATGAGACGGGGCGCGACGAACCTGGCGGCCTTGGTGCGGAGGGCGCCGCAGCCGACGAGGAGCTGTTGGCGAACCGACCACCCCACCATGACCGCGGGTGACGGCTCGCGCCCGGAGATCCCCGCGAGCGCATGTCCACGCGGGTTCGGACGTGCATGAGCCTGCGTTCACGGAGATCATGAAGGGTTCGGGCGCCGGTTTTCTTCATCATCGGTTCTCCCCGTGGCAACCGTTCAACGGAGGGTAATGGCCACTTGCTCGGTGAGCGCCGCAGCGGCCACCCGCGTCGCGACGGCCTTCGGCATGGCCACCAAAACGAGGCGCCCGCGCGTGCCGGCGCCTTCGGAGGGCCGCAGAACGGCGACTACGACCGCCCCGGCGGCGAGTACGACCGGTTGGTCGGCCTTCGGGCCGACGGTGACCACGTCCACCCGGCTGCCCGGCACCAGCAGCGTGGCAACGTCGGGATCGGCCAGCCGGACCGGCACCGCCGCTGCATCCGGTGATCCGTGCAGCCGGGACGCCAGCTCAGCGCCGGCCAGCCGTACGTCGGTGAGCGGCTCGCCCGCCCGGGCCTCGCCGACCAGTACCCGCCCGTCGGCAACGGCCACCTCGAGGATCGCCCCAGCCGGGATCAGGTCGGCCGGCCACTGGCGCACCACGAGGTCGGCGGCGCGCAGCGTGACCCCGGCCGGCAGGTCTCGGGCCAAGACCACGAGCGGTACGCCCCCCACGTCGGCACCTGGTGCGATCGCGAGCACGAGGGCGATGCCGGCGAGCAGAGCGGCACCGGCTCGCCGCGCCACGGCGACCCGACGCCAGCCGGGCCCCCGGAGGAACTCGAGGAACCGGTCGTGCAGCCGCGGTGCCAGCACTTGTCGGGACCCTGTCATGCCGTCTCCCGTCGCCGGTCCTGCTGACGACGTTAGGCCAACGACCGGCGCCGGAGGGGCGATCTTCGGCGCCTGTGGATAACTGCACGGGTTGTGGACAACCGGGACCTCGGACCCATCGCTGGGTCAGGACATTCGCGCTCCGGTCCCCGCTCAGACCGCTGCATCAGGACGTTCAGGCTCAGCGCCTATCGCTCGGGACCTGGGACTATCGTTCGGGACCCGGCGAATCAGGACGAGGCCGCAGCCGCCGGCGTGCTACTGGTGCTGCTCGAGGAGCTAGACGAGCCTGAGGTTCCTGAGCCCGAGCCCGAGGTGCCCGAGCCCGAGGTTCCCGAACCTGACGAGCCGGAGTCGCTCGACGACCCGTTGCCCGACGATTCCTTACCCGACGACCCGCTGCCCGGCGATTCCTTACCCGGCGATTCCTTGCCCGACGATGACTCGGTGCCCTCGGCCTTGGCGCCGGCCGTGTTCCCGGCGCGGCTGTCGGTGCGGTAGAAACCGCTGCCCTTGAACACGATGCCGACCGAGGAGAACACCTTGCGCAGACCGCCGGTGCACGTGGGGCACTCCGACAGCGACGCGTCGGCGAAGGACTGCACCGCGTCGAACCGATGGTCACAAGCGGTGCAGGCGTACTGATAAGTCGGCACGTGTTCCTCCGAGACTGGCACTCTCACACAGAGACTGCCAGTCTAGCCCGACGCGTCGGGCAGTGTCGTCGAGCGGGGTGCTGTTGTGGATGGTGATCTGGCAAGCTCGATCACGCCGGCATCGGCGAGCAGGGCCATGGTCACCCGTCGGTCGTGCGGCTCCACCGGCAGCTCGGCCACCAGCTCCTCGTCGTTGAGTACCACCACCAGCGGGGTTCCGGGCGCGGCCAGTGGCAGCGTCATGTCGTAGTACCCACCGCCCTGCCCGATCCGCACGCCGCGCCGGTCGGCGGCCAGCGCGGGGACCAGCACGAGACCGGCCCGCCTGATCGCCGCCGGACCCAGCCGGGGGCCGATGGGCTCCCGCAGCCCGATCGGCCCGCCGCCCAGCCCGATCGGCCCGGCGCCCAGGGCGTCCGGACCCTCGTACCGAGCCCAGTCCAGCGGGCCCGGTTCGGGCGGCACCACCGGCAGCAGCACCTCGTGGCCCGCCGCGAGCAGCGCGTCGAGCCCGGCCGCCCAGCCGGGCTCGGTGTCCACCGGAAGGTAGGCGCAGACCGGGTCGTTGCGGGCGGGTAGGCCGAGTGTGTGAGCGAGCTCCACCACCGCCGCGGCCAACGCGGCCCCCCGCGCGGCCCGGACGGCGGCGGGCTGCTCGCGGCGGGCGGCACGCAGCCTGCGGCGCCACTGCTTCTTCTCCTCGCGTACCGTCACGCGGCAACGCTACCGGCGCCGATAGGCTCGATAGTCATGAGCGAGTTTGCGAGCGAAACCCCGCCGTTTCGCTCGGCAGTAGTGCCCGCGGCCGGTCTAGGCACCCGTTTCCTGCCCGCGACGAAGATAGTGCCGAAGGAGCTGCTCCCGGTGGTCGATACCCCCGGCATCGAGCTGATCGCTGCCGAGGCGGCGCAGGCCGGGGCGCAGCAGCTGCTCATCGTCACCTCCCCGGGCAAGGACGCCGTCGCCGCGCACTTCGCGGACTCCTCAGAGCTGGAGAAAGAGCTGTCCGCTCGTGGCAAGGATGCGCTGGTGGCCAAGGTGCGCCGGGCCTCGGAGCTGCTCACGGTGCGCACCGTCACCCAGAACGAGCCGCTGGGCCTCGGTCACGCCGTCGGGTGCGCGGAGTCCGCGTTGGATCCCGATGAGCAGGCGTTCGCGGTGCTGCTTCCCGACGACCTCGTGCTGCCCACCGGGGTGCTCACCCGGATGGCCGGGGTGCGTGAACGGTTTGGCGGGAGCGTGCTCTGCGCCTTCGACGTCTCACGAGCGGAGATCTCGGCCTACGGCGCTTTTGACGTCACGGATACGGAGGAGCCGGACGTCAAGCGGGTGCACGGCATGGTCGAGAAGCCGACCCCCGAGCAGGCACCGTCCACTCTCGCCGCCGCCGGCCGTTACCTGTTCGACCGGACGATCTTCGACGCGCTGGACCGCATCACCCCCGGCGCCGGCGGCGAGCTGCAGCTCACCGACGCCGTCGCGCTGTTGATCGCAGAAGGGCATCCGGTGCACGTGGTGGTGCATCGGGGCGGGCGCCACGACCTCGGCAATCCGGGCGGGTACGTCCGCGCGTTCGTCGACTTTGCGCTCGAGCATCCCGACTACGGACCCGAGCTGCGCGAGTGGCTCGCCGCCCGGTTGGCGAGCTGAACGCAGCCGTGCGGTCGGTCGACGAGCAGCTCGCGCGGGTGTTGGGGGCCGCGATGCGCCCGGCTCCGGTGCGGATGGCAATCTCGGAGGCACATGGGCTTCGGTGTGCCGAGGATGTGGTCGTCGGCCGACCGCTGCCCAGCTTCGACCAGGCGGCGATCGACGGCTACGCCGTGCGCAGCGTCGATCTTGCCGGTGCGAGTGCGGATGAGCCGGTGGTGCTGCCGGTGGTCGGGGAGATCGCGGCCGGGTCGCGCCAGCCGTTGAGGCTGCAACCCGGGCAGGTCGTACGGGTGGTCGCCGGCGCGCCGCTGCCGACCCTCGCTGATGCCGTTGTCCCCGTCAGCCACACCGACGGCGGAGCGGCCAAGCTCACCGTGCACCGGGGGGTCCCGTCCGCGGCGTTCGTCCGGCGGATCGGCGAGGACACCCAGCCCGGCGATGTGGCGGTGCGTCGCGACGCGGTGATCGCCGCGCCGCAGGTGGGCCTGCTCGCCGCGGCCGGGCGGGACAAGGTGCTGGTCCACCCCCGGCCCCGGGTGTCGGTGCTGGCCGTCGGTGACGAGTTCGTGGAGCCGGCCCGGGTGCCGGGTGCCGGGCAGGTCGTCGACGTGTGTTCGCACGCGCTCAGCGCCGCGGCCCGTGATGCCGGCGCGGAGTCTGCGCGGGTCGGGCTCGTCCGTGGTGATTCCCGCGAGGTCAGCGCCGCGATCGCCGACCGGCTGCCGTTCAGCGACGTGATCGTGGCGTGCGGGGCGGTCGGCGGGCGCACCGGCGCGGAGGTGTGCGCGGCGCTGGCTGGGCTCGGCGAGCTGGACATCACCCGCGTCGCCATGCACCCCGGCTCCACCCAGGGCTTCGGCCGACTCGGCCCGGACGGTGTGCCCACGTTCCTTTTCCCCTCGCAGCCGGCGACCGCGCTGTTGCTGTTCGAGGTGCTGGTCCGCCCGCTGATCCGGGTCGCGCTGGGCCTGGGAGCCCCGCACCGCCGCACGGTGACCGCCCGGCTCACCTCCCCGGTCAGCTCCGTGTCCGGGCGTCGCGGTTACCTGCGCGGGCGACTGTTGCGCGAGCAGGCCACCGGCCACTACCTCGTGCAGCCGTTGGGCATGACCGGCACCCACCTGCTGTCCGGGCTCACCGAGGCGAACGGGCTGATCGTGCTACCCGAACAGGTCACCGATGCCGGCATCGACGAGCCGGTCACCGTGGTGTTCCTGCCCATCCCCCGGTGAGCGGGCAGGTGGCGCACGCGCTCCCGAAGCGGTCCGGGCGGCACCCGGGCTGGCCAGCCACCCTCGGTGCGTTGCACACCGCGGCGGGGTTGGTGGCCGTGCGCCCGGTGCGGCTGCGGGACGGCGGCGCATGGTCGACGATCCGGATCCGGGATGAACGGTACCTGGCGCCGTGGGAGCCGACGACGTCCGGGAGTTGGGCGCAGCGCCACGCGGTGGGGGAGTGGCCGGGCCGCTGGTTTCAGCTGCGCGCCGCAGCCCGGCGAGGTGCGGTGCTGCCGTTCGCCGTGACGCTGGACGGCCGCCTGGCCGGGCACGTGATGGTGGGCAACGTGATACGCGAACCGCTGTTGTCGGCCTATGTCGGCTACTGGTGCGACGCCCTGGTCGCCGGCGGAGGGATCACCACCGCGGCCGTCGCGATGGTCGTCGACCATTCTTTCGGCCCGGTGGGGCTGCATCGGATCGAGGCGACCGTGCGTCCGGAGAACCTGGCCAGCCGCCGGGTGTTGGCCAAGCTCGGATTCCGCGAGGAGGGCCTGTTTCAACGCTACCTCGACGTCGACGGGGCGTGGCGCGACCACTTGTGCTACGCGATAACGAGGGAGGAGCTGCCCGCGAGCGGACTCACCGCCCGCTTAGTCGCCGCCGGCCGAGCCCACCGCCCCTGACTCCCGGCCCACTGGTTCCCCCTTGCTGGCCTGTCGGTTTCCGCCCACCCGCCGGTCCCGCCCGTCTTGCTGGCTGATCAGACCCTGTTGGCTCATTGTGGTTCACGCGGCGCTGGTGAGGATTCGTCTGGATCCCGGCGTCGCAACGAACGGCACTGTCGTCCGTTAGGTGTGGACGACAGTGCCGTTCGTTGCGTTCTGGGCGACCGGCGAACAGGGGGAGGCCAACCGCAGACAGAATCACGCCGTCACAGAAGATCAATAGCGTGGAGGTTGGCAGCCGTGTCGTGGATGGGTCAACAGGGTCTGATCAAGGGCAAAAGGTCATTTGGTGATCTCTGTGGACGACCTTATGCCCTTGATTGCGGGCGTGGCGGCGCGTCGTTGCCGGTTGAGGCTGAGGGGTTCACTACCGTGAGGGATCGGGCGTGAGCTTCCGCTTGGCAGCCGCGGCGCGTCCAAACTGCGCTATCGGGAGAGGAGTAGCCGTGCCCAGCTCGTTGATCTTCGCGGGCCTCGTGGTGATCTGGCTGCTCATTCTCGTGCCGTCGATCGCGCGGCGCCGGCAGGAGGTGGCTCGGCCGAGCCGGGCAGCGCTCTCCGGGCGGGTGCTCGAGCGGCCAAGACAACGGCGCCGAACTCAGCAGGAGGTGGATGTGGTGGACGAGGTGGACGGGACCTGGCCGGTGACAACCCGACCGGACCGAGAGCGGCCCGAGCCGGAGCGAGAACAGCTCGACCCGGACCAGCGCGACGACAGGGCGTGGATGCCGGCGCCCCGCACCTTCCCGGCAGGGGAGTCCGATGACCCGGCTCGGGTGTCAGATGACCCGATGTCCGAGATGCGGGACGGCGACGACCGCTACTGGGAGCGGCCCCGGCCCCGGTATCGGCCCGGACGCGGGGGGTTCGACCCGGAGGCCGCCGCGTTGGCGGCTCAGGCCCGGTTCGCGTTCCGTCAGCGCGTCGTACTAGCCCTGTTGGTGAGTGCCGTGATCACGGCGATCGTCGCGGTGTTCGTCGTGGCGGGCCTGTGGTCCCCGCACATCACTGTCGACGTCGTGCTCGTCGGATATCTGGTCTACCTACGACGCCAGGTGCGGATGGAGGAAGCCATCCGCGAGCGCCGCGCGGCCCGGATGGCCGGTACCCGTCGCCCGAGTGGGCGGGACGAGGGGCGTGCCGAGGATCCCGAGCTCGACGAGTGGGCCCAGCGGGGTCACGAGGCCGCTCACCGACCGCCGATTAAGTATCCGAACGATGCCGCCACCCTCGACGAGGACGAACCTGAGATCGAGCCGCAGCCCGCCTTGCCCCGGCAGCAGCCAGGCGGCCTTCCCCCGCTGCCTCCGGGCGTCGTGCTGGTCGAGTCCGAGGACGACGACCCGGACCTGCACGACCTCGACGGATCGGCGCGGGTGGACTACCGGCGCGCCGCGGGTGAGTGACCGGCTGATAAGGTCGGCTTCGCCCGGTGACGGGCGTGGCTTGGGGCTGTGGCGCAGTTGGTAGCGCGACTCGTTCGCATCGAGTAGGTCAGGGGTTCGATTCCCCTCAGCTCCACCAAATAGTCCCTACTCGAACCATGACCCGCAAGGGCCGCGGTGAGCAGGCCAGCACCGTCAAGATCCACAGCAGCCCGCTCCGTCAGGAGCGGGCTGCTGCTGTCTGAGCCCTCTCTGCTTCTTCTACCTCCACCGCCACCTTCGCCTTGGCTCTCACTCTCGGCCCCTGAGCCCCCCTCCCAGCCCCTAACCCCCTCACTCCGCCGGTAGCACGTCCGGTGCCGTATCTCGGCCTCGATCAGGTCCCCGAGCCCGTCTGCCAGGTCGTGACTGCTGACGAGCGTCGTGCTGTGTTGCTGGCTCTGCCGGTCGAGGTAGAGCCTTGAGAAGATGACCTTGGTCAGAGCATGTCGGACGTGGGCGTTGCCCCGGCGGTAGAAGGCTTGCGGATCGGCCAGCAGGTCGAGTGCCAGCGTGAAGAACTGTCGTCCGGCATCAAGCTTGGTGGTGGTGTCGGCCAGTTGCCCCTGGATTTCGGCTCGCTCGGCAGCGATGGTGTCCAGCTTGGCCTTGAGCTTGGTCTTCGGCCAGCCTGGTTCGCCGACTAGGTCGAGGAACCGTTCTTCTTTGGTGTCCAGTTCGGTTAGACGGGCGGTCAGCCGCTTCTTGAGGTTGTCGATGCTGCTCAGCTCGCTGAGCATGGTGTCGTCGAGCTGAGCCCGGACGTCGGTCCGGAACTGGTCGCTCAGGCGGACGGTGGCGTAGTGCTGTTCGACTGCCTGTTCGACGTCCTGGACTTTGAGGTAGGGCTGGTCGCAGGTGCGTCCCTGTCGGCCCCGGCAGATGAAGTAGAAGTAGGTGCCGCCGTTGCCTCGTCCTGGTGTGACGATCAGGCGCTTGCCGCAGCGGCCGCACCAGATGAGGCCTTTGAGCCAGTGGTGATGCTGCCGTTGCCGGGTGCCGCCTCCGCCGCGCAGGGCGAGTACTCGCTGTACCCGTTCGAACAGCTCCGGAGTGATGAGCGGTTGATGTCTGCCCGGGTATTCCTCGCCCTGGTAGCTGACGAAGCCGATGTAGTAGCGGTCGGCCAGCATGTTGTAGAGCTGGCTGAGTGAGACCGGCCTGGGGGCGGCACTGCGGGTGCCTCGGGTGGTCAGTCCGGCCGCCGTGAGCTGGTCGAGTACTGCCCGGCCGCTGTATTGGCCGGTCGCGAACAGTTCGAAGGCTTGGACAACCAGCGGGGCTCGCTCGGTGTCGACGGCGATGGTGCGGACCTCGCCACCTTCGGGCTTGGCTTCCCGGACGTTGCGGTAGCCGAGCTTGGCTTGGCCGACGGTGCCGCCGTTCTTGACTTTCTGGCTCATCTTGTAGCGGATGTCCGCGCCGCTGGCCTGCGCGGCATCGTGGTTGCCGCCCGGGTCCGAGCTGTCGAGCATGTGGCCGACGAGGCGCTGCACGCCGCCGGTCGGCTGTCGCAGTCCGAAGCCTTCTGGACCCGTCATGCCCCACACGGTGCTGCCCGTTACCAGGCCATCGCCGATCTGGCGGCCATGGCGCTGGCCGACATCGTGGCCGAGACCGGGCGGGAGTGACCATGAAGAAGAAGCTTCCTGGTCCGGCGGGGCAGGCATGCGCAGCCGTGATCGTCTCCTCCCTGTCCGTGATCGCTCTCGGGGGCGCGATGGGCCCGGTGCCAGACAATGCAGCCCTGCGCCGCGAGCTCAAGCAGCTCCGGCGTGATGAGGGACGGACACTCATCAAGTTGGTGGCGTCCCCGGTGCTGCGCGAAGCTCTCGGCAACCCGAGCGAAGGTGAGCTGCGGGAGCGGTTTTTGTGTTCTGGCGTCGAGTCTTGGCGCAGCTTGTTTGTCAGACCCGGCTCCGGGGCCATGGGAGCGAGGCAAGCCGGTGGAGCAGGCGGTGGGCAAGGCCGCTCCACCGGGATGAACGTCTGTGGTGATCAGCTACGCTCGGATCGATCCGTACGTGCCTGGTCTTGTAAGCCTCTGAGACGGGAACCGATGTGAGCCTGGAACCTCCCGAACTGGTAGCCCTGAGACGTGCCCTGGGCTGCCAGCTGGCTGCCTTGCGCCAGGCTGCTGAGATCGGCCAACAGCAGGTAGCCCATAAAACGGGCTACAGCCGC
>Ga0136617_10000113_pt1 | contig 56394 bp, 56 predicted proteins | sample AntDrymUQ3222106_2_FD_129672 | JGI IMG/M metagenome (GOLD analysis project Ga0136617, IMG submission 129672) | Polar desert sand microbial communities from Dry Valleys, Antarctica - metaG UQ322 (21.06) | ecosystem: Environmental > Terrestrial > Soil > Desert | place: Antarctica: Dry Valley...
AGGCAACAACCCATCCAGCCGAGCTGCCATCGCCACACGTTCATCAGAACGATCCCTAGCCACCGCCGAAGCATATCACAACCCCAATTATATCAATTAGTTATTCAGTTACGCCTCCCTACCAGTTCAAGAGTTTCTCTTCGATTCCTGCGCGTGGCCTGGCCACAGACCTCGGCAACGGCGCAAAACAACTCATCGGTGTACCTGCCACCGCACGTAAGTTCCTTGTCGCCGAGTTCAAGTCGGGTGGCCGTGCGCAGTTCGACGCCGGAAAGGGGCCACAGAGTGTCCAGACCTTCAAGGCGAACTACTCAGATGTGACGCTTCGTCTAGAGTTCGCCGATGGCAGCACGTTTTGGACTCGAAGGAGATAGCCGTGCAAGTTCCGTCAGGCTTAGACCCGGTAGGCAGGTGGTACTTCGCTGTCACCTGCTCGACGGTAACGGCAGATGCGCTGATCCACGAGATGGCCACAGCGCTTGCATCAGCTCTTGAAGTCGTCGAAACCGCCGAACTTCTCCTACCCGAAGAGCTAAGCTGCGAGCGGTGGCTGGGTCGGCAGGGTAGAAAGCTGGCTCGTGCTGACGTACTACCGATGACGATTTCCACCAACAATCTGAATAAATCCGCAATCGAATCCATTGTGCGCCGATATCTTGTCAATCAAAATGCAGTCCAGAAATTCCCTGCAGAGCTGACCATTCGCGGTTCAGGCTGGGTGTTCAACCAAACGGAGCGTACAGAGAAGAAGCTTGATCTGTGTTCACTGCGTGTCGCGTATGACGCAGGCGATGTCATCATCGTACTGGAAACCAATTCAGATGTCTGGCTACCATACGATCTTCAGGCAAATCCGCAACCCGTACTCGCCGCAACCAATGCCCCGCGCCTCATTGACGCGCTGCATGCGTTGGCAGCCCGGTTTCGCAGCGAGCCAGAAACTGGATCAATCAGCAAATACGCAGTGGTGAGACCCTATGGACTAGAGAACGTACGAGACGTTGAGAGCGATGTCATCGCGACGGCTGACTGGTAGATCGAAAAGAATAATCACTCAAAGCTACAGTTTTCCATCACGGGATCTTGTCGCCCCAATCACCAGACGTGGGCCTTCTCACCCGCGAAGTCGACCTCAGCTGCGGATGAGGCTCCGGTGTCCCAGTTCTTGCCATCGGTGACGTCAGGCCACCTCGGTCAAGAACCTGTACCATGTAGTGATGTACATCGCCTGTGGAGCCCAGGGAGGCCGGGATGCAGACCGTCGGCGTTCGTGAGCTGGTGAACCGGGCATCCGCGCTGCTCGACGAACTCGGGAACGGTGGCCAGCCGGTCATCGTCACCCGTCATGGCCAGCCGGTCGCGGTGCTCTCCGCGATCGATGCCGAGGCGTTCTACGACTACGTGCTCGCGCAAGCACCTGAGTTCGTCCGCGGCAGGCAGGAGGCCGATGAGGAGATCTCCCGCGGACAGCTGGGCAAGCCGCTGACAGAGGTCGCCGCCGAGCTGGAGGCTGAGGAGCGCGGAGATAGTCGGAGTGCCTGAAGTACGGCTCAGACCTCATGCCGAGAAGGATCTTCGGCGCATCGGTCCTGGTCCGGAGCGCGCACGCATCCTAGCTGGACTTGCCCGGCTGGCCGATGACGAGCCGACTCTCGACGTCAAGGCCATCGTCGGCTCGACCGGGTGGCGTCGGCTCCGTATCGGCACCTACCGTGTCTGCTACCGCTTGGCGACTACCGCCACATCCGACGGCGAACCCGCCGCGGCATACGTCGTGGAACGGATCGTGCACCGTCGTGACGTCGATGCCGTTGCCACGCAGCTCCCCGCCCCAGACGAGACATGAACTCGGTACCGACCGAGCAGCGTTCGGACTCGGCAGGACTGCCCCCACAGGTCGACGGGGCTTGCTCGACGCTGTCTGGTGCGTGCTCTCAGGAGTGGCAGGCATACTGGATGTTGTGAGCAACGTATCCGCCGCGTGTACCGGAGGTGAACGACACCTCCGGTACGTCGATGTGCGTCCCTACGCTGTGCCAGCGAACCTAGAGCAACTCGCCGGACCAGACCGTGGGGAGGTGGAACCTCCGGCGGTGCTCACTGGGGCACCCCGGCGAAGCTACGTGGTGAGCGACCAGCACGACGCTGAACTGCTCTATCAGACCGTAATCCGGGAGGCCAGCACCATCGGTGAGCTGGCTCGCTACCTCAACATCACCGTGCTGCAGCGGGTGTGGCCACGATTGGTGCTGCCGCCGCGGTGTCGCATGCTCTGGGAGCAGAAGTTCCCACAGCTTGCCCAGCCGATGGTTGGCTAGCCGACCACATGGATCAACGGCACCGCGAGCTGGCTCGAACAGGGCTCGCCGCAACCCAGGACTACGGTTTCGCCCTCGCTGGCGGTTACGCACTGGTGATGCACGGCCTGGTGGATCGGATCACCGAAGACGTTGACCTGTTCACCAACCACCTCGATCCGGATGGGTTCACTCATGCCGTAAATGCGATCGACGCTGCTTACCAACAAGCCGGTTATGCCGTCACTGTCGTTCGCCGAGCTGAACTGTATGCCCGTCTGCACGTGGGTCAAGATGATACCGTGCAGATCGAGCTGGCCTATGACTGGCGGTCCCAGATCCCGGCACGTTTTGACATCGGCCCGGTCCTGAACCGCGACGACGTCGTGACTGGTAAGATACTCGCTCTATGGGGACGCCAGGAAACACGCGACTACATCGACGTGCACGCTGTCCTCACCAGCGGCAAATACACCGAAGCTGAACTGCTCCGTCTCGCTCAGCGCGCTGACCCCGGCTTCGATCGGAGCACGTTCGGCCGGGCATTACTCGGAGTCGACCGCCCTCGCGATACCGACTTCGCCATCTACAGTGTCGGAACAAACGACATCACTATCTTGCGGCAACGGCTGCGCAGCTGGGGAAACGTGCTCGTACAGAAGACCCAGGACAGCTGACGCCCCGGGACGTTGCCGATCATCCCGCCCAACTCGGTCGCCAAGAACCGGCATCTGCTAAGACGCACAGTGGTCTAACACGCTCCCCAGCCGGTCAAGGTGCAGTTCGGGGTGGTCGTGCTGTCAGTGTGTGACAGTGGAGACGATGAAGGGTGAGGCTGCGGCGAGCACCTCGTCGCGGGGTTTGGGGGTCTCGAAGGCGCCCGTGTAGACGCCACCTTCGGCGGGTTTGCCCTGTAGTTGGCCGATGATCGCCACGTGCCGGGCTTCGACACCGAAGATGCTGGCGGCCGCCGTCAACAGCGCCTTCTCCTGGAAGAGCGATGGCGCGGCACCCAGGTAGGCCTGCACCCCGAGGTTCTCGAAGGTGAAGGCGGTCTCCAGGAAGCTGTCCGCGCTCGCGAAGGCCTGGCCGAAGTCGACCATTGGAGCCGGGACGGCGTCCCCGCCGAGCTCGGCGATGGTGTCTTGGAGGACCATGACGTGGGCCTCCTCGTCGGTCTGGATCGTCTGCAGGTAGCCGACCGCCTTGCCCTCCAGCAGGTCTGCGCTGTTGCCCTGGCGGTAGAACTCCGCCTCCAGGTACTCCAGCGTCAACGCGTAGTTGAGCACGTCGACGGGTCCGTCGAAGTCCCCCTCCTGCGCGAAGGCCCATTTCGCGCCCAACATCTGCAGGGCGACGGAGGCCGGGATGACCGTAGCGGCACCGCGGATCAGGTCACGACGCTTCATGGTGGTCTCCTCGTCTCACGCCTGGATGAAGTGGTTGGCCGATTCGAGGACGTCTTCCTTCGTCTTGCTGTCCTCGAACGGCGCGGGGAAGGGGTTGCCGCCGGTCAGATCCGCGAGGATCGCCGCGTGCCGGGACTCCACGCCGGCGATCGCAGCAGCAGCACTGAGGATCTCGGGGCTCTGCACGTTGGCGATCTGGCCGTGGTAGGCGTCGACGCCGAGCTCCTCGAACATCGACGCCGTGGTCAGGAACATGGTCTTGTCGACGAAAGTGCCGACCGGGTACGTGAGCATCGGCTTCTCGACCGGTGTCCCGCCCAGCTGCTTGATGGTGTCGGTGAGCGCCGTGACATGCTGCTGCTCGTGCTCCCGGATCGGCATGACCAATTCGAGCTCGCGCCCGAACAGGGTCCCGCCAGCAATCCCCTGGGTGTAGAAGTCAGCTTCGATGTACTCCAGGGTCAACGCATAGTTGAGGATCTCCAGGTCGCTCGCCGCGCCCTGCGCGAACGCACGTGGATCGTCGTGACTGACGGCGACGAAGGTTGCGCCCACGCCGATGATCCCCGCCCCTTTGAGGAACATGCGTCGGTCGGCCTCCTCGCGGAAGACCATTACCGGGTTACCGTCGAACAGTCGTGCGGACTTGCGAGCTCTGTGATTGCCAGCCATGTCAGCCTCTTCTCCCCCTGCGGAGCGTGCAGATCGTGCGGATGTACGGATCACGTCACCGGTGTCGAGCTCACCCCCGCTCCCCGGCGTCGGCGACGGCACGCACCACGATGCGGTGGGTCCGGTCGCCCTTCGGATGGCAGGCGAACAACGTCAGCTGCCGGGCCGAGGGGTCCTCGGGCCGTTGCAGCACGAAGTCGGTGTACTCGGTCTCAGGAACGATCGCGGTCTCGGTGACCCGATAGGTGACCGACCGGTCCCCCGCAGCCGTGACGATCACGGGGTCGCCGGGGGCGAGCAGGTCCAGGTCGCCGAACGGGCGGGTGTGGGTGGTGCGGTGGCCCGAGATGACGGCGTTGCCCGGCTGGCCGGGGGCCGCCGTGCCCGGCCACAGCCCCGGCCCGCGGGCGAGTACTGAAGGATGCACCCCGGCGGCGTACACGGCGTCCAGCCCGATCGTCGGGCTGGTGATCCGGCCGAGCGGGGTGTACTCCTGCGGGGAGGTCGCGACCAGCGCGGCACGTGCCGAGTCGATGGGATTGTCGACCGCCGAGGCCGCAAGCTCGTCGCGCAGCCGCAGCACCACGTCGAAGCTGGGCGACTCCTCGACCTGCTGCCCGGCACGCCCGACGGGCGCCGCCTGCTCGGCTTGCCGGTCGGCGGTCAGTTGCGGCACGAGCGTGAATCCCGCGACGACCAGCCCGGCCAGACACGCCACCACGGCCCACCGAGTTACGGGGCGAACTGAAAACATGCCATAATCCCTCTGCACCTCAGGTCGTGATTGCTCCACTGGTCATATGTCACGTGTTCGAGAATGGTTCAGCGCACGCGGAACCCACGCGGGGAGCCAGCCGGTCCAGTAGCCGCAGCCCGGACCTCATGGCCAGGTGGGTAGACGCCGGTCATCGCGTCGGTGGTCGTCGAATCGGTCCGGGGGCCGGCGCACACCTCCACGATCGTCCGGGGTCTCACCGACAGTTCGGAGAGCTCCGGATGTTCCTCCTGCTGCTGCGGCAACCTATCGCGTTCTTTCGCCCAAGGCGCCTGATTTCACACCATCAGTGGTGACTGCGACCACCGATAGTGGTAGTCGCCCGGGTTCAGGGCCGGATATGACGACGCGCCGTTGTCATCGGGAAACAGCCATGTCAACGATCGTGGCGGTGGCCGTCCCGACCTCAGGGCGCCGTCGTCCAGCACACGCTGCGCGACGGCGGCACCCTCACCGTCACACGGCTCGACCGGCTCGACCACAGCCCCGTGACGCAGCCGTCGGCCTACGCCGTGCTCGAGCGTCCCCTGATACGAACAAGGTAAGTAGACGCCGTACTGACACTGCGACTCGCCCCGGCTTCGGCGTGCCAACGGCGTATAGGGCTCACACATCGGCGTATCGGAGGTATACGTCACGAAGGTGCGGACACCCTGAGTCAGACCATGATCACGGATTCGGACACGCTTCGTCGCACTGCCGGGACGTGCCCGGATAAGGATGGGAGCCTGTGATGGGATCGTCGTCAGTCAGGCAGCGGTAGTGTCGCTGTGGTACGCGGATGGCCGCGGACAACACCGAGAGCCAGTGCGCCCCCTGTGAGCGCGCTTCCCGCGACAAGTTCATCGCCCCGCCCGAGGTGCCGGCCGAGTTCTGGCAGACCGAGCAGCTGCGCGAAGGGTTTGCTGCCCAGCACATGGGACGGATCGCGCGTGCCTTCCGGCTACATCCACACCACCAACCCGTCTACGGGCCCAACGGCATCTCCCAACGCCTGCTCGGCCAGTGGACAGGCCTGGCCCAAGCCCAGATCAGCCGGATCGAGACCGGACAACCGATCCGCAACCTGGACACCTTGGTGTACTGGGCGCGGACGTTGCGGATACCACCGGAGTTGCTGTGGTTCCGGCTGCCAGGCGAGAAGCATCAGTTGCGGACATGGAGCCGGTAGCGAGCGATCGTGTGGCGCCTGCTTCGGATGGGGTGCGTGAGTCGTCAGCTGAGCCACAGCCGAGTGGCGCACTTCCTATCCGAGACAGGCTGGGTGAACACGTCGGTGATCCCGAGCACGACCCGGTGTTTGTCGCTCCCTCCCGGAACCACCGGGGTACGGTGGCGGTATCGATCGCGTTGAGGGGCGGTGAGCGGGTGCAACGTCGAACGTTTCTGCTGCTGAGCGGGGCTGCCGCCGTACCCGCCGGGTACTGGGATGTCGAGGAGCAGGAACGTCTGGATCTGGCCGTTGCCTCACCGAACCGGGTGGACGCCCAGGTCATCGAGCACATTGAGGCCGCACTGCAACACTGCAAGCGTCAAGAGGACACCCTCGGCTCACGCATCGTGCTCCCTACGGTGCTCGCGCAACAACATGTCATCCATGACCTCCTGGCAGGCTGCCCGAGCGCACTTCGCCCCCGACTGCTCTCGGTCTACAGTGACATGTCCACATCTATCGGGTACTACTTCCTCGAGCTGAACGACCTCGACAACGCACGGCTCTATCACGAACAGGCTCGGGCGGCAGCGCATGACGCAGACAACATCGAGCTCGGTATCTACGCACTATGCGAGTGGAGCTACACCGAGTCCTGGCGAGGTAGGGCTGCTACCGGGATCGACCTGGCTGCGGTCGCCCAGAGTCTGGTGAGCAAGACCGAGGACCCACTCATGCAGGTAGGTGCGGCACAACGGGCTGCTACGGCCTACGCGTTCGACGGCCAATACACAGCGTGCATGGTCGAGTTGGAGAAAGCTCAGGACGGCTTGGCGTCGATCGGGCGGGTACCTGCTGAATCGCCGATGTATTTTTTCAACGAGGGATACCTCACCAGCCACCGGAGCGAGTGCCTGTTGCGGCTGGGGAAACCGCAGGAGGCCGCTGCCAGCGCCAACGCCGGACTCACACTGTACGACACGTCTTTCGCGGACGGTTACGCCGTCTGTACGCTGCACCTCGGCAACGCGCGCCTGCAGTCCGGTGAGATCAACGAGGCGATACGGGTCATCGGCGACGCTGTCCACCTTGCCACCCAGACCCACTCGGCGCGGCTGGTGAAAGAACTGCGCACCAGCCGCGCCCGTATGCAGCCGTGGCAGAACACCCCAGCAGTCAAAGAGCTGGATGAGCGAATGGCGGTGCTGAGACCTGACGCGTAAGCCTCGCTTCTCGATCAGGCAGTCGTCGGCAGTACCCAACGAAACGCACCGTCGGGATGGTCCAGCCACACCCGATGAAACCCGTCCGGCGTGACCGTCAGGCCGAGCCGGTCCCAACCGGGCCGGTCGAGCGCCTCCCATGTCTCGTGTACCCGCTCGAGCTGGTCCCAGATGTCCACCGGGCCAGCCTGGCGCACCTCGCGCCGGCCGTGCTCGTCGGCCTTCGTTCGCACCGCGCACCACGAGCCGTCGTCGCCGGCGAACGTCGCCCACTTCGGACCGTTTTCGCCGAGACCCCGGTAACCGAACACGAGCTGGCGCGGTAGCCGCGACTGCGCGAGGAACCACGGCACCACGGCCGTCCAGGGTTGCGGGTCGAGCCGCGTCGAGGACCGCTCACCGTCTTCGGGCTGCACGGTCGCGTGCCTGACGGTCGGCGCGTCGTCGGTGTCGCGAATCGTCATGAAACCCGCCCACTTCGGCAAGAACCGGCCTTCGAGCCGGTCGGCGTGCCGGCGCAGCAACACCAGGTTGCCGGCGTGCGTACCGCGTTTGACGTCGACCAGCACGAGCCCGCCCTCGCGTACCTGGTCGGCCCACGCCCACGGCACGGCCGGCACCGAGCACGTCGCGATGATCCGGTCGAATGGCGCGTGATCCGGCAGGCCGCCGGCGCCGTGTACTGCGGCGAGGGTGGGCGCGTAGCCGAGCGCGGCGAGCCGGTCATGGGCAGCGTCGACGAGCTTGGTGCCGATGTCGACCGAGAACACTCGCTCGTCGCCGAGCCGGTGCGCCAGCAATCCGGCGTTGTACCCGGTGCCCGTGCCGATCTCGAGCACCCGGTGCCCGTCCTGCACGGCAAGCGTCTCGAGCATCCGCACCATGAGGCCCGGTTTCGTCGACGAGGACACCGTGACGCGCTGGCCGTTCTCGGTCTCGGCGAGCGCTGTCACGAGTGGTACGTCGCCGTAGACGGTGTCGAGCCACTCGTCGGTGTCGGCGCACGTCTCGGCCCACGTACCGCCCGACTGCTGGATGTAGAAGCGTGGCACGAACACATGCCGGGGCACGGCCTCGATCGCGTCGCGCCATGCCGGGTCAGTCAGCACACCGTCGGCCGAGAGCTTCTCGGTGAGCCAGCGCGCCCGTTCCGTCCAGTCGACCACGGTTGTCGTCATCTGGTAGCTCCCTTGCTGAGCAGCTCGGCTAGTGTTTCAGTGATCGGCGCGGTGATCGCATCCTCGATCCATCCATACTGGCCGGTGGCGTTACATTCCAGAAACACCCACCCACCATCGGGACGTATGACGAAGTCGAACGCGCCGTACACAAGGCCGAGCTCGACGCAGTACGCGAGCACGCCGGCGACGACGTCGACCGGCGGCTCGATCGGCTCGTACCGCAAGGCCCCGTAGTCGTTGCGCCAGTCGAGGTAGCTCTCGGCGCTGTCGGCGTGGATCGCAGCCGCGAACACACGGTCGCCGACAACGATCACACGCGCTTCGAACGCCTTCGGCACCCACCGCTGGAACTGATGTGCCGTATGCTCGACGCCACGAAGGTCCGTGAGGTCGGTCTCGTCAAGCCGGGCCGTAAACGTGGTCCTGCGGCCACCCTCTTCGACAATCGCGGACGCACCGAGCGCCTTTGTGACGGTCTCGCCGCCAGCGGCGAACTGACGCACCGAGCTGGCCTGATTGGTAATCAGCGTGTCGGGCACGTTGAGTCCGCAGCGCGCCGCGGTAACGAGCTGAACTGGCTTGTAGGCCGCGTCGGCGTTGCGGTTCGGATGGTTGATCCACAACACTGGCAGCGACGCAAGCACCCCACCGAGGCCGAGCTTGGCCTCGGTCATCGCCCAGCGTCGCTCGGCCGGCGACATCTCCGTATGGAACAGAAACGCCGAGGGACTACGGTACCAAACCGACCGCAATTCCTCAAGCCTGATGTGTCTCCTTCCAGCGTACAGAGTTCCCACCCAACGCCCGCGACGTAACTTCGCGTCAAGACTGGCTTTCCGCGGAAACCACGCAGTGTCGACACGCGCGGTCGGGACCGCGCGCTGCTCCAACACCCTGACCATGTAGTCGGCTGTGATATCACGCTCAGGTGCTAAGATGAGGAGCTGTTATCAGTCGTTGTCCCAATCTTCAGAACTCGGCGCGTCCTCGCCGTCGACCGTCGACGTTGTGTCTGCCGATGGGTCTCCGGCGACCCGCAGGTCGACCAGCGGAAGCCCGGTCTCGACCTCGACGGCCTTCTGCTCATGCTCGTCGTAACGCCACACCGGCAGGGTACGACCGAGCCCGGCTGGCCGAGCCCGACGCAGACCCCACGGACGCACGCCGACCCGTGATGGCTGGTCGTCACGTCGCTCGTCGAACGTCGAGCCGTCGAGCCGTCGAGCGCAAACTGCGTGCTCGTCGGTGCGAACGGGTCAGCAAAAAACTGATCCGCGATAACCGTCATCCGATCCACCTTCCTACTTCAGCCGACGCTCACTGTAAGCCCGGCACGTCGAGACTTGGCCAGCACCGGGTCAAGATCACCGGAACTGACCTGTCGCGAGACTGCCCAGTAGCTCTCGGTCACAACGAAACATGCTCTGAGCATCGACCAAGCGCGCCAGCGACGAAACAACGTCCAGGTATACCCCGTATCCCGCAGACATACCTCGTAGGTATATTGATCATCATAGCCTGTGGCAGATCGCCTACACTTTGGCGAGATCGAGATGGGACTGACGTATGAGCGAACAGAGACGCTACTGCGAGTCGTGCGGCACACGACTCGCCGCTGACCAGCGCGAAGAGTGGTGCAGCCCGTGCGCCCGCCGGCGCACCAGTCGTGACGAGCCCCAACTGCACTGCGCCGAGTTCTGGCAGCGCGACAACCTTCGCGACGCTCTGAATGCCGAGGCACGGCCTCGATCGCGCCGCGCCATGCCAGGTCAGTCAGCACACTGTCGGCCGAGAGCTTCTCGGGCGAGCCGACGAGCCTGCTCCACTCAGTCGCCCACGGTTGCCGTCACCACGAGGCTATCCGCAGTGATGCCCATGGAAGCACCCTCGGCGGGCGCCGTGCACGATCGTTCGGACAGGGACGAACGTCAGCGCCGGGGCTGTTCGCTGGGCCCGACGTGGTCGGCCAGCCACTCGGTCAACGGCCCCAGCGCCCGCCATGTGGTGACCACCCGCCCCAGCGTCTCGGCCGTGTGCAGCACGTCGTCCGGTGGCCAGCTCCGCCAGCCGTAGAGCGTCTTGTGCCGCAGCAGCTCCAGCCGCGGATGGTCGGGATCGACGCCGCGGGGGCGAGTCGCGAGCGTCTGGCCGCCGATGGTGATCCCACCCGCCTGGACGGCGACGAGCCGCTTTTCCAGGTCCGCGCCGCGCCGCTCGTCGTCCACGGCCGCGCGGAAGCGCGCGACCTGGTCCGGCGCCATCTGGTAGTGCCCGGCCGCGACCATCAGCCCGTCCGTCCCGACCTGCACGTAGTACGGGCCCGCGGTCGCGCCGCACTGCGTCTTGTAGGGGGTCTTGTCCTTCGAGAACCGGACGTCGCGGTACGGGCGGAAGATCTTGCCCGCCCCGAACTCGGGTTCCAGTGCGGCGAGCAACGCCTGCATGGGAGCGCGGACGTGGGTCTCGTAGACCTCGCGCTGGTCGGTCCAGTACGCCCGGGAGTTGTCGACGGCGAGGCCGTCGTAGAACTCGACGGCGCCGTCGCCGAAGCCGGTGAACGCCGTCATGGCGCCCGGTCGCTCGTCGCGTCGGCGCCGGGTTCCGCGACGACGCTCCCGTCCGGATCAGCGTCGGGGTCCGCGCCGTCCGGCGCCGCCAGTACCTCGCGCGGCTTGCGCACGAACGCCAGGTAGGCCACCGCACCAAGGAAGACGAGCGCCGAGACCACCACGTTGATCCGGATGTCACCGAACACCCGCGTCGCGGTGTCGGTCCGCATCTGCTCGATGAAGAACCGGCCCGCGGTGTATCCCGCGAGGTAGAGCGCGAACGCCCGCCCGTGTCCGAGCCGGAACCGGCGGTCGGCCCACACCACCAGCGCGGCGACGACGAGGTTCCACAGCAGCTCGTAGAGGAACGTCGGGTGCACGACCTCGACCGGGGTCGTGTCCAGCGCGACGCCCCCGAGCGGGTCCGGGATACCGGTCTGGGGGTCCACCCGCTGGTAGATCTCCAGTCCCCACGGCAACGTGGTGGGGCCACCGTAGAGCTCCTGGTTGAACCAGTTGCCCAGGCGCCCGATCGCCTGCGCGACGATGATGCCGGGCGCCACCGCGTCGGCGAAGAACGGCAGCGGGATCCCGCGGCGGCGGCAGCCGATCCACGCCCCGACCCCGCCGAGGGCGATCGCGCCCCAGATGCCCAGGCCCCCCTGCCAGATCTTCAGCGCGTCCACCGGGTTGCCGCCCGGGCCGAAGTAGGTCTGCCAGTCCGTGGCGACGTGGTAGAGCCGCCCGCCCACGAGGCCGAACGGCACCGCGAACACCGCGATGTCGGTGACCGTGCCGGGCTGCCCACCCCGGGCGACGAACCGGCGGTCGCCCCACACGACGGCGACGACGATGCCGGCGATGATGCAGAGCGCGTACGCCCGGATCGGGATCGGGCCGAGCATCCAGACCCCGCGATCCGGGCTCGGGATGGCAGCCAGCACGGCGGTCGCTACAGCAGAGCTCACCCGGTCACGGTAGCGCGACCCTCCGACCGCACCCGGCCCGGCGTTGTCTCGTTCGGCCTCCCGACCGCCGGCCCGGCCCGGCGGACACCGGCTCCCAGCTCCGCGGCCAGCGCGCGCACCCCGTCGGCGCCGCCGTTCTCCGCGGCGGTGACAAACGCCGACCCGACGATCACCCCGTCGGCGAACGCCGCCACCTCGGCGGCCTGGTCCCCCGACCGCACCCCGAGTCCGACACCGATCGGCAGCGACGTGTGCGGGCGGCAGCGGGCGACGAGCTCCGGGGCGAGGGTCGCCACCGTGTCCCGCGCGCCGGTGACGCCCATCGTCGAGGTCGCGTAGAGGAACCCGCGGCTCGCCGCCGCGGTGGCAGCGATCCGCTCCTCGGTCGAGGACGGGGCGACGAGGAAGATCCGGTCCAGCCCGTGGGCGTCGGACGCGGCGAGCCACTCACCTGCCTCGTCGGGGATCAGATCCGGGGTGATCACCCCGAGCCCGCCCGCCGCCGCGAGGTCGCGGGCGAACGCGTCCACGCCGTAGCGCAGCACCGGGTTGTAGTACGTCATCACGACCGCCCGCCCGCCTGCGGCGCTCACCTGAGCGACGACGTCGAGCACGTCGCGCAGCCTGGTGCCGGCCCGCAGCGCGGTCTCGGCGGCGGCCTGGATCGTCGGGCCGTCCAGCACGGGATCGGAGTAGGGGACGCCGACCTCCAGCAGGTCACACCCGCCCGCGACCATCGCCCCCAGCAGCTCCACGGACCCGGCGACGGTCGGGTAGCCGGCGGGGAGGTAGCCGACCAACGTCCCGCGGCCCTCGGACCGGCAGCCAGCGAAGATCGACTCGACGCCGCTCATCGCTGCACGCTCCCGGTGTCGGCGCCCGCGGGTGACCCGCCCGCGGGGGGCGCACCGTCGGCGACGGCGGTGCCGCTCGCCTCCGCCGCGCTCTCGTCCTCGCCGATCGTCGCGAACCACCGGGCCGCGGTGTCGACGTCCTTGTCCCCGCGGCCGGACAGGTTCACCAGCACGACGCCCTCGGGCCCCAGCTCGCGGCCCAGGCGCAACGCCCCCGCGACCGCGTGCGCCGACTCGATGGCGGGGATGATCCCCTCGGTGCGGCACAGCAGCGCGAAGGCGTCCATCGCCTCGGCGTCGGGGACCGGCTGGTACTGCGCGCGGCCGAGGTCGCGCAGCAGCGCGTGCTCCGGACCGACGCCGGGGTAGTCCAGCCCGGCGGAGATCGAGTACGACTCGCTGGTCTGCCCGTCGTCGTCCTGGAGCAGGTAGGACATCGCGCCGTGCAGCGCGCCGGGCGTGCCCTCGCTGAGGGTGGCGCCGTGCCGGCCGGTCTGCACGCCCTCGCCGCCGGGCTCGAAGCCCACCAGCCGCACGCCGGGGTCGTCGAGGAACGCGTGGAAGATCCCGATCGCGTTCGAGCCGCCACCGACACACGCCGCGATCGCGTCGGGCAGCCGCCCCACGCGCTCGAGCACCTGCTCGCGCGCCTCCAGACCGATGACCCGGTGGAAGTCCCGGACCAGCGTCGGGAACGGGTGCGGCCCGGCGACCGTGCCGAGCAGGTAGTGGGTCTTCTCGACGGTGGTGACCCAGTCGCGCAGGGCCTCGTTGATCGCGTCCTTGAGGGTGCGGGAGCCGGTCGTCACCGGGACCACCGACGCCCCGAGCAACCGCATCCGGGCGACGTTGAGCGCCTGTCGCTGCGTGTCGACCTCACCCATGTAGACCACGCACTCCAGGCCGAGCAGCGCGCACGCGGTGGCCGTCGCGACCCCGTGCTGGCCCGCGCCGGTCTCGGCGATGACGCGCGACTTGCCCATCCGCCGGGTGAGCAGCGCCTGGCCCAGCACATTGTTGATCTTATGGGAACCGGTGTGGTTGAGGTCCTCGCGCTTGAGCAGGATGCGCGCGCCGCCGGCGTGCGCACCCAACCGGGACGCGTCGGTCAGCGGCGAGGGACGACCAGAGTAGTCGCGGTGCAGGCGGTCGAGCTCGTCGAGGAACTCGCGGTCGGTGCGCGCCTTGTCGTAGGCGGTGGTCAGCTCGTCGAGCGCCGCAATGAGCGCCTCGGGAACGAACCGCCCGCCGTAACGACCGAAGTGCCCGCGCTCGTCGGGCTCGTGCCCCGACGGCGTGGAGATGCCGTCGCTGGCCCTGGCTGTGGTGCTCACCGCACCATTCTGGAGCACGACGGGTGGAAGCCGGCGGCCACCAGGCTGCGCACCGCGCTGCGCGGGTCCCCGCTGGTCACCAAGCCCTCGCCGACGAGCACCGCGTCGGCCCCCCAGCCGGCGTAGGTGAGCAGGTCCCCGGGGCCGCGGACGCCGGACTCGGCCACCCGCAGCACGTCGCTGGGCAGCCCGGGCGCGATCTGGCCGAAGAGCGACCGGTTGACCTCGAGGGTGTGCAGGTTGCGGGCGTTCACGCCGATGAGCTTGGCGCCCGCCTCCAGCGCGCGGTCGGCCTCCTCCTCGGTGTGCACCTCGACGAGCGCGGTCATCCCCAGCGACTCGACGCGGTCGAGCAGGGCGACGAGGGCGTTCTGTTCGCACGCCGCGACGATCAGCAGCACCAGGTCGGCGCCGTAGGCGCGGGCCTCGTGCACCTGGTAGGGGCTGACGATGAAGTCCTTGCGCAGCACCGGGACGTCGACGACGGCGCGCACGGCCGCGAAGTCGGCGAGCGAGCCACCGAAACGCCGCCGCTCGGTGAGCACGCTGATCACGCGGGCGCCACCCTCGGCGTAGGACGCGGCGAGGTCGGCGGGATCGGTGATCGCGGCCAGGTCACCTTTGGAGGGGCTGCGGCGCTTCACCTCGGCGATCACCCCGATACCCGGGGCCTGCAGCGCCGCCATCACGTCGCGCGCCGGCGCGACCGCGGCCGCGCGCCGCTTGATCTCGGCGAAGTCCACCTCGGCCTCGCGCACCGCGAGGTCCGCCCGGACACCGTCCACGATGGACTCGAGGACGCTGCCTCCGCCGTGCTCCATCGCAGTGGTTCCCCTCTCCGATTGGTTCGGGCGCGAGTCATGCTAGACAGCCCCGGTCCGGGACGCGTCGCCAGGATCGTTCCCGTGGTCTCCCGGCGCGTCGGCGGTGGGGTCGTGCCCGGCGTCGAGGTCCTGCCAGGTCGCCCGATCCGGGTCGAGCTCGGCCCGCGGCCGTCCCGGGCCCGCGTACCGCGCCCCGAGCCGGGGCAGTCGCGGCTCCCGGACCAGCACGAACAACCCCACGACGAGCAACGTGCCGCCGCCGGCCACCGCGAGCCAGGACGCCGCCGTGGTCTCGGTCGCCACCAACGCCCGCACCGCGAGAACCGCCACCACGGCGCCGGTCACTCCGAGCAGCCCCCCGAGCACCCGGCGTAGCAGGCCGCCGGTGGCCACCACCGCGGCCACGCCGGCCAGCGCCAGCAACGCCACCCCGGTCAGCGACGGCGACCCCTGGGCCCCGTCGAACGCGGCCGCGGCCCCCCAGAGCAGCAGAGCGGACAGGCCGAGCCCGGCGCAGACCGCTGCCAGCGTGCGCGGGCCGCGGGCGGGCCGGGTCACGACGGCGGGGCGAGCGTCGCCGCCGTCGCCACCGCCGACAGCACCGCGCGCGCCTTGTTCAGGCACTCGGTGTCCTCCGCGACCGGATCGGAGTCCGCCACGATCCCGCCACCGGCCTGCACGTACGCCATCCCGTCGCGGACCAGCGCCGTCCGGATGGCGATGGCGGTGTCGGCGTTACCGGCGAAGTCGAGGTAGCCGACGATCCCGCCGTAGAGGCCCCGACGGGTCGGCTCCAGCTCCTCGATGATCTCCATCGCGCGTGGCTTGGGCGCGCCCGACAGCGTCCCGGCCGGGAAGCAGGCCGTGACGGCGTCGAAGGCGTTGCAGTCGCGGCGCAGCGTGCCGGTGACCGTCGAGACCAGGTGCATCACGTGGCTGTAGCGCTCCACGGAGAAGAAGCTGTGCACCTTCACCGTGCCCGGCTCGCAGACCCGCCCGAGGTCGTTGCGGCCCAGGTCGACGAGCATCACGTGCTCGGCACGCTCCTTGTCGTCGGTGCGCAGCTCCTTCTCCAGGAGCAGGTCCTCCTCCTCGGTGGCCCCACGCCAGCGGGTGCCCGCGATCGGGTGCGTGGTCGCCTGCCCGTCGCGCACGGTGACCAGCGCCTCCGGGCTGGACCCGACGATGTCGAAGCGCCGGGCGGGCCGCGACGACGACCCGGCCGACTCCAGCCGCAGCAGGTACATGTACGGGCTCGGGTTGGTGGCGCGCAGCACGCGGTAGACCTCGAGCGGGTCGGCGCGGCACTCCGTCTCGAACCGCTGCGACACGACCACCTGGAACGCCTCGCCCGCCCGGATCTGCTCCTTCGCGATCTCGACGGCGGCGTGGTGCTCGCGTGGTGTGCGGCGGCGGGTGAACGCGGGCTCGACGGGCCGGTACACCGCCACGGTCGACGCCGCGGACGCCGCGAGCTCGGCGGTCATCCGGTCCAGCCGGGCGAGCGCGTCGTCGTAGGCCTCCTCGACGCGCTCATCGCTGGCGTCCCAGTTGATCGCGTTGGCGATCAGCGTGATCGTGCCCTCGTGGTGGTCGACCGCGGCCAGGTCGGTGGCCAGCAGCATCACCAGCTCGGGGACCCCGAGGTCGTCGGCCGCGAGCGAGGGCAGCCGCTCCAACCGGCGCACCACGTCGTAGCCGAGATAGCCGACCATCCCGCCGGTGAGCGGCGGTAGGTCGGGCAGCGGCTCGCTGTGCAGCTCCTCGACCACCGTGCGCAGCGCTGTGAGGGGGTCACCGGACATCGGCATCCCGGCAGGCACCTCGCCGGTCCAGAACAGCTCGCCGTCCACCACGGTCAGCGCGGCCGCCGACCGGGCCCCGACGAACGACCAGCGCGACCAGGACCGCCCGTTCTCCGCGGACTCGAACAGGAACGTGCCGGGACGGTCACCGGCCAGCTTGCGGTAGACCCCGACCGGGGTCTCGTCGTCGGCGAGCAGCCGTCGCGTCACCGGGATCACCCGGTGCTCGGCAGCGAGCGCACGGAACTCCTCGCGGCTGGGAGTGACCGTGCCCAGCGCTCCGGTGGGGGCAGCGCCGAGCGGGGCGGCGGTGTGAACGGTCATGGCCAGCATCATCTCAGGCCGCCCCGAGGCGGGTGAGTGCCCGGAGGGTCCTCGGTGCGGGCGCCCCCGGACAATGGTGGGGTGGTGGCAGCGACAGCGGGACAACCCGAGCGTCGCCGCCGGGGTCGCCGCCCCGGCGGTGCGGACACCCGTACCCAGCTCCTCGACGCCGCGCGCGTCGAGTTCGCCGAGCGCGGCTACGACGGCGCCACCGTACGCATGATCGCCGATCGGGCAGGCGTGGACCCCGCGATGGTCAACCACTGGTTCGGTGGCAAGGAGGCGCTGTTCACCGCCGCGCTGGACCTGCCGCTGGACCCGACGGAGATCCTGGCCGAGGTCCTGCCCGGCGACCCCGAGCGGATCGGGGAGCGGATCACCGCCCGGTTCCTGACCGTGTGGGACGCCACCGGCGGGGAACCGCTGCCCGCGATCATCCAGAGCGTCGCGAGCCACGGCGCGGCCGCCCGGATGCTGCGTGAGTTCTTCGGCAACGTCCTCGTCGGGCGCATCGCGGCGGCCGTCGCGCCCGACCGGCCGGAGCTGCGCACCGCGCTGTGCGGTTCCCAGCTGTTCGGGTTGGGGCTCGTGCGCTACGTGCTCACGCTGGAGCCACTCGCCTCGGCCGACCACGCCACCGTCGTCGCGGCGATCGCCCCCACCCTGCAGCGCTACCTCACCGGCCCCCTCCCCTGAACAGTCCCCCGCACCCCTCGTGCGCGGCAATCGTCGCTGGAACAGCGTTATCCGCGCACGGGCCATAGGATCGGGAGTGTGGGTGGGGGTGCCGTGGGTTCGCGCTTGAGGGCGTGGAGGTACGCCCTGCGGACTACCAACCCGCCACCGGGGGGTCGCATCGACGCGGTGACGCGGTGGATCGTGGTCAGCCGGGCGGCGGTGCTGCCGATGACCGTCGTCTCCGGTCTGGTCGCGGCGCTGCTGGCGATCGGTGCCCCGGGCCTGGACGTGCGGTGGCTGGTGCTGGCGGTCGTGGGCATCACCCTCGCCCACGTCGCGAACAACCTGATGAACGACCTGTACGACACCGACGCGGGCAGCGACACCGCGACCTACCCGCGAGCGCTCTACGCCCCGCACCCGGTGCTGTCCGGGCTCGTCAGCCGGCGCGTGCTGGTCGCCGCGATCGTCGTCGTCAACGCCGCCGACCTGGCGATCCTCGTCGTACTCACGATCGCGCGCGGCTGGGGAGTGGTCGCCTTCGCGCTCGCCGGGTTCGTGCTCAGCCTCGCCTACACCGCGCCGCCGCTGCGGCTCAAACGCCGCGGGTTGGGCGAGCCGGACGTGCTGGTGGTGTGGGGCCCGCTGATGGTCGGCGGCACGTACTACGCCGCGGTCGGGTCGATCCCGTGGCCGGTGCTGGTAGCGTCGCTGCCCTACGGGCTGCTGTGCACGACCGTGCTGATGGGCAAGCACATCGACAAGATCGCATATGACGCGCCGCTGGGGATTCGCACGCTGCCGGTCATCCTCGGCGAGCGCCGGGCGCGCGCGGTGACGTTGGGCCTGATGGCCGGGTTCTACGTCCTCGTCGGGCTGGCCGTGCTGATCGGGGCGATGCCGTGGCCCGCGCTTCTCGTCGTAGCGGCGCTGCCCCGGCTGGCGAAGGTCTGGCCGCGCTACCGGCGCCCGCCACCCGAGGAGCCACCGCCCGGCTTCCCGGTCTGGCCGCTGTGGTACGCGGCGCTGGCGTGGGTGCACGTGCGCCAGGCCGGCGCGCTGCTGATTCTCGGCCTTGCCGCGGGCGCGGTGCTGCGCGTGCTCGGGTAGGGCCTGGGCTACCAGCGTGCCGCTCGTCGGGTCACCGGGTGGCGCGCAGCTGCTCGGCGATGTCGGCGATGCAGCCCAGGACGCCGTTGAGGAACCTCGGGCTGTCGTCGGTGGAGAGGGTGCGGGCCAGCTCTACTGCTTCGGTGATCGCCACCGGGTCGTCGATCTCGTCGACCCATAACAGCTCGAAGACGCCGATCCGCAGCAACGTGCGGTCCACGGCGGGCATCCGCGCGACCGTCCAACCCTCGGCGTGCTCGGCGAGGAGCTGGTCGATGCGCTCGCGATGCGCGACGACGCCCTCGACGAGCATCGCGGCGTAGTCCGAGACCGGCGGGGCGTCGTCGGTCTCGCGGCGCTGGGTCAGCACCGCGAGCGGGTGCTCGCCGCGGGCCTCGGACTCGAAGAGAATGTCGAGTGCGCGTTTGCGCGCCTTCGTCCTGGCCCTGGGCATCAGCAAGCTCCCGGTGTCAGCCGGAGACGCGGCCCAGGTAGCGCCCGTCGCGGGTGTCCACCTTGACCTTCTCGCCGGTGGTGACGAACAGCGGCACCTGGATCTCCGCGCCCGTCTCCAGGATGGCCGGCTTGGTGCCGCCGGTGGACCGGTCGCCCTGCAGACCCGGGTCGGTGTGGGAGATGACCAGCTCGACCGAGGTGGCCAGCTCGACGAAGAGCGGGACGTCCTCGTGCAGCGCGACCACCGCGGACCCGTTCTCCAGCAGGTAGTCCGCCGCGTCACCGACCGTGGCGTCGGGGATCGTGATCTGGTCGAACGTGTCGCCGTCCATGAAGACGAAGTCGGCGCCGTCGCGGTAGAGGAAGGTCATGTCGCGGCGGTCCACGGTGGCGGTGTCCACCTTGGTGCCGGCGTTGAAGGTCTTGTCGACGACCTTGCCGGTCATCACGTTCTTCAGGGTGGTGCGCACGAAGGCCCCACCCTTGCCGGGCTTCACGTGCTGGAACGCGGTGACCGACCACAGCTGGCCGTCCAGATTGAGCACCAAGCCGTTCTTCAGGTCGTTCGTGGTGGCCACGGGTGGGCTTCTCCTGCGTCTCTGCTGGCGCGCAAGGGTGCCGGTGCCCGGCACCGCCGTCACGCGCCGGGGTGTGCTCCAGTGATCGACGCCGTGCTCGGCGCCGTCGTCCGTGGACCAGGATACCGGTCGCGGGACGGGCGAATCGCGCCTACACCTCGAGCAGGTCCTTCGTGGTGCGGGTCAGCAGGTCGGGGGGGCCGTCGCGGACCACGAGAGTGTCCTCGATGCGCACCCCGCCGCACCCCTCCAGGTACACCCCGGGCTCGACGGTGACCACCATCTCGGTGGCCAGCGCGCCGGTGCTGGTCTTGGCCAGGATCGGTGCCTCGTGGATCTGCAGGCCGACGCCGTGGCCGAGCGGGTGCACGAACTCGTCCCCACGGCCGGCGTCCTCGACGACGGAGCGCGCCGCGGCGTCCACATCGGACACCTTGGCGCCCGGGGCCAGCGCGGCCCGGCCCGCGGCCTGGGCCGCGGCGACGAGGTCGTAGAGCTCGCGCTGCCAGCCGGCGGCGGGACCGAGCACCACGGTGCGGGTCATGTCGGAGTGGTAGCCACCGACGAGCGCACCGAAGTCCATCGTCACGAGGTCTCCGGAACGCAGCACCGTGCCGGTCGGCCGGTGGTGGGGCACCGCGGAGTGCTCCCCCGCCGCGACGATCGTCTCGAACGACGGACCGTCGGCGCCGTGGCTGCGCATCCGGGCCTCCAGCTCGAGGGCGACGTCGCGCTCGGTGCGCCCCGGCCGCAGCCCGCCCGCGGCCAGCAGGTCGGCCAGCGCGGCGTCGGCGGCGGCGCAGGCGGCGCGCAGCGCGGCGACCTCGGCATCGTCCTTGACCAGCCGCAGCCGCTGCACCAGGCCCGGCGCCCGGTGCAGGGTGACCTCGCGCGCCGCCTCGTCCAACGCCGTGTGCGCGTCGACGGTGACGGCGTCGGACTCGAACCCGAGCCTGCGCACACCCCGCTCGGGGGCGCTGCGCGCGAGCGCGAGGGCACTGCCGCGCTCGATGAGGATCTCCAGGTCGGGCACCTGCTCCGCGGCCTGGCTCCGGTACCGCCCGTCGGTGCACACCAGGCTCGCCGCGTCGCCGTCGACGTGCACGAGCAGCGCCGCGTTCGAGCCGGTGAACCCGGTGAGGTAACCGATGTTGACCAGGTCGGTGACCAGCAGCGCGTCGAGCTCGGCAGCGCGCAGCAGCGCGCGCAACGCGGTGCGGCGGGACGGGAAGGACATGAGTGCGACCCTACGGGCGCGCGGGGGCGTCCTGCTCGGCCAACCACCGCAACGCGAGCGCGTAGCCCGCGACGCCGAGCCCGATGATCACACCGCTGGCCACCGCCGAGACGTAGGAGTGGTGACGGAACTCCTCGCGGGCGTGCACGTTGCTGATGTGCACCTCCACCAGCGGCGCGGTGAGCTGCGCGCACGCGTCGCGGACGGCCACCGAGGTGTGCGTCCAGGCCGCGGCGTTGAGCACGACCGGGGTGCCCGCGTCGGCGGCGTCGTGCAGCCAGCCGAGCAGCTCCCCCTCGTGGTCGGTCTGGCGCACCTCGACGGCGAGGCCGAGCTCGGTGCCGGTCTGTTCGCAGAGCGCCACCAGGTCGGTGTGGGTGGTGGCGCCGTAGACGGCGGGCTCGCGGGTGCCGAGCCGACCCAGGTTCGGCCCGTTGAGCACGAACACCGGCCGCGCGCCGCTGGCCCGGTTCACGACGACACCGCCGCATACGCCTGCTCCAGCAGCTCGAAGCCGGGGCCCTCGAGCCGGCCGGGTACGGCGAGCCCGTCCAGCACGACGAAGCGCAGCGTCCCGGCGCGCGCCTTCTTGTCCCCGCGCATCGTCTCCACCAGCTCGGGGAGCGCCCCCGCGACGTAGGAGACGGGCAGCCCGACCGCCGCCAGGACAGCGCGGTGCCGATCGGCGGTGGCGTCGTCGAGGCGGCCGGCCGCGCGGGCGAGCTCGGCGGCGAACACCAGCCCGACGCTCACCGCGGCCCCGTGCCGCCACCGGTAGTCCTCGCGACGCTCGATGGCATGGCCCAGCGTGTGGCCGTAGTTGAGGATCTCCCGCAGGTGCGACTCGCGCAGGTCGGCGGCCACCACGTCGGCCTTGACCCGGATCGAGCGGCGGACCAGCTCGGGCAGCACCGCGCCTGCCGGATCCAGCGCACCGTCCGGGTCGGCCTCGATCAGCTCCAGGATCACCGGGTCGGCGATGAACCCGGCCTTGACGATCTCGGCGCTGCCGGCGGCCAGCTCCACGGCCGGTAACGTGTCCAGTGTGGCAAGGTCCACGAGCACCGCGGACGGCTCGTGGAACGCCCCGACCAGGTTCTTGCCGGCCGCGGTGTTGATCCCGGTCTTGCCCCCGATCGCGGCGTCGACCATCGCCAGCAGCGTGGTCGGCACGTGCACCACCCGCACCCCGCGCATCCAGGTGGCCGCCACGAACCCGGCGAGGTCGGTGGCCGCCCCGCCGCCGAGGGAGACGACGACGTCGCCGCGGGTGAGGCCGACCCGCCCGCAGACCTCCCAGCAGAACCCGGCGACCGCCAGCGACTTGCCGTCCTCGGCGTCGGGCACCTCGACGCGGTGCGCGTCGATCCCGGCGGCGGCGAGATCACCACGGATCCGCTCGGCGACCTCGGCGAGAGCGGGCTGGTGCACCAGCACCGCGGCGGCGACACCGAGCCCGGCGATCGTGGCGGTCAGCTCGCCGCGCACACCCCGGCCGACGAGCACGGGATAGGGCCGCTCGGTGGCCACCTCGATCCGCACGGTCTCGGTCATGAGCAGTCAGGGGCGTACCGGGCCGCGCAGCAGCCCTGCCTCCCCTCCCCCTTCCGCTGTACCTGTGGTTCTCGACACCCAGCCTGCCGGTCACGAGGTCGGCGCTCGGCCGGCGGCGGCGCCCATGCAACCGCAACCCTCGCACAGCCAGCACGACCCGATCGGCCGGTACACCCCTTTCCGCGCCTGCAGCGTCAGCGCAGCGGCACCCGCAGCACCTGCCCGGGGTGGAGCTGCACCGATGCCAGGGAGTTGCCGGTGACAATGCGCTCGACGACCGCTGCGAGCTCCGCTCCGGACGCGGCGGGAGTGACCTGACGAGCGAGGTCCCACACCGTCTCCCCCGTGCCCACCGTGACGACGGTGACGGTCTCCGTCGCGGCGGGAGGCTGCTGCCCGCCCCCGCGCACCGCCGCCGCGGCGCCGGCCAGCAGACCGAGGACGACCACCACGGCCGCGGCGGCGAGGACGACAGCCGCCGCGGCCAGCGCGCGGCGCACCCGTACCCGCAGGGGGTGCCCGGACGCGGCCACGAGGGAGGGCCGGGCGAGCAGTCGCTGACCGGCCCGCGGGCGGACCACGAGGCAGACAGGCCGCACCGCCGGCACGACCCGGACCACCGCCGGACGCACCGGTCGCGGGCCGTGTGGGCGCCGCCGCGCCGCCCGCGAGCGAGAAGATCGCGCGGTAGCACCCGGCCGCCCCGCCACCCCGACGACCCCCTGGCCCGCGCCGTAGGGATCGCTGCACCGCCGCGCGGCGGATCCGGCGCCTCCTCGACCCGACCGCGCCCGAGCCGGCCCCGCGCGCCACCGCCCGCCGTCCCGCCGGTCCTCGGGTGCCTGCCCGATCCTCCCCTGCTCGTCCATCCTGCCGCCTCCGCTTCTCCCGCTCCACGTGCGACCCAAACAGACGTTCGAACGAACGTCTGTGCGATGTGTACCACCGGGCACCGACAGAATCGAGAAAAAGAGGGCGTGTCGTTCGAACATGTGTTTGGCGCGGAGGACGATCACGGCTACCGTCATGCCGACAGCAACATCACCGACAGCAACATCTGAGGAGGCGTACGGAGATGGCACGGGACGAGCCCGGTACCGGGATCGACGGCGAGGCCGGGCCGGATTCCCCCGGCGGCGACACGGAGACCGTCGGAGCAGCCACGTCGGCTCAGGTCAGCACGTTCCCGGACCCGGCGGCTGAGCCTGCGGGACTGACCCCGCGACAGCGCAAGGTGCTCGAGGTGATCCGCGACTGGGTCGAGCGCTTCGGCTACCCGCCGAGCGTGCGCGAGATCGGCGACGCCGTCGGCCTGACCTCGACCTCCTCGGTGCACCACCAGCTGCGCACCCTGGAGCGGAAGGGCTACCTGCGCCGCGACCCGCACCGCACCCGTGCCGTCGACGTCCGGGGGCCCGACGACCCCGCGGCGACCGACGAGGGTGTGCCCGGCGCGGTGGCCGTCGAGGACACCGGGTCCGGTGACCTGCACCCCACTCCCGCCTACGTGCCGCTGCTCGGCAACATCGCGGCCGGTGGCCCGATCCTCGCCGAGCAGGTCGTGGAGAGCGTGTTCCCGCTGCCCCGCGAGATCGTCGGCGGGGGCACCCTGTTCCTGCTCAACGTCCGCGGTGACTCGATGATCGATGTCGCGATCACCGACGGCGACTGGGTCGTCGTGCGGCAGCAGCCGGTCGCGGAGAACGGTGAGATCGTCGCCGCGATGATCGACGGCGAGGCCACCGTCAAGACGTTCAAACGGCGCGACGGGCACATCTGGCTGTTACCGGCGAACCCGGCCTACGACCCGATCCCCGGTGACGACGCCACGGTGCTCGGCCGGGTCGTGGCGGTGCTGCGCCGGCTCTGAGCGGTGCGGCACGGCGGGAACGCGGCAGGCGACGGCAGCGGGCGGGCTCGACGGGTGGCTCAGCACGCCCGCCGGCGCCGGGCCGCGCGCACCGCCATGGCCGTGGTCACCACCAGCAACAGTCCCACCGCCACGGCTCCACCGATCGCGGCCGGCAGCCATTCCGGCGCCGGTTGCGGCTCCTGCGCTGGCGGGACGTCCGGGACGGCCGTCGGCGACGACGACCGCGCCTGCGCACGACCCTCGACCAGCCCCGCCGCCCCCGGCACCGCGCGGAGCTCACCAGGGGTCCCACCGCGGGTCTCCGATCCGGAGAGCAGGGTGCCGTCGGGCTCGAAGGCGATCGCCTCGCCCTGCGGCTCGCCCGGCAGCGGCACTCGAACAGGCACCCCGCCGAGCGCGGCCACCGGGTCGCCGTCCGGCGCCGGGTAGAGCCAGGCGTCGGTGTAGCTGCGCAGCGCCACGACCCGGCCGTCGGCGCTCGCCGCGGCGCCGGTCACGACCCGCGATCCCGGCCCTCCGAGGGGGCCACCCACGGTGTCCGACGGCGGCAGCACGACCTCGCCCACGCGGCGCAACGGCGTCGGCCCGGTGCCCTCCGGCGGTGCCTTCGTGCGGTACACCCCGGCGGCCCTCCCGACCTCCTTGGTGACCACGACCGGTCGGCCGTCGGCGTCGACGAGCAGGGCCTCGGCGTCGTGCGGACCGTCGGGATAGCTCAGCCGGTGCAGCCGCGCCTGTCCCCGCACCGGCAGCACGATCACCGCGACGCTGTCCCGCGCGCGCCCGTTGTCACCGATGTCGGCCACCCACAGCGACCCGCCCGGGCCGCGGGCGAGGTCCTCGACGTCGAAGGGGTCGATGGCGGCGGTCCGCGTGTCGGTGACCGCGCAGGTCGGTGCCGACGCGTCGAGCCGGTGCACCTGCACGCGGCGGCCGCCGTCGCTGGTCGCCCACAGCCCGCCGTCGTCGGAGACCAGGCCCGACAGCTCGGCCAGCCGCGGGTCCTCGACCACGCACCGGATCGTCGCGGCGGGCGCGGCGACGAACGAGGCCGCGACGACACCGGCGAGGACCAACCGGATCAGCGTGCGACACCCTTCTCGGCCGGGGCGCCGACCAGCCGATACGGCGACACCGCGGTGGCCAGCTCCGCGCCGACCCGGGCGTGCAGCCTCGTGCCGTCGGGGGTGTGCTCCTCGGCGAGCACCTCACCCTCGGCGTGCACCCGCGCCACCAGCGACCCCTCCGCGTAGGGCAGCAGGAGCTCGACGTCGACCTCCGGGCGCGGCAGCAGCTCGGCGATCCGGCTGCGCAACCGGGCGATCCCGTCGCCGCGGTGGGCGGAGACGAACACCGCGCCGGGCAGCAGGTGGCGCAGCCGGGCCAACGCCAGGTCGCCGGCGGCGTCGGTCTTGTTGACCACCAGCAGCTCCCGCGGCATCGTCGGGTGCTTCTCGCCGATCTCGACGAGCACCTGCCGCACCGCGGCGATCTGGTCCTCCGGCAGCGCGTCAGAGGCGTCGACGACGTGCACGAGCAGGTCGGCCTGCGCCGTCTCCTCCAGCGTGGAGCGGAAGGCCTCGACGAGCTGGTGGGGCAGGTGCCGGACGAACCCGACGGTGTCGGTGAGCGTGTAGGTGCGCCCGTCGGCGGTGGAGGTGCGCCGCGTGGTCGGGTCGAGGGTGGCGAACAGCGCGTCCTCGACGAGCACGTCGGCCCCGGTGAGCGCGTTGAGCAGGCTGGACTTGCCGGCGTTGGTGTAGCCGACGATCGCGACGGCGGGCACCTCGTTGCGCCGCCGCGACCCGCGCTGGGTCTCGCGCACTCGCGACATCGACGCGATCTCGCGGCGCAGCTTGGACATGCGATGCCGGATGCGCCGCCGGTCGAGCTCGATCTTGGTCTCACCGGGGCCGCGGCCACCGATGCCGACACCACCCGCGGCCCGCCCGCCGACCTGCCGCGACAGCGCCTCGCCCCAGCCGCGCAACCGCGGCAGCAGGTAGGACAGCTGGGCCAGCTCGACCTGGGCCTTGCCGTCGGAGGAGCGGGCGTGCTGGGCGAAGATGTCCAGGATCAGTGCGGTCCGGTCGATGACCTTGACCTTGAGCTTGTCCTCGAGCTGGCGGAGCTGGCCGGGCGAGAGCTCGCCGTCGCAGATCACGGTGTCGGCGCCCACCGCCTGCACGGCCTCGCGCAGCTCGCCGACCTTGCCCGCGCCGATGAACGTGGCCGGGTCGGGCCGGGGGCGGCGCTGCACCAGCCCGTCGAGCACCTGGGAACCCGCCGTCTCGGCCAGGCGGGCCAGCTCGGCGACCGAGGCGCGGGCCTGCTCGGCACTGCCCTCGGTCCAGACGCCGACGAGCACAACACGTTCCAGACGCAGCTGCCGGTACTCGACCTCGGTGACGTCGGTGAGTTCGGTGGAGAGCCCGGCGACGCGGCGCAGCGACGCGCGATCGGCGAGCTCCAGGTGGCCGGCTGTGAACAGCGGGGATTCAGTCATCGTGAGATGCATGCTCCCACGGGACCCCACCGCGTGTCCTGTCTGTTTCACCCGAATCCACCGACCGGGACACGGCGACGAGCGTGCGCTGTGACCGACGATCGGGGCATGACGCTGTGGCGGCATCGCGACTTCCTGCTGCTGTGGTCGGGCGAGACCGTCAGCCAGGTCGGCACCACGGTCAGTCACCTCGTCCTGCCCCTGCTCGCGGCCACCGTGCTCGGCGCGACGCCGTGGGAGATGGGGGTGCTCACCGCCGCGGAGACCGCGGCGTTCCTGCTGGTGGGGTTGCCGGCCGGCGCCGTCATGGACCGCCTGCGGCGGCGCCCGGTGATGATCGCCGCCGACCTGGTCCGCTGCGCGCTGGTCGCCAGCGTCGCGGTGGCGTGGTGGTTCGGGAGGCTGACGTTCCCGCAGCTGGTCGTCGTCGCGCTGCTCGGCGGGGTCGCGACCGTGTTCTTCGACGTCGGCTACCAGTCGATGCTGCCCTCGGTGGTCGGCCGGGCCGGCCTCGTGGAGGGCAACGCCAAGCTCGAGTCCACCCGGGCGGCGGCGCAGGCGACCGGGCCGGCGCTGGGTGGCGGGCTGGTCCAGCTGGCCGGGGCGGCCACCGCGGTGCTGCTCGACGCGCTGAGCTACCTCGTCTCGGCCGCGACCCTGGCGCGGATGCGCGGCCCCGAACCGGTGCCCGAGCCGGCACCCGGCCGGCCGTTGCGGACCGACATGATCGAGGGACTGCGCTACGTCCTCGGGCACCCGCTGCTGCGCCCGATCGTGGTATGCACCGGCACCGCGAACCTGTTCGGCGGGGTGCTCACCGCGGTATCGGTGCTGTTCCTGGCCCGCGAGCTGGCCCTGCCGGCGGGGGTGATCGGCCTGGTGCTCGCGGCGGGCAGCGTCGGCGGGGTGGTCGGGGCGCTCACCGCGGGTGCCTGGATCCGGCGCTTCGGGCAGGGTCGGGTGCTCGTCACCGTGCTGCCGGCTGCGGGTCCGCTCATGGTGTTGCTGCCCCTGGGGGGCACCGGTGCCGGGCTGGTCTGGTTCGCCACCGCGCTGTTCGCGGTGTCCTACGGCGGGGTCGTCTACAACGTCGCACAGGTCAGCTTCCGGCAGTCGATCTGTCCGGACCGGCTGCTCGGCCGGATGAACGCCAGCATCCGGTTCCTGGTCTGGGGGACGCTGCCGCTGGGCGGGCTGCTCGGCGGGGTGCTCGGCGAGCTGATCGGGCTGCGGGCGACGCTGCTGGTGACCGCCGTCGGCCTGGCGGCAGCCCCGGTCTGGCTGGTCGCCGCACCGCTGCGGCGGCTGCGGGACCTGCCCTCGGACGCGGCGACCGGAACCCTCAGCCCGCCGCGTCCCACCAGGAGCGGGAGAGCTCGCCGTGAGCCACCAGCACCGCGGGGCCGTGCAGGGTGGTCGTCGCGGCGTCGACGGTGACGCGTAGCCGCCCACCCCGGGTGTGCACGGCGACGGTGCCGGTGGCGCGCCCGGCGTGGCGCAACGCCGCCACCACGGCGGCGACGGTGCCGGTGCCGCACGACCGGGTCTCCCCCACGCCGCGCTCGTGCACGCGCATGATGACCTCGCCGCGGCCGTCCACCGGCGAGACGAACTCGACGTTCACCCCGTGCGGGAACAGCGCCGGGTCATGCCCGGGTGGGTAGGTCAGATCGAGCCCGTCGATCGCGGCGTCGGTGACACACACCAGGTGCGGGTTGCCGAGGTCCACACTCACCCCGGGGAAAGCGCGCCCCCCCACGCTCGCGGTGCTCGTCTCGCCGGGGGCCGCCGGCCCCATGTCGACCGACACCTCGCCGCTGCTCGGGTCGCCGTCGAAACCGACGTGCCGCACTCCGCCGCGGGTGCCGAGATCGAACCCGTCGCGGTGCGGTGGTGCGGGCAGCAACCCGGAGTGGGCGAGGTAGCGGGCGAACACACGCACGCCGTTGCCGCACATCTCGGCGACGCTGCCATCGGCGTTGCGGTAGTCCATGAACCACTCGACGCCGGGCTCGGGCTCCGGTGCCCTGTCGTCGGAGCCCAGCGCGGCCCAGCGCACGACGCGCAGCACGCCGTCGGCACCCAGGCCCCGGCGGCGGTCGCACAGCGCGGTGACGCGGGTGGGGGTGAGCTCGAGCGCGCCGTCGGGGTCCGGAAGCAGCACGAAGTCGTTCTCGGTGCCGTGACCCTTGCTGAACTGCACGTCAGGAGCCTACGCGCGCCGCCAGCACCGCCCGGGCCTGGTCGAGCAGGTCAGGCGCGGCACCGTCGAGCCATCCGATGCGGCGGTCCCGGCGGAACCAGGAGCGCTGGCGGCGCACGAACCGGCGGGTGGCGACCACCGTCTCGGCGGCGGCCGCTCCGAAGTCACCCGTACCGTCGAGGGCGGCGATGACCTGCTGGTAACCCAGCGCCCGGGACGCCGTCCGCCCCTCGCGCAGGCCGGCCCGCAGCAGCCCGCGCGTCTCGTCGACGAGACCGGCGGCGAACATCCGCGCCACCCGCCGCGCCACCCGCTCGTCCAGCTCCGCCGTGGCCCGGTCCACCCCGAGCAGCACCGCGCCGTAGCGCGGCACACCGCCGGTGGGCAGCCGTGCCGGGAACGGGCGGCCGGTCAGCGTGATCACCTCCAGCGCGCGGACGATGCGGCGCCCGTTCGTCGGCAACACGATCTCGGCGGCAGCGGGATCGGCCTGGGCGAGCCGGGCGTGCAGCACGCCGGCTCCGACCTCGGCCAGCTCGGCCTCGAGACGGGCCCGCAACCCGGGGTCGGTGCCGGCGAAGTCCAGCTCGTCGACGACGGCGTGTACGTACAGGCCCGACCCGCCGACCAGCACCGGGGTGCGCCCCGCGGCGCGCAGCTGCTCGATCGTGTTCCGCGCCGCCCGCTGGTAGGCGGCGACCGACGCGGTCTCGGTGACCTCGAGGACGTCGACCAGGTGGTGCGGAACACCGGCGCGCTCGACGGCGGTGAGCTTCGCGGTGCCGATGTCGAGACCGCGGTAGAGCTGCAGGGCGTCGGCGTTGACGACCTCGCCGCCCAGCTCGGCGGCCAGGGCGAGACCGAGGTCGGACTTGCCGGTCGCCGTCGGCCCGACGACCACGACCAGCGGCGGCGGGCTCACGGTGCCGGCGTCCAGAGCGCCACGTGGTAGGTCACCCCGAACGGAGCCGACGAGTGCAGCAGCTCGCCGCTCCAGGTACCGCACGCGGTCGCCCCGGCGAGCACCTGCCAGGGCGCCCGACCCCCGGCGAACAGCTCAGCGGCGAGATCGACGTCGAGCCCCGCCAGCGCGACCGGGTCCACGTCGCGCAGTGCCACGGCCACCTCGGTGTCGAACGGGGTGGCGTGCTCATCGAGAGAACCGGGTGCCTTGGCGACGTGGGTCGCGGCGCCGTCGCCGAGGACGAGCAGTCCCACCGGCTCCGGGGCGGCCGCGCATTCGGCGGCCAGCGCGGCGCCGAGCGCGGCGCACGCCGGCGGCGGCTCGTCGGGAGCCACCAGCTCACCGCGGACCCGGACGGCGACCCCGGCCGCCTCGGCCACCCACCCGGCCACGAGCAGCGGCAGCGGCAACCACGGGTCGACCGGTGCGGTGGATCCGGGCCCCACCGTGTCCAACCCGACCACGACGTCGACGCCGAACCCGGCGAAGCTGCCCCGGGCATCCGGGCCGACCGTGCGCCGTCCGCCCGCGTCGGCACCCACCGCGATCCAGCGCGACGCGGCACCGGCCAACCTTCCCGCGGCCGCGACGCAGGCCGCTCGGAGCCCGACGGTCTCGGCCGCGGCGCCCGTCGCGAGCTCGGGAACCAGCAGCGGCGGTTCGGGCAGCACGGCGACCATCGACAGCACGGTCGGGAGGGTAGTTCCGGTCTGTCCCCGGAGCTGTTTGAATCGCCGGACGGCCATCCGGTCACGAGGATCGGTGACAGCCGCTGTGCACGGCTCCGCCCGCGGGTGGAGCGCCCGCCGTCCGCGGTGGGCCGGAACGAGGAGGACAACGGTGTCGGAACAGCAGGCGCGAGAGCAGTGGACGGACCCGGAACCGGCCACCACCGACGACGACGGGACCGGTCCGGCGGAGACGCTCCACGAGGAGGCGGCCACCGCGGGCACCACGGCACCGGAGCCGCCCCGTCCGGGCCCGCGAGCCGTCCCCGGCCCACCGCGCCCCGGCCCGGCCATCGTCCCCACACCGCCGCGGCCTGGCACCGTCTCCGCACCGACCGCGTCCATGGCACCGGAGTCACCCGCGCCCGTCGCCACCGCCAGCGCCGACCCGGCGCGCTGGGGCCGGGTCGACGCCGAGGGCACGATCTACGTACGCACTCCCGATGGCGAGCGCACCGTCGGGTCGTGGCAGGCCGGTGCCCCCGAGGAGGGGCTCGCCCACTTCGCCCGGCGGTTCGACGACCTGCGCACCGAGGTCGAGCTGCTCGCCGCCCGGCTGACCGCCGGAGGTGGCGACCCGAAGCACGCCCTGGGCAGTGCGAAGGCCCTGCGCGACGGGCTCGCCGAGGCCACCGTGGTCGGCGACCTCGTCGGGCTCCGCGCCTGGCTCGACGAGCTCGTCGGGCAGGCCGAGCAGGCCGTCGGCGCGGCGCGGTCAGCCCGGGAGGCTCAGCGAGCCGCGGCGACCGTCCGCAAGGAGGAGCTCGTGGCCGAGGCCGAGACGCTCGCCGTCGAGACCACGCAGTGGAAACAGGCGGGCGACCGGTTCAAGGCGATCCTCGACGAGTGGCGCGCCGTCCGCGGTCTCGACCGGAAGACCGACGAGCAGCTGTGGAAACGCTTCGCCAAAGCACGCGAGGCCTTCAACCGCCGCCGAGGTTCACACTTCTCCGACCTCGACCGGCAGCGCGCGACGGCGAAGGCCCGCAAGGAGGAGCTGGCCGCGGAGGCGGAGACGCTGCGCGACTCGGAGGACTGGGGGCCCACCGCGGCCCGCTTCCGGGACCTGATGGCCGAGTGGAAGGCCGCGGGTCGTGCCCACAAGGACACCGATGACACCCTGTGGCAGCGGTTCCGCACCGCGCAGGACGCGTTCTTCGCCCGCCGGGCCGGCACGTTCGCCGAGCGCGACGCGGAGTTCGCGGCCAACGCCGAGGCGAAGAAGGCACTGCTCGCCGAGGCCGAGAAGATCGATATCTCGGACCCGGCCGCCGCCAGGGCCGCGCTGCGCAGCATCCAGGAGCGCTGGGAGGAGATCGGCAAGGTCCCGCGCGAGGACATCCGTCCCCTCGATGCCCGGCTACGCGCCGTCGAGGAGACGGTGCGGGAGTCCACGGACCGGCAGTGGCGACGCACCGACCCCGAGGCGCAGGCGCGCGCCGCCCAGTTCCGCGACCGGGTGGCCCAGTTCGAGGCGCAGGCGCAGAAGGCCCATGCGGCAGGTGACACCCGTCGTGCGGAGCAGGCCCAGCGCCAAGCCGACCAGTGGCGCGAGTGGCTCGCCACCGCAGAACAAGCCCTCCACCAACCCTGATCGCAGCCCATGATCACCAATCTGGCGCAAAACCCGGCGTTTCTGACCGGATAACGCTCCAATCCTGTGATCATGGCTGGTGAATTGCCGGAAAGCCCCACAAGAACGGCCCTCGGGCGGTCACCCTGATCGGGTGCCCCCATCTCCGGCGATCCCCGCGCTGCTGTCCCGCCAGGACGGTTTGATCACGTTCGCGCAGGCCACCGGCCACGGGCTGTCGGTGAGCACGGTGCAGCGCCGGGTTCGTGCGGGTGAGTGGGACCGGCTCCTTCCTCGGGTGTTCCTTGTCGGTGGGCATCCGCTCACCGACAAGGCTCGAATACGAGCGGCCGGCCTGTGGGCGGGTGAACGCGCCGCGGTCTCCGGGCCGGCCGCCGCCTGGTGGCACGGGATGCTGCACACGGCTCCGGCCCAGATCGACGTGACCGTGCCCCGACATCGGGGTCTGCGGGCTCATCCGGGGATACGGATCCGGCGTCGCAACCTTGATGTGGCTGACCAGATAGGCACCCACGGTGTCTGGCTCACCGACAAACCGCTCACCGCCCTGGAGACGGCAGCCGCAATGCCGGACGGTTCGGTGTTCCTGGATCGCGCCCTGCAGAAACATGTCGGGTTCGACCGGGTGTACCGCGCCTACTGCCGCAACATGGGCGCGAAGGGGGCTGCCCGGATCGCCCTGTTGCTGACCGCCGCGGCGGACCGCGCGGACTCTGCCGCCGAGCGGCTCATGCTCTCGATCCTGCGCGCGGCCGGCCTGACGGGCTGGGAGCGTGACGTGCCCTTCGGTCGCTGGGCGATCGACATCGCATTCCCGGCCGCGATGCTCGCCATTGAGGTCGACGGCTGGGCGTGGCACATGGACGTGGACCGGTTTCGCGCCGATCGACACAAGGGCAACGCGCTCGTCCGCGCAGGCTGGGACCTGCTGCGGTTCACCTGGCACGACCTCACGAACCGCCCGAACTACGTCATCGGCGAGATCCGAGCCGCACTGGGCCTTTCGTGATCACCGGTTCGGCGCGAAACCCGGCACTTCTGACTGGGATACGCGCCCAACCGGCGATCATGAACTCTCAGGGGCGGAGGGCTATTCGGATCCAGGAGACTGCGAGGACGAGGACGGCGAGGACGGCTAGGATCAGGCCGAGGGCGGGGCCGGGGGCGCCGTCGGGCACCACGGTCTGGCGGGACCAGATCGCCCACACCCCGTCGACGACGGAGAATCCGCAGCCCACCGCACACACCCAGGCAAGCCCCCACCAGCGCGTGGCCAGGGCCAGCGCCGAGCCGAACACGCCGAACCCGAGCGCGGTGAACGTGAACAGCCGGGGCAACAGGCCGAACGACTCCGTTCCTGCGAGCACCTCCCAGCCCTGTACCGACCCGATCCAGGGCAGGATCAGTGTCCCGATCAGCGCCAGCACCCCGACGGACACGACCAGCGCCGTCGGGCCCGGGTCGATCCGCCGCTCCACCCGACGCTGGGCCTGCGCCAGCTCGCGGTCCAGCGCCGCCAGTTCCTCGGGCACCTCGCTCATCATGAACCTCCGCATCCTGGCGTGACCGGCGCTGCCGGAGTCCCAAACGTCGGCAGTCCTAGGCCGGTGGGAGTCCCGGCCGGCCGCTCGGAGGCGTCGCCCGCGCGGGTCCGCCGGTGGGAGCGGACGGGGCCGTCGGCCACCAGGTGGTGCGGCGCGCCGTAGCCGATCTGCACCTGCACGACGTCACCGGGACGGATCTGCGCAGCACCGGGGGCGAAGTGCACCAGGCGCCCGTCGCGGGCGCGCCCGCTCATCCTCCGGGTGGCGCCGTCCTTGCGGCCCTCCCCGGCCGACACCAGCACCTCGAGGACACGGCCCTCGAGCGCTCGGTTCTGCTCCCCGGAGATCTCCTCCTGCAGCGCGACGAGCCGGGAGTAGCGTTCCCCGACGACGGCCGGAGGCACCTGGTCGGGCAGCGTGGCGGCGGGCGTGCCGGGCCGGGGTGAGTACTGGAACGTGAACGCGCCCGCGAACCGGGCGGCACGCACGACGTCGAGCGTCGCCTCGAAGTCGGCCTCGGTCTCCCCGGGGAACCCGACGATGATGTCGGTGCTGATCGCGGCGTCGGGCAGCGACGCGCGCACCTCGTCGAGGATCGCCAGGTAACGCGCCGACCGGTAGGACCGGCGCATCGCCTTCAGCACCGAGTCGGAGCCGGATTGCAGCGGCATGTGCAGCTGCGGGCACACGTTCGGGGTCTGCGCCATCGCGGCGATCACGTCGGAGGTGAAGTCGCGCGGGTGCGGCGAGGTGAACCGGACACGCTCGAGCCCCTCGACCGACCCGCAGGCGCGCAGCAACGCCGCGAAGGCGCCGCGGTCACCGAACTCCACGCCGTAGGAGTTGACGTTCTGCCCGAGCAGGGTCACCTCGAGGACGCCGTCGGCGGCCAGCGCAGCCACCTCGGCGAGCACGTCGGCGGGCCGACGGTCGCGCTCGGTGCCCCGCAACGAGGGCACGATGCAGAACGTGCACGTGTTGTTGCAGCCCACCGAGATCGACACCCAGCCGGCGTAGGCCGACTCGCGCCGCGCCGGCAGCGTCGACGGGAAGACCTCCAGCGACTCGGCGATCTCCACCTGGGCGGCCTGATTGTGCCGGGCGCGCTCGAGCAGGACCGGCAGCGCGTGCAGGTTGTGCGTGCCGAACACGACGTCCACCCACGGAGCCCGCCGGACGATCTCGGAACGGTCCTTCTGCGCCAGGCAGCCACCCACGGCGATCTGCATGCCGGGGCGGGCGGTCTTGACCGGCCGCAGGTTGCCGAGGTTGCCGTAGAGGCGGTTGTCGGCGTTCTCGCGAACCGCGCAGGTGTTGAACACGACGACGTCGGCGTCGGTGGCATCGGTGGCGCGAGCGTAGCCCGCGGCGTCGAGCAGCCCGGCCATCCGCTCGGAGTCGTGTACGTTCATCTGGCATCCATAGGTACGGATGGCGTAGCTGCGGGTCACAGTTCGAGGGTAGATCCTCGACGGCGTGTCGACCGCATCGGTGCGGACACGGCAGGATGCCACCATGACCGGTGATCGCGCGGCCGTGGACCGCCGCGCGGTCCTGCGCACGTCCGGCCTGCTCGGCCTGCTCGCCGCGGTACCCGCCTGCACGTCGCCGTATGCCCGGATGCGGTTGACGCTGGCGACGGGCGGTCGCGGGGGCGTCTACTACAAACTCGGCACCGCGCTGGCACCGGCCTGGCAGGAGAAGCTCGACCTCGACGTCCGGCCCGAGGTGCTGGAGACGGCCGGCTCGGTGGACAACCTCCAGCTGCTGGCCTCGGGAGCAACCGACATCATATTCAGCCAGATCGACACGGCCGTGGAACAGCTGTCGCGGGCCGTACCGGGCGACCCGCGGGCGCTGCGAGCCCTGGCCCGGATCTATGACGACTTCGTGCACGTCGTCGTTCCGGAGTCGTCCTCGACCTTCACACTGGCCGAGCTGCGCGGGAGCAGGGTGTCGGTCGGGGCGCCCAACTCGGGTGTGCTCGTCATCGCGAAGCGGCTGCTGATGAATGCCGGGCTGGACCCGAACACCGATCTGCGGGCCAGGCAACTAGATATCAGGGGCTCGGTGGACGCACTGGAGAACGGCGACATCGACGCGTTCTTCTGGTCCGGCGGTCTACCGACGCCGGAGGTCGAGGGCCTGGCCAACGCACTGCCGATCCGGCTGCTCGACCTCGAGGACGTGGTCAGCGCGGTGCGCGCCGACTACCCGGTGTACGCGCCCGGCACGGTGCCCGCCATGAGCTACAACATCTCCGAACCGATCACGACCCTGACGGTGCGCAACGTCCTGCTCGTCGGTGCCGGGATGGCCGACGACCTGGCGAACGATCTCGTCAAGGCCATGTTCGAGGCCCAGGAGCAACTCGCCCGGACGAACCCGGCGGCACTGACGATCAACCTGCGGGCGGCGATCGGCACGCAGCCGGTGCCGCTGCACCCCGGCGCCGTGCGGTTCTTCCGCGCGTCGAAGAACAGCTGACCGTCAATCCGGTACCGAATGCCGTTACTTGCTCACCTTCTCACTCGTAGGGTCCTCTCGGTCGGGCAACGGTTCCAACGGTCGAACCCGACGCAGCCGGGCCACCACGCGCAGACCACCGCCGGCTGGTAGCTCGAGGCGCAGCTCCCCACCCGCGAGCGCGACGGTGCGTGCGGCGATCGCCAGTCCCAGCCCGGAGCCCTCGACGTTGTTCTGGGCCGGGCTGCGCCAGAACCGGTCGGTGGCCCGTTCCAGCTCGTCGGGAGCGAGGCCGGGGCCCGTGTCACGCACCGCGATCTCGACGTCGGTAGGGGTCGCTGTCGCGCTCACGGTGACCGTGCCGCCAGGCGGCGAGAACTTGATGGCGTTGTCCAGTACCGCGTCCAGCACCGTCTCGATCGCACCGACCGTCGCCACCGCCCGCAGCCCCTGCACGCCGTCGCGCACGAGCCGCAGCCCCTCGTGGTCGGCGAGCGGACGCCAGGTGTCGATACGGTCCGCCACGCCCGCGTCGACATCGACGTCGACCAGCGGCGCGGTGCGCTCCGCGCGGGCCAGCGCGAGCAGACCGTCGAGCAGCGTGGACAGGCGCTCGGCCTCCTCCAGCGCGGCGACGTGGTCCTCGGTGGCGGAGGTGTCGACGTGGCCGTGCAGGTTGGACAGCCGCAGGCGCAGCGTCGTCAACGGGTTGCGCAGCTGGTGGCTGGCGTCGGCGACGAACGCCCGCTGCGCCGCGTACGCCTGTGTCACGGTCTCGACCATCCGGTCGAACGAGGCCGACAGCCTGCGCAGCTCGGGTGGGCCGGACCCGTCGGACACCGGATCGGCGGCGGCCCCGGCGAGCACCGCGCTGGCGACGCGTCCGGTGCCCTCGTCGAGTCGGCGCACCGGACGCAGGATCCACCGCACGATCGGCAGCGCCACGAACACACCCAGCGCCAGCGCGAGCAGTACGGCAGCCGCCACCAGCGACCACACCCCTACCTCGCCGGCACGCAGGACATCGGTCGGCGAGACCGTGACGGTGACGCCACGGACCTCGGTGTCGACCAACACCGGTTCGGCGAGCACGATCGGGCTGTCGTTCCAGGGCAACAGCAATGGGTAGACCGCCGAGTGGCGATTGGCCAGCGCTAGCCGCACACGCTCCCGACCGGCCTCGTCGAGCGTTGACGCTGGTTGCCGGGACGCGGCGAGCGGCTCCAAGTTGCGATCCAGCACCATCGCTTCCACGCCGTAGACCTCGTCGTAACGTCTCAGCTCGGCCTCGAGCCTGGTCGCGTCGGCCTCGGTGATCGGCCGCTCGGCGAGCTCGGCGTAGAAGATCGTGTCAGTAAGCCGATCGGTGAAGATCCGCTCCTGCGCGACCTGGGTGATGTTCAGCGCCAGCGGCACGCCGAGCCCGACAGCCAGCAGGCCGACCAGCGACAGCACGATCACCAGCAACCGGACCCGCACGGCTACTCCGCGGCGTTCTCAGAAACGGGGCTCTCGGGCAGACTCAGCCGGTACCCGACGCCGCGGACGGTCTGCACGAGGTCGGCCCGGCCGAGCTTGGTGCGCAGCGTGGCCACGTGCACGTCGAGCGTGCGGTTGGCACCCGCCCAGGACCGACCCCACACCTCGGCGACGATCCGGTTGCGCGTGCACACGGCACCGTCCGAGCTGGCGAGCAAAGCCAGCACCTGGAACTCCTTGCGAGTCAGGTTCACCGGTGCACCCCCGACGGTGACGGTGTGCCGGTGCAGGTCGATGCGCACGTCGTCGACGACGACCACGTCGTCCGGTCCGCCACCGCCCGCCGAGCCGATGCGGCGCCGCCGGTACACCGCGTGCACGCGCGCCACCAGCTCCCCGATGTCGTAGGGCTTGGTGAGGTAGTCGTCAGCGCCGCAGTGCAGGGCGAGGATGCGGTCGTCCACCTCGCCGCGAGCCGACACGACGATCACCGGCACCTCGCTGACCTCGCGGATCGCGCGGCACACGTCGACGCCGTCGATGTCGGGCAGGGTGAGGTCAAGCAGCACGACGTCTATCCCGGACAGGTGGTTGACCGCTCCCCGGCCGCGCGAGAGCCGCGTCAGCGTCATCCGATGGCGGTGCAGGGCCGAGCGCAGCGCGGCCGCGATACGGTCGTCGTCCTCGACCAGCAGTATGTGCATGTGCCCCCCGCCTTCCCCACGAGCGTTATCGGAGCGCAACTCCATGGGCGTGCTCGCGGTGCTGGACTGGGATCGGACCCAAGCCCTCAAGCGTCCCACCATTCTCGGAGGCCAACGATGACCAGTGCGAGCACCCCCGCGGCCCGCACACCGATGATCAAAATGGTAGCCGTCGAGAAGCATTTCGGCGAGCTGCACGTGCTGCGCGACATCAACCTCGAGGTCGAGAGCGGCCAGGTCGTGGTGGTACTGGGTCCGTCGGGCTCGGGCAAGTCCACGCTGTGTCGCACGATCAACCGCCTGGAGCCTGTCGACAGCGGCACCATCGAGGTCGACGGGAGGCGCCTTCCCGCGGAGGGCAAGGCGCTCGCCAGGCTGCGTGCCGACGTCGGCATGGTCTTCCAGAGCTTCAACCTGTTCGCCCACAAGACGATCTTCGAGAACGTCACGCTCGCGCCGCTGAAGGTACGCAAGGTGCCACCGGCGGAGGCTGAGAAGGCCGGGCTCGCGCTGCTGGAACGCGTCGGTATCGCTGACCAGAAGGACAAGTACCCCGCCCAGCTCTCCGGCGGTCAGCAGCAGCGGGCGGCGATCGCCCGAGCGCTGGCGATGCGGCCCAAGGTGATGCTCTTCGACGAGCCCACCTCCGCGCTCGACCCCGAGATGGTCAACGAGGTCCTCGACGTGATGACCACGCTGGCCGCCGACGGCATGACCATGCTCGTGGTGACCCACGAGATGGGCTTCGCCCGGCGCGCCGCACACCGGGTGGTGTTCATGTCCGACGGCGAGATCGTCGAGGACGCGCCCCCGGCGACGTTCTTCTCCCACCCCCGCTCCGACCGTGCCAGGGACTTCCTCGGCAAGATCCTCACCCACTGAACGTTTCCGACTCTCGGAGGTAGCTCAGCAATGCGTCTGACCCGAGTACTGACCGCCGCAGCGGTGGTCGCCGCCCTCGCCATGGTCGTGGCCGCCTGTGGAGGTGGTTCGACCGACACGGCGTCACTGGTCGACAAGGCACGCAGCGACAAGACGTTGACCATCGGGATCAAGTTCGACCAGCCGGGGCTCGGCCTGAAGCGGCCCGACGGCACCTTCGCGGGATTCGACGTGGACGTCGCGAGGTACGTCGCGAGGGAGCTCGGCGTCGAGGAGGCGGGGATCACCTTCAAGGAGGCGCAGAGCGCCGAGCGCGAGAACCTGATCTCCAGGGGTGAGGTGGACTACGTCGTCGCCACCTACTCGATCACCGATGCGCGTAAGCAGGAGGTCAACTTCGCCGGGCCGTACTTCGTCGCCCACCAGGACCTGCTGGTGCGCACGGACAATACCGACATCACCGGTCCGGACTCGCTCACCGCGAACAAGAAGCTGTGTTCGGTCCGGGGCTCGACACCGGCGCAGAAGGTGAAGGACCAGTTCGCCAGCGACGTCCAGCTGCAGGAGTTCGGCAAGTACTCCGACTGCATCACCGCCCTGCTCAACGGCAGCGTCGACGCGGTCACGACCGACGACGTCATCCTCGCCGGGTACGCCGCGCAGAGTCCCGGCCAGCTGAAGCTTGTCGGCGAAGGCTTCAGCGACGAGAACTACGGCATCGGTCTCAGGAAGGACGACGCCGCCGGCACCGCTGCGATCAACGCCGCGCTCAACAAGATGATCGCTGACGGCAGCTGGGCGAGGTCGCTGGAGACCAACGTCGGGCCGTCCGGATACACCATCCCGGCCCCGCCTGCGATTCCGGCGAGCTGAGCACCCGGGGGTGGGGCGCCGGCGGGCGGCTCCCCACCCCCGTATGACCGTTCCGGTCCAGGACCGGATGGAGCCCATGGACCTGTTCAGCAACTACGACGTGCTCGGCGCCTTCTGGGTGACCGTCCAGCTGACGGTGTACTCCGCTGTCGGGGCACTCGTCTGGGGAACGGTGCTCGCGGTCATGCGGGTCGGGCCGGTACCGATCACGCGCGGCTTCGCGGCCGCGTACGTGACCATCTTCCGCAACACCCCGCTGACGATCCTGGTGCTGTTCGCCTCCCTCGGGCTGGCCTCGACGCTGGGCATCACGCTCGCTTCGGCCGAGTCGACGACGTCCATCGCCGAGAGCACCTTCCGGCTGGCCGTACTGGCCTTCGTCGTCTACACCGCGACGTTCGTCTGCGAGGCGATCCGCTCGGGGGTCAACACCGTGCCGGTCGGTCAGTCCGAGGCGGCCCGCGCGCTGGGCATGGGCTTCGGACGGGTGCTGGCGACGATCGTCCTGCCGCAGGCGTTCCGCAGCATCATCTCGCCGCTGGCCAGCATCCTCATCGCGCTCACCAAGAACACGACGGTCGCGGCCGTCATCGGTGTCGGCGAGGCGGCGCTGCTCATGTCCGAGATGGTGGAGAACGAGTCCGACGTGCTGTTCCTCGTCTTCGCCCTGTTCGCACTCGGCTTTGTGATCTTGACGCTGCCGACGGGACTCCTCCTCGGCTGGGTCGCGCGCCGGCTGGAGGTACGCCGGTGAGCGCCTCGGTGCTCTTCGACGCGCCCGGCCCACGCGCCCGCAACCGCAACCGCATCGTCACGGCGCTGTTCCTGCTCGTGCTGCTGGCGACCGCCTACGCTGTCTACCGGGGGTTCGCCGCGAAGGGCCAGTGGTCGGTCGACCTGTGGGCGCCGTTCGTCACCGGGTCGACGTGGACCCAGTTCCTGCTTCCCGGTCTCGTCAACACAATCATTGCAGCGCTGATCTCCGTGGTCATCGCCCTGCCGATCGGCGCGCTGCTGGGCATCGGGCGGCTGTCGCGGCACCGCTGGGTCCAGCGGCCGTGCGCGATCGTCGTCGAGTTCTTCCGGGCCATCCCGGTCCTGCTGCTGATGGTCTTCGCCGCCGAGCTGTACTTCAGCTACACCGCCATCGACTCCGACATCCGGCCCCTGCTCGCCGTCGTGACCGGCCTGGTGCTCTACAACGGCTCCGTGCTCGCGGAGATCGTCCGGTCCGGAATCCTGTCTCTGCCCCGCGGCCAGACCGAGGCCGCGGACGCGCTCGGGCTCGGCGCGGGGCAGACGATGCGCCTGATCCTGCTCCCGCAGGCCGTGACGCTCATGCTGCCGGCCATCGTCAGCCAGCTGGTGGTGGTCCTCAAGGACACCGCGCTGGGTGGACAGCTCACGATCGGCTATACGGAGCTGATCCGGACCTCCAGGGGCCTCACCGGCAACTTCGCGAACACGATCCCGACGCTGATCGTCGTCGCGGTGCTGTTCATCGTCATGAACCTCCTGCTGACCTCGCTCGCGTCGGCCCTGCAACGCCGGCTCTCCCGATCGCCCCGGACCCCACCCGGAGCCGCTCCACCCGCGGGCATGGCACAGTCGGGCACCGCACCGGAGACCCTCGCAAACATCGTGACCTGACAGACCCCCACCGCGCATCGGAACCTGCTCGCGAAGCTGTCAGACCTCCAGGTCATCATCGAACTCATGTTCGGACAGACCTCACGCTTGACACATCGCAAGGTTTCACGTCATCATGGCTGACGACATCGACAAGCTGGTCAAGTGGGCGTGTTCACAGGGATGGACCGTCCGTATCGACAACGACGGCTACCGGCGGTTCTTCCGTCCCGACGGCACCTACGTCGTGCGGTATCCGGCAACGCCGAGCAATCCACGGCGACGCCTGCTCGACGTCATCACTGCTCTTCGACGACACGGACTGCCCTGGCCCGCACCGTCGAAGAAAGAACAGCACGCGCGACGCGGAGGGGAACAAGCGTGAAGAGGTACGCGGTGTTGGTCGGTGTCGAGACGATCAGCGAGCTCAGCGACGCGGAGCTGGACCGGCTCCAGACCACCGTCGAACAGCAGGCTGACGCCACCGTTTCGCGTCGTGCCGCGAGTCCCGGCTACGACGTCCTGGTCCATCTGGTCGGCGACGACGCCGGCCGTGCGGCGAGGGACGCAGCGGCTGCGGTCAGCCGCTGGTCCGAACACGCCGCCGACCAGCAGATCGTCGAGATCCACGCCCGCACCGAGGCCCAGCACGAAGTCGACGGCCTGGCACCCGACTTCCCGCTCCTCGCTGGCGCGGCCGACGCCGCCGCACTGCTGGGCATCAGCCGACAACGGGTGCACCAGCTCGCGGCCGAGCACCCCGCGTTCCCGGCGCCGCTGGCGCGCATCGCCGCCGGGCCGGTCTGGACGGTGCCCGCCCTGGAACACTTCGCCGCGGGCTGGCGGCGCAGGCCGGGCCGCCCGGCCGCGTCATGAGCCACCCGGCGACCAGGAGCGCATGATGCCCTCCGCGGCACCAGCGTGACCGTCCGCACTCTCGACGGCCTCCACCTCTCCGGCACGCTCGTCACTCCGGGGAATCGTCCCCAGCAAGCCGTCATCCTCATCCATGGTGGTGGTGTCACCCGCGAAGAGGGTGGGTTCTTTACGCCGCCCAACCCTGCCCGAACATAGCCTATGTGGGTGAACAACCTCGCCGGGTGGGGTAGACGCCGAGGAGGACCCCACCTGGGGATCCGGCAAGCTGGTCGAGCAACTGTTCGAAGAACTTGTCGAGCACACTCTGATTCAGCCGACCTTCGTGCGGGACTTCCCGTTGGAGACGAGCCCGCTCACGCGTCAGCACCGCGACGACCCGTTGCTGGCCGAGAAGTGGGATCTCATCGGGTTCGGTATGGAACTTGGTACCTGCTTCTCCGAGCTGGTTGATCCCACTGAGCAACGACGTCGACTCACCGAGCAATCGTTACTCGCGGCGGGCGGCGACCCCGAAGCCATGCAGCTCGACGAGGACTTCCTGCGCGCGTTGGAGTACGGGATGCCGCCATCGGTCGGCGCCGGGCTCGGCATCGACCGGCTGCTCATGGCTTTCACCGGAAAAGGAATTCGGGACACGATCCTTTTCCCGATGGTCAAGCCGATCTAACTGCAGGAACTTCTCTGGCGTCTACGAAGTTGCTTCGGTACGAATGAGCAACCAGTCTCGGCAGAACTGCTGCGCACCATGACCTGGTGCGACGACACCGGGGCGAGTACCGGATGTCCGGTGCGGGACGATAGGGTTCGTGGCCATGGAACCGCCCGCTCGCAAGGTCTCGCTCACGGGCATCAAGCCGACCGGTGAGCCGCACCTGGGCAACCTGGTCGGTGCGATCCGTCCAGCGCTCGACCTCGCGGACCGGTACGAGGCGATGTACTTCATCGCCGATCACCACGCGCTGACGACGATGCGGGATCCCGAGCAGCTGCGCTGCTTCTCGCGGTCGGTCGCTGCGACCTGGATCGCCGCCGGGCTCGACACCGACCGCATGACCCTGTACCGCCAGTCCGACGTCCCGGAGACCTTCGAGCTGACCTGGGTGCTGGCGTGTGTAACCGCGAAGGGCCTGATGAACCGGGCGCACGCCTACAAGGCGATCCGGGACCAGAACACCGAGGCCGGCCGAACCGACCTCGACGCGGGCGTCACCATGGGTGTCTTCAACTACCCCGTCCTGATGGCGGCCGACATCCTGCTGATGGGCACCGACGTGGTACCGGTCGGCAAGGACCAGTCCCAGCACGTGGAGTACGCCGCCGACATCGCCGGCTCGTTCAACCACATCTTCGGACACCGGTATCGCCTCACGGTCCCGGAGCTGGTGCTGCCCGACGCGGACGCCGCCAAGATCCTGCCCGGCCTCGACGGCCGGAAGATGAGCAAGAGCTACGCCAACACCATCCCGCTGTTCGTTCCCCGACCACAGCTGGAGAAGCTGGTGCGCCGGATCGCGACCGACAGCACGCCGGTGGAGGACCCGAAGGACCCCGACACCTCGCTGCCCTTCCAGATCCTCGAGCAGTTCGCCGCCCCCGAGGTCATCGCCGACGTCCGCAAACGACTCGAGACCGGCGGCACGGGGTGGGGCGAGCTGAAGAACGAGCTTTTCGAGGTGCTCGACGACCTGCTGGGGCCGCTGCGGGCACGCTACGACGAGCTGATGGCACCGGGCAGCGAGCTCGACGCCCTGCTCGTCCACGGAGCGGCCAAGGCCCGGGCACGGGCCCGGGTCGTGCTGTCGAACGTCCGCGACGCCATCGGTGTTGGATAGCGCCCGCTGGACCTCCCTACCGGCGCGAGGTGGAGACCTTCGTCCCGATCGAGTCATCACGGACGAACCGCTACACCTTGGCACGACCCACCCAACCACGATCGCCCCGCGCTCAGACACATTCTCGCCATCGGGCTCCACGGCTACCCTCGAACAGGTAGCCGACCTCGCCGTCCAAAACCGCTCGCCCTGGCTGTTCGGCGAGATCACCACCGTGTGCACCCAGATGCAGCCCTGGCAGGACAGCCCGGCGGTCATCCAACTCGACCAACGACTCCGGGCCTACCAGCTGGTCTGACCATCGACCGGTGGTCGTAACCGGCAGCCGGGAGACTTTATGGATGGCGACAAGGCGGGCGTCCTGATCTACCCGGTCAGGTTGGCCAGGTAGGACTTGCTGACGCTCCAGGGAGTCAGCTCGATGCCGAAGTCGCCGTGGTCGCCGTCTTGGAGGTGGACGAGCTTGCCGGACAGGTACACGGTGTCCCCGGTGCGGAACGCCCCGGTGTAGGCGCCGAGGTAGGAACGCAGGCATGGTGATGCGCGGGGCGAACTGGTCGGGTTCGTCGATGGTGGAGTGGAGCACGACGCGGGCTGTGATCCGGTACAGGGCCGGGGTAGCCAGCCCTTCGGCGTGGTCAGTAACGTGCGCTCCGGAGTGGGCCGCCAGACCTTGGAGCTTGCGCTGCTCTTGCTTGACGAGGGTGTCGAAGCCGCCGCCGGCCATGTACTTCGCGCGCCGCAGGTACAGCTGGGTCAACTCGTCCCCGGCGTAGGGCCGGATCAGTTCGGGGTCGGCGAAGAGCTCCTTGGCCGCGGCGTAGCCGTCTGGGCCGTAGCAGACGAGGTCGATGTCGGAGCGGGCGTTGAAACAGCCGACCAGGAACGATCCGGTGACACCGAACCTCTCGCGGGCACCGGCCTCCACGATCCGCGCGATGATCGTCAGCAGGTCACCACCGGCGCGGGCCATCTGCACGCGCTGCGGATCGTCGTGGATCGCGGACAGTGCCTGACGGCAGGAGTAGTGCGCGGTCACGTCGTGGCGGGGCAGCCCGGTGATCACACAGCCCAGGACGGGTGAGTAGACATAGCACTCCGGCCGGTCGGCGAGGATGCCGAAGGACTTGGACACCACGGTGTTCTGCCGATAGGTCTGGCCGAACAGCCTGCGGTCGCCCCGGGTGTCGGGGTGGTACTTGACGTAGCCGAGGTAGTAGCCGTCGGCGTGTACGTCGCCGATGACCTTGAAGATCATCCCGTGTCGGTCCAACAGGTAGTCGCGGTCACAGACGGGGTGGCCGGACTCCGTTGCTCGAACTCCGCAAGGGTGGGGAAGGAAGCGGTGTCGATGACTCCGGAGGACTCATACTGCTCCAACCCAGCCTGGAAGAGTGCCCGGCGGTACCGCCATTTCATGTGCTTGGCCGGCCGGGAGTCGTCGGCCGGGCGCATCAGCGCCAGGAAGAAGAAACACTTCACCCACAGGAACTCACCCAGGAACTCGCTGAGCGGGCGTCCGGTCAGCCGGGCGCTGGCAGCGTCCAGGCCGGCCAGGTACTCCGCCCGCTGGGCCGGAGAGAACCGGTAACCCCTGTTCCCACCCTTGAACGCCACGATCTCCAGCATGGGGTACACGTCGTACCCGAGCGGGGCGGGGCCACAGTGCTGCCAGTCGATGACCTCGTACGGATAGGCGTTGGGCAGCCCGTAGTCCAGATGGCTGGTCACCATCGGCAGTTGTTCCAGCCGACGCAGCGCACGCTCGACCGCGTGGCGGACGCGGCCGGTATCCAGATCGGGGTTCTCCTCGTACACGTTGCCGACGAAGCCGGCGCGCGAGAACCACTCGGGGTCACGGGCGGAGCCGGGCAGCGGGTTACGGGCCTGGGCCTCCAGGAGACGGGTCGAGAGGCCGACGGCCTGTGTGATCACCTGGTCGCTGACGTGCCCGAGTCGCTGACTGTCGGCGATGGCCAGCTCGTGCAGGCTGGCAGCCCCTGCGCTGCGCTCGAGGAAGTAGCAGCCCTCGTCCGACTCACCGACCTCGATGACCTCGAGCACCGGATAGCCCGCCTCCACGAGCTCGTGCTGGTGCTGGGCCTCGGCGAGCACGTCGGCGTTACCGGTGCGCCGGTAGCGCCGGCCGTCGGCGGATCGCCAGACTGCTCCGTCGCCAGCAGCGGTCCGGTTCTTGAGGAACTGCCATTCGTCCACCGCCGCTCTCCTCACCGCTCGCTGCGACCGTGCGCCGACAGTAAGTAGCCGTAATGGAATAAGTCCATTTCTTGAGGGGGCCGCCAACGCTCTGACCAGCGCGGATGTAATTTGACGCAATTTATTTAATTAATTACGAGTCCTAACGTCAGGCCATGATACTGGCGGTGGTCCGGCACGCCGAGTCCCGGACACCTCTCGGAAACCCGCTCACTCTAGGGGACGCTCGGGCCTATGTCCTGCCACGAAGTCAGAAACCACCCCTGAAAGATCAACAAACACGCCGGAGATCGACTCATCACTTACTCGTGGATTCGGTTCAGAACGGGGTCCGGTCCAGGGAAGAGAGTTAGGTTCCAGCGATCGTTGGTGCTGTCAAACCGTCCCACGCGCCGCAGAACTGACCTCCCACGGAATGACCGGCAGCCACGCTACGGCATCTTCCTTGAAGCTCTGCGCGACCGGTGCGAACTCGCCGGGATTGTCTAGGCTCGACATCGTCATGCAAATGGAGTCATCTCCGTCGTCCTGGGCGCAGACCTGACTGCCGCATCTCGGGCAGAACCCGCGCTTGGAATCCGGCCAAGTGTAGTGCCACGACGGTTCGCCACCGGGGCCGGTCCAAACGAAACCAGCCACGGGGAAGGAGACCCACGACATCATAGGCCCGCCGGACAGCCGCTGGCAGTGCGAGCAGCTGCAGGTGTGCGGGTAGTCCTCGGGACCGCTGGCATTGTATCGGATGTTCCCGCACAAGCAACCGCCAGCGCGAACGGGCTGGAGTTCCATAGTCAAGTTAGATCATCCCTTGTGAGCGGATGGTGAGCTGCGCCCACCATGATATCATGCCCTCCATGATTTGCAGGAAGCCGTCGCACACCTGAGGCAGATTCAGGCCGAACAGTTCACTCTTTCGGATGAACTGGGCAATCCCCTCGATGTGCGCTGCCTCGACGCTGAGCCCACCGACGCTCGCGGCCTCGTGCTCGTCGTCCAAGTGCAGGGAGTAGTAGTAGTCTAACTGCTTTAGGGCTGACCCGCTGCCGCCGACGGTCAACTCGCCGTACCGGTCGGTGATGGCCTTCAGCAGCACGGTCTCATTAATCGCGACGCCTTCGGTGGCGTAATAGCCGCCGCAGATCGTGCTCGGCGAGTGCGAGGTGACCAGCAGGTCGTGCAGGGTCAGCAGAACGTGGGTCTCCGGCGCGGGGACGTGCCCGTTGACCATGATGCCCAGGTCGTTGAGCAGCGCGGTGGAGTAGAGCACATAGTGCGCGGGGACTTTGCCCCGCTCTCCGCCCTCCTCCAGGTGATTGCGGCGGAACTCCTGGGCGAGTTCGAAGCAGGTTCCTTCGACCGAGACGGCAGCCTGGCGTAGGAATTGGGAGTTGTAGCGTGCGAACACCGAAAGCTCTTCGATGAACATCAGCACCTGCGACGCACTGAGGGAAGCCGGGTCGATGTTCTCAGTGATACGAGCGAACACCCAGTCCATCATGGGGGCGAGGTGGTCGTCGACCAGCATGCTGCCGTCGGTGAAGTCGCCGTTGAGCGTTGTGTGGATGCACGCCCTGGTCTCGGGGAAGCTCTCGAGGTAGGCGTGGACCAGCGAGTTGGAGGCTTGCACGGCTGTTACTCCTTTACTTTGCCGGGACAGCGGGCATGACGGTCAGGCCGCCGGTGGCAGCCAGGGCGCGGATCGTTGCCAGCCCGGCATCATGGTCGGACACAGTGACGGTCTCGCCGGCGTTCAGCTGGTCAGCGAGCGCTGGGGGGATCGGTCCGGTGCTGGTGTCGACGGCAGCGCCGCGCAGGTGCACTCCGGCAAACTCGTCGACGCAGAGCTGGTAGGGCGGACGCAGCCGGACGGTGACGCCGGGCGTAATGTGGGCGTCGTCGAGCGCTGCCACGGCAGCGTCGCGGGCGAGGTCGGCCTCGACGACCTCCCAGCCGCCGTTGCTCAAGGTCGCGTTCCAGCGGCGGGCGATCGCAGCGGCGACTAGGTCGTCCAGTCCGTCCGCCGCCTTGTGCAGGGCCTCGCGCACGGCTGGCGCGAGCCTAGCCGCTGCCGGCTTCCAACCAGCGTCTTGATTGTGCATCGGAGAGGGCGTGAGCATGGCCTGCTCCTCGCCGAGGATCGCGTCCAGGATCTCGGGCATGACGGCGAAGCGTAGCAGCCGGGCATCGGGGTAGGTGTACATCGGCAGCGCCACGGAGATGGAGAACTCGTTCTGCCGGCCGACGTGGTAGACGCGTCGAGGCAGGAACAGGACGTCGCCAGGTTCCATGACGAACAGCTGGCCGTGCTCGAGCAACCATTTGTAGTTGCCGAACAGCGGCTCGGTAGTGCCGGTGTACTTGATGTAGACCTCGGGTGCCCAACAGTAGAAGTTCTTCACGCCCGGGCCTAGGTGGACCAGGAACGCGTCCTCGAACCCCTCGTGGACGCCGAAGGCGGTGCCAGAGTAGTTACCGATAAACGCAACCTGCTCGGCCCCGCCGATCGGAACGCCCCAGCCGTCGAATACTGCGGCCAGCAGCTTTCCGAGACCGGTGGCAAGGTGTTCGCTCGTCGTTTCCAGATTGTTGACGACCAGGCTGAACCGCTCGGCGCCGACGAGGTTCTGGATGCCAGCGACGAAGCCGTTGTTCTCCGGCCAGGTCTTTGCAGTCATGACCGGCTCGACGAGATCGTCGCGTCGATCCTCGCCGACGTAGACGCGGACCTTGGCGGTCGTGGTGGTGTTGGCGAGCTTGGCCTGCCGCAGAGCGTGCACACCGTTCAGGACGTCACCGGAAGTGACGGCGGTCGACGGGACAATGGCCTTGAACAACTCCGGTGCGGTGTGGCCCGACGTCCTGGTCGAGAACTGGTCGGTCCAGAACGTCGCGTCGGGTATCCATGTCGTGGTCACGTTCACGCCTTTTGGTAGGTGTCGGATTGGTGATTGAGCAGCTCCGAGGTGCGCGTCGCAAGCCCTCGGTCCTTCGGCTCCGGCTAATCGAGGTAGTCCTCGGGGCCTCCGGCGCGGACGGTGTCGAGTGTGAAGCAGTGGAAGCCGCCACCGAACAGTCGCCGGTGGCGGTGCCGGACCGGGACGGCGGTGATACCGCGATACTCCAGTTCGGTGGCCAGCTCCGGGTACAGGGAGTTGACGACGGCGGTGTTCTCGTTGATGGACAGGACGTTGATGTCGATGTACTTGCTGGCGATGTTGAAGCCGAAGTAGCTGTAGTCCGGAAATGCAGTGTCGTCGGTGGCCGGCGGATAGATCACGTCCCAGTTCCGCATGCCGGCGGGCAAGGCGCCGAGGTACTTCGGGGAGCGCAGGAGCATCAGGCCGGGGCGCAGCGGGACGACGATACTGTCGATGTGGCTGTCGGCGATCGCTGCCAGTTCGTGAAAGCGGAAGGTGCCGCCGAAGTTCGAACGCAGCCACGACATGCCCAGGGCGTGGTTGCGGTTGGCGACGTTGACCAGCACATCGCGGCCCAGGCGGATGCACTGAGCGCCGTCGAAGATCAGCTCGTGTCCGAGGCCTTCAATGACTTCGGCGTCGAGGTCTGTCGTCACCTCGGACACGTCGATGCCCTGCTCGGTGAAGTATCCAGGGTCGAGTGAGCCGCGAGCCAGCGCGGGCCGAGGCATGGCCAGCCACCGAGACCCAGCCTGCAGGTGCCGGTAGAAGATCGGCTTCAAGTGGTCGTTCTCGAAGATCCGGGATCGGATGTGCGGAGCGGTCTCCACGATCGTGTCGCCGAGGATGATCGTCTGGTCGCGGACGTTCAGCGGCGGGGTGCTCCGGGCTTCCCACAACGGGGCGACGATCTCGGTGTTCTTTGCTGGCGCGGCCGGGCGCAGCACTTGCACGCCGCATCCAATCAGTGCGGCGGTGAACTCCTCGATGTCTTCTTGGAGCTCCTCGACGAGTCGGACGGGGATTTCCAGGCGGGTACGGCCACCGTCGCGTGCGTCGAGCGTCGGCTGAACGTTATCGAAGTAGAAGAGCCGGAAGGAGGCGTCCATGTCGTGAAGGTGGTAGTTGTCGGCTCGCCCGACGATGACCTGCCGTAGTGCGGTCCACTCATCGTAGCTGTTAACGGGCGGGGTCATCGCCATATCGCAAAGTCCTGTCGGCTGAGGCACGACCGAGGTCGACGCACGCTTGTACCTCAAAGCTCTCGAGATGGCGAGGGGCGTAGTCCCTCGTTGCGCACAGCCGAAGCGCTCACATTGGGTGTCTGGTGGTCGTGCAGCCGCGTGATAATGTCCTCGATGACGCAAGGGATGTCGGGAGTTGAGTTGCGGCGGAAGAAGTAGCCGCTGCACCACGGAACTTCCGGCCAGCGGTCGAACTCGGTTTGCAGGATCGCCGCGGCCTGCGGCAGCCGCCGCCAGGGAATACGGGGGCACCAGTGGTGGACCGGATGAAACATGTCGTCCAGGTGGCCCCCGAGCAAGTGCCGGGTCAGCCAGTGCGACGACCAGCCGCGGGTCTGTGTGATCGGATCGCCGGTGTCGATGACGCCAGCGTGATTCCCCAGGTCGGTGATCCAGGTGACGGCGGGCCGAACCAACAGCAGCGGCAGCAGCCAGTACACAACCAGGTCGCCGAGCACACCAGCTCTCCAAGCGGCTGCTGCCAGCGTGAACCAGAACAGCGCCCGCCCGACGGCAGAGCGGCTGCTCTCCGTGGGCGCCTTAGTGACGAACGCGACGAGACTCGACTTCGGGAGTGTCCACAGGACCTTCAGGACGATCACCCGCCAGACGAACGAGGTCTTGCTCGGGGTGGGGGCCGATACGGACCGAGACAGATACGACTCGAACATCGGGTCGCCAGTGGCTCCGAGCTTCGCATGGTGGACCTGGTGGCTGATCCGGTAGGGCTCGAAACCCTCTCCGAGGATCGCGGTCAGGAAGTAGCCTAAGGCTTTGTTCACGGGCGCCGACCGGACGATCTTCGCGTGCACGCATTCATGAGCGAGATTCGACAGATGTCGCTGGCGCACCCCGATGTACAGCACCGCAGCAACGGTTCCCGCTAGGTTGCCGGTGAACTTGGCGACGGCCGCCGTCGCCACGATTGCCCCCAAGTCCACTGCGACGTCGGCTGGGCCGACCACGGGACCATGTCCATCGCACAGTCCTTCTAGGCGGCTGATGAGACTGCTGCCAAGCTCTCGCCGGACGGGCCCGGACGCCCCAGTGCTCGGACGCCTCCCGGCGTGCGGCTGTAGTCGCGGTGTTCGCCGGGCAAACCAGACCCGCTTGAGGCTGTCAGCTCCGACCCACATCACACACTCCACAGGTGCACCGGCATGCGATGCTAACAGCCCATCGATTCGAAGGATCTCCCCTAGAGGGTGGCGCGCTACATCGGCACAGAACGCGCCGTCCGGGGCGTTCTGCCGCTGACCTCTGCGTCGCGATGTCAGGGCTGAGCAGAGTAGCTAGTACTACAGGGACACTTACCTGATCCAGGGCTTCCCGACCTGCGGAGATGCCGCTCTCGCCGACGTCGCGACCAGGGATCTGGCCCTGTAGTACTAGGGCTTCGATGATCGAGTCAGGCGCCGTCGGGCCGGACGGCGCTCTTCAGTCCGGCGTCGGGTCGCACCCCGCTCTTCAGCCCGTCTGGGCGCACGCCCGTCTTCAGTCCGGCGTCGGGTCGCACCCCGCTCTTCAGCCCGTCTGGGCGCACGCCCGTCTTCAGTCCACTGATCATGACTTCCTCCATATAGGTCCAGGTACCGGATCTACGTGCACCGGTGCGGTGTGATTGACGTTACTGACTGACCATACCGCGATCATTCCCCCGCTCGGGGAACTTTGCAAACCTTGCTAGCCTAGCCCGACCTCACCCAGTTCACCACCATGATCGACCTGCTGATGCGCCGCTACACCGCCGTGGCCACCGCGGTCCCCGACGACACCGCGGCGGCCCCGGCGGTGGAGATGACCGTGGTGTTCGACGCCGGGGGAGAACTCGGTGGTCAACTTCGCCCACCTCGACGCGGCCGGGCTCGGGTTCGTCGGCTCGGTGCCACCCTCGGACTGCCCCGACCTGCTCGCCCTACCCGCAACCGACCGCCACCTCGTCGACCCCGCGCGCTTCGCCGAGCTGACCGCGCTGGAGACCCGCCGCGTGGTCTACGGCACCGCGCGCCGCGTCGTGCTCACCCACTCCCCCACCCTGCACGCCGCCCAGACCCTGACCAAGACCAGCGCGAAGCTCTCCGAACCGGCCGACACCCTCGCCCGCGGCCACACCCGCCGATCCCGGACACAAGTCGAAGCCGAGATCACGAGGATCCTCAGCAACCCCTGGACCGCCCGCGTGATCAGCTACCAGCTCACCGGCGCCAGCCCGGGCCCGCCTCGGGTGCTGAAAGCTACAACCTACAATTGTCGCATCGTCACCGAGCCTCAGGAGACTCGCATGACCGACCCAATCGCCTTCAAATCTGATGTCCTCGTCGCTCTGCGTGAAGCCCTCCTCCTGCAGCGCTTCACCGAAGTCCTCACCCCGGTCGCCCGGCAGGCCGACCTGGGCTCCGGGCGGCGCGCTCCGGTCGAGCTGGGCGAGCGCAGGTACCTCAGAAGTATGATCGGGCCAGCGCTTCGCTATCACTTGCAGTTCCGTCCGCGGGTCTTCGAGATCGGCCCGTGCTTCCGGCTCGACACCCCGGACGCCACACACAGCCGCGAGTTCGCCATGCTTGATCTGTACGCAGCCGGGGAGAATTTCGAATTTCTTTTCATCTTGGCCGAGAAACTCGTGGAAGGCTTCCTCGGCACAGGGTTTGAGCGCGTCTCCGTCGCAGGTCGGATCCATGACCTGTTCGGCATCAACCTGCGCGAGGAGCCACTGGGCGACCTACCCGAGCGCATGGCCAAGTACGTTGGCGCTCCCGAGGAAGCCCCGCTCCAGGAGTCGCTCGAGACGTTCGTCAGCCGAGAGCTTGAGCCGTGCAGCGTCGGCAACGGCATCTTCTTGTGGGAGTTTCCCGTCGGCGGCAACGAACCATGCGCCAAGCAGACGCCCGGCACAATTGGAATCCTCAACCGCTTCGAATTGATCGTCGACGGACTCGAAGTCATGCATGGCTATGAGGACGAACCCGACAACGAAGCCTTCGTGCGCTGCGCGACCAAAGTCGGCCTATACGATCAGGAGCAGGCACTCCTCCAAGACGAGATCGCCCAAGGCCGGGTTCCGGCCGAAAGCGTCGGTCTGGGAATGGGCATCGAACGGCTGTGTATGGCCGCGACCGGCATCAAAGACATCGCCGTTTTCCAACAGTTCGGCCCATACTGACCGTCGCGCTTGTCGCGCTCGCCCGAGCGCGACGGCACCGACACGGCAAAAATCAATCACAGCGCTTAGAATAGCAGGAGGCCATGACTCACTACGGACTTGAGCCCCTCGGCGCTACGTTCACGGCCAAAGTCCACGGTCTGAACACCGCAGCAGAGATCGACGAGGTGACAGCCCGTAAACTCGTTGACGACCTCCACGCCTATCGTGTGCTCGTCATCCCGAGCCAGAAACTCAGTCACGAAGCGCATGTCCGATTCAGCCGCGTTTTCGGCGCATTGGACACGAATGTGCATCCGCGCTACACTGCCCCCGGATATCCCGAGATCCTCATCATTAGCAACATCTTTCGGGATGGGCAGCCGATCGGCCTGTACGACGGTGACAGCGAGGAGGAATGGCACGCTGACCACTCCTGGAAGCCGCAGATCAGCAGCGCCTCTCTGCTGTATGCTGAAATCGCCGCAAAAATTGGGGGCCAGACCAGATTTGCCGACACGACCGCCGCCTACGCCGACCTGCCCGAGGAGCTGCGCAGCCGAATCGAAAACTTGACCGCAATACACTGAGGCTTATTCACGGCCTAGGTCACGACGGACATCGTCGCAGGTCAGAGTACGTACCGGAAGATCAACTCTCGGCTCCTGAATAACCCTCACTCCATGGCGCGCCTCACCGCACAACAGAACGAGGTCAACAGAGGAGTGTCCGCGATACAGCCGGAACAGGTGCAGCACCTTCCGGACGTCCGCCATCCACTGGTCCGGGTGCATCCGATCACCGGAATGAGGTCACTCCTGCTAGGAAGTATGATCATTCGAGGAGTGGACGGGCTCGCCGAATCGGAGTCTCGCTCGCTCCTCCATCAACTCCACATGCACGCTACGGCCGAGTCATACATCTACAGTCATCAGTGGAGCGCTGGTGACCTGGTGATCTGGGACAATCGAGCGACTATACACACTGCCTCGCCGTGTGACAGCCGTCTTTGCCACCGATTGCTCTTCCGAACGACAATCCTCTGACCCGAATCCGCGAATAGGCGGTGAATTGACCTCCTCCTGACTTTGTTGATCTTTTCGGTGTGGCTTCGGGTTTCGTGGCAGGACAAGGACCCGAGTGTCGCCTCGGGTGCGCGGGTTTCCAAAAGTTCCGGTCTCCACCGCGCGGAACTGCCCCTCGGCGAACTTGCGCGCCAACCCGGCCGCGATCGTCCAGCTCAACCTCGCCACCGGCGTCAGCACCTGCCTGACCCCGTCGTCGCGTCGGCGGTCGAGCCCGACCAGAAAGTCCTCCCCGGCGAACTGCGCCGCCGCCAACCCGATCAACAGCTCACCGCCGGTGAACCCCGGTCCCGGGCCTTGATCGAACCGATCGCCGTATCCAACACTTTGATCATTTTCAGGCGGGTGACCAGCTCGGCCACCGCCGCCATCCCCGCCCCGCGCCCGCCGCCGCGCTCGGCGAGTCTCGCGTACTGTGCTCATCTGATAGGTGTCCTTCCCAACCTCGATGACAGTGCCTTCGCAACCACCATCATCGCAGTTCAGACGGACACCTCTCGCATCCCCAGGGGGCCGGGTCGCCCGGGGGAATTTCACCCCCGGGCTCCCACGGAACGGAACGTGACAGTCTCCCGTCATTCCGCTCTTCTCACCTAACCCGTTAGAACTCGGTCATCCATGCCCAGTGAGCGAACAACTCCGGCTCCCTCTCCA
>Ga0136617_10000114_pt1 | contig 56052 bp, 52 predicted proteins | sample AntDrymUQ3222106_2_FD_129672 | JGI IMG/M metagenome (GOLD analysis project Ga0136617, IMG submission 129672) | Polar desert sand microbial communities from Dry Valleys, Antarctica - metaG UQ322 (21.06) | ecosystem: Environmental > Terrestrial > Soil > Desert | place: Antarctica: Dry Valley...
AGTCTGGCCAGCTCGCGGTCCATGCCGGGTACGCGAGCCGCGGCCTTGAAAGCAGGTCCGTAGAGCGCGGCCAACAGAATCACTAAAACCACGGCGAGCCCGGATACCCAGGCACCGAGCCGCAGAGCCCAGATTCGAATTCGGTAAGTCTGCGTCTTCGTCGTTCCGTCTTTCTGGATGAGGAGCGTGACGGAGCGCGAGCGCCTTTTCATCCCGCGAACGGCTCGCCCAGGATCAATTCGAGCACGCGAGCCAGATCTTCGTTTGAATAGTAGCTGATGCTCAGAAAACCCCGGCCGCGCCTGCGCGCGGTGACTCGTACATCGGTGCCTAGGCGCTTTCTCAGCGCGTCCTCGACCCTCCGAACATCTCCGCTCGCCATTTTCTGAGGGGCCCGGGTGCGGCTCCCGTTCGCTGGGTCGATGATCGTAACTGCGGGCGTTTCTCCTCGCGCCCGAGATTCGGTCTCGCGAACCGACCATCCTTGATCTACCGCCTCCCCGGCCAGTCGGACCACCTCAGACTCTTTCTCGACTGCCAGCAGCGCCCGGGCATGGCCCTCGGAAAGCTTTCCTTCTTGCACCAGCGTCTTGACCGCATCGGGCAGCTTCAGCAGGCGGAGCAGGTTGGCTACGGTGGATCGGTTGCGTCCAACCAGGCGCGCGATTTCCGCCTGCGGGAGCTTGAACTCCTCACCAAGTCGCTGGTACCCCGCCGCCTCGTCGATGGAACTCAGATCGTTGCGCTGCAGATTTTCGATGAGCGCCAATGTGAGCAGGGTTTGGTCATCGACGTCCTTGATCACCGCTGGGATTTTGGCCCAGCCGAGACGCTGGATTGCACGCCAGCGACGCTCGCCGGCAATGATCTCGAACTTTCCATTTCGAGGCCGGACAATAACGGGCTGCAGTAGTCCCGATGCTTCGATCGACGCCGTCAACTCGACCAGGGCCTCTTCATTCACGTGCGTTCTGGGCTGATACGGGTTGGGCAACACATTGCCGACAGGCAGCTCCCGCAGTGCGCCGGCGGCTTCGGCCTGCTCCCTCGATACGGAGCCTAGTAAGGCCTCGAGACCTCGTCCAAGCCGCTTCGTCTCGGTCATGCGGTCACCTCAGAGATGGGGGCCGGCGCCTCCTCAACCACGCCCGGGTTCTCAACGCGGCGCATCAACTCCTGGGTCACGGCCAGGTAGCTCTTGGCACCAACGGACTGGACATCGTATAGCAGGATTGGCTTACCGAAACTCGGGGCCTCGGCCAGCCGAACGTTGCGCGGGATGGGGGTCATGAAAACCTTGGCGCCAAAGTATTCCTTGGCGTCTTCCGCGACTTGACGACAAAGGTTCAGCCGGGAATCGTACATCGTGAGAAGCACGCCGCTTATCGCCAGGCCCGGATTGAAGTTCTGCTGTACCAGGCGCACGGTGTTGAGCAGCTGCGAAATCCCCTCGAGGCCATAGTACTCGCATTGAATCGGGATCAGCACGGCATTGGCCGCAGCCAACACGTTCAGCGTGAGCAGACCGAGCGACGGCGGGCAGTCCACCACGATATAGTCATATGATTCCTGCAGGCCTTCCAGAACATGCCGCAGGATTGCCTCCCGGCCTTCGCGTTCCACCAGCTGCAGTTCCGCACCCACAAGATCTTGAGTCGCGGGGAGCACTGAGAGGAAGGGAAGCGCTCCGATGGGGAGGATCGACCCAGCAGCCGGGCGGCCCTCGACCAGCGACTCGTAGAGTGAGAGCTCCACTGTCTCCTTGGCGATACCTACCCCACTGGTGGCGTTCCCCTGCGGATCGGCATCGAGAAGCAGTGTACGTCGTTCCGCCATCGCGAGGGACGCGGCGACGTTGACGGCGGTGGTGGTCTTGCCCACTCCACCTTTCTGGTTCGCAATCGCTATGACATGTGCCATTTACACAGTTAGCCCTTATATTATTGAGGCAGAAGAAGTTACTGTTTAAATGCTGATGGATCCCGTTAGCGAGATTGGTTTCCACAGCCTGATCCACACGAATATATGATTTTGTTGGCAGTGTGCAATCTCTTGCGCATGTCGAAGTTCGTTTCACGTGAAACGAGTTCATAGTTGTGAAAAACTACACTTCACGCAGTGTATGCCCAAACCACATTCGCGCACCGGTGATCATTTCACCACCTGGTGTTTAACTACTGTCCTGCCCAGTGCAGACACCCTCATGGGTGCGCGCATAGTCCGTGGGCCGTCGGTCCTAGAACGCAGGCGGATCTACCCCTGGGGTCTTTTCTTTGTGATTAAAGGAAGAACGGCTGATCCTGGGACCACCTGACAGAGCTAGACCTTCAGAAGGCTTCCGGCCTGGCGGACGGTCTCGCGGGCTGCGAAAACCTGCCAATGTGGACTTGCCATGACCATCACGCTCTACACCTGCAAGCCAAGCCATGCTACTCGGTTGAGACTTCGAGGTTGACCTCGGTGGGTGCGGCGGGCGAGTCTTATTAATTAGGGGCGACGAACCAACACGCCTCGTATGCTTGCGAGGCACTATTGCGTATGGGAGCACCCTCCCCGGAGCGCTGCCGGGCGAATGTGGTTTCCGAGCGGGCTTGTTTCACGTGAAACAGGGTTGATTCGGGCCCGATGCTTTGTGATTTCCAATATCAAACTGTGGAGATCGCTCGGTGATATACCGGGGATCCGGCTTGCCAACCCCAAAGTAGAAGGCCGAACTGCCTGGAGCTTTTCCCTTGCTTCGAAGGCCAGGGTCTTGAGCTGATGATACTGTAGGTCTTCAGGGATGGCGAACTCTTCCATACGGCTGAGTTTTGCAGCGGCAGAGCGCTCGCGGCTGAGAAAGCCGGCATACTTAAACTCGATATCCGCCCACGTACCCGATTCGTCGCAAGGTCCGCAGCCCGCCGCACACAGAAGGTCTGCCAACGAGAGCTCCGGACGGCGGGCGAGCTCGGATATACGGATTGGATCGTGGACCGGAGACGATGCGCAGCGTGCAAGAAGATCCCGCGCATCTTCCGCCGAGATGGAGGTGTTCAAGGCAAGGGCCTGCATCCGCTCCTCGGCCCGGAGTTTGGATTCGGTCAGTGCCACCTCCGCCGAGCTTAAGATCCCTAGGCGTTCCGCCATGGGAGCAAGACGCCGGAGGGCGTTGTCTTGGCGTAGGAGAAGCCGATATTCCGAGCGGGAAGTGAACAAGCGATACGGTTCATCCACACCGCGGCTAACTAGATCATCTACCAGAAGGCCCACGAAAGCTTCGTTTCGCCGGAAAACTACCTCTTCCGCGCCGAGTGCACGCGCAGCCGCGTTGAGCCCGGCCACCGCACCCTGACCGGCTGCCTCTTCATAGCCGGTGGTGCCATTCACCTGGCCCGCGAGGAACAAACCAGGTAGAAGACGGGATTCAAGGGTGGGGCGCAGTTGCGTAGGGGGGAGGTAATCGTATTCGATGGCGTAGCCTGGCCGAGTCATCAAGACTCGCTCGAGTCCTGGCACGGTTCTCAGAAAATCCAGCTGAACCGATGCGGGGAGGGAAGTAGACAATCCGTTGACATACATCTCTGATGTGTCGAGGCCCTCCGGTTCCAGAAAAACTTGATGAGCTCGTGCGTTGGGAAACTTGAGGATCTTATCCTCGATGGACGGACAGTAGCGGGGACCACGACCACTAATAGCTCCACCATACAGTGCGGACTGCTGAAGCTGTCGAAGAACGATCTCCTGAAGCTCTGCACCGGTGTGAGTGAGATAGCAGGGAAGCTGGGTGGGATGCACCGCTCGATCGTAGAAAGAGAACCAATACGCACCCGGATCTCCATCCTGCCGCTTCATCTGAGCGATATCGACGGACCGTCCGTCTATGCGCGGTGGCGTTCCGGTCTTGAATCGTTTGACGGTAAACCCAAGTTGATCAATCTGTTCGGCGATCTCAGTGGCAGGTGCCTCTCCCGCTCTGCCGGCCGGTAGCTGAGCCTCACGCCCCATATGAATCCGGCCACGGAGAAACGTGCCCGCAGTCAATACGACCGAGGGACCCCAAAATGTTCGCCCATCTAGCGTCTGCACACCTTCGATACAGTCATTGGCCAGCAAGAACTTTGCTACGGTTCCCTGAGCAAACTCCAGGTTGGGCTGCCTCTCCAGCAGGGTACGCACGGCTCTCCGATAGAGGCCTCGATCGCACTGGGCACGTGGGGACCACACTGCGGGGCCCTTTGACCGGTTGAGCATGCGGAACTGAATTCGAGCAAGATCGGTCGCGCGCCCCATGACACCCCCGAGCGCGTCCACTTCGCGCACCACGGTACCCTTGGCAATCCCGCCGATAGCGGGATTGCATGACATCTGGCCGATGGTCTCGAGGTTTTGGGTGAGCAAGAGGGTTCTCGCGCCCCGACGGGCGGCGAGGGTGGCGGCTTCCGCGCCGGCATGACCGCCGCCAATGATGATGACCTGGTAGCGTTCCATCAGTGCAATCTATTGGGGTCAAGCCATCGACCCCAGCCGGGTGATCTTGGCGACAACGGCGGCCGGCACCACCAAGTGCTTGTGGTTGCTACGGATCCCGAACTTGGCACTCTTGCGAACATACTCATCCTTGGACCCGTCTCCGGCTGCGGCGTCATGCACGCCGACATCGAGCATGTGAACCCCGTGCTCATCCTCGCTGTCGTACCGGCCCACATAGGTTAGCGGCCCGTTGGTTTCGAGAACAACTGTGATACCGTGGAGCTCCGCGTGGCCTGGATGGAAAACATGACCCGACATCGGCGCTTATACCGCGGCGCCGAAGAATCTGTCGAACGCGGCCGCGAGGTCGGCAGCAATGGCTTGGGGCACACGACCTTCGATCTGATGGCGATGGACGAAATGAACCACCTCGCCGTCGCGTAGCAGGGCAATCGATGGGCTGCTGGGCTGATAGTCACCGAAATACTGGCGGGCGCGGGCTGCGGCGTCCAGGTCCTGGCCGGCGAAGACCGTGACCACGTGCTGCGGCAACACGCTGTGCTTCAGTGCTAGGGACAGCGCCGGACGGGCGTTTCCTGCGGCGCAACCGCAGACCGAGTTCACGAAGACCAGCATGGACCCCTTCTGATCGCCGATTGCCGCATCAACCTCGGCGGCGCTCATGAGCTCCTTGGCACCCATTCGGGTCATCTCAGCCCTCATGGGGGCGACGAGTGCGGGATTGTAAGGCATCTGTATACTTTCCTTTTATATAGAATCCGTGGATGCGTAAAGCCGCGTTCCTGCTCCTCTTCTTACTCCGTTGATACCACGGCGTCCGGCTGCTCCAGTGCCGCCTTCAATGCGTGCCAGGAGAGGCTGGCGCATTTGACCCGGATGGGAAATTCGGCCAGCCCGGAAAAGACGGCCAACTTGCCGAGCGAGTCAGCCTGAGTCTGCTCGAGAGAGCCCGTGACCAGGCTATGAAAGCGCGCAAAGAGCGCCTCAGCCTCGGCACGAGTCTTTCCCTTTACTGAGCTCGTCATCATCGAGGCCGAGGCCTTCGATATGGCGCAACCCGAGCCTTGGAACGCCGCGTCCCTGATTATGTCGCCTTCCATCCTGAGCCACACCGTGAGGCGATCACCACACAGCGGGTTGTGCCCTTCGACCCGCCGGTTGGCGTTCTCCATGCGCCGAAAGTTCTGAGGCGCCCTGTTGTGGTCCAGAATGAGGTCTTGATATAGGCTGCTAAGAGTTGCCATCAAGCAAACATCTTCTTGACATTAGTAATACCATCGGCCAGGACATCGATCTCGGCGAAGGTATTATAGAAAGCAAACGAAGCGCGAGCAGTTGCCGGCAGCCCAAAGCGTTCCATAACCGGCTGGGCGCAGTGGTGGCCGACACGAATGGCCACCCCCTCATCGTCGAGAATGGTTCCTATGTCGTGAGGATGGGCGCCGTCCAGCACGAAGCTCAGCACGCTGGCCTTCTCCCGGGCAGTTCCGATAAGCCGGATACCCTCAATGCCGCGTAGGCGCTCGGTCGCGTAACTCAGTAGCTCATGTTCCCAGGCAGCAATGCTCTCAAGGCCGAGGTCCGCGACATAATCCAGCGCCGCGCCCATGCCGATAACCTGCGCGATCATCGGCGTGCCCGCCTCGAATTTGGACGGTACCGGCGCCCAGGTCGAACGCTGTAAGGTTACAGTCTCGATCATGTCGCCACCTCCCTGATAGGGAGGCATGCGCTCCAGTAAAGCCTCTTTCCCGTACAGCACGCCGACGCCCGTCGGCCCCAGGACCTTGTGGCCGGAAAAGACAAAGAAGTCGCAATCCAGGTCTTGAACATCGACCGCCAGATGCGGAGCGGCCTGCGCACCGTCTACCAATACGGGAATCCCTCGAGCGTGGGCCAGAGCCACCAGCCTTTTGATGGGATTGATGGTACCCAGAGCGTTGGAGAGGTGAACCACAGCCACCAGCCGAGTACGATCGCTCAAGAGTTGCTCAAAGGCGGTCACATCCAACTCGCCATCGTCGTTGATCGGCGCCGCTTTGAGCACCGCCCCCGTCTGTTCGCAGACAAGCTGCCACGGGACGATGTTGGAGTGATGCTCCATCGCTGTTATGACGATTTCGTCACCAGGCTTCAAGTTTGTTCGCCCATAACTCTGAGCGACGAGATTGATGCCCTCGGTGGTGCCCCGGGTAAAGATGATCTCCCGGCTGGAGCGAGCATTGAGGAACTGCGCCACTTTTTCGCGGACTTCGTCGTAAGCCACGGTAGCCCGCTCGCTTAGATAGTGCACGCCGCGGTGGATGTTGGCGTTCTCCGCAGAGTAGAACCGGCTGACTGCGTCGATGACCACCTGAGGCTTCTGACTGGTAGCTGCGTTATCGAGATAGACGAGGGGCTTGCCCCGGATCTGGTGCCGAAGGATCGGGAAATCTTCGCGAATACGTTCAATATCAAGCGGGGAAGCGGGTACGCGGGCCAACGGGTAGGCTTTCCCCCGCGACCGGTCCACAGCCGCAGTTGCCGTCCCGCCTATCAGCCTGCCCGCTTCTCTCCTCACAACGCCCCCAGTCTCTCGCGGACTAGCCGGTCGAGCTCATCCCGAACAGGCTCCAGCACAACTTCCGAGGTGACCTCGGCGGCGAACGCGTAGGTGAGGAGGAGCTGCGCCTTATGGGCGGGTACGCCCCGGCTCCGGGCGTAGAAGAGTGCGACGTCGTCCAGCCGGCCGACGGTGGCCCCGTGGGTGCATTTCACGTCATCCGCGAAAATCTCGAGCTGTGGCTTGGTATCGACCTTAGCCGTATCGCTGAGGAGCAAATTGCGATTGGTCTGCTTGGCGTCGGTCTTTTGCGCCTCCGGCTTGACGAACACCTTCCCATTGAACACCGCGCGCGACCGCCCGTCGAGCACTCCCTTGTAGACCTCCCAGCTGCGGCAGTTGGGCTGATTGTGATGGATGGCCGTATGGTTATCCACCACCTGCTCACCCCTGGTCAGATATAGCCCATACATGAGCGTCTCGACATTCTCACCATTGAGGTAAGCATGGAGATTATGGCGGGCGAGAGCCCCACCCATGGCCAACGAGAACGATCGGTAGTGACTGTCTCGCTGCTGTTCGACGTGAGTCAGTGCTACATGGTAGGCCTGCTCGCTCTCTCGCTGAATCCTGGTATGCTCGATCCAGGAGTTGGCGCCTGCAACGATCTCGGTGACGGCATTGGTCCAGTAGCTCGTCCCCTCGGCGACCGTTACGTAGCTCTCTATCACGGATGCTCGGGCCCCGCGTTCGATCACGATAAGGTTGCGTGGATGGGTAACCCTGCCGGCCGCCTCATGGGTGCTCACGAAGACCAGGTGGACCGGCCGCTTCAGGTCGGTGTTGGCTGGCACGTAGAGGAAGCCACCATCACGCATGAAGGCGGTACTTAGAGCGGTGAAGGCGCTCGACTCAACGGGCGCGTGACGAGCAAGGTGCTGCTGAAGTATGACACCGTCGGCGCGGAGCAACTCGGCCAGGCTTCCCACTCGAACGCCTCGGGCCAGCGCGGCTGTCGAGCTGAGCGCTTCGCTGTAGGCGCCGTCCACGAAGACGAGGGTGGTCCATTCCGAATGCCCGAAGATGAAAGGCGTGAGATCCTGGCGGGTGACGGCATGGCTCGCGCCCGCGGCCTGGCGCCAGGTTGAATGTGCGATCGGAGCGAGAGGCGTGAAGCGCCACTCTTCATCCCGCGCGGTAGGGAAACCGCTGGCGGCGAAACGGTCGATGGCTGCCCGGCGCACAGGCTCGAGCCATTCCGGCCCGTCGGCCGTAGCTGTGCCGCTTCGGGCGCCAAACTCCTGCAGGTAAGCTCCGTTCACGAGGCGGCTCCGACCTCCTGCTCCAGCCACTCGTAACCCTTGGCCTCGAGCTCCAGAGCCAAATCCTTGCGGCCTGACTTTACAATCCGTCCCGCCGAAAGGACGTGCACCTGGTCCGGCACGATGTAGTTGAGAAGCCGCTGGTAGTGGGTCACGAGGATGGTGGCGTGGGACGGGCGGCGTAGCGCGTTGACTCCTCCGGCCACAATCCGCAGCGCGTCGATATCGAGCCCTGAGTCGGTCTCATCGAGAATGGCGAGCTTCGGTTCGAGGACGGCCATTTGCAGTATCTCGTTCCGCTTCTTCTCGCCGCCGGAGAAGCCTGAATTGACCGCCCGGCTCATGATCTCGGGTCCCCATTCCACGATCCGGAGCTTGTCCTCGAGCAGATCGAGAAAGTCCATCGAGTCCACTTCCTCGAGCCCCTTGGCCTTACGAATCTCGTTGTACGCGGCTCGGAGGAAATACGCGTTGCTGATCCCGGGGATCTCCACGGGGTACTGAAAGGCGAGGAATACCCCTGCTTGCGCTCGGACTTCGGGGTCCATATCGAGCAGATCCTCACCTTCGTAAAGCACCTGGCCACCGGTGACCTCATACGCCGGGTGCCCCGCCAGCACCTGCGCCAACGTGCTCTTGCCTGATCCGTTAGGACCCATGACGGCGTGAACCTCGCCCGCGTTGACGGTAAGGTCGATGCCCTTGAGGATTTCTTTGCCTCCGGCACTGGCCCGAAGGCCTTTGATTTCCAGCACTGGGCTCTCCCATTATCGGGCAGGCACAGGGGCCTACCCTTACTCTCATGTACCGGCAGGCCCCTGTGCCTGCCGGTTTCCTTTTTTATCCGACGCTTCCCTCGAGGCTCACTCCCAGCAGCTTCTGAGCTTCCACGGCAAACTCCATGGGAAGCTCCTTGAACACTTCCTTACAAAAGCCATTCACGATCATAGAGATGGCGTTCTCGGTATTCATGCCACGCTGCTTTAGATAGAAAATCTGATCCTCGCCGATCTTCGAGGTGGAAGCCTCATGCTCCACGGAGGCCGTGGAGTTTTGCACGTCGATGTAGGGAAAGGTGTGAGCGCCACAGCGATTACCGATGAGCATCGAGTCGCATTGGGTGTAGTTCCGCGCTCCGGCCGCCTTCGGGAGCACCTTTACAAGGCCTCGATAGCTGTTCTGCCCCTGACCGGCGGAGATGCCCTTGGACACGATAGTGCTGCGGGTGTTCTTCCCCAGGTGAATCATCTTGGTGCCGGTGTCGGCCTGCTGTCTCCCATTGACTACGGCAACGGAGTAGAACTCGCCTACCGAATTGTCGCCCTGGAGTATGACGCTCGGATACTTCCAGGTGATAGCCGAACCGGTTTCCACCTGAGTCCAGGAAATCTTGGAGTTGGCGCCGATGCACTTGCCACGCTTGGTGACGAAGTTATAGATGCCACCTTTACCCTCTTGATCGCCCGCATACCAGTTCTGCACCGTCGAGTACTTGATACTGGCGTCGTCCAGCGCCACCAGCTCGACAACAGCGGCGTGAAGCTGGTTCTCGTCTCGTTTCGGAGCCGTACATCCCTCGAGGTAGCTCACCGACGCGCCCTTCTCAGCCACGATCAACGTCCGCTCAAACTGACCCGTTTCCGCCGCATTAATCCGGAAGTAGGTCGAGAGCTCCATGGGACACTTGACGCCCTCAGGCACGAACACAAACGAGCCGTCGCTGAAGACCGCCGCGTTTAGAGCCGCGAAAAAGTTGTCACTGGCCGGCACGACCGAGCCGAGATACCTGCGCACCAGCTCAGGATGCTCTCTCACCGCCTCGCCGAATGAGCAGAAGATGACACCGGCTTCGGCCAGTTTGGCTTTGTAGGTCGTCCCGACGGAGACGCTGTCGAAAATGGCATCGACCGCCACCCCGGCAAGGAGCTTCTGCTCGGTCAGCGGGATGCCCAGCTTCTGGTAGGTCTCGAGCAGCTTCGGATCGACCTCATCCAAACTTCCGAGCGGCTTTACGGTTCTCGGGGCTGAGTAGTACCTGAGTGCTTGATAGTCGACCGGGTTGTACTTGATGTTGGGCCAGTTGTGCGGCTCGGTCATCTTGAGCCAGCCGCGATAGGCCTTGAGCCGCCACTCCAGCAACCACTCGGGCTCGCCCTTCTTGGCTGAAATGAGACGGATAATGTCCTCGTTCAGGCCCTTGGGCGCCGAATCGGATTCGATATCGGTTACAAAACCGTACTTGTATTCTTTATTGACCAGGGTCTCGATTGAGGAACTCATACGCTCTCCCGTAATTGAGGCTCCCGGTGGGACTCGTCCGCCGGAACCTCGGCCTCCGTGGCGCTGAACCGCACCCGATACTCGCAGGCGCTGCAGCCGCTGAGAATATGCTCGTGACGATCGATATCAGCCCTGAGCACGGTGGCAAGGAATTTCGCCTCCGCCGCACAGATTTCAGGGAACCGCTCGGCTACCGCCTGGATGGCACAGTTGTGCTCGATAAGAGTACCGGTGCCTGAGGTAGCGGTGCCCTCCGCCATATAGCCCTCTTCCGACAAGAGCCGAGCGACCGCGGCCATCCGTTCCGGCGGCGTGGCTCCGGCAAGTTCGCTCTGCACCCGCCGAGTGAGGTTGTGATAACGTGCCTCGAGAACCGCTACAGCGGAGGCTCGACCTTCGCGCTCGACAACGTGGTTGAGTAGCTCGGTGAGAGTAGCCTCGTAGCGGCGCGGAAAGAGCGCCTCTCCGGCGGAGCTCAGCCGGTACGCAAAAGCCGGTGCGCCCACCCCACGATGCCGACGCTCATAGTTCACCAGCCCCTCAGCTTCCAGCTCTTTCAGGTGGTGGCGCACGGCGTTCAATGAGATACCAAGCCTTGCCGCCAGCTCTTTGGCAGTGAGGCGGCAGGAGCGCTTCAACTCGACCAATACCACACCACGAGGCCCCTTGGGTCCGAAGGGCAAAGGCGCGGGTACGGGTGTCAACGGTGAGGGCGTTTCCATAGGCGGAATCATAAGTAAAATAGTCGGGATTGTCAATTCGCGCAGCAAATTGGTGTGAATTCCAGGTCTATGTCGATACAGCACTTAACCGAGGCCCGCGCAGCTGTTAAGAGTTACATGGAGCTATTGCCAGGATATTACATTTGGTAGTAGTGCTACATACCTCTCTTTATGGGAAGGAAAGACTCTACATGGTTGGCGTCTGGTCTCTTGCCGCTTGTTTTCCCATATTGTGGGGAGCTCGACTTCCACGAACCAAGGGTTGCTCATCATGACCATTCACCGCATCCGACTCCTCGGCGACCCGATTTTACGCACCAAGTGCGAGCCGATCACCAAACCGCGGTCAACTGCGGTACGGGTTATCATGGACGACATGCGGGAGACGCTTCGCGACTGGCAGTCTCGCTTTGGCGCTGGGCGTGCCATCGCTGCCCCTCAGATTGGTGCACCCGTCCGGATGCTTTATGTCGAGATGGACCAGCCCTGGGTGCTGATCAATCCAGAGATAGTCGATATCGGGAACGAGGACTTCGAGGTTTGGGACGACTGTTTCTCATTCCCCAATTTGCTGGTCCGGGTATCGCGCGCCTACCGAATCAGGGTCCGATACCAGGACCTGAAGGGCGAGTGGACCGAGCTCGATGTGGAGGGAGACCGGGCGGAGCTGCTTCAGCATGAAATTGACCACTTAGACGGAGTGCTGGCGGTCGACCGTCCTCAAGGGCTCGACCCCTTCTGTCTTCGTGAGGAGTGGCATCGACTTCATGGGCCGACCGGGCGGTACGGTCCTCCGGAACCCAGGAGCGCCAGCTATGCCAACCAGCTCTAGCCTCCGAACCATCTTCCCAGGCTGACGAACACCGCGTCCCGGCTCCCCTTGAATACTCCGTACTCGAGGCAAACCGGCCCCACCGGCGTCTCAGCGCCTACCCCGGCCCGAACACCCGTCAGCCATCCCGGCGGCGTCGAATCGCCGTGTCGACTCGAGGGCGAGTCGGGTGGTGAAAGCCGGCGTCATGAGCTCTCTGCCCAATTGGTAATTCCTGCGAAGCCCTAGATAAAGCTCCTGCCGAAGATCGCCGAGCAGCAGTGCGTGCTCCCCTTGAGGGCGAGGTGGAGCAGGGCGACGATCAACCGCGCCTGCCCACATGCGCCCACCCAGCTCGTTGTCGTACGCAAGCCCCGCCCGACGATGCACCTCGCGGATCGCTGAATCGCCACATGAACGATACGGAATCGCCGGCACCCCGCGGCGAAAGCCATACTGTTCGGCACGCCTCGGAATGCGCGAGGTTCTGCCTCGACTCTTCAGCAGGGACAAATCCAGCGTGTCGCTCAGGCCCAGACCATCAGCCGCAGAATTGCGATTCGTTCCGATGCGTTCGCGCTTGCGATATTGATGGCGGTGATTCGAGCGGGCAGCACAGGTGCACGTAGAGTTGAGCCGCCCGCAAAGCAGGGAGCTTCTCGAAACGGCATTTCAGCCGTCGCGCAGCCGTTCCGGATCAATTGGTCCACCGTGCCAAAAAATTGAGGCTGGTAAATGCCTAGTCGAAGTTCCCCCGGGCGAGCAGGTGACCCCGGAGCATCGCGCTATTGACCCAGCGCGTTGACTTCCGTCTCCCGAATGGTGGCGGTCTGCAGGATGCTTGCTCTCAGCACCACCAGCGGCTGCAGCAGTCCCAGTGATCGCGGCGCGCGAGGTTTAGAGCCACTGGCATACATTCCGCCGATGATGGCTCCCATGCTGGAGCCCACGACGAGATCGGGTGGGCGAGACCTTTGGCACCGCCGCCCGAGAGCACTAGCGCGGTTTTACCTGCGGGGAAGTCTGACCGGCGGTGTGCGGCACAACAACCAGCCAGAGGAGTAGCGGGGCTAGATGGCGCGTGAGGGACCAGAATAAGGGTGCGCGAAGCCCTTGCGCCGCTCCATTACACTTCGTATACCTTTTCGAGAGTTGAACTCTCAGGCCAATCCGGCGGAGGAGCCGAAGCATGACCTATGTGATAGTCGAGGCGTGTATCGGGGTGAAGGACCGGGCCTGCGTCGATGTGTGTCCTGTGGACTGCATCTACGAGGGCGAGGACCAGCTCTACATTCACCCCGATGAGTGCATCGACTGCGGAGCCTGCGAGCCGGAATGCCCGGTTACGGCCATTTTCCCGGAGGAGGATGTGCCACCCGATATGGTGGCGTATGTCGAGAAGAACAAGGAAGTCTTTAACGGCGGCATGCCCCCGGGAAGACCGAAGAGATAAACGCAGCCAAAGGAAAGGAGCCCCGGGGCCGAACTGCGTGGCCGCGACCCCGGAGCCGAAGTGAGGTAGGATTTATTCGAACCAGCGGTGACCTAGCAGGTCCTACCGCCACAGGATAGAACGCCTGGCTCAGTGGAAAGGTTTCAGCCCAGCGAACGGAGAAACTCTTTCAGCCGGCCGGTTGTGGCCTCGGGTTGCTCCAGCGGAGGCAGGTGGCCAGCGTCGGGGATGATGGCGAGTCGCGCGCCTGGAATCGATTTCGCCATTGTGCGAGCCAGGGCGGGCGGAGTAAGCACGTCAGCCTCACCCACGACAATGAGGGTAGGAACATCGGTGAGCATGGGCAGCAAGGACTCGCTCCCCTCCCGGTCGCGCATGGCCGCAAGCGCACCAATTATGCCGGCCACCGGGGTCGAGGACATGACTGCGCGGAGCGCCACGGCAACTTCAGGCCGGCGGCCAATCGTGGCAGGTGCGAGCATTTTTGGAAGCATGATGTCGGCAATGGCGGAAGCTCCGCGCTCTCTGGCGGTCGCGGCCGCGGCGTCACGGCCGCGACGGGCTTCCGGGGAATCTTCATCCGCTCGCGTATCCATAAGCACCAGGCCCCTGACCCGAGAGCGCCAACGTCTCAGAAATTCAAGGGCCACGTAGCCTCCCATTGAGACCCCGCAGAGAACCACCTCCTCGACGTCAAGGGCATTCAGGAGCGCGTCCAGATCGGCCGCGTACACCGACATGCTGTAGCCGAGGTCGGGAGCATCCGATTGGCCCATACCTCGCAGATCGGGTGCGATGCAACGGAACCCTTCCAAGGCTTCGATCTGCTCCCGCCAAATGCTACGATCCAGGGGATAGCCGTGAATGAACAGGAGGGCCGGCCCCCTGCCACTCACTTCAACAGCCAGATTCACTCCATTCACCATGATGCGTTGCACGTCCTGGCCCAGGATGTCGCGGCGCGCGTTCATGTAGGCGCTGAACTCTTGAGGCACCGGAATCGGGCGACCATCGCGATCGATACAGACAAAGACGAACTCCGCGCTGGCAATGAGAGCGTCCTCTCGTACCCTTCGGGCGGTCTGGCGCATCGTGAAGCTGGTGCGCCCCACATGGGTGAGCACCTGCTGAAAGCGAAGCACATCGCCGGGGAAAGCCGCGGCTCGGTAATCGATGACCGTCTTCCGGAGCGCGGGCCAGGTTCCCGCTCGAGTGAATACATCCATGCCGGGCCCGCCCCGCAGCATCTCCCAGCGGGCGCGCTCGAACAAACTGAGGAACGAAGCCTGATTAAGGTGGCCGAACGCGTCACATTCGTCGGGGTAAACGACGAGGTCGATCTCGAGGGTGGACATGGTGGAAAATAATAGCGGGGCCGCGGGGCGGTGAGATGGACCTGACCTCGCAGTTCTTCTCTGCGTAAGTTTCAACAAGTCATCTCTTTCGTCTACTGAACCTGCTGCCTGCGGCCCGGCCGCCCGCTGCCATGAAACCGTCCACTGATTACATCCGCCATGCCGCCCGGCTGGCCCGCAAGCTCCAGATGGATGCGGCCATGGGCGGTACCCCGGCGCCGGACGTCGAATTCTATAAGGCGTTGTCGAAGGCGCTCGATGAAATTGCCGCGGGGCTGGAACTGGTAGGCAAGGCGGACTGAGGCCGTTGCGCCCGGTAGCGTCTCCAACAACCTTTCGGTGTGAGCGCTGCCGCGCAGTCCGATGACCAGTCCTTTCCGCGTGTTCGCGTGATTCAAAGCCAGGCTGAGCTTGAAGACCTCTTCGAGAGGTATAAGGGCGAGCCGCTCCTCGCGGTTGATACCGAAGCCGCGAGCTTTCATCGGTTTCACGACCGGGTCTATCTGCTCCAGCTCTCCTCCCGCCGGGAAACCGCCGTGGTCGACCCCCTTGCCGTCACCAGTCTGGCGCCACTAGGTGCCGTCCTGGCCGATCCCGGTGTCGAGATCGTCTTCCATGATGCGGACTATGATCTCAGGCTGCTGAATTCCGAGTACGGTTTCCATGCGTCCAACCTCTTCGACACACGCATTGCCGCTCAGCTGCTCAACGAGCCGGGTGTAGGGCTCGCCGCGCTGCTGGAGAAGTATCTCGACGTAAAGCTGGACAAGCGCTACCAGCGGGCGGACTGGTCGGCTCGACCACTCTCTGCCGAAATGCTGGACTACGCGGCGGCCGATACCCACCATCTGCCAAAACTCCGAGATTTGCTGCGAGAGCAGCTACAAGCCAAGGGACGGCTCGAGTGGGCCCAGGAGGAGTTTGCACTGGCGACACAATCCCGATGGTCCGCGCCGGATGCGGATGAGCCTGCCTACCTCCGGTTGAAAGGGGCAAAAGCTCTGCCGGGAAGATCTCTTGCCGTGTTGCGTGAGCTGTTCGAGTGGAGAGACCAGTTGGCCCGCCGCACTGACAAGGCAGCCTTCCGGATACTGAACAACGAGCCGATGCTGCTCATGGCCAAGTCGCCACCCAACGATTTCGCCGAGCTCAAATCGGTGCGCGGAATCGGCGGAGAGCAGGCCGAGCGACGTGGACGCGAAATTCTTGCGGCGGTGCAACGGGGGCTGGCTGTAGCTGAGGCCGACCTCCCCCGCGTTGCGCGCCTGCCACGCCGACCCGCGGACCCTGCGTATGAGGCGCGCCTGGAGCAACTGAAGACTGCCCGGAACTTACTCGCAACCCAGTACGATCTGGCTCCGGGGGTCCTCTGCCCCAACGGCACCCTCGAGGCGATCGCCCGAGTAAACCCGGCGAGTGCCGATCAACTTGCCCAGATTCGGGAATTGCGGCGCTGGCAGTTGCGCGAGATCGGAGGCGGGCTTCTTACCGCGCTACAGCAGCCCGCCGCGTAGGCTTCTCAGAACCCGAGAAACGTTCGTACCCGCGGGTCCATCTTCTCGGGCGTCCAGTAAGGATCCCACACCAGCTCGACTTCCACAGACGTCACCCCTTCGAGGTCTCCAACTACTCGCTTGACATCCGCGATGATTTCGGCCCCGGCCGGGCAGCCGGGAGAGGTAAGAGTCATCTGGACATGCACGCTTCCAGACTCATCTATATCGACTTCATACACCAGACCGATGTCGATGATGTTGAGGTTGAGCTCTGGATCTTTGACCGCTCGGATGGCTTTTCGAACGGCTTCGGCGGTAGGTGCGGCGGTAGGCGCGGTGGACATGGGTCACTCGAGGCGGCGATGAGAGCGGGTACAAAGGCTGCAACAAGCCCGAAAGATAATCGCGGCTCTTCGTGTTGGCTGTAAGCTAGGAGCCAGGAGCTTGGAGCCAGGAGCTTGGAGCTTGGAGCCCGGAGCTATCTATCAGTGGGTTAGGTATAGAGTTGGACCTCCTGGCTGTTCGTGAGCTCAATAGCTCCCATCTCCCAGCTGATACTCAGCAGTCAGCCACGAGATCCTGCTGGCAGACAGGTGGAACCAGTCGTATCGCCGCATCGGAAAGTGAGGTCCTCACGGTTCGGAGCGCGTGATGTGAGTTCCGGGTCTTGGGATCGAAGGTCCCGTTGGTGAGGAAGACGAGAAAAAGATCGTGAGCCGGGTCGATCCAGAGCTCGGTGCCGGTGAACCCGGTGTGGCCGTACGCCGCTGGGCTGATCAGGGTGCCAAACAGGCTCGGCTGCTTCCCGTCGAGCTCAGGAGTGTCCCACCCGAGCAGCCGGGGGCCGCTGTTGGCTCCCCGAGTGAGAAATTGGCGGATTGTGGAGGGCCTGACCCATTGTCCGTGTGGTCCAACACCATTGCTGAGCCAGACTTGGGCATAACGGGCCAGGTCCCTTCCGGTCGAGAAGATGCCCGCGTGACCCGCCGCTCCGCCCAACACAGCCGCATTGGGGTCATTTACCTGCCCCTGCACCGGGTGCCCCCGCCAGACCGCCGTCGGAACCGTTCGGCGCCGCGCCTGTGCCGTCAGCCGGTAGGTCGTGCCGAGAAGCTCCAGCGGTTCAAATACCTCGCGAGAAACGAACCGGTCGAGCGACATTCCCGAGACATTCTCCAGCAATAATCCCATCAGAATCGCGTTTAGATCGCTGTACACCGATTTCTGGCCAGGCTGGCGCACCAGCTGCTCCGAGTAAAGCAAAGCGATCGCCGCCTCGCGCGTCCTGGCCTGCTTGAAGAAGGGCACGTAGGCTCGAAGGCCGCTGGTATGGTCGAGGAGCATCCGGACGGTCACCCGGTCCTTGGCACCCCCCGCAAATCGGGGGAGGTATTGCCGCACCGGTGCGTCCAGCTGGAGGCGGCCGGCATCCACCAGCCGCATTGCTGCGCTCGTTGTTCCCATCACCTTGGTGATGGATGCAATGTCCCAGAACGTCGAATCCGGGCTCGGAACCAGCGAGGCCGGGTTCCAGGTAAAATGTCCGTATCCGCGTGCGTAGAGTATCGAGTCGCGCCGGCCGATGATGACGACCGCACCCGGGTAGATCCCCAGCTTGATTCCCCGCCGCACGATGGCGTCCACCTCAGCCACCGATTGCGCGGGAAGAGGGGCGGTGGCCAGAGCCAGCACCTGCGCCACCAGGAAAAGCAGGCCGCTGCATGCCGGCATCATGGCTGGCCGGCCGGATCGCGGACCGGCCCGGGCTGTAGTTGGTAGAGCACCTGGGCGGTGCGGCGGTCGCGCTCGGAGAGGACCCCGGTGCGGGTAGCTGGATACATGACGTCGTTCGAGTCGGCAGAATGGGGAAGGCCCAGAGCGTGACCAGCCTCGTGTACCGCCACTGACATCAACGCCCCGTCGGGCAACCTAAGACCGGTGGTGGTGCGGATAGCCAGGGAGATTCCCGCCTTACGAATCCGGCCGGTCTGGTCCCAGGTCAGATCCGTCTGCCCCGCTCGGTTGAAGTCGAAGTGATCAATCCAACGAACCACGATCTCGGCGTCACTGGTATCGGCTACGAGGTCGAAACGAACACCCATCCCGGTGTTCTCCCAACTGGAGAGCGCATCCTGAACGAACTGAGCCATTCGCGGCTGGTAGTCGGAAGGGCCACCTTCGATCACGCAGACCTTGAACGGCACTCCGCTCCGGTCGGGCCACCGGCGAACCACGGAATCCGTGCTGACCATTAATGAATCGAGGTAGGTCCTCCCCGCCTCGCGACTGATCTGCTGCCGGACTGCCAGCCTGGCAAGCCGATCGATGGTGGGGGTGGCGCTGAGGGTCACGGCGCCGGCGGCGCTCCGACGCTGGGCTGACAGGAGCGCATTTGGACTCATCGCCCCCGGTAGGGTTCCGTTGGTGCCTTGCACCACGGGATCCGGCGAATCAGACGCCAGAGCGTCCGACAGCCGGTCTGCAACGACCATCGCAAAGAGCCCGAATGTGACCACGGGGAGTACAGCGGACCTCATAGGTCTCCTGAAAGTGGTCCATCCGCGGAGGAGCCGGATCCCCCGGCCCGGGAGAGCCGAATAGCACCGCCGCCGGGCATGCTTCCGGATTCATCCGGTCCATCTGCTGGAGCGACGATCTGGTGATTATGCAAATTCTGAGCGCACAGGTTTCAGCTCTTTGCCTCCAGCCAGTTTGGCCCCGTACCGATGTCCACCACGATTGGCACGCGTAGGGGCGTGACGTTCTCCATCTTCTCGCGGACCAGTTGTGCCATGGCGTCGAGCTCGTGAGGAGGGGCCTCGAAGACCAACTCATCATGCACCTGGAGCAGCATCCTGCTTTGGAGCCCCTGTTCCCGCATAGCTCGATGGATCCGCACCATGGCCAGCTTGATGAGGTCGGCAGCTGAACCCTGGAGAGGCGAGTTCTGGGCGTTGCGCTCTCCATAGGAGCGCTGGTTGAAGTTCCTATCCTTGATCTCGGGGATGTAGCGGCGGCGCTTGAAGAGGGTTTCGACGTATCCCTGTTGCCGGGCCAGCTCAATCTGCCGGTCGAGAAAGGCCCGGACTCCCGAGAAGCGCTCGAAATATTTCGCAATGAAGCCCTTAGCGTCCTCCAGCGAGATGCCGAGTTGTCTGCTCAAGGCGAACGGCCCTTGCCCGTAAATCGTGGCGAAGTTGATCGTCTTGGCGCGAGCGCGCATGTCGCCGGTAACCTCGGCGGGCGGCACGTTAAAAATTAGTGCGGCTGTCTGCCGGTGGATGTCGCCGCCCTGACGGAAGGCCTCGATGAAGGCCGGGTCTTCCGACAGGTGCGCCATGATTCTGAGCTCGATCTGGGAGTAGTCGGCCACCAGAAACACCCAACCCTGGCGAGGAACAAAACCGGCCCTGATCGCCTCCCCTCTGGGCGTGCGAATGGGGATGTTTTGGAGGTTGGGCTCAGCCGAGCTGAGCCGCCCGGTAGCGGCACCCGCCTGATTGAAGCTCGTGTGGATACGGCCTGTCCTTCGGTTGATCCGCTGGGGCAGCGCGTCTACGTAGGTACTCTTCAGCTTCTGCAGCTCGCGGTACTCCAGGATGAGCCTCGGCAACTCGTGCCCCATTGCAGCCAGCTGCTCCAGGACGTCGGCATCGGTCGAGGGCCCGGTCTTGGTCTTCTTCAATACCGGAAGCTGGTGTTTTTCATACAGGATGCTGGCGAGCTGACGGGGGGAGTTGAGATTCAGTTCGGTGCCGGCAACACCCGCGATTTCCCCCTCGAGGCGGCGCAGATCCGTCCCCAGCTCGCCACTCAGGCGGCGAAACAGCGCGAGGTCAATTGTCATTCCCTCCCATTCCATGTCCGCCAGCACCTCGAGAAGCGGCATTTCGATGTCCCGCAGGAGCGCCTCTAGCTCCATCTCGGCGAGCATGGGTGCAAAGAACCGGTGCAGCGCAAGCGCCGTGGCGCTGTCCATGCCGCAATAGTTTGCGGCGAGGGGCACCGCAACCTCGGCAAAGGAGATCTCGGACTTTCCCTTGCCGGTCAAGTCTCCCTGGGTCTGCAGCGCTCGTCCCAGGTGTTCGAGACAGAGCGTATCGATGGCGTGGGAGCGCCGGCCCGGATCGAGAACAAAGCTCGCCAACAGCGAATCGTAGGCTACACCAGCGAGCTCCACGCCGGCGCGCCGCAAGACTTGCCAATCGAACTTGATGTCGTGCCCAGCCTTGAGCACGCTGGGATCGGTAAGGAGCGTATACAGCGGAATGAGAGCGACATCGGTGAGAGGTGGGAGGTTTCGGACCGAGACAGGGGTCGTCGTACCCGTTCCGAGTGAGCCCATGGAGCCGCCGCCCGCCTCACGGTGGGCCAACGGCAGATACCAGACCTCCTCCGGGGACGCGGCCAGGGAGAGGCCAACAAGCCCTCCATCATGCGGCTCCGGCGAGGTCGTTTCAGTGCTGAGACCAATGATGGGAGCCGCGCGCAGGCGTTCGACGAGAGCGGGCAGGTGAGCCGGGTCGTCGAGCACCGTCACCGATGCCGGTGAGGGCCCCGAGATGTCAGAAAGGCTCAGCCACGACTCAGCCGAGAAAGATTCGTCGGTTTCTTCCTCGGTGAGTGTTGCGAGAGAAGGGTCGGTCTGAAGCTCACCCCGGTCGGTGGCCCCTCCGAGGACCTCGGTGTACTGCGGCTCCCGGCTTTCCACGGCACCTCCCCCGCCCCCCTGCCCTGTCAGCTTGCGAGCCAGCGAATAGAACTCGAGCTCCGTCAGGAGCCGGATGACGGCCTCGCGGTCGGGCTCGTGAGGGATCAGGGCGCCGGCATCCAGTGCCACGGGAACATCGCGCTTGATCGTGACGAGCTCGCGCGAAAGCCTGGCGCTGTCAGCCTGAGAAAGCAACGCCTCCCGGGACCGCTTGGCGGTTACTTCCGTCGCCCGGGCCAGGATCGCGTCCAGGTCGCCGAACTCGGCAAGCAGCTTCTGGGCACCCTTCTCCCCAATCCCCTTCACGCCGGGAATGTTGTCCGAGGAATCCCCCACGAGCGCCAGAAAGTCCACCACCTGTCGCGGTGCCACGCCGAGACGCTCGGAAGCGTTACCTTCGTCGACCCAGGTCTCATCCACTGCGGCCGGACCTCCGCGCCCCGGATTCAAGAGCGCTACCCGCGGGCCGACGAGCTGGTAAAAATCCTTGTCGCCCGACACGATCACCACCTGAAGCCCGCGCTCGGCACCTGCGGTAGCGAGGGTACCGATAACGTCGTCGGCCTCATACCCTGGTATGGCGATCAGGGGGATGCCGAAGGCCTCGAGCAGCTGGCAGATCCGCTGAACCGACCGGTCGAAGTCGGCTTGCAGCTCGTTGTCGAGTTTTTCGCGGGTGGATTTGTACTCGGCGTAGCGCTGCTCTCGGAATGATGTCCCGGCGTCGTTGATCCAGGCGACGTAATCAGGGCGATACTTTTCCCGCAGACGCAGCAGGAAGTTCACCACCCCCCAGGCTGCGGACGTGTTTTCCCCCTTGGCGGTCCGCAGCGGCCGCGAGATCATGGCGAAGAAGGCGCGATAAATGAGCGCGTAACCGTCTATGAGGAAGAGCTGGGGGGGAGTGTGGTTCGGGGGCATAACGGAAGATAAGACCTATCCATCCCATCCGTCGTCTTAAGACTGCCTCCTTACTCGATTCAGGGTGCGTTCGAACTCAGCACGGGACCCCGGCGTAAGGCGAAGCCGTCCGAAGCCGGTTTCGTCTTGAAAGAAGAGTGACAGGCGATGGCTCAGGTAGGTCCAACGAACCACCCGGCCGGCGGTGCCAGGACTCGTCTCAATGCTCTCGTCAGGTGGACCGAGGGCGATGAACACCTCTCCACGATCGGTGCGCCAGCCTGTCGTGCCCTCGTCGGTGAAGCGTGCATTAGCGGCGCTTATTCGGCCGAAATATTGATTCAGCGCCTCGTTCTCAGGCGTGGACTTGTTCGGATCGGTGTCGGCGTAGAACTCCCGCCAAAGGCGAGACCGCTCCCCGGCCGGCGCCTTCCGCATGGCTCTGACGCCGGCGTCCTCCCCGAAGTAGCGAAGCAGGTCCAGCATCTCGTCGAAGTTGGTGATCACCCAGGCTTGGGAAAACGAAACCAGCGCCGAGGCACTGCGTTCGGCCGCGCCCGTACCCACCACGAGCCTGAGCTCACCCAGGGAGATGCTATCCGGCGCTAACCTGATAACCTGACTCTCGACCGGCCTGCCGCCTCGGAATCTCAGCGAATCAGTATGGATGACGTTTTGCTGCTCGTCCTGAACCATGAACGGGATCGTAGCCGACTCGGGAAAGTTGTAGCCTTCCACATAGGCAAGGAGGGTGTCTGCCCCGTATCCCACCGCGCCGCGCGAGTTGAGCACGACCGCAAGAGGATCGGACAACGATCCCCGCCCGGTGGCCTGGTACGCCAGAATAGGGGCAGAAGTTGTTCCGGCCTGGAATGACGGGGCGGTGTACTCCCGTTGCGCTCGGCTCTCGGCGGTTGAGCCGGCGTCCCGCACTGTTACGGCCACCTTATACGTGCCGGGGGTTAGTCGGAAGATCTGCTGGAAGAGGATGCTCTCCTCGGCCCGCAGTGTTTCCTGAAAAGTCGGAACTCGAACTATCTCGTCACGGGCCAGGTCTACCGATCTCACTCCCTCCCGCTGAAACGAGATGCTCACCCGGTACCGGGCGACAAACAGGTTGCCTTCTCGCTGAAAGGCGAGAGCTCGATTCTCAAGTGAGAGCCCCACGACGGTAATGACCGAGTCCGCCGGCCCGGCGGCGAAGGCGACGGTGCCCACGAATGGCAGGGGCTCCGCGGCGGCCAGGCGCCCCAGCCGCTGATAAAAGCTGGAGACGTTCATGAGCTGAGTGAGCTGGTCGGCGGGAGCGGGTCCGTCCGAGCTCCCTACCCGCTTCCAGCTACCGCAGCCGAAGACGGCTCCGCCGAGCAGTACCGCAATGACTTGCCGACGCATCTGACCACCCATGAGTGAACCGCCCCTGACCCGCGGGATTGCAGGCCGGCGAAGGTTAGTGACGCCGGGCAAGATGCGTCAAGCGTGCATCGGCGCAGCGGGCAACTCCAACTTGCTGCCACCTCGTAGATTAACTAGCTTGGCCACTGCATGAACGGAGACACGCTAGTCGGTCGGACTGTCGCCGGATACCACCTCAAGCGATATGTCGGCGAAGGCGGGACAGCGACCGTCTATCGCGCCGAGCATCCGGAACGTGGTCTGGCGGCGGTGAAGATCCTTCGCTCCCGCCTGTCGGCAGACCCGGTTGCCATCAAGCGCTTCTTGCGGGAAGCGGAATATGGCGCGCGGGTCAGCCATCCGAACATCGTGCGGGCATATGACTACGGTCAGGCCGACGGACTCCACTATCTGGCGTTGGAGTGGGCCGAAGGGGAGCCGCTTGCGGAGTTCGTCAACCGCTCGGGGCAACTCGCTCCAGCTCTCGTTGCAAAGATCGTGGAACAAATTGGCGCCGCGCTCACCGCCGCACATCACGCCGGCATCATCCACCGCGACCTGAAGCCTGCCAACATTATGTACAACCCCGCCGAACAGAGCGCCAAGCTGCTCGACTTCGGCATTGCGCGCGACTCCGAATCGAACCCGGAAGAGCGGCTTACCCGGGCTGGTTTCTTCGTGGGAACGCTCCAGTACGTTGCGCCTGAGACGCTGAGTGGAGAGTTGGTGAAGGAACAGGCGGATGTCTACAGCCTGGCCACGATCACGTATTATCTGCTCACGGGATGTCTCCCCTTCACCGGCAAGAGTCCGCGGGAGTTGTTTCAGCAACTACTGACTCAACCTCCGATCCCTCTGAATGCTGCGAGAAAAGGGCTGCGCTTTCCTCACGCGGTAGAGGCTACCGTGATGAACGGCCTTCAGCGTGATCTCGCCAAGCGGTGCAAGACGGTGGACGAATTTGCCCAGGCCTTCTGCACGGCGGTCCGAGAGGAGGGCCCGAAGCGAGGGTTTCTGAGCGGCCTGTTTCGCAGAGGAGGGGGATGACGGACCGCGACTCGTTACAGCGGCTGCTGCTTCAGCGCTCCGTGAAAAGGGGAGAGTTCGTTCTCGCGTCGGGTCAACATTCCTCATTCTACATTGATTGCCGTCTCGCAACGATGTCCGCGGAAGGGATGGTCCTGATCGGTAGGATGGGATGGGGCGCAATCCAGGCGGCCGGGTGGCGACCATCAGGGGTGGGAGGTCTGACCATGGGTGCAGATCCCGTAGCCTGCGCCATTGCGGCTGCCAGCTTCCGGACCGATGCGCCAGTAGACGCGTTCAGCGTGCGCAAGGAGTCGAAGGACCACGGGACCAGACGTCGAATAGAGGGAAATTTCAAGCCCGGGGATGCCGTGGTGTTGGTGGAGGACGTGATCACCTCGGGTGGTTCGGCGCGGCAGGCGCTGGCAGTGATCGAAGAAGCCGGCGGTACGGTGCTGGGAGTGCTGGCCGTGGTCGATCGGGAACAAGGAGGACGGGCAACGCTCGAAAGTGACGGGCGGAAGGTTGTGGTCTTGACCACGGCTGCGGAGCTCGGGCTTGAGGCATGAGCACCGTGGGTGTCGGAGAGGAAGCAATCCAGAATGGACCCGAGCCGCGAGCCGGCTGGGTTCTCTATGATGCGGAGTGCGGCGTCTGCAGCCGTTGGGTTTCATCCTGGGCACCAACACTGAAGCAATACGGGTTTGCCGTGGCCCCGCTGCAGAGCCCCTGGGTAGAGGGTCGGACCGGGCTCGCACCGAGCGACCTGGTGAAAGAGATGCGCCTCCTCGAGCGCGGTGGCGGGATGCACTCAGGAGCCAATGTGTATCGCTTCCTCATGCGCCGGGTATGGTGGGCATACCCCGTGTATTTGCTCTCGATGATCCCTGGCCTTCGCAACGTATTCGATTGGGGATACCGCACTTTCGCCAGGCACCGGGGGCGGATCTCGGCCAGCTGCGGGCTGCGCTGAGGGAACGCAAAGCATCCGGAATCTGCCCCGAGCGCCACCATCAAGGAGGCTGCCATGGCAAAGCGAACACGGTATCGGCTGGACCAGGTAAAGGTAGAGGACGGCGAGGAGCGATCGTCGACCTGGACCTTCGGCGGGGAACCGATCTCGGGTAGCGAGCAGATGTACTCGGTGCGCGACGGCAACTTCCCCGCGCGAAACCAGTGGCAGTTCGTGGTGAGAACTCCGAGCGGCCGCGACGGTCGGGTCGAGGTGCGGCCCCGCAGCACGCCTAACGTGAAGGTCTGGGCAGAGCTACCCGACCGCTCTCTCACCTTCTTAAGGGCAACCAGGCGCGAGGCACGGGGTAAGTGGTACTGCAAGGTGGCGCTCGCCGATCCCACCGGCCGGAGAAGCAGGGACGTGGTCCGGGGCGACGAGCGTGGCCAGCTGCCAGCGTGGTTCGACACTCTCAAGGGACGCATGCGGAAAAAGCAGAGCGTGAGAAGCACTCGGGGGAACGATGGCGAAGACCTCGTGGTATTAGTGGCCGCCGATGATCATGTGATGATGATCCGCCTCTTCTTTGCCACCAAGGTTTGGATTCTCAAGGAAAAGATCGCTCTCAGCGTATGAGGCCCACGTCGGTGCCGGCAGAGTGGTGCAGCGCGTGTGCGGAAGTAGCCGGCGATCTGGCAGCACCGGGTGGGGTGATAGTCGACGACGGCCTCTGGTTCATTAGCCACCACACCGGGCCCTACACCGACCCGGGGGAGCTGATCGTCAAGACCCGGCGGCATTGTGAATCGCTGGCTGAGCTCACTCCAGAAGAGGCCCAGGCCCTGGGGCCGTTGCTGAGAGCCGCGGTGGGAGCGCTGGAGCGCGTAGTCGTCGCGGAGCGCATCTACGCCGTTTCGTTCAACGAGAGGATACGTCACGTCCACTTCCTCCTCTTGCCCCGTACCGCGGCCATGCCACGAGGACACGTCATCTCTGACATTTATCGTAGGGTCCGAAATGCGCTACGGAAAGCCGGGGTGGCCCGGAACCCCACCCCCGCATCACGCGCCGGTGCGGCCGACCGGGTTCGCCGGGAGTGGCGGTCGTCCTGAGCGATGCAGGCCGAGGCCCGGCGTGCGCCGAATGAAGGTCTTAATAACGACGCTCGCCAGCTCTGCGAGCGGCTGGGTTACAAGGTCGTCGGCACGTTAACCGATCACATAGCTTGGGGCCACTCGGAAATCCTGCTTCGCAAGACCCATGGGCCGCTGGCCGGCTTTACGGCACGGTCGCCGGGGGAATGACGGGATAGCGCAGCACCCGATGCGGGAGTAGGATCGAGCATGCGCGAGGCGCGATTACGGCCGCAGTTTGCCGACCTCTACCCGACACTTACTCCCGGTCAGTGGGAGCCCGCCGCACGAGTGGCCGAGACTGTCCTGGCCCGGCTACTCCTCCTGGAGATTTCGGAGGCTCCGCTCCAGGACCGGGTTCTCCGGGAAGAGCACTTCGAGTTCAGGGGAGAGACCCCGGATGGATCGCCGCGCGTTTCCGGGAACGCTCGTTCCGCCGACAAAGCCGAGGAGTAGAGTGAACGACATTAGCGTCAGTGAGGACCTTCGGTACCCCGTCGGACCGTTCCAGTTCGATGGAGAAGTAAGCCCTCGCACTCGAGTGCAGCGAATCGCTGAAATTGCTGGCGCCCCGGCCCACCTGCGCGAGGCTGTGGCCAACCTGGCACCGGCGCAGATTGACACTCCCTACCGGCCCGGCGGCTGGACGGTGCGCCAGGTGGTCCATCACCTCCCCGACAGCCACATCAACGCCTACACCCGCATCAAGCTTGCGCTCACCGAAGAAGTGCCCGACATCAAGCCGTACGAGGAGGCCCGCTGGGCCGAGCTGCCGGACGCCCGCAGCGGACCCATCGAGCCATCGCTTGCGTTGCTCGAATCGCTGCATCAGCGCTGGCTCCTGTTGCTGCGTCAACTGCGGCCGCCCGACTTCGAGAGACGGTTTCGGCACCCGGAGCATGGACGTATTTTCAGCGTTGATGAAGCTGTCGCCATGTACGCCTGGCACGGCAGGCACCATGTAGCCCACATAACTTCGCTCCGTGGCCGGATGGGGTGGAGCTGAGGGGGGAACCATCCGGGCGGCTCAACCGTTGTTGATGTCGGACACCTGAGAGAGGGAACATGACACAGTTGGAAAAAGCCACCTTCGGCGCCGGCTGCTTCTGGGGGGTCGAAGTGGCGTTTCGGAACGTGCCCGGGGTTACCGCAACCGCTGCCGGCTATCTGGGCGGCACCATTCCAAACCCGACCTATCACGACGTGTGTACCGGCCGGACCGGTCACGCCGAGGTAGTCGAGGTGACCTACGACCCGTCCAAGGTCAGCTATGAAGACCTTCTGAACGTCTTTTGGACCAATCACAACCCGACTACGCTCAACCGGCAAGGGCCGGATCGAGGAACGCAGTACCGGTCGGCGATCTTCTTTCACAGCGATCCTCAAAAACTGGCGGCCGCGGATTCGAAGCAGCAATGGAATGCGTCGGGCCGCTTCTCCGGCCCGATCGTTACCGAGATCACCCCGGCGTCGACGTTCTACCGAGCCGAGGAGTATCACCAGCGCTACCTCGAAAAGCAGGGATTGGCGAGCTGCCACCTTCCATAGCAGCGGCGATCACTCCTTCCATCCTCGTGCGCAGGCTCGCCGTTGCGGTGACCCTGGCGGTGGCCGCTCTCCCCGCCCATGCGCAAAACGCGCCCGAGCGTGCTCAGGAGATGGGTATATCGCTTGACGGCACACCGGGCCCACTCGACGCAATCACCGACGTGCCCGGAGTTGCCGTAGGCCACACCACCATCGTGCGAGGCACCGGGAAGCTTCGAGTGGGGGTGGGGCCGGTGCGTACCGGAGTCACCGCGGTGTTTCCTCGCGGCACGGCTGATCTCTCCCATGTTTTTGCGGGGTGGTTCAGCCTGAATGGCAACGGCGAGATGACGGGGACCGCCTGGATCGAAGACTACGGCCTGCTCCTGTATCCCATTGCCATCACCAACACCAACAGCGTGGGCACCGTCCGGGACGCAATAATCGAGTGGGGTCGGACCCGGGTCCCGGGGGTGTTCAACTGCTGCCTCCCTGTGGTTGCCGAAACCTGGGATGGCGATCTCAACGACATTTACGGCTTCCACGTCAAGAAGGAGCACGCGTTCGCCGCCTTTGCCCAGGCCAGGCCCGGTCCCGTGCCCGAAGGGAATGTGGGGGGTGGGACCGGTATGCAGTGCCTGGGTTTCAAGGGCGGGATCGGTACCGCCAGTCGGCGACTCTCGGCCACTGCAGGCGGTTTTACGGTGGGGGTTCTGGTACAATGCAACTTCGGCCTCCGACGGCAGCTGCGCATTGCAGGCGCGCCGGTGGGGCAGGATGTCGCTGAGCCGAAGCCGTGTTACGCCACGAAGGGGCGGCTGGGCCCCGAGCAAGCCGGAATGCGCTGCCCGGAGGGGGCCGATCGGGGCCGCGAGCAGGGCTCGATCATCGCCATCATTGCCACCGACGCCCCCCTGCTGCCTCACCAACTCCGGCGGGTGGCCCGCCGTGCCGCACTGGGCATCGGACGCATGGGGGGAACAGCCGGCTCCGGGTCGGGAGATCTCTTTCTCGCCTTTTCCACTGTCAGAACCGGCACCGCAGACAGCGTGGGCGTGAGCTCCGTCTCCATGCTCGAAGACGATAGAATCGACCCGGTGTACGAGGCAACGGTCCAGGCCACCGAGGAGGCAATCATCAACGCCATGCTGGCTGCGACGACGATGACCGGCGCCGATTTTCTTCGGGTTCCCGCTCTGCCCCGCGATCGGCTGCGTGAGGTGCTTCGGAAGTACGGGAGGCTCCGGGAGTAGGCTCGGAGCTGCCAGATGGGAGCTGGATGCCAGCGGCGGGGATGGGGCCAGATCTCCTGGCTCCGGGCTCCCGACTCCCCGCTCCTGCTGCGAGCGGGTGGAATCCGCGCCAGATGGGGAGATAAGGAACGATCAGAAGATCCAGGAACCGTCTGAGGGCAACGGGGAACGGAAACCGCCGGCGGAACTCGAGGGCTGTGACTCCTAGCATGGCACGAAGATGCCGCCCGAAACTCTGCGGGGAGGAGTACTCCAGGCGATAGGAGACGTCGGCTACCGACAGGCCTGCCGCCTCGAAGAGATAGGCAGCGTGGAGGAGCCGGACCGCCGCCAGGTAGTTCTTGGGCGATGGCAGCCCCGCGCGGGCGAACCGGGACATCAAGGTGCTGGGCCGCACGTGCAGTCCCTGCGCCAGGTTGGTGACCGTCGGGGTGTCGGGCGCCAGGCGGATCAAGGCTTCAACGAACAGCCTGGTGTCAGGCGGCGCATCAGTCAGCACATCCAGGATCGGACCCTGTATACGGGCCACTGCCCGGGTTGCTGGTTGTCCCACCACCTGGCGCAGCCGGCCCCATCCGGTGGGCGAGGTAACATCAATCACCTGGCGGACTCCCGAGGCGCCCAGGCGTAGCAGCATCTCGGTGGCGCTGGGATCGTGGTGGGAGATCAGCGCTACTGTGGGAATGCCGGGAAACTCCCGGACCAGATGGCCCACAACCTCGACCTGCTCCGGACCACAGCGATGGACCGACACCAGTACGGCGTCCACCGGACGCTCCCGGACGATTCGAACTGCATCGGGAATCGAATCGCGGTGGACCACCGCGAAGCAGCCGCTCCCCGCGGCGTCCACCCTGGCCCGCTCGACAGGGAGCAAGACGGTCGCGACTGTGGGGGAACCCTCATCTCTTGAGCCGAAACGCACGCTGTCCTCTTGGTAGGTCGTGCGGCAGAGTACAACGGGCTCGTCAAATCAGTTTAAATCCGAAACGGTACGAACCCTGGCCTCGTCGGGTTAAAAAACGGCGTTCAGGACCGGGAGCAACCTTCCGGGGCCCTGGAGCATCCAATTCCGGTTGCAGCGCGCGCGTGTACCTCTGTATCTCCAACAGGCGGTCTGGCCCGGTCACAGAGTGGGTGTATTGTTAGTCACCCCCAACGGTCTCTGACGTGAGCGATACGACCATCGATCTCTTTGCCGCGCTTCAGTCCGCCCTCGGACCTCAGTACCGGCTCGAACGCGAGCTCGGACGGGGTGGAATGGGCGTTGTCTTCCTCGCCACCGATACTACGCTGGATCGAAAGGTGGCAATCAAGGTCGTTCATCCCGAGCTCGCGGCCCACGAATCCATCACCCGCCGATTCCTGGCGGAGGCTCGAACCATTGCGCGGCTACGCCACCCGAATATCGTGGCGGTGCACGCGGCCGGCAGCGCGGAAGGCCTCCTCTACTATGTGATGGATGAAGTCGCGGGAGAAAGCCTCCGCCAAAAGCTCATCCGCGAACACCGTCTCTCCCCCGAGGACACCACCCGCATCGTGTGCGACCTTGCGGTCGCGCTCAACGCAGCCGGGCGTGCTGGCGTGGTACATCGCGATGTAAAGCCGGAGAATGTGCTGCTCGATGACTCGAGTGGCCGCGCTCTGCTGGCTGACTTCGGCATCGCGCGCGCGGTGGCGGTCGAAGCGAGCGGCTCCAGCACCGGACGGGGCGTCGCCGTGGGCACGCCGGTCTACATGAGCCCCGAACAGGCAGCCGGGGAGGAGATCGATATCAGGAGCGATCTGTACGCCCTCGGCGTGGTTGCCTACGAAATGCTGGCAGGTCAGCCCCCCTTCCAGGGTCCTCACCGGGTGGTAGTCTCCAAACACATCGCCGAACGCCCGGTGCCGGTCGAGCGTCTGCGCCCGGAAACGCCGCGGGAATTGGCTGATGCCGTGATGCGGGCGCTGGAGAAGCAGCCGGCCGAACGGTGGCAGAGTGGCGAGGAGTTTTACCAGGCTGTCGCCGGGGAGCGTCCGACGCCGTCCTCCAGCCGGCGGACGCGCCGCAGGCTGACATCGCTCGCTATCGCAGCCAGCGTGCTTCTCGCCGCTACCGTCGCTCTGGCACGGCGAACGCCGGGTCCACCCAGCGGCGTCAACCCCCGGCATTCCATCCTGATCCTGCCGTTCGACAATCTGCGCGAAGAGCGCTCAGTCGACTGGCTCAGAGATGGCAGCGTCAGCATGCTGGGGCTCAATTTATCGCAGTGGAACGATCTGGCGGTGGTGGACCACGAGCGGCTACACGACCTGCTCGCGAAACACGACCTCAAGGTAGGAGACGACATCGGTCTGGAGATGGCGCGACGGCTTGCTCGGGAAGCCGGCGTGTGGACCGTTGTGCTGGGCGATTTCACCCCGGCCGGCGATTCCATCCACCTCACCGCGCGGGTGTTCGATGTGGCAAGCGGAAAACGGGTGGACGTAGCCCAGGTGGATGCCCGCGCCGGTAATGATGTACGGCCACTGTTCGACGAGCTGGCCGCCAAGCTGCTGGATCTCTCCGGGGCGCCAAACGAGATTCGTATCGGGTTAGCTCGGTCTACCACTGGCTCTCTAGAAGCTTTCCGTGCCTACTTGAGCGGCGTCGAGCAGCTCAACCGCTGGGACCTGGCGGGGGCGCAGCGGGATCTCCAGCGCGCCATCGGCCTGGACACGACATTCGGCCTGGCCTATTACAAGCTGGCCCTCACGCGGGGCTGGTTGGTTGGCACGGAGGATTCGGCGACCGGCCGTGCCATTCTCCGGGCCACGAGGTACTCCGGCAACCTCCCCGTACACGAGCGTGCAGTCATCAATGCTTACCGGGCCTTCTATGGTGGTGAGTATACTGAGGCGCGCTCCCTGTACCAGGATCTCCTGGGTCGTGACTCGGTAGACGCCGACGCCTGGTACGGTCTGGGGGAGGCATGGTTCCATGACACCGCGGGCACCGATCAGTCGCCGGCGTGGACTCAGGCCCTGCGAGCGTTCAATCGCACCCTCGCGCTGGATCCGAACTACGCGCTGGCCTACGAACACGTCCACGCGATGTTGGCGGAGAGTGCGGTCAGCAACCCGTTTTACGCCCTGCTGCCGCAGGACTCTTTCGCCGTAACCCGGAACTCCGCTGGACGCCGGGTCATGGACACGACGACGGTCGAAGCCGCGGTGCAGCGAGCTCGTGGCCAGGCACTTAATACGGCCAGGAACTGGGTTGCGAGCCAGCCAACCACTCTTCGCGCCCATGGCGCCATGATCAGCGCGCATATTTCAGTGGGGAATTACCAGGCCGCGCTCTCCGAGGTCGAGCGCTTCCGCGAAGCTACTCCCCTCCACCCCGAGCTTCCTTTCATTCAGGCCCGGATCAAGTTCGCATCCGGTGATATCGATCACGCGGCCGCACAGCTCAGGACCGCGCTCGATACCGTAGCTCCCCGCGATTTCCAGCCCTACGAGGGAACACCGACGGTGCTGGGCGACATCGCGGCAGCTGCCAACGTCTTCGCATACCAAGGCGATCTGGAGCACGCCGCCAAGGCCATCGATCTGGCCGACCAGGTGCGGCGCGAAGTCCTGTACCAGCCTCACTGGACCGCCGGCGACCCAAAGGGGGAGTCGTGGAGGCGGGCCAAGCTAGGTGAGCTCTACGCCGCCGCCGGAGCTCCCGCGGCATCGCTCCGGCAGATCTGGCAAAGTGCCGCCGAAGCCGGACGAATGGCAACTCCGGACAAGCGGAAACATCTCGTCCACACCGGCGCCCCGGCCGCCATCGGCCTCTTCACCGGGCTGGCCGCAGACAGCACCGCTTTGACCGAGCTCGAGGCTATCTCGGGTGAGCCCCCCTCCAAGGAAGTGCGCGCGCTTCTCGCCGTCAGCCGGGGTGACTCGGCGGCGGCTCGACGCGCCCTTGCCGAGCAGGAGCCGACCGGCCACCCCAAGTCCGTGTACCCGGTGTATACCCGCCCCTATGCGGCCCAGGCGTATTACCTCTTGGGCGAGTACGAGACCACCCTCCGCGTGCTCGAGGGGTTTGAGCCCTCCAATCTTTACACCGGCGGGTTTGACTCCCGCTGGGGAATGGTGGGACGGGTGCGCCTCCTTCGCGGGGCGGCCTACGAACGGCTGGGTCGCCGGGCCGAGGCGCGGGCTGAGTATCGGCAGGTAATGACCCAATGGAAATGGGCGGACCCGGAGCTGCAGCCCTTCGTAGATCAGGCTCGGCGAGGGCTCGCGAGAGTGGGGTACTCTGGGTAGCGGGAGTCGGGAGTCGGGAGTCGGGAGTCGGGAGTCGGCGCAACGCTAAGCTCTTGCTGCCGTGGAGGCTGAAGGCCGAGCATCCTCCTGACTCCTAGCTCCTGACTCCCGACTTCACTATCTTTTCAGAACTGGTCGAGCGCGATGATCGCGGGTGCCGCAAGGTCCCCGAGGAAAGTCCGAGCTCCACAGGGTAGACTGCCAGGTAACGCCTGGGCGCCGGAAGGCGACGGACAGGGCCACAGAAAATAGACCGCCCTTTGAAGGCCGCAGGGTCTTCTCAGGGTAAGGGTGAAACGGTGGGGTAAGAGCCCACCGCACTGCTGGTAACAGCGGTGGCAGGGTAACCCCCAGTCGGAGCAAGGCCAAATAAGCGGCGAGGTGTAACCCGCACCGACAGGCCCGAGCCGGTAGCAATGGCGAGGGATAGCCGCGGGTAGGCTGCTAGAGGTGGCCGGCGACGGCCATCCCAGACAGATGATCGTCTCTCCTTGTCCCGATCCCGAGCGCAAGCGAAGGGGAGGAGCCAAGCGAGAAACAGAACTCGGCTTACGGCTCGACCAGCGGCGGCCTCCCGGATGATATCCCGGGAGGCTGTTGGTTTTGGAGGTGGCAGCCGGTTACCTTTTCCTGTCCCATTGCCTCCCATTTCGGGGAAAAAGATGCCACGACGCTCCTCCGGTTACGCCACGCTCGCCGCCGCCGTCCTCGTGCTCCCGGCGATTGATTGGGCGCCCAGCACCACTAAATACCGCATCGATCAGTCACTGTCTCAGGAGATCGACGCCACCGGGGCCGGTGGCGCCAGGCAGACCATCTCCTTCAATACCTCGAGCTTTATCACCGTGACACTGTCAGACAGCGCCGGGGGCAAGGTAATGACCGTGAAGGTCGACTCCCTGCGTGGCGACAGCGCCACTCCGATTCCCGCCGCTGTTCTCGACAGCGCCCGGGGCGCTGAGTTCCGTGGTTTCGTCGAACGCTCGGGAAAGCCGCTGGGGTTGGAGCCGCTCACCGGCACCTCAGCCGCAGCGCAGATTCAGGGCCTGCTGAGCGATTTCTTCCCCTGGGTCAGAAGCGGCCTGAAGGTAGGTGATAGCTGGACCGACACTACCGCCAAGGTCAATGGCGTGGGAGCCGATAGCGTCACCGTCCGCAGGGTGAGCGCTTACAAGGCCTCAGGCAACGAAAGCCGGGGCTCACGCAAGGCGGTCCGGATCACCGAGGACTTCACCTCGTCTGTGACGGGCACCCAGCCTACGCCGAGCGGTCCGGCCCGGATCGAGGGAAGCGGCCGCGGCAGGGGTTCCTACTACGTGGGGCCGGACGGCCGCTACCTCGGCGGCGACTGGCAACAGCAGTCTTCCCTGAAGATTTCGGGGTCGTTTGCCCCGGAGCCGCTCCCGATCACAATTCTGCAAAAAACGAAAGTCACCACCCTCAAGTGAGCGGGGACAGACCGTGATGCGTGCTCTGGCAGTGCTGGCCGCCCTTGCTCTGGCAGGGTGCGGTTCGGCAACTAGTGGGGCGGGCGAGCCCGGGGCCCCCGTTCCCGAGCCGGGCGCAACCACCCCGCCCGGCGTACCGGAGCCGACCGGCGTGATCTACCGTCCCATGCGAAACGCCGCGTATACACTCGTGCGGCATGACAGCCTCTCACTCCAGCTGCCGGGCGGCGCCAGCCAGCGGCAGCTCATCGATCGCACCGCGTATCTCAATGTGTCGCTGGTAACCGATACCGGCGGGTATCAGGTGGCTATCGTGCTCGATTCGCTTCAGGCTTCCGCCGGCGGAGTGCCGGCGGTGCTGGATTCGCTAATTCCGGCCTGGGGCACCCGCTGGACCGGAACGCTGACACCAGACGGGGAGCTCTCCGCGCTGACAGCGGATCGCTCGACCACCCTGGGGGATCAAGTCGCAGGCACCCTCCGAGCTCTCTTTCCAGCCCTGCCACCGGGCGGTGCGCGGGTCGGCATGGAGTGGGCCGACACCACTGACGTGCCGATCCGGGCCGATGCGTTTAACGCCGCCGAGCGCGGAATAACCAGTTACCGCGCGGTCGAGAGCGACGACCCGCGGGCCAGGAAAGCCCTCAAGCTGGAGAGCAACGGATCCTACGAGCGAACCGGAAAGGGAATGCAGTTCGAACAGCAGCTGGAGATGTCCGGCACCGGCACCCGTACCGCGGTGCATTACCTGGGTTCCGACGGTTTCGTAATCTCCGGCCGCGGCAGCGACTCCGGCGATATGACCATCACCGTGCCGGCAGTAGGTCAAACGGTGCCGGTTAAGCAGACCGGGAGCTACACTGTCACTCGGAGCGCCCAGCCGAAGCGCTGATCGCTAAAAAACAGTGTTCGAGTCGCGGCCCAGCTCCTGGACGCTCCGAACCTCGCGATCTTCCACCGGTTCGGACCTGCTATCCTCCGGCGTCCTGATACGGTCGATCCGGCTGATAGCGCCCACCTTGATTCGGCTCAGAGTTCCCCCCAGCCGCGTCCGCACCTCCGCACCGCTCTCTGGCGACAGCATTGCGGCGACACCGGCTCCAATCAGCAGACCAGCCAACGCAATGAGTCGTTTCTCGCGGCGGGACTGGCTTTTCCGTTTCCGGATTTCCCGCTGCAGCCGGACAACCCTCTCACCCGCCTCACCTCGAAGGCCGCGTAATTTCCGGCCCACGCGCTTACGAGTTCGGGCACCCTGGTCCGGCGCCAGCAGAACCGCTGCCCCGGCACCCACAGCCGCCGCGAAAACGGCCAGGGCGACGAATCCGCCACGATCGGACTGAGTAGAGGTATCCGCGGTGGTGTGGTTCTCGGTCATGTTCGTACCTTCCAGCCAGAAGTCTCTAGTCGCAGGTCCCACACTTCAATCCACGAGCCTCAGTGGCATCACCAGAGCAAGATAGCTGGCCGGGTCGTCCCAACCCACCGGCTCACACGTAGCGGCGCGCTCAGGAGCTTTAAAGGTCATCCTGACCTCGTCAGTCGGGATGTACTTCAGAATCTCGAGGAGGTAGGCAGCATTGAAGCCGATCTCGAGTGGATCGCCCTCATAGCTGACGTTGAGCTCCTCCTGAGCCTCGCCCAAATCGGGGGTCTGGACCGAGAGCTTGCACGAGCCGTTGGCAAACGCCATTCGGATCCGGTGAGTCTGATCGCTGGCCACGATGCTCATGCGTCGGAGCGCGGCCGTAAGCGCGGATCTGTCGGCGGTGGCCACTTTATCGTTCTCCCGGGGGATCACCTGCTCGTAGTTCGGGTACGGCCCCTCGATCAACCGGGTGTAAATCTGGGTAACGCTCGAGCGGAAGCCGAGATGGTTCTCGCTACGAGCAATCTCCACCGTTTCATCGGTATCGAAGAGCCGCCGGATCTGCTCCAGCGCTTTGGGAGGGACGATCAGGTCGGCCTGCGACGCCCCACTTGCTTCGACGGTGGGCACATCCATGCGGGCGAGCCGGTGACCGTTCGTAGCCACCATACGCATCCGCTCGGGACGAAGCTCCCACAGCACCCCGTTCAGGATGGGCCGGCTCTCCTCGGTGCTCGCGGCGAAGGCCACATGGCCGATGAGCTTCTGGAGCTCTTTGGAGGAGGTGCGCCAGCCGCCCTCGAACTTTACGCTGGGGAACGCTGGGAACTCCTCCCGCGGCAACCCGAGCAGTTTGAACCTCGAGCGGCCGCACTCGATCGTGACCCGCTGCTCGCCAGATGCCGTGAGTCGGATGGCCGCGCTGGGCAGCTCACGAACTATCTCGACCAGTTTGCGTGCGGGAAGCGTGATGGCCCCTTCCTGGTCCACCGAGGCCGAAACAGTGGTGCTAACCGAGATGTCGAGATCGGTTCCCGATAGACGAATCCCGTCTTTGGTAGCCTCGAGGAGGATGTTCGACAGGATTGGCAGCGTGGTCTTGGCGGGAACGCTGGCGGCGACCGCCACGAGCCCTTCCTGCAGTTGCTCCCGCGTTATCGTGAGCTTCATGCCGCTCCTCAGGATGCTATGATCAGTTACTACTCTTCTATTTAAAATACTTAGTAGTGGTAGTAGAGGGTCTGGAAATGTGGAGCGCCGCTGCAAAGAGTCGGCTCGCTCGCACTTAGGACCTCTCAACTCTGTCGACAGCGTGTGTACGATGGGGATGGTGCCCGGCCACGCTGATTCGATTGCACTACTGTCCAGAGTTCCCACACCGGACGAAACAGGCGGGGATTATTCTGCGCACAACTCCTGGCGCGCATGTTCCACACGCTCACGAAAGCTTCGATCCCGCGACATCTGGCGGCTCACTTTGTCGACGCTGTGAATCACCGTCGAATGGTCCCGGCCGCCAAAAGCCTGACCGATCTCGACGAGCTGCATCTCCAGCAGTTCTCGAGCGAGATACATAGCAATCTGGCGCGGCACGGTGAGAGTCTTGATGCGAGCCTTGGATCTGAGCCCCTCCGGCGTCACCCCCCAGCGACGCGCGACAACTTCCTGAACCTTGTTGATGGACGGCAGGGCCTTCGGGGCCGCCAATCCATCTTCGCCCGGCCGAATTTTGTCCGATAGCGCCTCGCGCGCCAGTTCGATCGAGACCTCTTTGTGCTTTAACGATGCAAACAGCAGCAACTTAATGATACAGCCTTCGAGCTCGCGCACGTTGGAGCGCACGTGCTCCGCGATGAACCGCAGCACATCGTCCGGAATGGTGAGCTCGAGATGATCCTGCTCCTGCTTCTTCCGCAGGATGGCGATCCGGTGCTCGAGATCCGGCTGCCCGATGTCTGCCACCATTCCCCATTCGAAGCGGCTGACCAGACGGGCTTCAAGGCCAGGCAGCTCCTTCGGGGGCCGGTCGGAGGTCAGCACGATCTGCTTGTTCCCCTCGTAAAGGGCGTTAAAGGTGTGGAAGAACTCCTCCTGCGTCATCTCCTTGCCTTCCAGGAAATGAACGTCGTCCACCAGGAAGAGATCGACATCGGTGCGGTAACGCCGCCGGAACTCCGGCATGGTGCGGCTGTGGATGCTCTCGATTACCTCATTGATAAACTGCTCGGCCCCGACATACAGCACTCTGGTGTCGGGATGACGTTCGCACACTGTGTGAGCGATAGCCTGCATGAGGTGGGTCTTGCCCAGCCCGGTGGCGCCGTAGATGAAGAGCGGGTTGTAGGTCTTTCCGGGTGACTCCGCGGCCGCGTGGGCGGCCGCGGCCGCGAGCTCGTTGGATTTGCCGATGACGAAAGTGTCGAAGGTATACCGCTCGTTCAGCGGCTGGGTGCTCGGGTTGATCTGTGTTGTGATGGCCGCCGGCGTCGAGGGCGCCACGAAGAAGTCCATCTGCGGCCGCTTCTGCCGGTCCTCGTTCACCCGGAACACGATCGACGTGGGCTGGCCCAGGACCGGCTCCGCGAGACGGGACAGCAGCGTCGCGTGCTTAGTCTCATTCCACTCCACCGCAAACTGGTCCGGGGCCCCAATGATCAGACGGCCCTCATCCAGGGCGATCGCCTCAGTGGGCTCGAGCCACGTCCGGATCGTGTGGTCTGGAAGTTCGCGATGCGCCTCGTCGAGGATGCGCTTCCATGCGTCTTTTGCGGACAGCTGCATCGGTACTCGAAAACGGAAGGGATTTTTTCTAGGGCGAGAGATGTTACGGGCGAGGTGTGGAAAAGTCAATCGGGGCTTGACAGGGCGGGAACAGGGAAAGAGGGAACGAGGGAAGCGAGCATGAGAGAATAGCAGGCGTGAACACCATTCTCGCTTTCACGCCCCACCAATTCGTTGGATTCGCCTTCCCGCTTCCCGCCTTCCCGCGTTCCGCCTTCCCTCGTTCCTTCCCGCTTGACCCCGTCCGCCTCTCCCCGCTAACTTCCTCGGCTCACTTGGAGGATTCCTCGGATGAAGCCGTCCTATCGGCCACGCAACAAGCGCCGGATCAACAAGCATGGATTCCGCGCCCGGATGGCTACGCGCTGGGGCCGCGCCGTGCTCTCGCGCCGCCGCAAGAAAGGCCGGAAGCAGCTCACCGTTTCGATTCCGTCGAAGCACGGGGGCTCCTGACGAGTTCGGCACGCCTGCCGCGAGCCCATCGCCTCGTACGCGCGTCCGACATTCGCCGCTGCCTCACCCATGGCCGGCGCCGCCGCTTCGAGCATCTGGACATGATTTGGATGGACAACCCAACGGGCCAGCCACGGATGGGACTGATCGTTCCCAAGTTTCAGTCTTCCGCGGTGGCCCGCAATCGTTTGCGGCGGAGGCTGCGCGAGATCTGGCGCCGCGAGATCCAGCAACGACAGCCGGCCTGGGATCTGGTGATCAAGGCCCGTCGCGAGGCGTACGCCGCCAGCTTCGATGCTCTCCAGAGGCAAGTCCTCGCGTGGCGCAAGAGCGTGCTGGGTGCCGGGTGACTCGTGCTTATTCTCCAGCTGCCCCGCCGCCTTCTGGCTTCGATTATCCGCGGTTATCAACTGGTAATTTCACCAGCGTTACCGCCCAGCTGCCGGTTCACCCCATCGTGCTCCCAGTATGCACTCGAGGCAGTCACGCGCCATGGCGCTCTCAAAGGCACCTGGCTCGCCACTCGCCGCCTCGTCCGCTGTCATCCGTTCCATCCGGGCGGGTTCGACCCTGTCCCCTGACGCTGTGAACTGAGTCCATGGACCGCCGTACCGTTTGGGCGATTCTGCTGATGATGGCCATCGCAATCGTGCCCGCAGTTTTCATGAAAAAGCCGTCTTCGGGCGGGGCAGCGGGGCAGCGGGGCAGCGGGGCAGATACCCTGGCCGTCAATCCGCGGCCCTCCGCTCCACCGCTTTCAGGCACCAGCGGAACGCCAGATACCACCGTACCGCCCCGCCGCCCCGCTGCCCCGCCTCGCGCCGATAGCGCGACCGCTGCCCTCCCGCCTCGCGCCGGAGGCGCGACCGACGACACGGTCCGTGTTACGTCCCCCCTCTATACCTATGGGATCAGTACCCGGGGCGGGCGCCTGGTGGAAGCGACGCTGTCCCGGTATCGCTCCATGGCGCCTGGGGATCAGGGTAAGCCGGCGCAGCTCCTTCCCCGTGACAGCCGCCTGTTGGGTCTGACGCTGGCTCTGGGTCGCGACACCCTGCCTCTGCACGACTGGCTCTTCACCGTCTCCGCCGAGAGTCTGGAGGTCAAGAGTCCGACTACTCTCCGTCTGAGCGGGGCTCAGAGCGGCGTCCAGGTGGAGCTGACCTATACGTTCCGGCCGGACGACTACCAGATCGGAGTGGAGGGCCGGGTGACGGGCGTGGGGCCGAACGGCGGGCTTCTGCGTGTGGGAATGGGTCCAACCATCGCCAACACCGAAGCCGATTCCAGCGAGAATCGCCACGCCCTTGCGCTGGTTACCAAGCACAACGACACCGAGCGCACCGACTTCTCGGGCCTCGAGCCGGGTGAGCCCAAGACCGTGAGCGGCCCGCTGGAGTGGGCGGCGATCAAATCGAAATACTTCGTGACGGCGGTGCTGGCGCTCGATAGCACCCGTGGGGGTATCAGCGGCGCCATTGCCACAGCGCCACGCACGGCGAACGACGATCCGAGCCGGGCGAACGTCGACCTCAGCCTCCCACTTCCGCCGAGCGGAGCCTTCGGCTACACGACCTATGTCGGCCCCATGGAAATGGACCGGCTCGGCCGCATCGGCCACAGCTTCGATGACGTGAACCCCTACGGTTGGCCCGGCTTCCGGACGATCATCCGGCCGGTGGCCGCCGGCGTGCGGTGGCTCCTGGTCTGGATGCACGAGCATCTGTATCTCGCATACGGGCTCGTTCTGGTCATCTTCGGAATCCTCGTGCGGGTGATCCTCTGGCCCCTGAATCAGAAGGCCATGCGGGCCAACATGCAGCTGCAGGCTGTTCAGCCGCTGATGAAGGAGATCCAGGAGAAGCACAAGAGCGATCCGCAGAAGGTGCAGCAGGAGATGTTCAAGCTGTACAAGGAGCACGGGGTCAATCCGCTCGGCGGCTGCTGGCCGATGCTGCTCCCGATGCCGGTGCTCTTCGCGCTCTTCTTCGTCTTCCAGAACACGATCGAGCTGCGTGGCGCGTCGTTCCTCTGGCTGCCGGATCTCTCGCGGCCGGATCCCTTGTACATCATCCCCATCATCATGGGGCTTTCGATGTGGGGGCTGACCAAGGTCGGGCAGGTCGGCATGGAGGCGAATCCGCAGATGAAGATGATGCTCTACATCATGCCGGTGATGATGACGTTTCTTTTTCTCAACTTCGCCTCGGGACTCAACCTCTATTATGCGGTCAGTAACATCGCGAGCATCCCGCAGCAGTGGCTGCTGGCCCGCGAGCGGCAGAAGCGGACGGCCAAAGCGATCGTGGAGGTGAAGACCCGAGCGCCGGAGTCCAGGCAAAAGCCCGCACGAGCCAAGCGAAAGGCGTAGTCATTGCGAAGGCGCTACGCGCCCGAAGCAATCCCGCAGACTCCAGCATGCTCTCAGACCCCATCGTGGCCCTGGCAACCCCGCCGGGACGTGCGGCGCTGGCCGTTATCAGGCTGACTGGACAGGGTGTGTTCGACGTCGCTGGCCGGGTTATCGCCAACTTCCAGACGCACCCACCCCGGGTTGCCAGGCTGGCCAGCTTTCTGAGCGCCGACCTACAACCGATCGATAGAGGGCTGTACACCGTATTTGCCGGTCCCGCCAGCTACACCGGCGAAGACCTCGTAGAGCTGTCGTGTCACGGCGGTCTCCAGGTACCCGCGCGGCTTCTCGCGGCGCTCCAGGCAGCGGGTGCCCGCCCCGCCGCACCGGGCGAGTTTACCCGGCGTGCGGTTCTCAACGGCAAGCTCGACCTGGTGCAGGCCGAGGCGGTGGGCGATTTGATCGACGCCACCGCGCCGGCACAGGCTCTAGCGGCCCTGCGCCAGCTGGAGGGTGGTCTCTCGCGCCGGCTCGCGGCGCTCCGTGAATCCCTCATTCAGGTCCAGGCGCTGCTCAGCTACGATATCGATTTTCCCGAAGAAGACGACGGCCCCGTCGCGCCGGAGCAGCTCGCTCGGCAAATCGAAAGCCTCGCGGCCCAGATCCAGCAGCTCGTGGCTACGGCGCCCTCGGCCGAGCGTCTTCGTGAAGGGGCTCTCCTCGTGTTTGCCGGCCGCCCTAACGCCGGGAAATCTTCGCTCTTCAATGCCCTCCTCGGCGTCGCCCGCACCCTCGTCTCCGAGATTCCGGGCACGACGCGGGATGCGGTCGAAGCCCACACCGATTTTCTCGGGTGGCCCGTCCGCCTTGCCGATACCGCCGGATTGTGGGAGGCTCCGCAGGAGATCGATCGGCTTGGTGTCGAAGTCAGCCGCCGCTATCTCGCCGCGGCGGATCTTGTGGTGCTCTGCGTAGAGTCGGGCCGGGGTCTGGAGCGGGATGAGCGGGCAATCACCGAGGAGCGGCCGACGCTACTGGTGCGGACGAAGGTCGATCTGGCGGATGCAGGTGAAGGGCTCGGCGTCTCGGTCGTCAGCGGTCAGGGGCTGGCTGCCCTCCGCCAGGCGGCGGCCGAACGGGTGTTCGCCGACCGGCTCGGTCTGGCCGACCTCGAGCCGGCGCTGACTCGGGCTCGTCATCGTGAGGCGCTGTCCCGGGCGCAGGAGGCGCTGGCGCAGGCGATCCCTCAGCTCGGCCGCCGCGGCGACGCGGTGCTGGCGTCCCATCACGTTCGCGAAGCCACCACCGCGCTCGATGAGCTGGTTGGCGTTGTGGATATCGAGGAAGTCCTGGATCGGGTGTTTAGTAGTTTTTGCGTGGGGAAGTAGTCGCGACTCGGGTCTGGGTTACGCAGTCTGTATCCCTCTCGCCGCATCCTCCGCCGCCTGGAACTCTTGCGCGCCGGCGCGCACTGCTTCAGCCATGCCGCGCTCCGCCACGAGAGCCTCCGTCATCCGATGTCCCAGGTAATACCCGGCTCGCTCGGGAATGACTCTCCCGCCCACCAACCGGGCGGAGGGGCTCATGCCCCCGGAGAGATAGCGCAGCCGAAGTCCCAGGCCGCTTCGGTCGAGGTCCGGCTCGACCGCCCGCCGCAGGAACGACTCCATCTCCCGCAGCCGATTGTATTGCCGGCGGGGATAGCCAAAGTAATCGGCCGCATCGAACCCGGGCGCGACGGCCTGGGCGGCGTGTACGGCCAGTCCTTCGTTGACCAGCAGCTCCCGCAGCGTTGCCCGGCTGCCGGTGGACCAGTAGTCGTAGTAGCCCCCGCCTTCCGCCACCAGACGGCGCATGTCACTTCCGCTGGTCGGTGAGGTGTAGCGCACGGTGTGCGCGAGCTCGTGGGCAACCCAAACCGGAATCAGGTCCGGCGGGAGCCCCATGCCGTAGGTCTCTGGGTTGATCCGGCCGGTGAAGTGCTCCAGGCAGATGAACGCCACGCCCCGGCCGCCCACGACCAACTCTCCGGCATTGGCCCCACCCAGGCCTACCATGAGATAGATGTCGGTGGGGCCGTCTATACCGATCAGCTCTTCGGCGCGTGCTATTGCCTCCTCGGCGAGCTGAACGACGTCGGTGGACGCAGCGAGTGAGTAGAGGTCACTGCGATCCGCTTTGAGTGCGGTGGTTACGATCTCGCCGGCGTAGGGGGCTTCGGGATCGAGAACGTAGTTACGCCAGTAGGCGTCGAGGATGAGACGATGGGCTTCGCGATACTGACGATACGCCGCTTCCCGGTCGGCGGCTTCGAGCACCGCGAAGAAATCCGGAAGGAGGTTGATCAGCACGCGAGACGATACGAGAACGAGACCAGAGGCGCAAGAGTTAATGATCCTCCTTCTTCTTCTTTGCCACCTCGTCGAGGAAACGCCGCTCGGCGGGCGTGAGGCTCGAGATTCCCTTTTCGCTGATCTTGTCGAGCACCCGGTCCACCTCCGCTGCTACCGGGTCAGACTCGACTCGGCGACGAGGGCGCATAGGCGTAACAGGGGTTCGCCGGTCCGGCTCGGAAGCTCCAGATTGTACCATGACGACACGCTCCACCGTGTGGGCCGGCTCCGAGGGGCGCCGGCGGGAAAACAGTTGCACCCGAAAAAAGAGGTATCCGAACAGGGCGCCCCCGACGTGCGCCAGATGGGCGACTCCATCGTTGGGCCACAGTCTGGAGGCAATGATGTCGAGAACCACGAGACCTATGACCAGCGTACGCGCCTTGATGGGGAACGGGATCGGAAAGACGATCAGTTCCGCGTCGGGCCAGAAGTAGGCAAAGGCCACCGCCACGCCCAGCACCGCTCCGGACGCGCCAATGAAGGCCACCACCGGCATGAGACCGGCCAGGAGCAGGGAGAAGACTGCCGCCCCGGCACCGCAAAACAGATAGTACAGGATGAAGTTGCGGCTTCCCATCCGGCTTTCGACCGCGGTGCCGAACACGTAAAGCATCAGCATGTTGGCAACGAGGTGTAGGAGACCGGCATGGACGAACATGTAGGTCAGGAAGGTCCAGGCATGGGTCAGAGCGGTCCGGGGAGAGAACTGCAGTGCCTGGACGATCTCGGGCGAGGTGAACAACGTCATGCGCAGGAGCAGCACCACCGCGTTGGCGATGATGAGGCGACCTACCCATGGGGTGATACGGTATGAAGGAGACGATTTCATCGGACGAACGCCTTTGACTCTTGGTGCCCCGAAGTTACTGAGGATCTTCCACGCGGGCCCGTCGCGCGGCTCGACAGATCCGTTCGCACAGGTCGGGGAATTCGATGCCGACGGCTCGGGCAGCCTGAGGCAGGAGGCTCGTGGCCGTCATGCCAGGCAGGGTGTTTACCTCTAAACAGAAGAGTTCACCGGCCGGTGTCAAGCGAAAATCCACCCGAGAATAGCCGCCGAGCTTCAGGGCCTCGTGGGCCAGCAGACTGAGCCGGCCGCACTCGGCTGAAACTGCGGCCGGGAGATCGGCTGGAAAGATTTCCTGTGACATCCCCGGTGTGTACTTGCACTCGTAGTCGAAAATTTCGTGCCGCGGTATAATCTCGCCCACCGCCAAAGTACGCCCCTCCAGCACGCCGACGGTTAACTCCCGCCCTGGGACAAACCGCTCTATCATGACCTCATCGTCGTACTGCTGGGCCAGCTTCACCGCCGCGTCGTAGTCGTTTCCGCTCTTCACAACTGTCAGACCAACGGTGGAGCCCTGCTTTGAGGGCTTTACCACCACTGGCCACCCAAACTCGCGGTCGACCTGGGACCACGATGCGGGCGCCATCACCCAATCGGCGGTTTGAACACCCGCCGTCCGGAAGAGCCGCTTGGAGATGTCCTTATCCATGGCCATCGCACTGCCGAGCCGGCCGCTACCAGTGTAGGGGACGCCCACCATCTCCAAAAGAGTCTGGAGGGTGCCATCTTCTCCCCGACCACCGTGGAGTGCAAGGAACAGCACGTCGGCATCTCGGACCACGGCAAGGTTCGCAAGACCGGAGAGCAGGAGCCCCCGTTCCAGCGAATGGAGCCGTTCAATAGACGGGGGCTCGGTCCCGACCACGCCCGAGAGCAGCGCGGCTTCGTCAGATTGCGGAATGTACCCTCGTGCCGTGTCCACAACCGCAACATCGTGACTTCGGGAGCGGAGTGCATCAATGACCTGGACGGCCGAGGCCATGGCCACGTCGCGCTCGGCCGATGTGCCGCCGGTTAGTACAGTTACACGCATCAGGAATTCCGAATGAAGATGTCGCGCCACCAGGCGATGTCACCCCGAGCATAGCGAGGGGGCCGAGCCCACGTTCTGGCCCCTTCGCTTCGCTCAGGGTGACAATTCACCATCAACGGGTCCCGATGAGCAGTTGCAACACGTCATACCGGCTCACGATCCCAACGAGCTTGCCATCCTTGCGGACCAGTGCGGCCGGGCTCTCGCGTGTGAGCATGGCGCCGAGACGGTCGGTGGGGCAGTTCGCCTCGACTTCGGGAAAGGGCGACTCCATCACTTCGCGAACCGGTCGGTCCAGCAGGGACGGCTGGGCCAGTGCGCGGGTCATAAGGCTCGCCTCGATCAGGCCGCCCACCGACCTGCTATCCTCAACGACGGGGATCTGACTCACGCCCCAGGTGGCCATGAGATTCAAAGCCTGGCGCACCGCCGCGGCTGGGGTCACCGTGACGAGGGGCGGAGCGCCCGGCGCCCGGCGCTCGAGCAACTGCTCGACCGTGGTCCGGGGCGCCTCAAGCATCTGGTTCTCTTGCATCCACTCATCGTTGAACACCTTGGACAGGTAGCGCTCGCCGGTGTCGCAGAGGATGGTGACTACGAGCGCCTTGGGATCATCCAGCTCCCGGGCGATATCGAGCGCCAGGGCCACGTTGAGCCCGGTTGAGCCGCCGGCGAGAATCCCCTCTTCCCGAGCCAGGCGTCGTGCCATCATCAACGATGTCCGGTCGGAGACCTGCCGGAACTCGTCGATCCAGTCAAACCATATTGTCGTGGGGATCTTGTCCCCGCCGATCCCTTCGACTTTGTAGGGGTGTCCGTCGCCCAGCGCGTGCGTCCGATGGTAGTGCGTGTACAGCGAACCGACCGGGTCGCCGGCCACGACCCTCACCTTGGAATTCTTCTCCTTCAAGTACTTTCCGGCGCCGCTGACCGTTCCACCGGTGCCGGCCCCCGCAACCAGATGAGTCACTCCGCCCTTTGTCTGCTCCCAGATCTCCGGCCCAGTGGTGGCGTAGTGCGCCTCCGGGTTGATCTCATTGTAGAACTGGTTGGCCAGGATGGCCCCGGGGGTTTCCTTGGCGATTTGCTTGGCCTTCATCACGTAGTTGTCGGGGTGATCCGGTGGCACCGCGGTGGGGGTGGTCACCACCTCCGCCCCAAATGCCTTGAGCAGCCGCACCTTTTCCTGAGACATCTTGTCGGGCATAGTGAAGACGCAGCGATACCCCTTGAGGGCGGCGGCAATCGCCAGGCCAACGCCGGTGTTGCCGCTGGTCCCCTCGACGATGGTCCCACCGGGCCGGAGCTCACCCCGCCTCTCCGCGCTCTCGATGATGGCCAGGCCGATTCGGTCCTTGACCGACCCGCCCGGGTTCGCGTACTCGGCTTTGCCGTAGATCGGGGTCCGAATGCCGGAGCCGAGCCGGCCGAGGCGGATGAGTGGTGTCCACCCAACCGTTTCGAGCACCGAGTCGTAGGGCTGGAGGTGTTGAGGTGAGCTCATGGGGTCGGGGCTCTGGGGCGGGCGCGGGGCCCGCGAAACTGGACCGGCTGGAGGAACGGGGCGGCGACAGGCCGTCCCTGGCGCAGCGCCGGGGAGAACCGAAGCTCGGGGGAGGCAACGAGGGCAGCCGAGTCCAGGGCGGGGTAGCCGCTCGATTCCTCGATGCGGGTAGAGTCAGGGAGGATACGTCCGGCAGAGTCCACATAGAGCCGGAGCAGCACCCGCCCTTCGATTCCCTGTTCCAGCAACGCCTCGGGGTATCGTACCGGCGACACCGGATTGACCGCAACCGGGGGCTCCTCCGCCGGCGAGATCTCCGGAGGCGCATCTCGGTTTATCAGTCTCATAGTGCCGTCATCCTTCGGGTCACAAGCCAAGAGGGCCAGCGCCAGGCTGGTTCGGAAAAGGTTGTCATTCTGAGCGAAGCGAAGAATCCCTTCGCTCACTGCGGAGAGATCCTTCGCTGCGCTCAGGATGACAGCTGCTGCGCCTGCTCTCACCGCCGCTCCCCGGCGCGGCGCTTGAAATCGGCCAGACGATTCAGCGCCTCGAGCGGCGTCAGGGTGTTCACATCCAGCGACTCCAGCTCTTCTATCATCGGATCGGGCTTGCTTTCGCCAAAGAGCGGGAGCTGGCCGGGGTCGCGCGGAGCTACTGGTGGACCAGGGACCATCCGATGCTCGCCCTCGAGAGTCGCGAGGATCTGTCGGGCCCGGCCGACCACTGCCTGCGGCAGACCGGCGAGGTGAGCGACATGGATACCGTAGGACCGGTCGGTGCCGCCGGGCTCGAGCCGGTGAAGGAAAACAACGGTGTCACCCGTCTCCCGCACCGCCACGTTAAAGTTGCGGGCGTGCTGGAGCCGCTCGGGCAGCTGCATCAACTCGTGGTAGTGGGTGGCGAACATGGTCTTGCACCCCACCCGATCGTGCAGGTGCTCGGTAACCGCCCAGGCGATAGCCACGCCGTCGTAGGTCGAGGTTCCGCGCCCAATCTCATCGAGAAGTACCAGGCTTCGGCCCGTGGCGTTGTGCAGGATGGCGCTCGTTTCGCTCATCTCCACCATGAAGGTGGACTGTCCGCCGGCGAGGTTGTCGCTTGCGCCGACGCGGGTAAACAGACGGTCCACCGACCCCACCGACGCCTCGGCCGCGGGAACGAACGAGCCCATCTGCGCCAGGACGACGCACAGACCGATCTGACGGAGGATTGTGGACTTGCCCGCCATATTGGGTCCCGTCACCAGCGCCACCCGCTCCGCATCGGTGAACCGCACACTGTTGGGAATGAATGATTCCCTCGCCATCATCCGCTCGATCACGGGATGCCGACTCTCCTTTAGTGTGAGGTCAAACCCATCGTTGATCCGGGGCCGCACGTAGTCACCCGACACCGCTCGTTCGGCCAGGCCGGCCCACACGTCGAGGCGGGCGAGCACTCGCGCAGTCCGCTGAACCCGTTCGATCGCCTGTCCGATGGTACTCCGCAGCACCCCGAACAGCTCGGCTTCCCGGACACCCATTCGCTCTTCGGCTCCCAGGACACGCGCCTCGTAGTCCTTGAGCTCGGGCGTGACGTAACGCTCCGCGGTGGCCAGCGTCTGGCGCCGCTCATAGTCGGCCGGCACCCGGCCCGAGTGAGTGTGGGTGACCTCGAGGTAATAACCGAACACCTTGTTGAATCCGACCTTGAGCGACGTGATCCCGGTGCGCTCTCGCTCGCGCTGCTGGAGGGAGGCGATATACTGCCGGCCTCCGTCGCGAAGAGACCGCAGGCCATCAAGCTCCGAATCGTAACCCGGACGGATGACTCCGCCTTCAGCCAGGGTGGCCGGTAGCCGCTCGGCCAGGGCCCCGGTCAGCTCGCTGCTGAGGTCTGCCAGCAGGTCGAGCTCGTCGCCGGCCCGGGCCAGCGCCGCGCTCGAGCCGCCGTGAGGAAGGGGTGCGCCGGCCAGCTCGGTGAGGGCCCCGGCGACGTCGGGAACCCGCTGAAACGAATCGCGCAGGGCGCCCAGCTCGCGGGGCGTGGCCCGGCCCGCCGCCACCCGGCCGGCCAGCCGCTCGACGTCGCGGACGCCATCCAGCGCCTCGCGCAGACGGGCCCGGCCACGCCCGTCTCTGACATTGACCTCGACAGCGTCGAGCCGGTCGTTGATGCCCACCGGATCGCGCAAGGGAGAGAGCAGCCACTGGCGGAGAAGCCGGCTCCCCATGGGTGTGACGGTTGCATCGACAGTCTCCAGCAGGGTGGAGCCCCGGTTGCCGGCCCTGAGCGGCTCAACCAGCTCGAGGTTGCGCCGCGTCATCTCGTCGATCCAGAGGAAGGTCTCAGCTCGCCGGATGACTGGGCGGGTGAGGTGGGGGAGCCCGGCAGGCTGAAGCTCGGTGAGGTAGCGCAGCAGGGCGCCGGCCGCGCCCACGGCGGGTGCGTCTTCCGGGCCCACTCCGAGCCCATCGAGTGAGGCCAGGTTGAAGCGCCGGGCCAGCTCATCGCGGGCGAGGTCGGGGTCGAATTCCCATTGCTCACGGGACGTGAGCAGTGGGGAAGCGGGTAGAGCTTGCCCCGAGCTCGGCGAGGGGTGGGTAGGCGGGTAAGTGTCGCCGGCAGGAATCACAATCTCTGCCGGAGCGAGTCGAGATAGGGCTTCCTGGAGGTGCTCTGGACTCAGGTTTTCGAGCACAAATTCACCAGTGCTCAAATCGATGGCAGCGAGCCCTAAAGCACCAATGTCCTGCTTACTTGCTTCCCCGCTTACCCGCTTACCCGCTCCCAACGCCACCATCCAGTTATTCCGTGCCCCCGGAACCCATCCCTCCTGCATTAACGCACCGGGCGTGAGCGTCTCCACCACTTCCCGGCGGACCAGCCCACGGGCGAGCTTGGGGTCCTCCACCTGCTCGCAGATGGCCACCCGGTGGCCGGCGCCAACCAGTTGGCGCAGATACTCGGCCGCGGCCTTCACCGGTACGCCGGCGAGCGGCACGCCGTCGCCGCGGGATGTGAGGGTGATGTCGAGGATGCGGGCCGCGAGCTCGGCGTCTTCGTGGAACATCTCGTAGAAGTCGCCCACCCGGTAGAACAGGATGGCGTCCCGGTGCTGGGCCTTTACTTCACGCCAGTGCTTGAGCATGGGCGGGGTCGGCGCGGCACTGTCGGGACGTAAGAGGGACATCAGGGCAATATAACAGTCGCCCTTGACACTCATGCCGCCGGCTGAGATATAGGGACGTCAACCTCACTGTTTCCCGCACCAGACCATCATGCTCCAATCACGACTGCTCGCCATGGGCCTGCCGCTCGTAGCGCTCCTGGTCGAGTCCCACGCGACGCAAAGCACGTTGCCCGCCCAGGCCCCCGGGCCGGTCATTCATGGCGTCCTCCATTACAAGACACGGGGACTCACCGCCCTGCCTGCCGGGATCTTCTCCGGCGCGATGGTAGGCGCCGGCTCGATGGTGATGATGCAGCGGATCATGCGCAACTTTTTCCGCGTCTTTAGCGCTGCGCCGGGACTCTCGAACAACCCATCCATGAAGGAGATGAACGACTTCATGCGAGCGGGCGACAACCTCGACCTGTCCCGGCTGCCGATCGTCTCCGGGTATGATGCCGATGTCAGCTTCATCCTTCAGCCTGACGAGCAGGGCGTCTTCCGGCTCAAGACCGGTAGCGTGACCTGGAGCGCGGACAACAACAGCAAGTTCGAGGTGGCGGGCGCCAACGGGAACACCCACCGGTTCACCGACCAGTTCCGGGGCCAGGGGAGTGCCCCGCTCAACCCGGAGACCTCCCACATCTCTCTCACGTTCGACACCAAGAGCAAACCCAACACCTTCGACTTCGAGGTCGACCTCAGCCACCCTTTCCCCTACGATGGGAAGTCCGAGTGGAGCGCCATGGGCGGACTCGTAGTGATCAGCGCCGAGGAGCGCGCCGGGACGATCACCTGGAACTTGAAGATGCCGTTTCCCGGCGCCGGGGTGCCCGACCGGCACGAGGGCGAGCCGGGCAGCAAGTCCGTGGGCTACTCCCGGCACGGACCCGTGGACAGCGTCAGGCACGGCCGCGAGCTGTGGTATAACGCGATGGACGCCTCCGAGCTGATCGAGTACGAGCTGTTCACCAGCTGCGACGCCTTCATCGAAGCTCCGGCCGAAGACGCGGTGCTGGTGTTCGACGCGGCCTCACCCGCGCGGCTGGAGAAGGAGGCCCGGGCCAAGGTGACGCCGGCGTTCTGGGGCGGCGACCTGGGCTGGAAGCTGCCCTCCGTTCCGGAGAGTCGGATCGAGCCGGCGGGCGACAAGCGGACCGGCGGCGAGCTTCCGTTCGCATACGAGGGGATGCCCGCGAAGAACAAGGATTTCGGCAAGCGGAACATCGAGGCCGCGTTCGGCTCAGGGGGCAAGCGAAGCGTCGCGTGCAAGGACCCGAAGCCGCAGCCGGTGCGATTCTTCTTTTCTCGGGAGGCCGAGAACAATCCGGGCACTCCCAGGGCACCGAACTGGTTCCAGTACTGGAAGCAGACTCCGGCCGCCCAGGAGCACGAGAGCGGGCTACGCTATCAGGCGAACGCGGACAAGTGCACGTCCTCCCAAACCAAGGCCGACGGAAGCACCGGCAAGAGCCACGACTTCGGCTACTATCCCTGGAACAGCTTCGCCGAGTACATCTACATCTGCGACTTCGCGCCTTCCGGCTTCAGGACCCAGCTCCTGTTCGGAGGAGCCCAGGTGGACGGCATCGATGTATTCGGAGTCACCGTGGCCCACGAGTGGCAGCACAAGACCGATTTCGAGAAGTGGTGGACCAAAGGCTACAAGACGGATTCGGACAAAGATCTCATCCCCGACGCGGAGGAGGCCGCCGTGCCTGCGCCATCCTTCCTCACCGGCGTCAAGGACTCGCCGCAGTCATTCAATCCCCAGAAATGGGACACCTTCGGCTACGGGTTCGGAGACGAGCACTACCTGGCCTACGCCGCCGAGCTGAACTGGAGAGTCGGTTCGGCCGACGCCCAGGACTGGTCCTGCCCCGGTCACCAGGCCGGGACGGACTGCAAGTAGCCGATGCCGATCTCCCGCAACAGGCTGATCGCGATTTCGCTCGGGGCGGTCGTCATCGCGATTGCCATCGCCTTTCTACTTCGCCGGCACTCACGTTCCGCTGTGGATCCCTCGGGCTTGGTCTTTGGTCCGTCCCGACCAGTCGTTGTCCGTGATTCGTCCGTCTCTCTTGAGCCTCCCGCTCCCCCGGATGCCGCCGGCCTTGCCGCGACACTGAGGGATTCTTCCTGGCAAGCGCGGCTGGGCGCGGTGGGCGCCCTCCGTGGGCGCACCGACATTCCGGTCGCCCGGCGGGCGGAGATCCTGCTCCAAGGGCTCGCTCGCGAAATTGCTCAGCCCACGGAGTCCTTACCGTTCCCCGGCAGCTACTTGCCGGCGACCAGCACCTTTCGTCTGCAGTTCCTCTGGGGGATGGAATGGTTGGGCAGAGATGCGATAGGGCCAGCCCGCCAGGCGGCGGAGCGAGCTGGGGGAGAAACGCGCGAGTGGATGCTTCTCACCCAGGCCGGTGCGGGTGACATTCAGGCTTCGCCCGGACTCCGCGAGCTGCTCCGGACCTCGCGCCAGGGGCCGGTGCGGATGACTGCTGCTCGGCTCCTGGGCCGGCTTCGTGACCGCTCCGCCCTGCCTGACCTCCAGGCGGCGCTCAAGGACTCATTCACCGCGATAACCGAGGCCGGCGACTTGGATGTGCCCTCGCACTCCTTCTATCCAGTGCGGGAACAGGCGGCGGGCGCGCTCCAGGCGTTGGGTGTCAAGGTCGAGCGCCGGGGCAACGACTTCGTGGTCCGGTAGAGAGGGCGCATGACGGAAGAGGCGAAGAGGAGCGGATGCATGGGGAAGGGATGCCTGTTTGGCTGCGTGGCGCCCCTTGTGGTCGGGGTGGTGGGGATAAGCCTCGCCGGAACATTCGGAGGCACGCTCCTGGGGCCGACAATGGAGCGCTGGCGGAAAGGGAACCCCACGGCGGATTTCGCGTTCGGGGCACTGGAGAGTTTCCGCGGGCCGCCGGAGGCGAGTGCACCGGGTGAGCTCAATAGAGGCGGAGCCGGTGACTCCACCGGGGCGGCACGGCGCAAACGGTTGCCGGGGGTGAACGACAAGGCGGCGCTGCCGCGTGATCTCCCCGTCTATCCTACTCCGCTGGATGAGGTGTACAGTGTGGGCGAAGGGCACGTGACAGCCTTTCAACGAATCCCGGGCCCCCGCGAATCAGTGGTCGAGGAGTTCCGCCGTGCCATGGGCAAGAGCGGGTGGCGGGAGACGAGTGATGTCCCAGGAGAGGGCGTCCGAGTATTGATATGGGAGAAGGCGGGGCGGAGGTGCAAGGTGGAGTTCGTGGAGCGCGGCACGGTGACTGAGATGTGGTTGGCTTCCCGCACTCCGCACTCGAACTGATTTCTGATCTCAGCCGCGGCGGTTCCTCAGTTGCGGTCCATGTGTGTTCGCCTCATGCTTACCCGATGCCTCAACCCTTCCACTTCGCCTTCTTCGTGCGTGACCTGGACTCCACCCGCCTTTTCTATGGCGAGATGCTGGGGTGCCGCGAGGGGCGTAGTACCGAAACCTGGGTCGACTTCGACTTCTTCGGCAATCAGATCTCCGCCCACAACACCGGCGAACCCACGCCCACCGAGAACACCGGCCGCGTCGAGGGCGTTCCCGTGCCAATGCCCCACTTCGGCGCTCTCCTTCCCTGGGATGCGTTTCAGGCGATCGCGAACCGCATCGGGGCCGCCGGCATTCCCTTCATTCTCGAGCCCAGCATCCGCTACCCGGGGCAACCCGGGGAACAAGCCACGATGTTTCTCCTCGATCCCAGCGGCAATGCCCTGGAATTCAAGAGCTTCAAGCATCCGGAGCACGTCTTCACGGCATGAAGGCCTCGGTTGTCATCGTCGGCGCAGGGGTGATGGGGGCCAGCGTGGCCTACCACCTCACCGCCCGAGGATGGCGCGATGTGCTGGTGCTCGATCGGACTACCGGACCAGGGCAGGGAAGCACCGGTGCCGCCACCGGCGGGTTCCGGGCCCAGTACGCCACCGCGATCAACGTCCGGCTGTCGCTCCTCGCGCGCGAGAAACTCGTCCGCTTCAAGGACGAGATCGGATCCGACGCCGGCTACCAGCCCGCCGGCTATCTCTGGCTGGCCACTACCCAGGCGGAGCTCGACATCCTTCGCGCCGCTCTCCGGGTGCAGTGGGACGCGGGGCTGCGCGAGGCGGAGGAGGTAAGCGCGGGTGACATCGTGCGGCTGAGCCGGGCGGTGGCTTCAGGCGTGGCGGTGGGCGGAACCTTCTGTCCCAGCGACGGCTTTATCGCTCCGCTCCGGATTCTCGATGGGTACCTGGCCGCTGCCCGGCGGAACGGCGCCCGGGTGCAATGGGGCACCACTGTCATCGGATTTCAGCTCGACGGGGCCGGCCGCATCGTCTCAGTGGAAACCGGCGGGGGGCGGATTGACACCGACTATGTCATCAACGCCGCCGGCGCCTGGGCCGCCGGGCTGGCTCACTGTGCCGGCGTGCCGGTGCCGGTGATACCGCTTCGGCGCCAGGCCGCGGCCACGGTACCATGCACGCTCTTACCAGCTGACACGCCGATGACCATCTTTGCCGGCGACGGGTTCCACTTCCGGGTGCGGGATGGCCGGGTTCTGCTGCTGTGGCCCAGTCCGGGTGTGCCGGAACGGCCGTTCGACATCCGGGTCGATCCCGACTGGCTCTCCGCGGTCACCCGCATGGCGCACCAGCGAGTGCCGGCGCTCCGTAATGTTGATATTGACGCCGCCGCCTCGTGGGCCGGGCTGTATGAGATGTCGCCCGACAGGCACGCGATCGTCGGGCTCGCGCCCGGCTGTGACAACTTCTACCTGATCAACGGCTCCTCCGGTCACGGCGTGATGCATGCCCCAGCGCTCGGCGCCCTGCTGGCCGAGCTGATCACCGAAGGTAGATTCTCCAGCCTGGACGCTACCGCCCTGCGTCCTTCCCGTTTCGCAGAAGGCGCGCCCAACCCGGCGTCCGGACTCCTGTAGGTCAGTCACCCGAAAGGAGACACTCGTGCGGCTGCGATCTCTTCTCCTGCTGGCCGGCGTCATCGCGCTCGGCTTCGGTCTCGGATTCCTCTTTATCCCACGGCCGATGCTCGCGCTCTACGGCGTGCCGGCC
>Ga0136617_10000115_pt1 | contig 55583 bp, 55 predicted proteins | sample AntDrymUQ3222106_2_FD_129672 | JGI IMG/M metagenome (GOLD analysis project Ga0136617, IMG submission 129672) | Polar desert sand microbial communities from Dry Valleys, Antarctica - metaG UQ322 (21.06) | ecosystem: Environmental > Terrestrial > Soil > Desert | place: Antarctica: Dry Valley...
CGACGCGCTGCGCGACCTCGCCGTCCCCGCCATGGGCCATCCGCCGCTCGTGCGGATCGCGGCCGTCGACGGCGACGGCGCGGCCGCCTACGCGCGCCAGCGCGCCGCGTTGCTCGCGCTCGCCGGCTCGTAGCCGTCCACGATCTCGGCGTCGCCTTCAGCCCGAGCGGATCGCGGCCGATCCTCGGGCATGCGGCTTGCCCTCTGCCTCCTGCTCGTCGTTGCGTTCCTGGCGCCGGCCGCCGAGGCGGCGCCGGCCGCCGCGCGGTCCACGGCCGCGACGATCGTCAAGGTCCGCGGAGCGAACACGGTGGTCGTCCGCGCCGGGTCTCGCGTTCACCGCGTGCGCCTGCGCGGGATCAGGCTCGCGACCGGCACCTCGTGCGCCGCGGCGGCGGGCCGCGCCGCAACCCGGACGGCGGCGGTCGGCCGCCGCGTCGCGCTGCCCAAGCGCGCCCGGGGAGCCGTGCGCCTGCGGCTGCGCAGTGGCGGCGACCTCGGCAAGCGGCTCGTCACCGCGGGCGGCGCGCGCGGGCGCCGCGCCTACCGGGCCGCCGAGCGCCGGGCGCGGCGCGCGCGGCGCGGGCTGTGGGCAGCCTGCCCGGCAGCGCCGCCCGGCACCGCGACACCGCCGGTCCCGCCTGCGCCGGACCCGGGCGCCCCCGCCCCGGCGCCGGCGCCCACGCTCCCCACCGGGGACTACGACATCGGCACACCCCGCACGACCGACCTCTGGGTCGATCCGGCCGCGGGTCAGGACGACCGCGACGGCACCACCCGGTCCACCGCCCTGCGCACCGTGACCGAGGCCTGGCGCCGGGTCCCGTCCGACACGGCGGGAGCGGACGCCGGCCGGCGCATCCTGGCGCTGCCCGGGCGCTACCCGGAGGGTGACGTCCCGAACTACTGGGAGTCGCGTCACGGCTCCCGCGAGCAGCCGGTGATCGTCCAGGCCGCGGAGGGCCGGGGCACCGTGACGCTCCCGCTCCTGAACCTCTTCGACCTGCGCCACTTCTACCTGCTCGACGTCGGCGTCGAGTCGGCCGGCGGCGACGTGGTGCACTGCGAGGCCTGCGATCACCTCCTGGTCCGCGGCGTCCGCGTCCGCGGCGGCGTCGAGGCCCACGAGACGATCAAGGTCAACCAGTCCCAGCACGTCTACGTCGAGGACTCCGACGTGTCCGGGGCGGGCGACAACGCGATCGACTTCGTCGGCGTGCAGTACGGCCACATCGTCGACAGCGAGATCCACGACGCCGGTGACTGGTGCGCCTACGCCAAGGGCGGGTCGGCGTCGATCCGCGTCGCCCGCAACGAGATCCACCACTGCGGGACCGGCGGCTTCACCGCCGGCCAGGGCACGGGCTTCCAGTTCATGACCTCGCCGTGGCTGCACTACGAGGCCTACGAGATCCGCGTCCACGACAACGTCGTCCACCACACCGAAGGGGCGGGGCTCGGCGTCAACGGCGGCTACAACGTCCTGCTGGCGCACAACACGCTGTACCGGGTCGGGACGCGGTCGCACGCGCTCGAGTTCGTCTTCGGCGCGCGCAGTTGCGACGGCCGGCCCGGCGACGAGGGCCGTGAGCGCTGCGCCGAGCACCTCGCCGCCGGTGGCTGGGGAACGACGGTCGTCGACGACGGGGACAACTTCGTGCGCATCCCCAACCGCAACGTCCTCGTCTACAACAACCTCGTCTACAACCCGGCCGGGCAGGGCAGCCCGGACCAGCAGCTTGCGATCCCCGGGCCGTTCGACCAGCCGGGCGCCGTGCCGGAGCTCCCCCGCGCCGACGACGGCCTGGCCATCCGCGGCAACCTGATCTGGAACGGCGGCAGCGGGCTGCCCCTGGGCATCGAGGACGACGACGACGGCTGCCGCCCCGCGAACCCGACCTGCAACGAGACCCAGCTGCGGGCGGACAACGCGTTCGACGGCGCAGAGCCGCTGCTCGTCGCGCCCGAGGCCGGGAACTTCGACCCGCAGCCCGGCGGCGCGGTCGACGCGGCCGCGATCCTCCCCGTCCCCGGGTTCGGCTACGCAGACCTCCCGGCTCGCCCCGCAGCCCCGGCGGGAACGGCGGGCCACGGTCTGCGCGCCGGCGCCGACCGCCCCGGCGCGCGCTGACGCCTTCCCGCCCGCCTCAGTGGCGGCGCAGGCTCGGGTCGTGCACGTCGGTCGCCGAGACGTTGACGGTCCGGCAGGCGCCGCAGCGCACCCGCACCTTGAAGGTCATCTGCACCTCGTTCATCGACTCGGCGAGGACGTTGCCGCACTCGACGCAGACGTAGTCGTCAGGCCCGTTGCCGCGGAAGGCCGGGCGATCCGGGTCCTCCTGGATCGCGGTCCCGCCGTCCGGTGGCACCTCGCCCGCGCGGACCGCGCGCATCACCACCCTCGCCATCTTCAGATCTGGCCGAGCTTGGACGTGAAGTCCGTGATCAGCGCGTCGAGCACGCCGATCACCACGCCCTCACCCATCGACGCCGCCTTGCCGGTGATCTGCGCGTGCGTGTGGATCGTGCCGCCGCCGCCGTCGAGCGCGAACGTGACGTCCGCGTTCGCGTGGCCCGTGCCCCCGGACTCCTTGGAGCGCACGCGCACGACCGCGGTGTGGGCCTCGGGGTCCTGCTCGATGACCTCGACGGTGCCGATCAGCTTCATCGACATCGCCCCCATCCGCATCAGGATCTGCGCCTTCACCTTCCCCGGCTCGACCACCTCGGTGACGCTGCCACCCTCGACGGCCGGCACCACGCGCTCGAGGTCGGTGATCGCCGCGAAGCTCTCGTCGATCGGCTTCGCCGTCGTGAAGGGGTGGTCCAGCTCGATCGCCATACGGCTCTGCTCCTGTGTCGGGGCCACCCAATATATGCTCGGTGCGTCTTGATCCCGTCAGGCACGCACCGGCTTGGCCCGGCCAACGCATCCTTGTCGGTGCAGACGCGGCGGGGCGGCGCCGCGGCGAAGGCCGGCCACGATCTCGACCTCGAGGTCACCGCCTGGGAGGCGATGCTCGAGGTCGGCGAGAACCCCGCGGCCACGATCGCCGAGCTCACCGCCGACGCGACCTCGCTGCGCGTGCGCAAGGGCACCGGCGGGATGCAGGCCCTCGGCGACGACGACAAGGACAACATCCACCAGACGATCGACGACGAGGTCCTCAAGCGGCAGGACATCGTGTTCCGCTCGACCGGCGTGGAGAGCACCGCCGCGGGCCTCAGCGTGAGGGGCGACCTGACGCTCGCGGGCGCCACCCAGCCGATCACCTTCGACGTCGCGGTCGGCGACGACGGGACCTTGCGCGCGACCGCCGTCGTCACCCAGACCCGCTGGGGCATGACGCCCTACTCCGCGCTCTGGGGCGCGCTGAAGGTGCTCGACGACGTCGAGGTCGTGCTCGAGGGCCGGCTCGCGGAGGGCTAACGCAGAACCGTCACGTTGTTTGTGACGAACTGCGCATCGAGGTGTGACGAAGCGGCCGCGGCGCTCCTGCTTGCCGTCCTGTGGCGCCATCGTGGGCCGGGTGTGCTCCCTTAGTCGCAATAATTCCCACGGAGGGAGCACACCCCCGTCACGGAGGCCCAGGTGCTAGCTCTAGTCGCGGTACACCGTCTGCGCGTCGAGCCCTCCCTCGACGCCCGGGGGCAGCGCGCCGGTGCCGTGTGCGTAGAGGGCGAGGTCCTCGATCGTCTTGATCTGCGTCGGGTCCTCGCCGCCGCCCGCCACCCACGCGCCGTTGGACCACTCGAGGCTCTCCGGGGGTGCGTCGAGCGCCATGCCTGCGAGCAGCTGCGCCTTGTCGCGGATCTTGGTGGTCGCGCTCGAGATCGCGGTCGGGGCACCGTCGGACGGGCTCGTGTTGAAGCCGTGGCCGACGCCGAAGCGGTCGGTGTCGGCGGCGACGACCTTGACGTCGAGCGCCGGCACCCCGAGCTCCCTGCCGACCAGCGCGGCGTAGTCGGGCTCCCGGCCGTCGGAGTCGGTCGTCAGGCTGAGCACCATCTTGCCGGTCGGGTGGACGCGCAGGAACACTGCTCGGTAGGCCTCGTCAGCCACTCGTGGTCTCCTCTGGGTCGGGCTTGGTCTCGGACGCGACTCGCGTGCGCTCCTGGTCGGCGGTCAGCGCGTTGTGCCCCTCGAGGTCGCAGAAGGCGGGCTGCGGGCCGCCGTGCGGGTTCGCCGGCACGCGGGGACGCTCGCAGCCGGGGTAGATGCAGGTCGGCTCAGTCGTCATCGGTCGCCCATCCCGGCGTTGTGTTCCCCTTGCTCGGGCCGTGCCCGCTGGGCATCGCGACCGAGCTGCCCGGCACCGGCGTCGCGCTTGCCCACGGCTCCCCGGCGGCGGTCGCGGCCGGCGCCTCGGGCGTCGCGGTGGCGGCGCCCCCGATCGCCGCGACGACCTCGGTAAGCGCGTCGAAGCTGTGGCCGCTCACGAGCGCGTCGCAGTGCGGCAGCGCCGCGACCATGCCGCCGGCCTGGACGGAGAACGCGCTCGCGCTGACGCGCGGGTTGACCCACACGATCCGGTGGGCGAGGCGCGCGAGGCGCTCCATCTCGCGGCCCACGAGCGCGGGGTCGCCGCGCTCCCAGCCGTCGGAGAGGATCACGACGACGGCGCCGCGGGCCATGCCGCGCCGCCCGTGGCGGTCGTTGAACATCTTGAGGGCAGTGCCGATCCGCGTGCCGCTCGACCAGTCCGGCGCCGCCGCCGCGGCGCGCTGGATCGCCCGCTCGGGGTGGCGGCCGGCGAGCGCGCGCGTCAGGCGGGTCAGGCGCGTGGCGAACACGAACGCCTCCGCGTGCGGGCCGCTGCCCGCGGCCGAGGTGAGGAACTGCAGGTAGGCGCGCGCGTAGGGCTCCATCGAGCCCGAGATGTCGCACAGCATCACGAGCCGCCGCGGGGTGACGCGCCGGCGCCGGTGCGAGAGGCGGATCGGCTCGCCGCCGGTGCGCAGGCTCGCGCGCAGGCTCCGGCGCAGGTCGATCTGCCGCCCGTGCCGCCCGCGCTCGCGCCGGCGCGTGCGCCGCAGCGGGGTGGCGACCTCGAGGCGTGACATCAGCCGGTAGAGCTGCGCGAGCTCGTGCGGGTCGAGCGCGTCGAAGCGCTTGCCGGCCAGCAGCTCCTCGTCGCTCGCCATCGCGAGCGGGACGTCGACCTCGGCGGCGTCCTCGTCGGCGTCGTCGCCGCCGGCCTGCGGAGCCGACGCGCCGCGGCCCTCGCGAGCCCGCCCGGCCGCGGCCGACGGCTCGCGGGCGTCGGGCGGCGCCGGGACGATCTCCGCGTCGTCGAGATCGAGCTCGTCCTCGGGCACCGCCGCCGCGGCGCCGAAGACCGACGCGAAGACGGCGTCGAACGCCCGCGCGTGCGCCTGGTCGGAGACGAACACCGAGCGTGCGGTCCAGTACAGCCGCCGCCCCGACACCGGCCGCACGAGCGAGAGCGCGCGGGCGAAGTCGGCGGGGCGCTCGGGCGTCATCGGCACACCGGCGTCGTACAGGCGCCGGCTCAGCGCCGCCGCGAGCGGCGGCAGGTCGAGATGGATCGTCTCGACGCGGAAGTCGGTCACCGCTTCAGCACGAGCTGCTCGAAGCCGGCCGCGCGGATCACCTCCTGGTCCTCGTCGTACTTCAGCACCGATCCGAGCGTGCGGCCGACCGCAGCGGCGTCGAGCGTCTCGACCCCGAGCAGGCTCAGCGCGGCCAGCCAGTCGATCGCCTCGGCGATCCCGGGCGGCTTCTGCACGTCGGAGTCGCGCATGCGCGAGACCGCGTCGGCGACCTGAACCGCGAGCGTCTCCGAGGCGCCCTTGACGCGCCGGCGCACGATCTCGACCTCGCGCTGCGGCGTCGGGTAATCGATCCAGTGGTACAGGCAGCGGCGCTTGACGGCGTCGTGCAGGTCGCGCGTGCGGTTCGAGGTCAGGACGATGATCGGCGGGTGCGTGGCGACGATCGTGCCGAGCTCCGGGATCGTCACGGCCGCCTCCGCCAGCAGCTCGAGCAGGAACGCCTCGAAGTCGTCGTCGGCACGGTCGATCTCGTCGATCAGCAGCACCGCGGGCCGCGGGCCGGGATGCTCGAGCGCCCGCAGCAGCGGGCGCCGGATCAGGTAGTCCGGGCCGAACAGCGACGCCTCGCTGAGCGTCTCCCCACCCGCCTCCGCGAGCCGGATCGAGAGCAGCTGGCGGGGATAGTTCCACTCGTACAGCGCCTCCGCCGCGTCGATCCCCTCGTAGCACTGGAGCCGGATCAGCGGCGTGTCGAGCACGGCGGCCAGCGACTTCGCCGCCTCCGTCTTGCCGACGCCCGCCTCGCCCTCGAGCAGCAGCGGCTGGGGCAGGCGCAGGCTCAGGAACATCGACGTCGCGAGGCCCTCGTCGACGAGGTAGTCGACGCCCGCGAGGCGCTGCGCGAGCGTCTCGACATCGGGGACGAGCGCGCCGAGCTCGTTCATGCCGCGGCCGCCACGAGGACCGCCTCGTAGTCCTCCTGAGTGTCGACGTCGAGCGGGATGCGGCCCGCGACCGGCACCTCTGCGGGGTCACCCTGGTCGAGCAGCCGCCACACGCCCTTGTCGCCGTGCAGGTCGGCGAGTGCGCCGAACATGCTGCGACCGAACGCGATCGGGTGGCCGCGGCCGTCGTCGTACCGGCACACCGCGAGCGGCGCGTCACCGCGGCCGGCCAGCAGCGCGGTCACCGTCTCCGCGCTCACGCCGGGCTGGTCGCCGAGCATCAGCACGAGGACGTCGCAGCGCTCGTCGATCACCCCGAGCGCGGCAGCGATCGACGACGAGCAGCCCTCGCCGTAGGCGTCGTTGACCACGACCTCGGCAGCACTGAGGTCGACGGCCGCGCGCACGTCGTCCGCCGCGCCGCCGATCGCCACCACGAGCTGGTCGAACTCGCACGCGCGCGCGACCCCGACGACGTGGCCGAGCAGCGTCCCGTCGCGAAACGGGAGCAGCTGCTTCGGGCGGCCGAGGCGCTTGGACCCGCCCGCGCCCAGCACCAGCCCGCAGACGCGGGCGTCACGCATGCTGCAGCTCGAACTCGGCCTTGCAGGCCTCGCGGCAGAAGTAGACCGTGTCGCCGGCGTGCTCGACCGAGGGCGTGTCGGGCAGGATGACAACGGTCATGCCGCAGATCGGGTCGACCGCCTGCGTCACCGCGGGCGCAACCACCTCGCGCCGCCGCACCTCGACGATGCGCGCGAGGATCGAGACCGCGATCTCCGCGGGCGTGCGCGCGCCGAGGTCGAGCCCGGCCGGCGTGTCGATGCGATCGAGCAGCTCGGCGGGCACACCGTCGCCGCGTAGCTCGCCGAGCACGCCGTGGCCGCGCTTGCGACTGGCCACGAGGCCGACGTAGGGCAGCCCCGCCTCGAGCCCGCGCCGCAGCGCCGGCAGCTCGTCTCGTCCGTGGCCCGCAACCACCAAAGCGAGGTCTCCAGACCGCGGCTCGAACTCCCCGGCCACCACGCCGCGCATGTCGAGCCCGAGCTCCGCGCCGAGGCGCAGCAGCGCGTGCGAGATCGGCAGGTCGCCCTCGACGAACACGCGCGGCGCGCGCAGCACGGGCTCGAGGAAGACCTCGATCGCGCCGCCCGACAGGCACGGGTTCTCGACCGTCACGGCGCCGGGCTCGCGCGCGACCTCCTCGCCGTCGCGGTTATCCCCGAACGGCAGGATCCGCAGCAGCAGCGCCTCGCCGCTGTCGATCGACTTGAGCGCGTACTCGCGCACGCTGTGCTCCGCGCACTCGCCGCCGACGAAGCCCTCGATCGTGCCGTCGGCCAGCACGAGCGCGGTGTTGCCGGCCGTCGCGCTGGTCGGGCGCTGTGCCCGCACCACGGTCGCGGTGACGAACGGCTCGCCCCGCTCGGCGAGCTCCGCCGCCCGCCGCGACAGCGCCGGGGGCATCATTGCGGTGGCTGGGGCCGCCCCTGCATCGCCGCCCACACGCGGGCCGGGGTGCAAGGCATGTCGATGTGGTCGACCCCGTGGGACTCGTAGAGCGCGTCGATCACGGCGTTCACGATGGCCGGCGGCGAGCCGACGTTGGGCGACTCGCCGATGCCCTTGGCGCCGATGGGATGGTGGGGGCAGGGCGTGACCGTCTCGCCGAGCTCGAAGTCGGGGCACTCGAGCGCGGTCGGGATCAGGTAGTCCATGAACGACGAGTTCAGGCAGTTGCCCTCCTCGTCGAAGGAGATCAGCTCCATCAGCGCGATCCCGATGCCCTCCGCGAGGCCGCCGTGAATCTGGCCGTCGACCACCATCGGGTTGATGCGCACGCCGCAGTCGTCGACCGCGATGAAGCGGCGGACGGTGACGTGCGCGGTGTCGGGGTCGACGTCGACGACCGCGATGTAGGCGCCGTAGGGGTAGGTCAGGTTCGGCGGGTCGTAGATGACCTGCGCGTCGAGGCCGCCCTCCATGCCGGCGGGCATCGCCTCGCCGCTGTAGGCGCGCTCCGCGATGTCCTCGATCAGCGCGCCCTGCTCCGGGTCGCCCTTGACGAACCAGCGGCCCTTCTCCCACGCGAGGTCCTCGGGCCGCGTCTCGAGCATCGTCGCCGCGATGGCGCGCGCCTTGTCGCGCACCTTGCGCGACACGACCGCGACCGCCGCCCCCGACACCGGCGTCGAGCGCGAGCCGTAGGTGCCGAGGCCGTAGGGCGACTTGTCGGTGTCGCCGTGGCGCACCTCGACGTCCTCGGGCGGGATCCCGAGCTCCTCCGCGACGATCTGCGCGAACGTGGTCTCGTGGCCTTGGCCCTGGGTCTGCGCGCTGATGCTCACGACCGCCTTGCCGGAGGGGTGGACGCGCAGGTCGGCGCCGTCGTTCATCGACAGCCCGAGGATGTCCATGTGCTTGCGCGGTCCCGCGCCGACGCCCTCGGTGAAGAACGACACGCCGATGCCCATCAGCTCGCCGCGGGCCCGCTTCTCGGCCTGCTCGCGGCGCAGACCCGCGTAGTCGGCGATCTCCATCGCGACGCACATCGTCTTCGCGTAGTCGCCCGAGTCGTAGGTCCAGCCGGTCGTCGTCTCGTAGGGGAACTGGTCGCTGCCGATGAAGCTGTTCATGCGCAGGTCGATCGGGTCGACCTGCATCTCGAGCGCGAGCGCGTCGACCATCCGCTCCACGAGGTAGACAGCCTCGGTGATGCGGAACGAGCAGCGGTAGGCGACCCCGCCGGGCGCCTTGTTCGTGTAGACCGCCTTGACCTTCACGTGCGAGGCCTGGAGGTCGTAGGAGCCGCAGACGATGTGGAAGAAGCCGGCCGGGAACTTCGTCGGCTGGGCGGTCGAGTCGAACGCGCCGTGGTCGGCGATCACGTCGACGCGCAGGCCGGTGATCTTCCCGTCCTTGGCGCAGATCTCGCTCTTCATGATGTAGTCGCGGGCGAAGCCGGTCGACATCAGGTTCTCGGAGCGGTTCTCGACCCACTTGACCGGCACGCCGGCGACGATCGAGCCGGCGATCGCACACACGTAGCCGGGGTAGACCGGCACCTTGTTGCCGAAGCCGCCGCCGATGTCCTGGCAGCGGATCCGGATCATGTGCTCGGCGAGCCCGGCGACATGCGCGTAGACAGTGCGGTGCGCGTGCGGGGCCTGGTTGCCGTTATAGATGTCGAGCTGGCCGGTCTGCGGGTTGAAGTCGGCGATGATCCCGCAGGTCTCGAGCGGCGCCGGGTGGCAGCGCGGGTAGATGATGTCGCGCGCGACGACGGTGTCGGCCTCGGCGAACGCGGCGTCGGTCGCCGCCTCGTCGCCCGCCTCCCAGGTCGGGCTGGCGAGGTTGTCGCGCTGGCCGGACTTGTCGTCGCGGATCAGCGGCGCGTCCTCGTCGAGCGCCTTGCGCGCGTTGACGACCGGCGGCAGCGGGTCGTACTCGACGTCGATCAGCGCGAGCGCGTCATTGGCCGAGTACTCGTCGGTCGCGATCACGAACGCGACCTCCTGGCCCTGGAAGCGGACCTTGTCGCCCGCGAGCACGGCCTGCGTGTCGTAGGAGATCGTCGGCATCCAGGCGAGGCCGAGCGTCTCGAGGTCCTTGGCGGTGACCACGGCGGCGACGTTGGGATGCGCCAGCGCGGCGGAGGTGTCGATCGACAGGATGCGCGCGTGCGCGTACGGGCTGCGCAGGACCGCGCCGTAGACCATGCCCGGCAGCTTGATGTCGTCGAGGTAGGTGCCCGCGCCGCGGATGAAGCGCGCGTCCTCCTTGCGCTTGAGGCGGCCGAAGCCGATCGGGCGCTCGGTGGTGGTGCTCGGAAGGTTCTCGGCGATCGCCATGGTGTTCAGGCTCCCTGCTTCGTCGCGGCTTCGTGCTCGGCAGCCCAGCGGACCGCACTCACGATGTTCTTATAGCCAGTACACCTGCAGATGGCGCCGGAGATCGCGGTGCGGATCTCGTGCTCGGTGGGATCGGGGTTCTCGTCGAGCAGCGCGCGCGCCGTCATCTGCATCCCCGGCGTGCAGAACCCGCACTGCAGCGCGTGGCGCTCGTGGAAGCCCTCCTGGACCGGGTCGAGCTTGCCGTCGCGCTCGAGGTCCTCGACGGTGCGGATCTCGTGGCCGTCGCACATCGCCGCCAGGATCGTGCAGGACTTGACCGGCTGGCCGTCCATGAGGACGACGCAGGCGCCGCAGTTGGAGGTGTCGCAGCCCCAGTGGGTGCCGGTGAGGTCGAGCGTCTCGCGGAGGTAGTGGACGAGCAGCAGGCGCGGCTCGATCTCATGGGAGGCCTCGCGCCCGTTGACCGTGATCGTGACGTTCATGTCCGGTCTCCTGTCGCGCGTTCGGTGGCGCGTCGCAGCGCGCGGTGGGTGAGCACGCCGGCGAGATGGCGCTTGTAGTCGATCGGCCCACGGCCGTCGGCGCTCGGCGAGCAGTCCTCCGACGCGATCGCGCCCGCTTGCGCGTACAGCTCCTCCGACGGCGCCTGCCCGCGCAGCAGCTCCTCGGCGCGCGTCAGGTGGATCGTGGTCATCCCGACCGCGCTGAGCGCGATGCCGACCTGGGTGATCGAGCCTTCCTCGATCCAGACGGCAGCCGACGCCGCGGCGATGGCCCAGTCGCCCGCGCGGCGCTCGACCTTCTCGTGCGCGGTGCCCGCCCCCGGGAACAGCGGCAGGCGGATCTCGGTCAGCAGCTCGCCGGCGCCGACCGCGGTCATGTACGGCCCGACGTGGAAGTCGTCCATCGCGACCACCCGCTCCTCCTCGGCCCCGCGGATGACCACGAACGCCTTCGCAGCCGCGCAGACGGCGGAGAGGTCCTCGGCCGCGTCGGCCTGGCACAGCGAGCCGCCGATCGTGCCGCGGTTGCGCACGACCGGGTCGGCGATCACCTCCTCGGCGTCGCGGAAGAGCGGGAAGTGCTGCGCGAGCAGGTCGGACGTCAGCAGCTCCACGTGCCGGGTCAGTGCGCCGACCTTGATCATGCCCTCGTCCTCGCGGATGTAGGACAGCTCCGTGAGGTCGTTGATGTCGATCAGGTGCTCGGGCGTGGCCAGCCGCAGCTTCATCATCGGCAGCAGGCTGTGACCGCCGGCGATGATCCGCGCCTCGGCGCCGAGCCGCCCGAGCGCCTCGACGGCGCCCTCCACGCTGGTCGCGCGCTCGTACTCGAATGGCGCCGGGGTCTGCAACGGTGCTCCTCTTCTCTCAGGTTTTCAGCGACTGGCCGGGAGCCGCTTGCGAGGTGCCCCGATGTCTTCACGCTGCTCGTACTGGTCGGGCGCGTCAGTGCCGATGACCGGCGAGGTCGGCAGCTTCTCTGGCCGCGCCTGCCGCCCGTCGGGGTACAGCGAGCGCGCCGCGAGGCTGCCGCCCTCGACGTTGCGCAGCACGCCCTCCCCCGGGCTCGCGGCGGCGATCGGAGCCTCGCGCCCGAGGCGCGCGAGCGTCAGCGTGCCCTTGGTGTAAACCTCGCCGATGCGCGGCGGGTCGATCGTCGTGCTGTCGGGGAAGTCGCGCAGGCCCGCGGCCGCGGCGCCCGGGTAGATGCCGTCGACGAGGCCGACCGCGTCGGCCAGGCCCGCCTTCTTCACGAGCAGGCCCTCGAGCGCGGCGACGCCCGCGTCGAGCTGCTCGTTGATCGCGATCACGACGTCGTTGACCGGCGCGCTCTTCTCGACGATCCCGCCGACGTGCTCGATCACCACGTCGAGCCCGGCGACGACCTTGCGCAGCGCCAGGATCGTCGAGACCAGGAAGTACACGAGCGCGAGCACGATCAGCACGACGGCGAGGATCAGGACGGCGGCCGCGGCGCTCATGCCGGCTCCGCGTCGTCGAGGATGACGTCGAGCGAGCCGCCGTAGCCGGCGATCCCCGCGACCGTCTGCGTGACCTGCTCCTGCGTGGTCAGCAGCAGCGGCGCGGCGTCGAGGTCCTGGGAGCCCGCGGCGGCCGTGGTCGCGATGCCCTGGACGGTGGGGACGATCGCCCTCGCCGCCTGGAGCACGCCGTTGAGCAGGTAGACCACGAGCGGGAACACGACGAGGAGCAGGACGAGGTTGCCGATCCACCAGAGCGTCATCGAGGCCTCCGCTCAGCCACGATCGCGGCCTTCCGGGCGATCTCGGGGAGCGCGCCGAGGATGACGTCGAACTGCGCATTGATCGCCTTGACCGCGCCCTCGAGCGGGCGCAGGTGCTCGGCCTCGACGCCCGCCAGGGCGGTGCCGAGGGTGGCGAGGCCGTCGTTGATCCTCACCAGCCGGCGGCGGATCTCGAACAGCGCGAGGGCGAGCACGGCGATGACGACCGCAGCCAACAGGACGCTCAGGAGGACCATGCTCACTCCCTCCCGAAGCCGTCGGTGAGCGCGTTCATGTAGCCGTCCTGCACCACGGCCTCGTCGACGATCAGCGCCAGCACCGGCGCGGTCGCCTCGAGCTGCGGGATGTTCGCGGTGTTGGCGCCGACCTTGCCGGCGATCTCCAGCAGGCCGTCGACCGACCGCTGGATCTTCGCGAGGTTCTGGAGCAGCAGGAGGATCAGGACCACGACGACCGCCGCCGCGACGACCCCGATCAGCAGGGCGATCGTGAAGTAGGCGGCGGCGATCACTTGCCCACCGCGACCTTGCGCAGCGCGCGGGCGGAGTGCAGGATCCGCACGCCCGAGTCGTTGATCCGGCCGACGCCGCCGAGCTCGTCCGTCTGCGCGCGCACGACCTCGACCGCCTCCTCGGCCGTCGCGGCCTGCTTGGAGATCCGCTGCGCGAGCGCAACGATCGCGACCAGGATCGCGGCGGCCACGGCGATCACGACGACGCCGAGCACGATGCCCACCACCCACTCGGTGGACGCAACGATCATTCAAGCCCTCCTTGGTCCCATCAGCCGGACGTTCGGACAGTACCCGAGGACCCGAATGGTGTCCATTGCGCGCCGGGCGGCGCGCCGCTGCCAGAAGCCACTGTCGGGCCGGGTAGGTTCCCGGCAGCCCGTCAGCCGGGTAGGGGGCAGGCGTCGCGGTGTCTACCGCGAAAAGGGGCGAATGCCCGTCAAACCGTCCAGGGGGTCCCCGTGAACACACGCACCATCGCCATCGTCGCGCTGGTCATCGCCGTCATCCTGCTGATCGTGCTGCTGGCCTAGCTCCCGGAGCGGTAGCCCTCAGGGCGCGCCTCGAACCAGGCCCAGGCATCGGCGATCATCGTCTCGATGCCGGGCTTGCGGGGGACCCAGCCGAGCTCGTCGCGGATCTTCTGTGACGACGCGACCAGCGCGGCTGGGTCGCCCGCGCGCCGCCCCACCTCCTCGACCTCGATCTCGCGGCCCGTGACCGCGCGCGCGGCGTCGATCACCTGCCGGACCGAGAAGCCGGTGCCGTTGCCGAGATTGTAGATGCGGTGCTCGCCCGGGTTCGTCGCCCGCTCGAGCCCGAGGATGTGCGCCTCGCCCAGGTCCTCGATGTGGATGTAGTCGCGCACGGCGGTCCCGTCGTTGGTCGGGTAGTCGGTGCCGAACACCGAGACCTGCTCGCGCCGGCCCGCCGCGGCCTGCAGGACGAGCGGGATCAGGTGCGTCTCGGGCTCGTGGTCCTCGCCCAGCTCGCCACTCGCGCCGGCGACGTTGAAGTAGCGCAGGGAGACCGCGCCGAGCCCGTGGGCCCGGCACTCGTCGGAGATCATCCGGTCGACCGCGAGCTTCGAGTTGCCGTAGGCGTTGACCGGGCTGGTGGGCAGCGTCTCGGGCATCGGGACCACGCCCGGCTCGCCGTAGACGGCGCAGGTCGACGAGAACACGAGCCGCTTGACGCCCGCCGCGCGCATCGCGTCGAGCAGGTTCAGCGTCGCGACGAAGTTGCCGCGGTGGTAGCGCTCGGGGTGCTCGACGGACTCGGAGACGACCGCCAGCGCGGCGAAGTGCAGGACGGCGTCGAAGCCCTCGGCGACGGCTGCGGTTGTGGCGGCGGCGTCGTTGAGGTCGACGTCGAGGTGGCGCGCACCCGCGGGGATCGCCTGCGCGTGGCCGCGGTAGAGGCTGTCGAGGACCGCGACGTCGTGGCCCGCGGCGAGCAGCTGGGCGGCCACGATCGACCCGATGTAGCCGGCGCCGCCGGTCACGAGGAGCTTCATGCGGTCGAGAGTGATACCAGTCCGTCGATACCCTCTGGGTGTGATCGTCCGCTTGCTCGGGGCCCTCGCGGTGGCGCTCGCACTGCTCGCCACGCTGCCCGCCGGGGCCGCGGCCCAGCTGTCGCGCGCGTCGCAGCAGGTCTACGACGACTACCGCTCCGACGCGGCGATCGAGCCCTGCGACCACTCGGTCGCGGCCTATCGCCGGACACTGCGGGACATCACGCCCGACATCGAGGAGGCGACCCCCGCCTTCCGCCCCGCGGTCGAGGCGGCGCGACGCGAACGCGAGCGCGGCCGCCGGGACTGCCTGGCGCAGGACACCCCGACCCAGCCCGGGACGAGCGGGGACGGCGCGGCCGGAGGGTCGGCCGGTGGCTCGACGCCATCGCCACCGGCGCAGCCGGCGCCACCCGCGACTTCCCCGGCGCCCGCGCAGCCGTCGACCCCTGCGCAGCCGGCGGCCCCCGCGAACCCCGCGCCGGCGCCGGCGCCCGGGAACGCCGCTCCCGCGCCCGAGAGCACCCCCGCGCCGACCGTCGCGCCGCCCCCCGTCACGGACTCGACGCCGCCCGCTCCCGCCGCGCCCGTGCTGCTCAACCGACCGCACGACGGCACGCCCGCCGGCCTCTTCATCGCCGTCGGGCTGCTCGCGCTGAGCGCCCTGCTGACCCTGCTCGCGCTGCTCGCGTGGCGCCTCGGCTGGGGCGAGGAGCGGCTGGCCGGACCGCGGCACGCCTGGGGCGAGGCGACCTACCGCGCAGGCGCAACGTGGGCTGATTTCGTCGACTGGATCCGCCTCGGGCGCGGTCCGCACCGTCTATAATCCTTCTCACCTGAACCGTCCTCCGTTTGCGCTGATTAGCAGGGCTCTTTGAGTCCGTCCGGGCCTCGGAGCAGTATCGACAACCCGCGAATTTCAGCGAAGACGTGCCCGACAGACGGGCCGAGGAACGGGAGAGGAGTCGGATGATGGAGTCAACGCCACACACAGCGCTCGAGACGGAGCCCCGGATGGGGGAGGCGCTCAGTGTGCGACGGCTGTTCACGCAGCCTGGCGTTCACCCCTTCGACCAGGTCGAGTGGGAGACGCGCGACGCGCGGATCGGCCACGGCGACCGCGTGGCGTTCGAGCAGAAGGACGTCGAGTTCCCGAAGTCGTGGTCTCAGAACGCGACGAACATCGTCGCCCAGAAGTACTTCCGCGGCCAGCTCGACTCGCCGACCCGCGAGCGCTCGGTCAAGCAGATGGTCTCCCGCGTCGCCGGCACGATCGCCGACTGGGGCCGTGAGCGCGGCTACTTCGCGACCGCCGAGGACGGCGACACCTTCGAGGCGGAGCTGTGCTTCATCCTGCTCAACCAGCTCGCGGCGTTCAACTCGCCCGTCTGGTTCAACGTCGGGTTCGAGGAGCAGCCGCAGTGCTCGGCCTGCTTCATCCTCAGCGTGCAGGACACGATGGAGTCGATCCTGGACTGGAACACCAAGGAGGGCAAGATCTTCCGCGGCGGCTCCGGCGCGGGCATCAACCTCTCCAACATCCGCGGGTCGACCGAGCCGCTGTCCAAGGGTGGCACCGCCTCCGGTCCTGTCTCCTTCATGCGCGGGGCGGACGCCTGGGCGGGCACGATCAAGTCCGGCGGCAAGACCCGCCGCGCGGCGAAGATGGTCGTGCTGGACATCGACCACCCGGACATCCGCCACTTCATCTGGTGCAAGGCGAAGGAGGAGGACAAGGCCGCCGCGCTGCGCGACGCCGGGTTCGACATGTCGATCGACGGCGACGGCTTCCAGTCGATCCAGTACCAGAACGCCAACAACTCCGTGCGCGTCACCGACGCGTTCATGCAAGCCGTCGAGAACGACGAGGACTGGAACCTGCTCTCCCGCGCCACCGGCGAGCCGGTCGGCGAGCCGATCCCCGCGCGCGAGCTGATGCGCGAGATGGCGGAGGCGGGCTGGCGCTGCGCCGACCCCGGCATCCAGTTCGACACCACGATCAACCAGTGGCACACGTCACCGAACTCGGGCCGCATCAACGCGTCCAACCCGTGCTCGGAGTACATGCACGTCGACGACTCGGCCTGCAACCTCGCGTCGCTGAACCTCATGAAGTTCCGCCGGCCGGACGGCTCGCTCGACGTCGATCGCTTCAACCACGCGGTCGACATCGTCTTCCTCGCGCAGGAGATCATCGTCGGCCCGTCGAGCTACCCGACGAAGGAGATCGGGGAGAACGCCCGCGCCTTCCGCCAGCTCGGCCTCGGCTACGCCAACCTCGGCGCCTACCTGATGGCCAACGGCATGCCCTACGACTCGGACGCCGGCCGCGGCACCGCCGCGGCGATCACGGCGCTGATGACCGGGCGCGCGTACCTGCAGTCGGCCAAGGTCGCCGCGGGCATCGGCCCCTACGACCGCTACCAGGACAACCGCGAGGCGCACAACCACGTCATGCGGATGCACCGCGACGCCTCCTACTCGATCCCGGACTCCACCTGCGAGGACGCGCCGCTGCTGGCGGCCGCGCGCGAGAGCTGGAACGAGGCGGTCGCGCTCGGCGAGCTCTACGGCTACCGCAACGCGCAGGCGACGGTGCTCGCGCCCACGGGGACGATCTCGTTCCTGATGGACTGCGACACCACCGGCATCGAGCCCGACTTCTCGCTCGTCAAGTACAAGGAGCTGGTCGGCGGCGGCTCGATGGTGATCGCCAACCGCACGGTTCCGATGGCGCTGCGCACGCTCGGCTACAGCGACGAGCAGGTCGAGCAGATCGAGGCGCACATCACCGAGCACTCGACGATCGTCGGGGCGCCCGGGCTCGACCCCGCGCACCTCGAGGTGTTCGACGTCGCGGTCGGCGAGCGGGCGATCTCGCACCCCGGCCACATCAAGATGATGGGCGCGGTCCAGCCGTTCCTCTCGGGCGCGATCTCCAAGACGGTCAACCTGCCCCAGACGGCCACGGTCGAGGACATCGCCGAGGCCTACATCCAGTCCTGGAAGCTCGGCGTCAAGGCGCTGGCGATCTACCGCGACGGCTCGAAGACCGCGCAGGCGTTGCGCACCGACGCCCAGCAGGGCAAGTCGGTCACGACCACGGTCGAGGGCGACGAGGAGGGCGGCTACGTCACGCCCGACGGCGAGAAGCTCGTGCCCGAGGCGCAGATCTCGCCGCTCGTCGACGAGGCGGTCGCCGAGGCGATCAAGCGGACGCGCGAGGACACGGGCCCGCAGCGGCGCCGGATGCCGCGCGAGCGCCAGTCGATCACGCACAAGTTCTCGCTCGGCGGCCACGAGGGCTACATCACGGCGGGCATGTACGACGACGGCTCGGTCGGGGAGATCTTCCTCACCGACGTCGGCAAGGAGGGCTCGACCCTCCGCGGCATGATGAACTCGTTCGCGACCGCGATCTCGATCGCGCTGCAGTACGGCGTGCCGCTCGAGACGCTCGTGCGCAAGTTCGCCTACATGCGCTTCGACCCGGAGGGGATCACCACCAACCCGGAGATCCCGTTCGCCAAGTCGATGCCCGACTACATCATGCGCTGGCTCGCCTCGCGCTTCCTCGACGCCGACGTGCAGGAGGACCTGGGCATCCTCACCAAGGAGGTCCGCGCGCGCCGCACGGCGCAGGACCTCGCGACCGGCGCCGCCGCGAGCGACACGGCCGGCCCGAGCCCGGGCGGCAACGGGGGCAACGGCGGCACGACGCCGAAGGCCACCGCGCCCGGCACGACGAAGTCCGCGGCGTCGGCGATGACCGACTCGCCGCCGGTCCTGCCCGCGAAGATGATCGGGCTCGACCTCGGCCCGGCCTGCTCGCAGTGCGGGGGCATGATGCAGCGCACGGGCTCGTGCTACACGTGCTCGAGCTGCGGCAACAACACCGGGTGCGGCTGAGCGCGCCCGGTATCCAGGCCTGACCGGAGGGGTCCCGTGAGGGGCCCCTTCGTCGTGCCGGCTAGGCCGCGCCGTTGCGGAGCAGGTTGCCGCGGCCGGTCGGCCACGGGAGGGACTTCCGGTTCGAGCGCGGGACGCGGTAGACGTCGATGCCGTGGTCGAAGGTCGTGACCACGATCTCGAGCCTGCCGTCGCGGTCGAGGTCGGCGATCGACGGCGCCGCCGGGATGCCGATGCCGTTGCCGTTCGTGCCCTGGTTTCGGAGGCGGAGGTCGTGGAGCTTCTTCCCCCTGGCGGAGAGGACGACGAGCCGGCCTGAGTTGCGCGCCAGGCCGTAGGTGCCGAAGACGAGCTCGGTCCGGCCGTCGCGATCGAGGTCGGCGGCGACGACCTCGGAGGCGAAGGTCTTGGCGGCGCGGCGGGCGTAGCGGTATCGCCACAGGCGCTTGCCCTTCGGGCTGATCGCGTAGACGAAGCCGTCGGGGATCGGGGCGACGATCTCGGGGCGGCGGTTGCCGGTGAGGTTGACGATGCTCGGAGCCGGGATGCCGCTCGGCGGGTAGAAGTCACCGTCGGGGCGCAGCGCCGGCTTGCCCATCAGCGGGAGCGCCTTGAAGCCCGCGTGCCGGCGGCCCGAGCGCGACCCGTTGCCGTACGCGCCGTCGAGCACCATGAACGCGTAGGCCTGCGTCTCGTACGGCTCCTTGCGCTCGACGTTGGGGACGCCAATGACCTCGTTGCGGCCGTCGCGGTCGAGGTCGCCGATCGACGGCGGCGAGGCCGTCCACTGCAGCCACGGCGTCCGGCGCACGTCAGGCCAGGCGCCGGCGTGCCGGTGGTGGTGGTCGTCCTCGACCTTGGGCCTGAGCCAGCGGATGAACTGGCCCCAGCCGAGGCGCTTGCCCACGTGGCCGCTCTGGCGGTTCGTGTACCACGGGGACGCGAGCACCGACGTCCCGTCGTGATTGAAGAGGTTGATCTGGTGGTTGTCGTAGCTGACGACGACCTCGCGCTGCCGGTCGTCGTCGAGCTGCCCGATCCCGACGTTCTCCCCGTAGGCCCCGTAGCCGTGGTTGCCGACGCCGTTGAAGGTCGCGTCGGCGGCGCTGTAGCGCGGCCAGCCCGGGACGTTGTCGCCGGCCGCGGTGAAGACGAAGACCTGCGCGCCGGTGGCCGACGTGTTGGTGGTCGTGGCCACGACCTCGATGCGCCCGTCTCCTTCGAGGTCGGCCGCCGCCAGGCCGCGGGTCTCCGGGCACTGCCCGCCGCTGCAGGTCGAGGCGGGCCAGCCGGCCTTGGGCCGCAGCCCGCCGGCGCCGAGGTTGTAGGCCGCCACGTCGCCGGTGTTGCCGCCGACGACGATCTCCTTCACGCCGTCGCGGTCGAGGTCGGCGACCACGCCGGGCGCGTACACCCGCCCGTTGCTCGCCGTGCCCTTGCCCAGGAGCCGGCCCTTCGCGCTGTAGACGAACGTGCTGTACATCGGCGCGACGATCTCGAGCTTCTTGTCGCCCGTGAGATCGACGAGCCCCGGCGACGAGAACCAGCCCGTCTCCCCGGTGTCGAGGTTCCGGGTGAAGCGCGGCTTCGCCACCGCCGCGCTCGCGGTGTCGGCCGCCACCAGCGCCCCGAGCAGGACGAGTGCCATCCACCGCCACATGGCGCCCACCTTTTCAGACCTCGGCGAGGTGCGCCCGCACGGACGCGGCGAGCTCGTGGGTGAAGCTCGGGAACGGGCCGACCGCGGCGTCCACCGCCTGGGTGAGCGGCCACAGCTCGGTGGTGCCCGCCTGCACGCCCGCGCGCACGGCGTCGCGCACGCTGTGCACGAACGCGAGCGAGCGATCCAGGAACGCCCGCGCCGCCTCGCGCTCCATGACGGGGTAGTGCGCGGTCAGCAGGAGGGCGGGGTCGAGCGCGCGCAGGCGGCGGATGGTCGCCTCGTAGCCCGCGACGCTGTAGTAGCGGGGCGGGATGAGGCGATTGCCGGCGCGGTCGTAGACGCCGTCGGCGAGCGCGGCGTCGATGATGATCGCGGCGGCGCTGCGCGGATCCCAGAGCCCGAGGTGCCCCGGCGTGTGGCCGGGCAGCGCGAGCACCTCGAGGCGCCAGGACGGACCGAGGCGCAGCGTCTCGCCGCCCCGCAGACCGATGTCCACGGGCGCGTCGCCGCCCAGCTGGTGCTCCAGGAACGCCACGTCCTCTGCCGTCGGGCCGAAGCCGTAGGGCTCGTACCAGCGGTAGTTGCCGGCGAGCATCGCGGCGTTGGACTCGATCCACGGGCGGTCGGCCTCACCGCAGAGCAGGCGCGCGGCCGGCGCCGCGGCGCGCAGGGCGCGGTTGCCGCCGCAGTGGTCGACGTCCGCGTGCGAGATCAGCAGGTCGTCGACGTCCTCGAGCGACCGGCCGAGCCCGGCCAGGTACGGCGCGATGACCTGCCCGGGCATGTCTCGCAGGCCGCTGTCCACCAGCAGCGCGCGCTCCTCGCCGAGCAGGAGGTACTGGCACACGTAGCGCTCGCCGAGATCGCCCTCGATGCGATGGATCCCGGTCGCCACCTCCATGACCGCGGGATCGTACGGCCTCGTCCCGGCTGCCATCATCGCCCCGTGGCCCGCACGTCGCTGTCCGACCTGCTGATCGTCGACGCGGACGTCCACGTCCACGAGAGCCCGGGTGCGCTCGCCCCGTACTGCGACGGGCCGTGGGACGTCGCGCTGCGCAACGTGGCGGACGTACCCGAGCGCTATCTGGACATCCCGGGCTTCTCGCCGGGAGGGGACGGCACGCTGACGGCACGCTTCCCGACCTCCCACGAGGCGACGCGCATGGTGCACACGCCGGAGCAGATGGTCGCCGAGCTGCAGGCGATCCACATCGATCTCGCGGTGCTCTTCCCCGATCACCTCCTCAAGCTCGCCGTGCTGCCCCAGGCGGGCTACGCGGCCGCGCTGGCGCGGGCCTACAACGCCTGGCTGGTGGACCAGTGGACCTCCCGGCACGCCGCGCTGCTGGGCGCGATCGTCGCCTGCCCGCAGGACCCCGAGGACGCCGCGCGCGAGATCGAGCGCTACGCCGACGACCCCTCGATCGTCGCGGTCTACCTGCCCTGCGCGGGGCTGGACCCGCTCTGGGGTCACCGCCGCTATGACCCGATCTTCGACGCCGCTCAGAACGCGCGCCTGCCCGTGCTGCTGCACTCCGTCACGGTCACGTCGCCGGCCTTCCCGTTCAACAACCATGGCTTCGACACCGAGTTCGCCCGCCACTCAACGAGCCACACCTTCGCGATCCTCGCCAACCTGGTCAGCATGGTCTCCACGGGCGTCGTCGTCCGCTTCCCGGAGCTCAAGATCGCGGTCACCGAGGCGGGCATCTCCTGGATGCCGTTCCTCTGCAACCGGCTCGACAAGGAGTACCTCGAGCGCCGGCGCGAGGTCCCGTTCCTGACCGAGCGCCCGAGCCACTACGTCAAGCGGATCTACGTCGCGACCCAGCCGATCGAGGAGCCGGAGCGGCTGCGCGACCTCGTCACGCTGATGGAGCTCTACGACGGCGAGGACACCACGATCTTCGCCTCCGACTGGCCGCACCACGACTTCGACCACCCGATGAAGGTCAACCAGGTGCCCTTCAGCGAGGCGCAGCGACGCAAGGTCTTCGGCGAGAACGCCCTCGCGCTGTTCGGCATCGACCGCACGGGTCGCCGGGTGTGACCTAGACGTCAGTTGCGCATCCAGCCGCCGTCCACGAGCAGCGTCTGGCCGGTGACGAAGCGGCTGTCCTCGCCGGCGAAGAACGCGATCGCGCGCGCGACGTCCTCGACCTCGCCGCGGCGCTTGATCGACTGCGCCTCGAGCACGCCGCGCCAGAGCGCGTCCTGGTCGGCATGGATCTCCGTCGCCGCGGTCGGGAACGCCCCGGGCGCGACGGCGTTGACGCGGATGCGCTCGGGGCCGGCCTCGCGGGCCAGCGCACGAGTGAACCCGACCACCGCGCCCTTGGAGGCGACGTAGGAGAGCAGCAGCTCCTCGCCCCGGAAGAACGTCACGGAGGCGACGTTGACGATGGCGCCGCCGCCGCGGGCGACCATCTGCCCGCGCACGGCCTTCGCCATCAGGAAGTAGCCGCGGACGTTGGTGGCGAACACCGCGTCCCACTCCGCGGCGTCCGCCTCGTGCCAGGGGCCGATCGGGTAGATCGCCGCGTTGTTGACGAGCACGTCCGTGCCGCCGAACGCCTCCTGCGCCCGCGCCGCCACCGTCTGGATGGCGTCCGGGTCAGACAGATCGGCCTCCACGGCGATCGCCTCGCCGCCCGCCGTGCTGATCGCGGCCAACGTCTCGTCCAGCCGATCGGGCTGCAGGCCGGCGACGACGACCCGCGCCCCGCGCGCGGCGAGCAGCTGCGCGGTCGCGCGACCGATCCCGGTGCCCGCACCGGTGACGATCGCCGTCTTGCCGGTCACCGACATCCGCCGATCCTACGGTCTGGATATGGTCGCGCCGTGCGCGACCCGGCGTCGTCCCCGGCCCTCGCGGCGGGCCTCGTCTTCGTGGCGTCGGCCGCCGTGCTGGTCGTTGAGATCCTCGGCATCCGCCTGCTCGCGCCCTACGTGGGCCTCACGCTCGAGACCACGACGGCGATCATCGGCACCGTACTGGCGGGCATCGCGGCCGGCTCGGCGCTGGGGGGCCGGGCCGCGGATCGCGTCAGCCCGCGGCTGCTGCTGCCGGTCCTGCTCGCCGCGGGCGGCGCGCTCGCGATCGCCACGGTGCCGCTCGTGCGTGTGTTCGGGTCGGCGCTGCGCGGCGGCGGGGACGCCGCCGCACTGGTGGTCGCCCTGACCGCGCTGCTGCCGCCGGCGACGGCGCTCAGCGCGGTGACGCCCGCGGTGGTGAAGCTGCAGCTACGCGACCTCGGGGCAACCGGCTCGGTGGTCGGCCGGCTGTCGGCGTGGGCGACCACGGGCGGGCTGGTCGGGACGTTCGCGACCGGGTTCGTGATCGTGCCGCTGCTCGCGACCGACGTCGCGCTCTACGCGCTCGGCGTCGGGTTGATCGCGCTGGCCCTGGTGCTGGGACGGGGCGGCGCGCCGTGGTCGGGGTCGGTGATCGGGCTCGTCGCCGGCGCGGCCGTCCTCGGCGGCGTCGCCGTGGCGGTGGGCGCGCCGTGCGACGCGGAGACCCGCTACCACTGCGCGCGCGTCGACGTCGACCCGCAGCGGCCGAGCGGGCGGACGCTCGTGCTGGAGAACCTCAGGCACTCCTACGTCGACCTCGACGATCCGCGCCGGCTGGAGCTCGACTACGTCCGCTGGATCGGGGACGCGATCGACGGCATGGCGCCGCGCGGCGAGCCGCTCGACGGCGTCTTCCTGGGCGGCGCGGGCTTCACGCTCCCCCGCTACCTGCTGGCGACGCGCCCCGGCTCGCGCGCCCGCGTGCACGAGGTCGACGGCGAGCTCGTCGCGCTCGCGCGCGAGCGCCTCGGCCTGCGGACGGGCCGGGACCTCCGGGTGGTGGAGGGCGACGCGCGGGTCACGCTCGCCGGCGAGGAGACCGGCTCGGCCGACCTGCTCGTCGGCGACGCGTTCGGGGCGCGCGCGATCCCGTGGCATCTGGCGACGGTCGAGTACGCCCGCGAGATCCGCCGCGTGCTGCGGCCGCGCGGCGTCTACGCCCTCAACCTGATCGACCAGCCGCCCTTGGCGCTCGCGCGCGCCGAGGTCGCGACGCTGCGGGCGGTGTTCACCGACGTCGCGCTGGTCTCCCGGCCCAGCGCCGCCGGCCGGCCGGCCGGCGGCAACCTGGTCCTGCTCGCCTCTGAAGCGGCGCTGCCGCGGGGCGCCCGCTCCACCGCGGACGGCGCGCGGACGTACGGCCGGCGCGCCGTCGAGCGCTTCGCCGCGGGCGCCGAGCCGTTGCGAGACCTCGACGCGCCCGCGGATCAGCTGCTCTCGCCTACAGCCGGCTCAAACACTCCATCGGGAACGGCGGCTGCGCGAGCGGCTGCACCGCCAGGTGCATGAGCGTGAGCGGGTTGTCGTCGCCGGCGATGCGGTTCAGGCGCACGGTCGTACATCCGCTGCAGCGGTGCACGAGCGCCCACTCGCCGTCGTTGCGGACGCAGACGGCGATCGGCTCCATCGAGCCGGCGCAGTCCGCCGCGCGGTCGCCGGGGACCTCGTCGTCGAGGTGCCGGCTCCACAGGCAGGTCGGGCAGTGGTTGCGGTGCCGCGTGCCCGGCGCGTCCATCGACACGTCGAGCCGGCAGCGGCGGCAGCGGAAGGTGTCCTGGCTTCGGCGCCGGACACGGTGGTGGTTGCGCTGGTCGCGCGACAAGGGGGAACCTCCGGGAAGTGATCTGTGCAGGACGGAACGCGGGTCGCGCGGGGGGCGGGCTCAGCCCTGGCGGCGCGACGTGAGGTGTTCCGTGGCGGTACTTCTGGAGGTCGCTCACTCGGCGAGCTCGCGCTTCCAGCTCGACGCCCAGTGGTGCACCGCGTACGCGCCGGGGAACGGCTCGCCCGCCCGCTCCGGCGGCACCGTGCGCCGCGCCCAGTGGCGATCCATCTCGTCGGCGGTGATCAGCGGCGTATCGAACGCCGCGAGCGCCGCCACCGTCCCGGTGACGCGCACGGCCCGCTCGACGAGCGCCCGGTCGGCCGCGGGCGCCGGGCGGGTCCGGAGCGCAGCTCGGAGCTCCGGCAGATAGAAGGCCTCGTTGAGCCTCCCGCCGCCGGCGGCGATCAACCGCGGCGCGGTGACCTCGTAGCGGATCACCCGGTCCCGGCGGTGCTCGACCCCGGAGGTCAGCAACTCGAGGTGGTAGATCGGCTCCTCGAGGTACTCGCTCGGATGGTCTGGAGCGGCACCGGAGTGCGGGGCGCCGGGGAACCGCAGCCTCGCGTCGTTGCGGACGAGGCGATTGTGGAAGTCCGGGGACCAGGGCGCGTCCTCGAGCACGCTGCCGGCATCGGGGAACAGCCACGCCCGCGGGATCCAGTACTGCAGCACGTCACGCGTGGCGAGCAGCGCCGGCAGGCGGGCGATGAGCGCCGCGCTGGGAACCTCGTCGTCGTCGAGGCGCAGGACCCAGTCGCCCGAGCACTGCGCGTGCAGCCACGCGAGATGGCGCTCCACCAACGGAACTCGATGCGGAAGAGGCGGTCCGCCAGCGCCGCGTAGCCGGCGAGCGTCGCGTCGTCCACGCGCGCGTCGGCCGCGATCACGATCTCGCCGGCCAGTTCGCGCACGGGCTCGAGCAGGGCGGCGACGCGCGCGGCGGGCGCACTCGCGATCAGGCAGACGGAGAGGGACATCTCGGCGCCGCCGCCTGGTGCCTCAGACGTGCGCGACCTGGTGGCGGAGGCGATCGCGCGCCTCGGCGAAGCGGATGCTCTCGTACACGATCAGCGCCACGAGCAGCGCGGCGAGGATGGCGAGCGTCGCCAGCGCGGCGAGCTCGGTCGCGACCGGGATCAGCGCGACGAGCACCAGCGCGCACAGCAGCCGCTGCACGCTGAGGGTGTGCACGTTGCGCAGGCGGAACGCGACATGGGCGGCGAGATACATCGCCGTGCCGCCGAGCAGCGCGACAGCCGGCACGAGCTTGAGCGGGTCCTCAACGTGCCCGAGCGTCTTCTTCAGGCCGAGCGCGAGCAGGACGATGCCCGCGACCATCGGGAAGTGCAGGTAGCCGTAGGAGTCGCGGCCGATCGAGTTGCGCTCGCGGCCGGGCGCGGCCTGCGCCAGCCGGCGCTCGGCGACGATCGCGACGACGTCGAAGTACAGCCACCACAGGGCGCCCGCGACGACCGTGCCGAGGACCGCAGCAAGCACGATGCCCGCGTCGACCTCCGACTCCACCCCGACGCCGATCGCCACGATCGACTCGCCCAGCGCAATGATCACGATCAGCCCGAAGCGCTCGGCGAAGTGGCTCGGCATCATCTTCCAGCCCTCGACGCCGAAGAAGTACGGCCCGCCGTAGTCGAGCAGGATCGCAACGCCCCAAAGCAGCCCTGACAGCGTGCCGTTGGTGAACGACGCCACCACCAGCAACCCGACGCCGATCGCGGTGGAGATCGCGAGGGAGATCACCGAGGAGCGCAGGTTCGGGTCGTCGCGGCTGCCGATCACGAACAGCACGATGTGGGCGATCCGCACGCCGGCGTAGGCGAGCGCGAAGATCAGGGCCGAGTCGCCGAACGCCTCCGGTACGCACAGCGCGGCGACTAGGAACGCGGCCATCGCGCCGAACATCGCGATGCGGACGACCCCCTCCTCCGGGTCGACGAGGCTCGTCAGCCAGGCGTAGCCGCTCCACGACCACCACAGGACCGCAAGGATGAGCATCGCCTTGGCGAGCCCTTCCCAGGTCGGCTCGTCGGCCATCAGCTGCGTGCACTGGGTCAGCGCGAGCACGAAGACGAGGTCGAAGAACAGCTCGAGCGGGGTGACGCTCTCCTTCTCGCGCAGCGTCGCGGCGAGCCGCGGGGTCCGCGGACGCGTTGGGGCAGTGCTCACGGGCTAGACGATACGACCATGACCTCCGGGGTCATGGCCGCGGCTCCCTCCCGCCGGTACGCTCGGCGCATGAGCGCAACGCAGGTGCAGGTCGGGTCGCTGTTGCGCGACTGGCGCCAGCGTCGCCGGCTCTCGCAGCTCGAGCTCGCGCTCGACGCGGACGTGTCGGCGCGGCACCTCTCGTTCGTCGAGACGGGGCGCTCACGGCCGAGCGCGTCGATGGTGCTCCACCTCGCCGAGCGGCTCGAGGTGCCGCTGCGGGAGCGCAACCGGATGCTGCTCGCCGCCGGCCACGCGCCGGCGTTCCAGAGCCACGACCTCGACGAGCCGCCGATGGCGCCCGTGCGCGCGGCCATCGACCTGGTGCTCGCCGGCCATGACCCGTACCCGGCGCTCGTCGTCGACCGGGCCTGGGAGATGATCGCCGCCAACCGCGCCGTGTCGGTGCTGACGGCGGCGGTCGCGCCGCACCTGCTCGAGCCGCCCGTCAACGTCCTGCGCGTCTCGCTGCACCCCGACGGGGTGGCGCCGCGGATCGCCAACCTCGCCGAGTGGCGGCAGCACCTGCTCGACCGGCTGCGGCGCCAGATCGCCGTGACCGGCGACCCGGCGCTCGTGGCGCTCCTCGCCGAGCTCGAGACCTATCCCGCGCCGCCGTCGCCGGACCACGATCCCGGGCAGGCGATCGCCGTGCCGCTGCGGCTGCGCAGCCCCCAGGGCGAGCTCGCGTTCATCTCGACGGTCGCGACGTTCGGCACCGCGGTCGAGGTCACCGCCTCCGAGCTCGCCATCGAGTCGTTCTTCCCCGCCGACGACGCCACTGCCGCGGCGGTCCGAGAGCACGTCGGACGCCTACCTCGGACGTAATCGACACGCCTTCCCTGCGCGCTGCACAGTGGGTCGGGTCAGCACTGACCAGACCAAGGAGCCCACGTGAAGATCTCGCTGCGCACCGCCCTGAAGCTCGATGCCGTCGTCACCGGCGCCAACGGCGCCGCCTACCTCCTCGCCGCGGGGCCGCTCGAGGAGCTGCTCGGCCTCTCGCCCGCGCTGCTGCGCAGCGTCGGCGCGTTCCTCCTGGTGTTCTCCGCCGCGGTCTGGGCGGTCGCCTCGCGGCGGGAGGTCTCGGCGTCCGCCGCGCTGGTGGTGATCGCCGTCAACGTCCTATGGGCCGCCGACTCGATCGCGTTCCTGCTCAGCGGCGTCTCGGACCCGACGACGGTCGGCGGGATCTGGATCGTCATGCAGGCGCTCGTCGTCGCCGGCTTCGCCGCGCTGCAGGCCGTCACCCGCGGTGCCGCGCGCGAGCGGGCGCTCGCGAGCTAGTGGGTCTTCTCGTTGCGAGAAGACCCACTAGGCGTCGAGGCGCCGGGCCGCCTCGTGCAGCGCCTCGGCGGCGTCGGACGCGAGCCGGCGCACGAGCTCCCCCGCCGGCAGCGCCTCGGCCAGCGCGTGCGCCTGGCCCGCCCACAGGTGGAAGCCGGCGGCGTCGCCCTGCTCGCGGGCGGCGGCGCGCAGCGGCGCGGTGAGGTGATGGATCTCCGGATAGCCGGCGGGGGCGTCACTCGAGTGCTCGCGCATGAAGCGGTTCACGACCCCGCGCGCCAGGCGGCCGGTGAACGCGCGGGTGAGCGCGGTCGGGTCGTCCGCCTCGAGCGCCGCGCGGTGCGCGGGCGACGTGCCCGCCTCCGGCGCGCGCATGAACGCCGTCCCGAGCTGTGCGGCCGCGGCCCCCGCCGCCAGCACGGCGGCGATCGAGCGGCCCGTGGAGAGCCCGCCGGTGGCCACGAGCGGGAGCTCGACCGCCGCGCCGATCAGCTGCAGGGCGGCGAGCAGGCCGAGCTCCGAGCCGGCCTCGTCGTCGAAGCCGCCGCGATGGCCGCCCGCCTCGGCCCCCTGCACCACGAGCGCGTCGGCACCCGCGTCGCGGGCGAGGCGCGCCTCGGCCGGTGTCGTCACGGTGACCCATGTCTCGGTCCCCGCCGCGTGCAGTCGCTCGATCACGTCGCGCGCCGGGCAGCCGAACACGAACGAGACCAGCGGAACCTGCTCGACGGTCGCGAGTGCGAGCTTCTCCTCCCAGTGGTCGTCGTCGCGGTGCGGCGCCCCGAGGGGCACGCCGCGGCGGTCGCTCTCCTCGGCGAGCGTCGCGGCGTAGGCGCGCACGGCCGCCGCGTCGGCCGGGGCCGTGGGCGGCGCGAAGAGGTTGAGCCCGAACGGCCGGGCGGTCAGCTCCCGCAGCGCCTCGAGGTCGGCGCGGACGGCGTCGACCGGCTTGTAGCCGGCTGCGAGGAAGCCGAGGCCCCCGGCCTCGCAGACGGCGGCGGCGAGCGCGGGCGTCGACGGGCCGCCCGCGAGCGGCGCCTGCACGATCGGGCACTCGAGCCTGTCCAGCACGGCCATACCCCCGCAGTATGGGGGCTGCGCCCGTATGATCGCGCCATCCCGGGGTCGGAGTTCAGCGTCGCGGTGCATGCGGAGGGGTCCGCCGAGATCGTCGTCGTCCGCGGCGAGATCGACCTCGCCACCGCGGATGCCGTGCGGGCGGATCTGCACACGGCCTTCGAGCGGTCGAGCACGGTGGTGCTCGACCTCCGAGAGGTCGAGTTCATCGACACGCAGGGACTGGCCGTCGTGATCGAGGCGCAGCAGTCCTCGGCCGCGGCCGGGACGCGGTTCGCCGTCGCGCGCGCACCCGACCACGTGCACCGTCTGTTCGACATGATCGGCCTCTCACCGCGGCTGACGGTCGTCGACGATCCCGCAGCCGCCGCGTCGTGACGAATCTCCACGCCGCCGCCGCGCGCCTCAGCACCGACCACCGCCCAGGGCGCCGCTGGGCGGCCACGGGGATCGCCCTCCTCGCTGTCGTCGGGCTGACGGTGCTGGATGCGTCGTGGGACGACACCCTCTCGGCCACGGTCGTGGTGGCGCCGTTCATCGCCGCGATGTTCGCCGGCGTGCGCCAGACCGTCGCCGTCGCCGTCGCCGCCTCGTCGAGCGCGCTGCTGAGCGGGATCTGGAACGACAACTTCGGCAACGCCGGCTACGAGGTCCGGGCCGCGATCGTCGTCACCGGCGGCGTGTTCTCGGTGTTTGCCGCGCGCACCCGCGAGCAGGCGGCGCGCGCCGAGGCGCTCGGCGCCCAGCTGACCGCGGCGCTCAGCAACCTCGCCGAGGGGGTCGTGGTGCAGGACCGCTCGCAGCGGCTCGTCTACGCCAACGAGACCGCGGCCGCGACGCTCGGGTTCCCGTCCGTCGCGGCGCTGCTCGGCGCGGCCCCGGAGGAGCTCGTATCGCTCGCCGACTACTACAACGAGGACGGCTCGCCGCTGACGCCCGAGCAGTACCCGTCGAGGCGCGTGTTCAGCGGCGAGGAGGTCGGACCGCACACGGTCCGCGTCATCGACCGCGCGACCGGCGAGGAGCGCTGGCGCGTCAACAAGTCGCGCGGCGTCCTCGACGCCCGCGGCGCCACGGGGCTCGTGGTGACGGTGATCGAGGACATCACCGAGCAGAGGCGCGCGGAACTCGCGCCCCGGCTGCTGGCACGCGCCGGCGCGGCGCTCTCCTCGTCGCAGAACTACCAGCGCACCCTGCAGGAGGTCGCCGACCTCGCCGTGCCCTCGCTCGCCGACTGGTGCGGCGTGAGCATGCCGGATCGCTCCGGCGTGATCGCGCAGGTCGCGGTCGCGCACAGCGATCCCGAGAAGGTCGAGTTCGCGCGCCGCTACAGCGAGCGCTACCCGACTCGCACGAGCGACGAGGGCGGCTCGGCGCAGGTGCTGCGCGACGGCCACTCGCAGCTCATCCCCGAGATTCCGGACGCGCTGCTCGAAGCGGCGGTCCAGGATCCCGAGCAGCGCGAGCTGCTGCGCGCGATCGGCATGCGCTCGGCGATCAGCGTGCCGATGACCGCGGCCTCCGGGACGCCGATCGGCGTCATCTCGTTCGTCAACGCCGAGTCCGGCCGGGTCTTCACCGAGGGCGACCTCGAGCTGTGCGAGGAGCTCGGGCGGCGCGCCGGGATCGCGATCGAGAACGCGCGCCTCTACACCGAGCGCTCGCTGATCGCCCACACCCTTCAGCGTGCGCTGCTCCCGCCGGCGCTACCGGAGATCCCGGGCTTCTCGCTGTCGGCGCTGTACCGGCCCGCGGGCGAGGAGAACTGGGTCGGCGGCGACTTCTACGACGCCTTCGCGGTGCGCGACGGCTGGGTGGCCGTCGTCGGCGACGTCGCGGGCCGCGGCGCGCAGGCGGCGGCGCTGACCGCGTTCGCACGCCACGTGTTCCGCACCGCGGCGCAGCTGCACGACGACCCGCTCGACGCCGTCGCCTACCTCAACCGGCAGCTCTACGACCGGCCGGGCACGGCGCTGTGCACGGTCTGCTGCGTGCACCTGCGCGTGCGCGGGGCGGACGCCGAGGCGACCGTGGTGTGCGGCGGTCACCCGCTGCCCTACGCGGTGCGCCAGGCCGGCGCCGCGGAGCCGGTCGGGCGCTGGGGGCAGATGCTCGGCGCATGGCCCCACGGGGAGTGGGCGCGCACGACGGCGGCGCTCGCCGCGGGCGACGTGCTCGTGCTCTATACGGACGGCGTGACCGACGCGAGCGGCGCCGAGGATCGCTTTGGCGACGAGCGCCTGCAGGCGGCACTGTGCGAGTCCAGCGACCCCGAGGACGCCCTGCGCCGGCTCGCGGACGGCCTCGCGGACTTCGAGACCGGCGAGCAGGCCGACGACACGGCGGCGCTCGCGATCGCCCGCGGCGGCCGCGGCGGCCGCGGCGCGCGGTGAGGCGGCGTGAACCAGCAGGCGTTCGCGGCGGCTCGGGCGAACGTCAACGGCGGCTGGGTGGGAGTGGGTGCGGGGCCGTTCCGACCACGAGTGTCAGCTCGACCGCGGTATGCGCGGTTGAGATGACATTCGTCGCCCCCGGTTGCACGAACCCCCTCCTTACCTGACCTACCCAGCGCAGTTGCCTTTCCGCGCGCGGTCCGGCAGAGTCTTGCTCGAGTGCACGACCGCGACACCGCCCAGGACAAGGCACCGGACACCACCCCCGCCGAGCGCGCGCCGGGCGCCGCGCCGCGGGTGCCCGCCGCGCTCGCCCTCCAGCGCAAGATCGGCAACCGCGCCTTCGGGCAGCTGATCGCGCGTGCCACGCCGGAGGAGTCGGTCGAGCTGCTCGACCCCGCGATCAACGGCGCCCACGTCGACGCCGAGCAGATCAGTCGCGTGTTCCTGCCCCTCTCCCATGACCAGGAGGGCTTCGACACGATGGCCGAGGCCTACGAGACGAAGCTGGAGACGCCGCTGAAGGGCGCGCTCGAGGCGCGCCTCGGCTCGCAGGACCTCTTCGAAGTCGAGAAGCGCGTGCCGTGGCGCGGCTTCCCGCCGCCCAAGGACGCGGCCGGGGAGGGCGGCGCGGCCTGACGCGGCACGGGCGGGTAGGGTGCCGGACGTGAGCGCTGACGTACCGGATTCCTTCCGCGCGCTCGTGGCCGAGAAGCGCGACGATGACGTCGCGCGCGAGCTGCGGGAGCTGAGCGCGGACGACCTCGGCGAGGGCGACGTCGTCGTCCGCGTGGACTGGTCGAGCGTCAACTACAAGGACGCGCTCGCCGTCTCGCCGAAGGGCAGGGTCGCGCAGATCTCGCCACTGATCCCCGGAGTGGACCTGGCCGGCACGGTGGTGTCGGGCGACGGCGAGGGCGTCGAGGTGATCGTCCACGGCCACGACCTCGGCGTCGCACATCACGGCGGCTTTGCCGAGTACGCGCGGGTCCCCGGCGACTGGGTCGTCCCGCTCCCCGACGGGCTCAGCACGCGCCAGGCGATGGCGCTCGGGACCGCCGGCTTCACTGCCGCGCTGTCGGTGCAGCGGCTCGAGGACCACGGCGTGAAGCCCGACGACGGTCCGGTGCTGGTGCTGGGCGCCTCCGGCGGGGTCGGCTCGACCGCGGTCGGCATCCTCGCCGCGCGCGGATTCGAGGTCGCGGCGGCGACCGGCAAGCCCGACGAGGCCGACTGGCTGCGCGAGCTCGGCGCCGGCGAGGTGCTCTCGCGCGACGAGACCTCGGCGGAGTCCAAGCGGCCGATGGAGAAGGAGCGCTGGGCGGCGGTCGTCGACCCGGTCGGCGGCACCTCGCTGGCCTACGCGCTGCGGACCACGCGTTACGGCGGCGCGGTGGCAGCGAGCGGCCTGACCGGCGGGACGGCGCTGGAGACGACGGTCTTCCCCTTCATCCTGCGCATGGTGTCGCTGCTGGGCGTCGACTCGGTCAACACCCCCGACGACGTCCGGCTCGCGGTCTGGGACCGGCTCGCCGGCGACCTGCGGCCCAACGGCCTCGACGAGAGCATCACCCGCGAGGTCGCGCTCGACGAGGTGGACGGACTGCTCGACGACGTGCTCGCGGGCAAGGGCGTCGGCCGCACCGTCGTGCGCGTGAACGGCTGAGCGCGGTGCCGGAGCGCCCGAAGCCCGACCTGGACCAGACGCGCGAGGCGATGCGGCGGCACGACGCGCGCGAGCACGACGACGAGGAGTTCGAGTCCGAGGACGCGGAGCCCGAGGAGAAGGAGCCGGACCCCGCGGAGTGACGGCGGCGCGTGAGGTCAGGCCTTCGACTCGGCGGTCTTGACCGCCCGCCGGGCCTCGGTGCGGCAGCGTTCGGCGTCCGCCTCGGCCTCCTTGAGCGCGCGGCGAGCCGCACGCTCGTGGCCCTCCAGGTCCTCCACCACCGCCCGCGCCTTCCGCGCCGCCTCCTCGGCCTCGACGAGCGTGTCCCGGGCGCGCTCCGCCGCCGTGTCGGCCTCCGCCTGCGCCGTCAGCGCGCGATCGGCCGCCTCCTGCGCCCGTGCAGCCGCCTTGACCCGGCGCTGTTCCGCGTCGGAGGGGTCCGGCCGCTTGCCGAGCGTCGCGGCTTCCCGGCGGTGGAGCGGTCCGACGACGTGCTGCCGGAGCCGCCCGAGCGTTTCGGCTTGGGGGCGGCCGGGGCGGTCAGGCTTCGTCGTGCCGGAGCCGCGCGACGTCGCGCCGCCCGTCCCGGCGGCGAACAGCGCCATCGGATCCGCTCCGGCCTCGGCGTCGCGCTGGAGGCGACCGGCCTCGAGCAGCGCCCGCACCTCGTCGTCGACCGACGCGGCATGGAGCGTCGCGCTGACCTTCTCCTGGGTGCTCGCCGTAGCGTCGTCGCCGAGCGCCAGGCGGGTGAAGTCGCGCACCGCCTCGCGCTCGCGCTCCGTCGCCTCGCGCACAGCCGGGGCGTCGCCGTCGCCGGACAGCAGCGCCTCGTGCGCGGCGCGGAGGGCCTCGCCGGCCGCCAATAGGTCGTCGGCTCCATGCTCGCGCACTGCCCGGTTGATCGCGCCCGCGGCGACGTTCGGGCGCCGCAGCGCCTTCACTTCGTCGGCCTCCTTGCGGCGCTTCTCGGACCGCAGCCGCTTCGCCAGCGCGTCGCGAGCGGCGGTGAACTCGTCGTCCGGCAGACCGTAGAGCTCGTCGACCTCGTCGACCATGAGCGCAGGGTACGCACGAGAAGACTCCGCCCAATCTGTATAAAGCTGATCAGGATTGCTGACACCGGATGAAAGGGACCGCATGAGCCAGACGGACGAGCTGCTCAAGAACAACGAGGCGTACGCGGAGAAGTTCGACAAGGGCGGGCTGCCACTGCCGCCGGCCCGCAAGGTCGCCGTCGTCGCGTGCATGGACGCGCGGCTGAACCCCTCCTACCTGCTCGGCCTCGAGGAGGGCGACGCGCACGTGATCCGCAACGCCGGCGGCGTCGTGACCGAGGACGAGATCCGCTCGCTGGCGATCTCGCAGCGGCTGCTGGGGACCGAGGAGATCATCCTCATCCACCACACCGACTGCGGCATGCTCACGTTCTCTGACGACGACTTCCGCCGCCAGATCCAGGAGGACACGGGGATCAAGCCGCAGTGGGCGGCCGAGTCGTTCGGCGACCTCGAGGAGGACGTCCGGCAGTCCAAGGCGCGCATCGAGTCGAGCCCGTTCGTCCCCAACAAGGACTCGATCCGCGGCTTCATCTACGACGTCGACACCGGGCGCCTGCAGGAGGTCTCCTAGCGTCGCGGCCGGCGGGGCGGCGTAAGCTGCGGGCGCATGACCGACGACCACGGCGACCCGATCTCCTACCAGGCGCTCCAGCGCGGGACGCCGATCTTCTCCGCCGACGACCGCGAGCTCGGCACGGTCGAGCGCGCGATCGACAACGCGAAGGAGCACATCTTCGACGGCATCGTGATGATCGCCGGCGATCGCCACGTGTGGGTCGACGCGCCGGAGGTCGCCCGCATCACCGAGCGCCGCGTCACGCTCACGATCGACGCCGAGGCGGCCGCCGCGCTAACGGACTACGCGCCCGGAGCCCCCGAGTACAGCGCCAACGTGCGCGGCGGGCGGCTCAGCCGCTTCTTCGGGGGCGGCTGGAAGCGGCGCTGACGCCGGCGCCGGCCGCCCCGCCGCCGCCGTCGCCCACAGCAGGCCGATCCAGGTGAGCGCCGCCAGCGCGACGTGCACCCAGACGATCTCCGCGGGCACCTCGAGCGCGTACTGGATGCCCCCCACCGCGCCCTGCACCGCGATCAGGACGGCCGTCAGCGCGACTGGGCGGAGCATGTCCGCGGGCGCCCGGCGACGGCGCAGCCACAGGTAGACGGCGACCACGGCGATGCCGAGCACCGTCGCGAGCCGCCCGTGCTGGTTGATGGCCCAGTCGAGCGTGCTGATCCCCTTCCACTGCAGCCGGTCGATCTCGTCGCCCGTCCCGGCGCCGCCGGCATGCGGCCCGGCGGCGGTCGCGGCGGTGCCGAAGAAGATCGCGAGCGCGCCGATCGGCAGCAGCGCGCGCACCGCCCACACGCTCGCGCGGTCCAGCCGCCGCGGCCGCTCGCCGGGCTCATAGCGCGCACGCCACGCCAGCGCCACGGCGGCCACGAGGATCAGCATCGAGAGCGCGTAGTGGCTCATCACGAAGCCGGGAGCGAGGTGGTAGCGGACCGTGAAGCCGCCGAGCACGGCCTGGCCGAGCACGCCGAGCGGCAGCAGCACGCCGATCCGGGCGAGGTCGCGGCGGAACGGCCGGCGCCGGAACGCGAGCACCCCGGCCGCCCCGGCGGCGAGCCCGACGAGCCCGGAGAGCAGCCGGTTGCCGTACTCGATCCACGCGTGGGTCTCGAGCGGCGGCGCCACGCCGCCGTAGCACTTGGGCCAGTCCGGGCAGCCGAGGCCGGAGCCGGTGAGCCGGACCGCCGCGCCCGTGAAGACGATCAGCGTCAGCGCGGCGAGGGCCACCTCGGCGACGCGCTGGTAGGAGTGCGGGGTGATCGTGGGGAGACGGCGGGCCATGCGCGCCCGGTCAGCGGTGACCGTCGGCGTCGACGAAGAGGTCCGGCTCGCGATCGCGCCGGAAGTGCACGATCAGCTCCGCCAGCAGCCCGAGCGTGATCAGCTGGACGCCGACGACGGCGAGGAACACGCCGATGATCAGCGCCGGCCGGTCGCCGATCCCGCGGCCCATCAGCTTGAGCACGAACATCCAGGCCAGCAGGGCGCCGCCGGCGAACCCGAAGCCCATGCCGAGCCCGCCAAACAGGTGGAACGGGCGGCCGGTGTAGGTGGTGATGAACTTGACCGTCAGCAGGTCGAGGAAGCCGCGCCAGAAGCGCGCGCGACCGAACTTGGAGCTGCCGTGTAGGCGCGCGGCGTGGTCGACGTCGATCTCGCCGACCTTGAAGCCGTTCCACTGGGCGAGCACCGGGATGTAGCGGTGCAGCTCGCCATAGAGCACAAGCGGGTTCATCACCTCGCGCCGCATGGCCTTGAGCCCGCTGTTGAAGTCCTCGCCCTCGATGCCGGTGACCTTGGCGGTCACCCGGTTGTAAAGCCGCGAGGTATGGCGCTTGACGACCCGGTCGTTGCGGCGGACGCGCCGCCCGGTGGCGAGTTCGAGGCCGCCCTCGAGGCCGTGCAGGAGCTTCGGGATCTCCTCGGGGCGGTCCTGACCGTCGGCGTCCATTAGCACGACGACGTCGCCGCGGGCGCGGGCGAAGCCGGCCTGCAGCGCCGTTGACTTGCCGTAGTTGCGCCGGAGGCGCAGGAGGCGCAGCTGGCCGTGGTGCTTGGCGAGCGCTTCCATGATCTCGGCCGTGCCGTCCGTGCTGCCGTCGTCGACGACGAGGATCTCGAAGTCCTCGTGGATGCCGCCGAGGACCGCGGCGGTGCGCGGGACGACCTGCGCGAGGTTGGGCCCCTCGTTGAAGGCGGGCATGATCACGGTGATCCCGACGGCGGCGGGATGGCCGCCGTCATGGGCGAGCGCGTCGTCGTCGCGCGGGCGCGCGCTGATGGTTCCCAGATTGGCCATCTGCTCGTACAGGGTAGGAGACGCGCCGGGCACGGTGACTATCCTCGACGCCGCCCAGCCGGGTCGATGCATGCTCGCCACCTCGATGATCTACCTCTTGGGCCTTGCGCTCTGCCTTGTCGCCGGCGTTGCGATCACCGCGCTGGTGCAGCCGCAGGGCCGCTGGCTGACCCCCGCCGCCCCCGCCGCCGGCGCGGCGGTGATCATCGTGCTCGCGTTTGCCTTCGGCTTCCTCCTCCCGGGGTCCGCGGCGGCGATCCTCGTCTGTGTCGCGATCGTGATCCTGCTCGCGCTCGGCATGTGGCGGCGGCTTGCGAGCAGCGAGCGCGCACCGCTGCGGGAGATGCGCGGCGCGCTCGCCCTCACGGCCGGTGAATGGCTCGTGCTCGTGCTCGGCGGCGCCGCCGGCATGCTACTGCTGCTCCCGGTCTTCTCGCTCGGTTTCCCGACCACGATCGCGTCGGGGATTGCGGACGGGTGGGCGCGCTCGGTCTACTCGGAGTGGCTGATCGACAACCCGCTGATCGACTCGAGCCGCCCGGCCGCCATCGACCGCCCGATCGGGACCTACTCGGTGGTCCCGCACGAGCTCGGCGCGGGCTACGAGTACCTGATCACGCTCGTCTCGACCCTGAGCGGCCGTCGCACCTACCAGGTCGCGCTGCCGGTCGCCGCGCTGGCAGCGCCGATCGCGCTGTCGGGCTGGGCCTCGCTGCAGGCCGTGATCACCGAGCGCCGGGCCAAGGCCTGGCAGGCACTGGCGCTGGCGACGGCAGTCGCCTCGCCGGCCTTCGTCCTGCCGCTCGTCGAGAACTACCTGACCCAGCTCGTCAGCATCGCGCTGTGGCCGTTCGCGATGGCGGCGACCGCGGCCTTCCTCCTGCGCCCGGCGATCGGGAGCGCGGCACTGGGCGCGATCGGGCTCGCGGCGGTCGTGGGGGTCTACCCACAGCTCGCGCCGTGGTTCGGGCCGCCGGCGCTGCTGCTCGTGTTCGTCGGCGCGCGCCACGTCCCCGCAGTGATCGCACGCCGCGTGCCGCCCTGGCTGCGACTCGTGGCGCCCGCGCTGGTGGCGATGATCGGCCTCGGCCTGGCGCTGGTGATCGTCGCGCCCATCGAGCTCGCGCGCGGCTACGAGGCGGTCGTGCTGTTCAGCGGCGTCCTCGTCTCCAATCAGGCGTTCCCGCTCTTCCAGTCCCAGCAGGACCTCGCGCTCGTGCTCGGCGGGGCGTCGCAGTTCTCCTTCGCCCCCTTCGGGGCTAACCTGACGAACTGGCAGCTCGTGCCCGTCCTCACCATGCTCCTGGGCGCCGCCGCGGTTGGAGGCGCAGGCGTGCTGACGATGGCGAGGCAGGAGCGGCGGCTCATTCTCGCGCTCGGAGGCGGCGTCGGCGCCATCACGCTGTTGACCTACCTGAAGTACAAGTTCGGCGACGACTACGGCTACGGCGCCTACAAGGCGCTGATCTCGGGCGGCGCGCTGCTGGCCGGGCTGCTGATGGTCGCGCTTTCGAGCCCGTCGGCGCGCTGGCGCGCCGGGCGGCTCGCCGCCGTCGGCATCTGCGCGGCGGTGTGGATACCCGTGACGGGCCAGATGCTCCAGCGCCAGCGTGACGGCGCCCAGGGCTTCCGCGAGTCCGACAACGCGCTGATCGCCGCGCTCGAGGCGCTCCCGGTCAAGGACGTCGTGCTCGTCGAGGGCGCGGCGGAGAACCCGCCCTCCTTCCAGCTGCGCCAGACGACGGGCTACGTCGCGGCGGCCTTCGAGCGCAGGAGGTACGACGGGTTGGGCTCCACGTTCTCCTACTACACCGCCGGGGGCGCCCAGCCGTGGCGGCCCGCGCGGCCCTGGGACGACGTCGTGGTGAGCGACGCACCGTCCGCGTTCCCCGCTCACCGCCGGACCGTCTGGGAGCGGCCGCCGTACCGCATCCAGGCGGCGCCGGTGCTCGACGTGACCCCGTACGCGATCGCACCCGACCCCCCGATCGCCAGCGGCGCGCAGGCCGGCCGCTACTGGATCACGCCGCCCCCCGGGTCGCCGCCCTCCGACTACATCGCGGGCCGTGTCGAGCTGATCGTCGCCAACCGCGGCGCGCAGCCGGTTGTCGCGCGGCTCAAGCTCAGGCTCACGGCGATGAAGCGCGACCGCACCGTCGTCATCGCCTCGGACGGCAACCCGACGCAGCAGCTCCGGCTGCCCGCCAAGGGCCGGCGCGACGTCACCTACCGCGTCGCGGTCCCCGCGGGCGCGACGGCGCGCGTCACGCTCGACCCGGGCACGCCCGTGCTCGGCGGCGACGGGAACCTCACGCCGCTGGTCGCGCTCACCCGCGTCGACGTGAGCTAGAGACAGATGCGCCTGCTCTGGCTCGGGACCTACGAGCGCGACTACACCCGGACGCGGGTGCTGATGGCCGGGTTGCGCGAGCTCGGGGTCGAGGTGCTCGAGTGCCACCGGCCGCTGTGGGAACTGACCCGCCACAAGGCCGGCACGTTCCTGTCGCCTTCGGGCCTCCCCGCGCTCGCCGGGCGGCTCGTATCGGCCTGGGGGGGGATCGCGCTCGAGCAGCGGCGGCTGCGCGGCGTCGACGCGATCGTCGCCGGCTATCCCTACATGCCCGACGCGCTCCCGGCCTGGCTCTTCGCGCGCGGGCGCCGCGTCCCGCTCGTGGCCGACGCGCTGATCTCGATGTCCGACACGCTCGCGGGCGACCGCGCTCGCGTCGGAGCGGCGGTCGGCGGCGCGTTGAGGGCACTCGACACCGTCACGCTGCGCTGCGCGGACGTCGTGATCGCCGACACCGACGCGCATGCCCGCTTTTACGCCGACCGCTTCGGCGTCGCCCAGCACCGGCTCGGCGTCGCCCGGGTCGGCGCCGAGGCCGCGGTGTTCAAGCCGGCTCCGCCGCCCGAGGGCCGGCCGCGCACTCTCTTCTACGGCAAGCTCGCGCCGCTGCACGGCCTCGACACGCTCCTCGAGGCCGCGCGGATGCCGGGCACGCCGCCCGTGCGCGTGATCGGGGACGGCCAGCTCGGCGACTGGCTCGCGGAGGAGCTGCGACGCGACCGACCGCCGGGGTTCGAGCACGTGCCTTGGATCGAGTACGAGCACCTTGGCGAGGAGCTCGCCCGCGCGGGGATCTGCCTCGGGGTGTTCGGGCGCAGCGACAAGGCGGCCCGGGTGGTGCCGAACAAGGTGTACCACGCAATGTCGGTGGGCCGGCCGGTGATCACCGCCGATACCCCGGCCGCGCGCGAGGTGCTCGAGCACGACCGCACCGCGCTGCTCGTGCCCGCCGGCGACGCCGCCGCGCTCGCGGCGGCGATGCGGCGGCTCGACGAGGCCGCTGACCTGCGCACCCGCCTCGGCGCGGCGGCGCGCGAGCGCTTCCTCGAGGTCGCGAGCCAGCGGGTGGTCGCGCGCGACTTCCTCACCGCGCTCGAGCGCGGCACGGGCCTGAGCGTTGGCGGCTGAACCCGGATCGGAGGGCCGGCTCTCCGTGCGCCGGCGGGCGCTCGGGCTAGCAGCCGGGCTGCTGATCCTCGCCTTCCTCACGCTCGGGGTCGTCATGGGGTGGGACCGCGTCACGCAGTACGATTGGCGCTGGCAGCCCGCCGAGGCTGGCGCCGGCTTCGCCGCGCTCGTCGCCATGTACCTGATGAGCGCACTCGGCTACGTGCTGATCCTCGAGCAGCTCGCCGGCCGGCGCGTGCCGCGGCGGCTCTTCGTGGCGGTGTGGGCGCGCTCGATCCTCGGGCGCTATGTCCCCGGCAACGTGCTAATGGTGGCCAGCCGGCTCGTGCTTGGCCGCGAGGCAGGGATCCCACGGCGCGTCTCGTTCGCCGCCAGCGTGTACGAGCAGGCGCTCAGCCTCGGCGCCGTCGCGGTCGGCGGGGTGGTCCTGATCGCCGCCTACGGCGCGCGGACCGTCGGGCCCGCCAGCTGGCTCGTCGCCTTCGTCCCGCTCGGCCTCGTCGTCCTGCACCCGCGGCTGTTCAAGCCGCTCACGGGCAAGGCGCTGCAGCGAATCGGCCGCGAGCCGCTCGAGGTGCTGCTCAGCGGCCGCCAGCTCGCCGCACTGCTGGCCTGGTACACGGTGGTCGCGGTGCTGCTCGCGCTCGGCGTGGGGCTCGTCGTGCGCTCGGCGGCGCCCGAAGCGGGGCCGCTCGTCTACGTCGGCCTGTCGTTCCTCGCCTCGTTCGTGATCTCGATGCTCGCGTTCGTCTTCCCGTCCGGGCTGGGGGTGCGGGAGGGCGCGTTCGCGCTCGCGCTGTCGCGCGACCTCCCGGCCGGCGTGGCGATCGCAGCCTCGACCGGGATCCGGCTCGTGCTCACGTTCGCCGAACTGCTGTTCGTCGCGGTCGCGGTGCTACTGGACTGGCAGGGTCGGCGCTCAGGCGCGCGCGGTGACGAGGAGGCCGAAGTATCCGGGGTACCGGCCGATGAAGAGTGAGTCGAGCTCGAGGACGGCGCGGAAGGCGCCCAGCGCCAGGCGCGCCGGCAGGCCCGGCCGGGCCGCCGCCTCCGACTCGGCCGCCGGGCCGCGGGCGCGCAGCCGCCGCTGCACCAGCCGGCGGTAGGCGAGCCGGTGGTAGAGACCGGTGACGGGGAAGCCCCAGCCCTCGACCGCTGCCGTCTCAAAGCCGGCGTCGCGCAAGCGCCCCGCCATGCCCGCCTGCGTGTAGCGCCGGAGGTGGCCGACCCACTTGTCGAACCAGTCGTAGCGCCACGGGTTGGCCGGCACCGTCGCGACGAGCACGCCGCCGGGGCGCAGCACGCGGCGCAGCTCGCGGATCGCGGCGGCGTCGTCCGGGATGTGCTCGAGCACCTCGCCGCAGACCACCCCGTCGAAGGAGCCGTCGGGGAAGGGCAGCTGGGTCAGGTCGGCCCATGTCACCTCGGAGCCGTCCCTGCCGCGCTCGGCTGTGATCGCCCGCAGCCGCTCGAGGAACGGCTCGCTCATGTCAACCGAGGTTACGCGGTAGCCGCGGCCGAGCAGCGAGGCGGTGAGGCTGCCGGCGCCGGCGCCGGCGTTGAGCACGTGGCCTTGCGGGACGTCGCGCCGCAGGCGGCGGAGGATCAGGCTCTCCCGGTAGTCGTGCCGCGGCCCCATGAACTCCGGCCCGGTGCCGCTACCCCACTGGTGCTCGCCGAGGAGGTCCTCGTCGCCGCCCATGGCCGTCATGCGGCGGGCAGGTTAGCGGCCTCGCGGCGGCGCTCCGGGCACGGGTGCACCAGCTCGGTCGCGCCGTGCGCCTCGGCGCGCTGCGGATCGCGGCGGCGCGCGGGGTTGACGATCCCGATCAGGGAGATCACGCCGCCGAGCATCATCAGCCCGCCGCCGACCCCCAAGCCGACCCGGTACGCGTGCACGGAGGCGTCCTCGACCGGCCGGTCGAGCTCCGGCCGCCCCGGCACGCCGCCCGACAGCGGGCGCTCCTTGACCTCGCGCACGGTGGCGCGCGCCGCCGGATCGAGCGGGCGCCCCGCCAACTCGTCGTCCAGCGCGGAGGCGAACTGGGCAGCCACCACCGCGCCGACCGCGGCGATCGCCAACAGACCGGCCACGCGCGAGATCGCGTTGTTGGCTCCACTCGCCACGCCCGCGTTGTGCTGCGGGACCGCGCCGAGCACGGTGTTGGTCAGCGGCGCGACGGTCATCGACAGCCCGAGGCCGAACAGCAGCACCGCCGGCAGCAGCTCGGCGACGTAGTTGACGTCGGTGTCGAGCCGCCCCATCCACACCAGCCCGGCCCCGCCGACGATCGGCCCCGCGCCCATCAGCGCCCGCGGCCCGATGCGGTCCGACAGCGCCCCCCAGCGCCGCGAGAGCACGAACATGACCGCCGTGATCGGGAGCAGCGTTAGCCCCGCCGCGACCGCGCTGTAGTCCGCCACCTGCTGGAGGAAGATCACGACGAAGAACGTCGCTGCCGACAGCCCGCCGTAGACGAGCAGCGTCGCGACGTTGCCGACCGCGAAGTTGCGCACGCGAAACAGCGACAGCGGCAGCATCGGATGGTCAGACCGGCGCTCGTGGAGCACGAACAGCACCAGCATCGCCACGCCCGCCACGAGCGGCACCCACACCACCGGGTCGCCGAAGCCGTAGACCGGCTGCTCGATCAGCGCGAACACGGGTCCCGCCAGGCCGAGCGCGACCAGCAGCGCGCCGAGGTAGTCGATCCGGTGCGTGGACTCCTCGTCGACCGACTCCGAGACCGCGCTGTGGAGGATCGCCAGCGTCGCCAGCACGAACGGCACGTTGATGCCGAAGATCCAGCGCCACGACGCGTGGTCGACCAGCAGCCCGCCGCCCAGCGGCCCGACCACCATTGCGATGCCGCCCCACGCAGTCCATGTCCCGATCGCCGCGCCGCGCTCCTCGGCCGGGAAGACGGCGGTGATGATGGCCAGCGAGGAGGGCACCAGCAGCGCCCCCGCGACGCCTTGCAGCGCCCGCGCCACGACCAGCAGCTCGGCACTCGGCGCCACCGCGCACAGCAGCGACGTCACGCCGAAGCCCGCCAGCCCGATCGAGAAGATCCGCTTGCGCCCGAGCAGGTCGCCGAGCGAGCCGCCCACCAGGAGCAGCGCGCCCAGCGTCAGCAGGTAGGCCTCGACCACCCACTGCTGCGCGGCCAGCCCGGTGTCGAGATCGTCGCGGATCGCCGGCAGTGCGACGTTGACCACGGTGCCGTCGAGGAACACGACCGCGGTGCCCAGCACGCACGCCACCAACGTCAGGCGCTTGGTGCGGGCGTCGGTCACGGCCCGAGCCTGACAGGGCCGTCAAGGGCCCCGAGACGGTTGATAGCCTCACGGACCTTGACCCGGGAGGACGTACTTGCTGCGGTCGCCCGCGCCGCAGAGCGCGACGACCAGACGGTGGACAGCGGTGGGAAGCTGCTGCCGCCGTCAATCGACGGTGTCGTTCTCAAGCGCCTGACGACGCACTTCGACCATCGCGGCGCGCTGACGCCGCTGCTCGACGTGCGCGACCCGTTCTTCGAGGAGCCGGTCGTCTACGCCTACGAGGTCACGATCAATCCCGGCCGCATCAAGGGCTGGGGCATGCATCGCATCCAGTCCGACCGCTACTTCGTCGCCGGCGGCAGCATGCGCGTGGTGCTGTTCGACGGCCGCGAGCGTTCACCGACCGCCGGCGCGCTCGTTCAGCTGCAGCTCGGCGAGCGCAACCCGGGGCTCGTGTACATCCCGCCGGGCGTCTGGCACGCCGATCAGAACTGGGGCGAGACGGTGGCACGGATCGTCAACTTCCCCACGCGCGCCTACGACCCGGACAATCCAGACAAGTTCCGGATCGACCCCCACTCAGGTGTCATCCCGTTCGACTGGACGCTGCGCGACGGCTGACTTCGCGGCGTGCAGTTCGTGCAGCGCCGCCTCCTGGACTGTCAGCTCGGAGTCCTTGCGCCGGATCGTCGCGTGCAGCGCTTCGATCTCCGCGGTCAGGCGCTCGATCAGCGCGTTCTTGACCGCGCGGTCCATCCGCAGGAAGCGGCGGTCGTCCGCGGGCTGCACGGCCGCCGGCGCCGGTCCGCTCGGCGGCGGCCCGGCGGCCCGCATCCGCTCCAGCTCCGCCGCCGAGCGCGCGAACGCGCGCTCGAGCGCCTCCGGCCCCTCCCCCGCCTCCTCCTGCGCAGCTAGCAGCTCGGGCCACTTCGCGCAGAAGCGCTCGCGGTTGCGCGCGCTGTAGAAGGTCGTCATTCGTGGCGAGCTGCTCGCGCTCTTCACGTGCAGGGTCCGCGCGCCGGGCTCGTAGAGGATCGCCTCGCCACGCGCGCGGATCGCCATCGCGAGGTCGGCGTCGACGTAGTAGGCCGGATAGAGCTCGTCGTCCATACCGCCGACTGCGTCCCAGCTGGCCTTACGCACAAGCAGCGAGGAGGAGCCCGAGTAGTCGACCGCCCGGCGCTCGGAGAAGTCGCCGTCGGCCGCGCTGACCGGTCGCGTGGTGCCGTCGCGCCACACGACAGCGCCCGCGTACTGCAACGTCCCGTCGGGGTTGAGCACGCGGCCCCCGATCGCGCCGGCCTCGGAATGCTCGTCGGCGCAGCGCACGAGCGCGGACAGCCAGCCCTCCTGCGCTTCGGAATCGTCGTGCAGCAGCACGATGAACTCCCCCGATGCGGCGGCCCGCCCCAGGTTCGAGCCGCCCGCGAAGCCCCGATTGACGACCGACTCGACGACTCTCACGCCGCTCGCCCCCGCGGCCACGTCGCGCACGTCCTCCTCGGCGCCGTTGAGCACGACGATCGTCTCGAAAGGCGGGTCGTCGGGCGGCAGCGCGGCGAGCGAGCGCAGGCAGCGCGCCAGCCCGGCCGCGTTGACGGTCGTGACGACGACGACCGAGGCCCGCGGCGCACGATCGCCGGCTGCCTCAGTCATCATCTCGAGGGGGCGTGCGCTCGCGCTCGGCCTCGAGCGCGCCGACGCGGCGCTCGATCGCCCGCAGCTCGCGTAGGACGACGGCGGCGCTGTCGCGCTGGCGAGCGCCCAGATCGCGGACCCTGCCCTCGAGCGACTCGACCGCGTGGCCAAGGTGCATCAGCGCGTCGGTGACGCCGCGGTCGACCTGCTGGGCGTAGGCGGTGTGCGGCTTCATGAGCCGCAGCGCGAGCGCGCGCGGCGCGCGCCGCAGGCGACCGAGACCTCCGCGCGCCGGCGCGCGCGGCCCGCCCTGGACGAGCTCCTGGGCGGCGGCCGCCTCGCGCCGGGCGATCCTCGTCGGATCGAAGCGGTTGCTCGCCTGAAGGGCGGCGCGGACCTGGCTGAGGCGGCGTGCCATCGCCTGGCCGGAGGCGTGCGGGGAATGTGCGCGGCGGATGTCAGCGGCGGCAGTCGCGCCACGCCGGCGCGCCTCCTCGCGATCGTCGAAGACCTCGCGCAGGAGCTTGGCGGCGTGGTCAAGGTCGGGCTTGGCCCACTGCGCTTCGGCCGGGTAGGGGTCCAGGCCCTGCCCGATCGGCGCCAGCTCGTAGTCGACGAGGTAGGCGTTCTCGGGCCGCATGAAGTCGAGGTTGCCCGAATAGGCGGTGGCGACGACGGGCTTGCCGAGCAGCATCGCTTCCGCCATCGTGATCCCGAAGCCCTCCGAGCGGTGGAGCGACGCGTAGCAGTCGGCCGCCGCGATCAGGCCGTTCTTCTCGTCGGCGGTCACGTAGAAGTCCAGCAGGTGCACGTGCGGGTGCCCGGCCGCCGCGATCTGCAGCTGGTCGTGGTCGTCGGGGTGGTACTCGGCGTTGATGCTCTTGAGGGCGAGCACGGCGCCCTCCGCCGGGTCGGGAAAGGCGCGCAAGAACGCCTCGAGCAGACCGAGCGGGTTCTTGCGCTCGAAGACCGAGTTGAAGTCGTAGACCATCAGGACCAGGAAGCCCTCCGGCAGGCCGGCCGCGGCGCGATCCGGGACGGTCACCGGCGGCAGCGTCACCGGCATCGGCATTCGGATCACGGGCACGGGCGAACTTGCCGCCAGCGCCTCAGCGACGAAGGCTGACCCCGCCCAGACCTCGTCGACGTGCTCGAACGCCCCGTAGAGGCGCGCGGGGAAGACCGGCGCCTCCCACCACCAGAGTCCGATCGTGTGGCGGTCCTCGAAGAAGCCGGGGCCGACATGCTTGGCGACGGCCGGCAGCATGTCGGCGTTGACGCAGATGAGGTTGACCGGGTAGTCGTCCGCCGAGGCGCCGAGGTGGACGAAGCCGTGACCCTGGCGGCTGCGTTCGGCGACCAGCCCGATCGGCAGGGTGGGCTCACCGGCCACGTCGAGCGCGTCGATGACCTGGCGGGCCACCTCCCCGACGCCGAGCTCGGAGTTCAGGTAACCGACGACGTTGACGCCAACCGGCGGCGGGGGCGCAGCGTGAGCGTCGGCCGGCGCGGGCGCGTGAGCCGGCTCCGGCTGCCCGCCGTTGTCGCCGGCGACGACGAGCGCCGGGCGCGGTGCGAGCAGCAGCTCGGAGATCGCCAGTTCATCGCGGCCGAAGGTGTGCGCCCAGTCGATGAGCCCGCGCGCGTCGACCGGGTTGCCGAGGTCCGGGAAGGCGGTCTGCAGGTCGCCGCGAAGGTCGTGGAGCGTCGCCAGGTGGCGCGTGATGCCGAACTCGCCGCCGATCGCCGCCGGCGCGGTCGCCGCCTCGGCGAACGCCGCCTCGCCCGCCGGCTCGAAGATCGACGCGTCGAAGCCTTCGACCAGCAGGTCGCGGTAGACGCGGCGAATCAGCCGGTCCAGCGGCAATCCCGACGTGCTCGTGTCGTAGGTGTACGGCCACGCCGCGACGTCGCGGATCCCGTTCGCGATCAGCTCCGCGGCGTACGCCTGGCACAGCCGCGCGAGGTCGGGCTCGTCCCCGAGCCGGATGCGGTCCTGGTGCTTGGAGAGGACGTGCAGGAGCTCGGGGTTGAAGCCGCTGAAGTGGAACAGCCGCAGCGGCACGTCGCCCTTGACGTACCACGCGCCGTCGCGCTCGCTGACGGGCCGGGTGGCGAGGTTCCAGTAGGCGACGTTGAAGCCGGGATCGCGCAGGACGTGGAACGACTCCGCCATCCCCGGCACGAGGTCCATCCAACGCTGGTCGACGAAGAAGCCACGCTTCGGGTCGACGATGCAGTCGCGCTCGAGCCGCACGCCCCACCAGTCGAGCATGGTGTCCGCGAACTCGCTCGCCCGGATGCCGATGAAGCCGAGGTTGTAGACGCCCGCGATGAGGATGTCCTGCTCCGTCGGCTTGCGTCCGTCGCGCGGCATCGCCTCGGTGTTGTGGGGGTTCAGCACGAGGCCGTGATCGCGCACGGCGCCGAACATCTTCGTCAGCGGCGCGTAGACGCGCGTGTCCGGGTCGAGGTAGACGGTGCCGCCCTCGGGATCGTTCGCGAGCATCCAGCGCAGCAGCCAGGGCTTGACCGCGGTCGAGAGCTCGAGCACGTTGTAGATCACCGCCATCTGCGCGAAGCCGTCAATCTCGAGCTGGTCGATCGTCACAACGTCGAACGGCTCGGCCGCCGGGTCGACGTAGCCCTCGATCTCGTCGATGATCAGGACCTTGAAGCCGACCTCGGGCTCGTGCTCGGCGAGCGAACGCGCGAGCACGCGGGCGTGCGCGAGGTAGTTCTTGGCGATGATCGTGCAGACGTCCACGTTCACCGGCGAGCGGTTACGGGCTCGCGGCGCGGGGCGGCGGGGGTGGGCTCCGCCACGACGATCCGCCCGCGGCGGAAGCCGCCGTAGTTGTGCACGAGCACGAACAGGCCAGCGAGCGTGACGGGGACGAACATCACGAAGCGCGCGAGCAGGATGAAGCCGACCGCGGTCCCGCCCACCACGCCGACCGCCTTGAGTCCGAGCACGAGCCCGGCGTCAAACGTGCCCGCGTAGCCCGGTGCCGCCGGTATCGCCGCGAACAGCGACGCCAGCACGATGATCAGCGTCGAGTCGAGGAGTTGCAGGTCGAGGCCGAGCGACTTGCCGACGAGTAGGAGCGTCGTGCCCTCGCAGCACCAGATCACGGCCGACAGCAAGGCCAGCAGCAGCCCTTCGGCGTGCGCGAACACCTTTAGCGCGCGCGTCACCGGGCGCACCTTCTCGTTGAAGCGCTCGAAGTACCCGCGGCGACGCAGCGCGATGTAGCTTGCGAGCCCAGCCCCTCCGAGCGCGAGCCCGACCGCGGCGACAGCCGCGGGCCACTGGCCGGCCGGGGCGTGCGCGACGCCGACCCAGGTGAGCACCGCGAACAGCGCAGCGAGCACCGCGGCGTCGAGCATCCGCTCGGCGATGATCGAGCCGAGGATCGTGCGCCGCTTCGCGGTTGTGCGCGCACCGAGCAGCGCGATCCGCAGCACCTCGCCGCCGCGGGCGGGGAGCACGTTGTTGCCCATGTAGCCCACGAGCGTGAGCCGGTAGGCGTCGGCGCGATCGTGCGGGATCTCGGCAAGCCGCATGATGCGGTGCCAGCGCCAGCCCCGCGCGACGAGCGCGAGCGCGTAGACGCCGAACGCGGCGCCGAGCCAGGCGTAGCCGCGCGCGTCGGAGGGGAACTGCGGGGCGTCCTGCTGCGACACCCACCACGCGACCGCGGCGAGCGCGATCACGGAGACCGCGAGGGAGAGCCGGCGCTGGACCTGCGAGCTGATCCGCATCGTCAGTGTCGCTCGAGGCGGCGGTGCAGCCTGCGACTCACCTGGCCGGGGATTGCGCCGTGCGGCGAGGCCGGAGGACGCGGCGGCAGTGGCGTCGAGGGGCGGCGATAGTCGCCGCGGCTCAGGTGGTCCTCGAGGAACACGTAGAGCACGATGAACAGGTAGCGGCTGCCCATCTCGTTCAGCTGGAGCTTCGACGTCCCCGCCGCGCGGTTGGTCCACGAGGTCGGGACGATCGCGTAGGAGAAGCCGCGCGTGACCGCCTTCAGCGGCAGCTCCACGGTCATATTGAAGTGGTGCGAGAGCAGCGGGCGCAGGTTCTCGATCACCTCGCGCCGGTAGGCCTTGAACGCATTGGTCGTGTCGTTGTAGCCGTGGCGGAAGAGTGCGCGGATGCCGGTGTTGACGATCCGGTTCATCAGTAGCTTCAGGCGCGGGTAGTCGTGCACCTCGGCGCCGGGCATGAAGCGCGAGCCGAACGCGCAGTCGTAACCCGCCTCGAGGACGCGGTAATACAGGACGACGTCGCGCGGATCGTCGGAGCCGTCGGCCATCACGATGACGACCGCGTCGCCCTTGAAGGATTCGAGCCCCTTGCGGACCGCGAAGCCGAACCCGTTGGGCGCATCGTTGCGCACACAGCGCACGCGCGGCTCCTCGGCCGCCACCCGCGCCACCACGTCGCCGGTCCCGTCGCGCGAGGCGTCGTCGACGACGACGATCTCGTAGTCGATCCCCTCCGGCCCGAGGTGCTCGATCAGGCCGCGCAGCGTCGGCTCGACGACCTCGACCTCGTTGTGGGCGGGGATGACGACCGAGAGGTTCACGCCGGGGCCCAGTGCTCCACGTTGGCGTCGTGGATCTGGCGCAGGATGTCCTCGACCGAGTAGCGCAGGGACCAGTCCGGGTGGTCGCGCTCGAACGCCGACAGATCGGAGACCCACCACCGATGGTCGCCGATGCGGTTGTCGTCGGTGTATGTCCAGTCGAGTTTGCGGCCTGCGATGTCCTCGCACATGCGGATCGCCTCGAGCATCGAGCAGTTGCACGCGCGTCCGCCGCCGAGGTTGTAGACCGCCGCCGCGCGCGGCGCCTTCGCGAATGCCTCGAAGGCCGCCACGAGGTCGGCGGAGTGGATGTTGTCGCGCACCTGCTTTCCCCCATACCCGAAGACGGTGTAGGGCTGGCCCGTGATCGTGCATCGCATGAGATAGGAGAGGAAGCCGTGCAGCTGCGTGCCGGCGTGGTTCGGCCCGGTCAGGCAGCCGCCGCGGAACGCAACGGTCGGCATGTCGAAGTAGCGGCCGTACTCCTGTACGAGCAGGTCGGCGGCAGCCTTGGAGACGCCGAACAGCGAGTGCGTCGAGCCGTCGATCGACATCGACGTCGGGATGCCGTTGTAGTACTCGTGCTCCTCCGGCAGCTCAATGCGCTCCTCGTGCTCCTCCAGCGGCAGGTGATTGGGCGTGTCGCCATAGACCTTGTTCGTCGAGCAGAAGATGAACGGGGCGTCGGAGGCGTGCGCGCGCGCCGCCTCGAGCAGGTTGAGCGTGCCGTTGGCGTTGACAGAGAAGTCGGTCTGCGGCTCCTTGGCGGCCCAGTCGTGCGACGGCTGGGCGGCCGTGTGCACGATCAGCTCGATCGAGCCCGCGTGCTTGGCGAAGATGCGCTCGACGCTATCGGCGTCGCGGATGTCGATCTCCTCGTGGACGAACTCGTCGGGGAGGCGCTCGGAGAGCACCTCGGACATCCGTCGGGTCGACGCGTCGGCGCCGAAGAAGCGCGCGCGCATGTCGTTCTCAAGGCCGACCACGGTGTAGCCGCGCTCGGCGAAATGGATGACGGACTCGGAGCCGATCAGGCCGCCGGATCCGGTCACGATCGCGATGGGAGTCAGGACTATCTCCGTCTGGGGTCCGGGCGGGCGTCCACTATAGACGCGTGATTTGGGCCCAAGTCGCGGGTTTGCGCCGCCGCCCGGGCTCCGGGCCATCCGCTAGCTTGGATTCGTGCCCGATCCCGCACCTGCCGTCGTCGTCGACGGCGTCTCGAAGGCGTTCTCGCTGCCCAAGGAGCGCGTTCACACGCTCAAGGAGCGCGCGCTGCACCCGCTCCGGCGCCGGGAGCACGAGACGTTCAGTGCGCTGACCGACGTCTCCTTCGACGTCAAGCGCGGCGAGTTCTTCGGCATCGTCGGCCGCAACGGATCGGGCAAGAGCACGCTGCTCAAGTGCATGGCGGGCATCTACAAGACGGACTCGGGCCAGGTGCTCGTCGCCGGCCGCGTGTCGACGTTCATCGAGCTCGGCGTCGGCTTCAACCCCGACCTCGCCGCCCGCGACAACGCGATCCTCAACGCGATCATGCTCGGCCTCACGCGCCGTGAGGCGATCGAGCGCTACGACCGCATCATCGACTTCGCCGGGCTGCGCGAGTTCGAGGAGCTCAAGCTCAAGAACTACTCGTCGGGCATGCTCGTGCGGCTCGCGTTCTCGGTGATGATCCAGGTCGACGCCGACGTCCTGCTGATCGACGAGGTCCTCGCCGTCGGCGACGCCGCCTTCCAGCAGAAGTGCTACGACGAGTTCAACCGGCTGCGCGACGAAGGTCGCACGATCCTGCTCGTCACGCACGACATGGGCACGGTCGCCCGCTTCTGCGACCGCGCGATGCTGCTCGAGCAGGGCAATGTGATGCAGATCGGCGAGCCCGACAGCGTCGCGTCGGAGTACTTCGAGACGAACTTCGGGCGCGGCGGCGCCGCCGAGGCCGACCTCAAGCACCATCAGGGCGACGGCAGCGTGGAGATCGCCGACGCCTGGTTCGAGGACGGCGGCGGCAACCGCGTCAACGCCGTCGCCCAGGGCCGGCGCGCGGCCTTCGTCGCCGTCGTGCAGTTCATCGAGGCCCACGACGACCCGGTGTTCGCGTTCTCCCTCGGCACCGACGGCCACAACATCGCCTTCGCGACCTCGACCCTGTGGCAGGAGGAGCACACGGGCTCGTTCGCCGCCGGTGAGCGCGTCGGCTTCCGGGTGTCGTTCGACAACTACTTCGCGCCCGGGCGCTATCACGCGACGCCGTGGGTCGCGCGCCGCGGCAGCGGCCAGGACGTCCACGTCCGCGTCAAGGACATGGCCTCGGTGGTCATCACCGGCGCGCGCTCCGGCGGCGGGCTGGTCGACGTCCCGCACAAGCTGCGGATCGAGCGCACGGAAGTACACGCGACGTGAGCGCCGAGGCGAGCGTCGGCGAGCTGCGCCCGATGCGCGGACCGTCCGCGCTGGGCGGTGACCCGCGCCGGTTCTGGACCCTGACGTGGACGCTCGCGGTGCTCGAGTTCCGCCTCAAGTTCTTCGGGTCGATCCTCGGCTACTTCTGGCAGCTGATGCGGCCGCTGCTGCTCTTCGGCGTCCTCTACTTCGTGTTCACGGAGCTCGTCAGGATCGGCGGCGGGGTCAAGAACTACCCCGTGATGCTGCTGATGGGGATCATCTTCTACACGTTCTTCGCCGAGGCGACGGGGACCTCGGTCGGGTCGGTGCCCGACCGCGAGTCGCTCGTGCGCAAGGTGCACTTCCCGCGGCTCGTGATCCCGCTCTCGGTGGTGCTCACGACGTACCTGAACTTCGTCCTGAACTTCGCCGCGGTGATGATCTTCGTGCTGGCTTCGGGCATCGCGCCGCGCGTGAGCTGGCTCGAGATCTTCCCGCTGATCCTCGGCCTGGGCGTCCTCTCCACGGGCATCGGCACGCTGCTCGCGGCGCTGTTCGTGCGCTACCGCGACGTGCAGCCGATCTGGGACGTCGCGCTGCAGATCTCCTTCTACGGCTCCCCGATCCTGTACGCGATCGAGACGATCCCCGACGAGCGGCTGCAGCACCTGATCATGTGCAGCCCGCTGGCGGTGATCGTGCAGCAGGCGCGCCACGCGATCATCGACCCGGGCGCGCCGAGCGCGGCCGAGGCGATCGGCGGCGCACCGTGGCTGCTGATCCCGTTCGGCATCCTCGTGTTCGTGTGCGCCCTGGGCTTCTACGTCTTCGACCGCTCGGCCCCGCACATCGCCGAGGAACTGTGACGTGCGGGCGGCCACGATCGTCGCCGCGGCCGACCTCCCGCACGCCCGGGCCCTCGCCGCCTCGCTGAAGCAGCATCACGCCGACGCGGAGCTGACCGCGCTGGTGCTCGACGAGCCCGCAGGGGACGAGCCGTTCGAGGTCATCCGGCCGGGCGACCTCGAGGGTGTCGAGCCGTGGATGCTCTACGGGTTGCCCGAGCGCGAGCAGCGCCGGTACCTGGAGCCGTTCCTGCTCGCCCGCTTCACCGAGCCCGTGGTCCTGCTCGCCCCCGGCGTGCGCGTCGGCGGCCCGCTCGACGCGCTGCTCGGCGGCGGCCCCGCGCTCGTGCCGCGCGTGCTCGAGCCGGCCGGCGAGGCGGTGCTCGCCGAGGGCCTCTACGACTCCGGCGTGCTGGGCTGGGGGCCGCGCGGCGCGCGCGTGCTCGCGTGGTGGCGCGAGCGGGTGGAGGAGCGCCTGCGCGCGGAGACCGGCGGGCCGCACGTGCTCGACGCCGCGCCCGCGCTGTTCGAGGAGGTCGCGGTGGTGCGCGACCCTGCCTACGGCGTCGCGAGCTGGAACCTGGACGAGCCCGGCCGGTCCGCCGAGACCGCGCTCACGCTGCGAGCGGACGCGGAGCCCTCCGAGCGGGCGCCCGCGCTCGCCACGCTCGCCAACGGCGCCGCGGTCGACGCGGCGCTGCGCGACGTCATGCGCGACGCCGCCGCGCAGGGGATCGAGCTCGCCGATCTCGACACGGAGGCCGGCACCCACCGGCTGCTCGAGTACGCCAACGGGCCGGCCGACCACGGCGCCGTGCAGGGCGTCACGCGCTACCTGCTCGCGCTGCACGGCCGCCGCCTGGACCTCCACGACACCTTCCGCGCGCTCGAGGACGACGACGGCGAGGCGTTCGTGCACTGGGCCCGCACCACCGGGCGCGCCGACGGCATCCCCGACGTGCTGCTCCCGCTGCCCGCCCCGGAGTCGGCGCCGGCGGGCGGCGGCCCGCCGCCGCTGGGCGTCAACGTCGCGGGCTACCTGCGGACCGGCCTCGGCGTCGGCGAGGCGGCGCGGCTCTACGTCGCGGCGCTCGAGGCCGCGCAGGTGCCCGTGCGCACCGAGACCGCCGACCCCGGCCTGCCGAAGCCCAAGCGGACGGGCTTCGAGGACCGCCGCCCCGCGGTCGAGTACCCGTTCAACCTCGTGTGCGTCAACGCGTTCGAGCTGCCCGACTTCGCGCGCCGCATCGGCGCCGGCTTCTTCGAGGGCCGCATCACGATCGGCAACTGGGCGTGGGAGGCCTCGAAGGTCCCCGACTCGTGGGACGAGGCGTTCTCGATCGTCGACGAGATCTGGACCTACTCGGACTACGTGACGAACGTGCTCGCCGCCGCTGCGCCGGTCCCGGTCGTCACGATCCCGCAGCCCGTCCTGCCGCCGCAGGTCGCCGACCGGCCCGGGGACCTCGGGCTCCCCGACGCGTTCACGTTCCTGTTCACGTTCGACTTCTTCTCCACCGCGCGGCGCAAGCACCCGGTCGGGCTCGTGCAGGCATACACGCGCGCCTTCGGCCCGGGCGACGGGACGCAGCTCGTGATCAAGACGTTCAACGGCGACGCCAAGCCGGAGAGCCTGCGCGAGCTGCTGCGGGCGACCGCCGACCGCGACGACGTGCACGTGATCGACCGCTACCTCCCGGTCGAGGAGAAGAACGCGCTGGTGGCCCAGGCCGACTGCTACGTGTCGCTGCACCGCGCGGAGGGCTTCGGCCTCTCGCTCGCCGAGGCGATGCTGCTCGGCAAGCCGGTGGTCGCCACGGGCTACTCCGGCAACCTCCAGTTCATGACACCTGCCAACTCGTGGCTCGTCGGCTACGAGCTGACGCGGGTCGGCGCGGGCTCGGCGATCTACCC
>Ga0136617_10000116_pt1 | contig 55344 bp, 46 predicted proteins | sample AntDrymUQ3222106_2_FD_129672 | JGI IMG/M metagenome (GOLD analysis project Ga0136617, IMG submission 129672) | Polar desert sand microbial communities from Dry Valleys, Antarctica - metaG UQ322 (21.06) | ecosystem: Environmental > Terrestrial > Soil > Desert | place: Antarctica: Dry Valley...
CTCCGTAACTCGCGTTACACACTTCGACGAACATATGGGATGGTTGACTACTCCTTTCCCAAGGGGCTACGCTCCCCCTTGACCCTGAACCCTATCCAGGTCCCCTGTGATTTCGTGGATCGAGTCTTGGCTCACGAAAGGCGATCCACGAAATCACACGAAAAATCACGAATTCAAAGCAGGCCACACGAGAATGGTACTGGGACAACTACAGCCGGTATAAGAGGAACCCCCGTTTCCGCTGGTTCGTAATCAGTCATAGCGGGCTCTATGAGAAATGGAGAATCAAGAGCTCAGTGAGCGTCCTGTCCTGGACCTTCGTTGACAGCGGCTCTTGAGGACCGTAAAATACGACTTCCCGTCGCCCTTGTTCTTCAGGGTTTCTTAATCATCGAGGTACCGCTATGAGTCTCGTCAAGATCATCGTCATCACGGTGCTGATAATCCTGAGCATTCTGTTTTTGGGGCGCTTCTTCATATAGCTCGGCCTGGCTACCTGCTCGTGCGCCCGAAACGCGCCATAAAAATCTGCCAAAACGAGATTCAGTTTGTTTGCATTCGCTAGGTAAGTATCTGGGTCTCTTCTCCTGTACCCTACTTGCAATCGCCGCTTCGCTTCCGGTTGAGTCACTAGCTCAGGACACCTCTGAGAACGACGACGTTATAAGTGTCAGCACTGATCTGCTGCTCTTCCCCATCCGCATCAGAGATAAGCGGGGACAGGCTGTCAAAGGCCTGGAGCAAAGGGACCTGACGCTGAAGGACAAGGATCAGGTTACTGCCGGTCTGTATTTCGCTCCCGGCGCCGACCGGGTAGCTATCGTGTTCGCACTCGACCAGTCCGGCAGTTTGCGCGACATCATTTCCCAGCAGCGCGACGCTGCGGTCGCCCTTTTTGGTCGCTTTAGCGATCGGTCAAGTATCGCCGTCCTGCGTTTCGCGGAATTCCCCTCGCTAGTCGTCCCTTTTGGTCGCGACCCCGCGGCGGCACGCGCGGCATTCAGTTTCGCCGTCGGTGCGAACCAACGCACGGCGATATTCGACGCCGCCGAAAAGGCGCTCCAAATGTTTGACGACCTTCCCCGCGTGCGTGCTGAGCGTCACATCGTTGTTCTGATTAGCGACGGCCTCGACAATGCGAGTCAAACAAGAGCCAGTGCGGTGATTGATGCGGCCCTGGAGAAACGTGTGTCTTTCTACGTGGTTCACTTACCACTTTTTGAGCCGCGCGAAGGACGACTTGTGGTGCGTAGACCGTCGAATGGCTTTCGTGAACTCGCCGAAAAAACGGGCGGCAAATTTTTCCTGGTAGGTGGTGATCCCGGAGCGGCGCTCAAGCTCGACAAGATGAGCGATCTAACTCCGATCTTCCAAGCAATTGAAGAGGATCTTAGGAGCCAGTATCTGCTGGGTTTCTACATCAATGAAACCGCGCGCGATGGACGGAAGCATCGTTTCTCACTGAGCCTGTTGCCGCCGGGTGTCGAGTATTCGGTAGGACGGCTTGGATACTCGCGCTCGCACGACTTTTTTGTGAATCTGCCAAGCAATGTTACGAAGATTCCAAAATGACGCAGGAAGATCTTAGTCAGGTTCGATCTATTGGCATTCGAAATGAGCACACCTGAAAACAACGAACGCGGATTGCGAAGGATTCGCCGCGCACTCCTGAGTGTTTCCGACAAGACCGGGATTGTAGACTTCGCTCGTGAGCTGAAGCGCTACCACGTGGAGATAATCAGCACTGGCGGTACCGCCAAAGCTCTGCGAGAAGCGGGAATCGAAGTAACAGATGTCTCCGAAGTGACTGGCTTTCCCGAGATGATGGATGGCCGAGTAAAGACTCTTCACCCCAAGATTCACGGAGCTCTGCTAGGCTTGCGCGATAACCTCGATCACGTTGCCGCTATGAAGCAAAACAGCATCGAGCCTATCGATATGGTTGTCGTGAATCTTTATCCGTTCCAACAGACCGTTAGGCGCGAAGGTGTGACGCAGGAAGAAGCAATCGAGCAAATTGATATTGGTGGGCCGGCGATGATTCGCTCCGCAGCGAAGAACTGGCATGACGTTGTGATTATTGTGCTCCCAGGCGATTACGAACGCGTAATCTCTGAAATAAAGTTGACCAGTGGCTCAACTTCGCTGGGGACCAGAAGCCAACTCGCACGGGAAGCATTTCAGCAAACATCCCTCTACGACTTGACTGTCTGGGCTTACCTAGCAATGGCACAGAGCAGCGCTGACAAATCAACGGGAGGTATTGGCGGAATCGATGCTTGCGCTGGTTCGAGCGGCTTTGGGATTTCTTCTTCAATTTCCAGCGTCAAAATCGATTCGCCGGAGTTCGCGATAGAAGCCTTCAAAGGCAGCCTACCCGGCAGCGCTGAGTGGAAAATAAACAAGTTAGGGAATCTGAGATACGGCGAGAATCCCCACCAAATAGCCGCCCTCTACCAATCAACTTACGGTCGCGGTATCGCTAATGCGAAACGGCTCTCCGGCAAAGAAATGTCGTTTAACAACTATGTTGACGCCGACGCCGCCTGGCGGCTTGTTTGCGATTTCGATGATCTTGCGTGCGCGATTATCAAACACACCAACCCTGCTGGAGTCGGACTTGGAGCAACCGCGGAAGAAGCGTACCGGAAGGCGCTAGCCACTGATCCCCTCTCGGCGTTCGGGGGCATCGTAGCTCTTAATCAAACTGTGACCGAGGAGGCCGCCAGGGCGGTGACTGAAGTTTTCACAGAAGTTATAGTCGCGCCTGAATACACTGCCACCGCCGTTGAAATCTTGCGCGCAAAGAAAAATTTGCGAGTCCTACGTCCAGGAACTTCGGAAGCGATTGACGAAGTCGAATACAGGCAGATTAGCGGTGGCATGCTCGTGCAGACTCGCGATACTGAAAAGCTCACCAAAGGAGATCTCAAGATTGTCAGTAAGCGACCGCCAACTGAAGAGGAGATCCGCTCCCTGCTCTTCGCCTGGACTGTCTGTAAACACACCAAGTCGAATGCGATCATTTATGCGCGCGAAGGGCAGACCGTCGGGGTCGGCGCAGGGCAGATGTCGCGCGTTGACTCAGTAAAGATTGGAGCCATGCGCGCTCAACTTCCTTTGCGGGGATCAGTGCTGGCGTCGGATGCGTTTTTTCCCTTCCGCGATGGAATTGACGAAGCGGCGAAACACGGAATCAGTGCCGTGATTCAGCCTGGCGGGTCCGTGAGAGATGAGGAAGTAGTCGCGGCGGTCAATGAGCACGGCCTGGCAATGGTGTTCACCGGAGTTCGTCATTTTAAGCACTGAATTACATCAGGATAAGAGGAGAGAACCATGCGCCCCACGACAATTATGAAAGGCGGATTGATTGCCGGCATGCTACTCTCACTGAGCGTCAATCTTGTCGCTCAAGGAGGCGGTAGCCTTAGGGCTGCGGTTGGTAAAACCCAGCGAGTGCGGTTCGCGCGCGGTCGCATAACCGCCATCCTGAAGGGAGCCGTCATTCGTGGAACGCAAGACCGGTACATACTTGGCGCTCGTGCAGGCCAAACCATGATTGTGCACGTCACATCGCCTGCGAAAAACGCGGTATTCACAATTCTCGATCCCGGCGGCACCGCCTTGGAGGGCACGGACGAGGGTCTGGATGCGATGGATTGGACCGGCGAGCTCCCGCTATCAGGAGACTATTCGATCCGGGTTTCGCCAACACGCGGCAACTCTACCTACACGTTGGAAATAACGATACGTTAGTGATCAAGTTACGTCTTGCTATGGTAACGGCGCTTGAACCATACGCGACAATCAACCGCACTTTTTGCTGAGGGAACATGGCGGACCCAGATTCAGAGCTCGAGGCGACAGAGTTTGTGCGCTGTCGTTACTGCGGCCAGCGCAACCAGACGAAACGGGGAAGCAGTGAAGCTCGCTGCGGGCGTTGCCGGCTTCTGCTTTCCGATGAGCCGCACAAGAAGTTTGCCAACCTCAACAAGGAGCAATACATTCACCCGGCAGATAGACGCGCACTCGCTGCCCTGAAAGCCATCCCGGGGATTGATTCAGCGCTGAAGAAATTACTAGTCGTCACCGGTGAGTCGGCTATTCGGGTAATCTTCACAGCGAGTGCTGTCAAAGTAACACCGGAGCAATGTCCTGATCTTCATGCCAAGCTGACCATTGCCTGCAAAACGCTTGGCGTGGAAACTCCAGACCTTTTTGTGCAACAGAATCCCGTGGCCAACGCGTTTACGGGCGGGGTAGAGCGTCCTGTGATTGTGCTCTATTCGCAGCTCATCGAGCGTTTGACCGACGAGGAGGTACTTGCGGTAGTCGCGCACGAAGTCGGTCACATCCACGCCGAACATGTTCTTTACCTTACGGCCGCGCGCTTAATCGAATATCTGGCCAAGACCGCCGTACTGGCATCCCCCTTGACGGGAATCGTTAAAGAGCTACTGACCCTAACCATGCGGACGGCCTTGCTTGCCTGGGCCCGACGCGCGGAGCTTTCCTGCGATCGCGCGGCGCTCCTCGTGACCCAGGATGCCAATGTAATCGGCCGCACAATGATGAAACTTGCGGGCGGGACCTACGCTTCCAAAGTGGACTACGATCTGTTTCTCGCACAAGCCCGCGACTTCGAGAAGAATTACGATGCCAAAGCTCTCGATCGCTTCTGGGCCGACGTGATCACCGCCGGTCTTAGCCATCCTTTCCCGGTGTGGCGGGTAGCTGAAATCTTGAAGTGGGTAGAAAGTGGTGAATACAAACAACTTCTGATTGGTAAGTCGCAAAGTGAGGCGGCGTAATCAGTCCAGCGTCCAATGTCCAAAGTCAATTTGGATTCGCACACATTGGACATCCGAACTATGTTACAAAATAAATACGGAATCATCTTCGGTGTTGCGAACAAGCGTTCGATTGCCTGGGCGACTGCTCTTTCGTTGCATGGCGCGGGCGCGCGACTCGCGTTTACTTATCAAGGCGAACGCCTCAAAGAGAATGTTGAGGGCCTCACGGGAGACGTCATGCCTGACTCGCTCATTTTACCGTGCGACGTGACGAAGCAGGTTGAGGTCGATGAGACCTTTCGACGAGTTGGCGAAGAGTTTGGTCGGCTCGATTTTCTAATTCATAGCATCGCCTATGCCCCGAAAGAAGCACTAGAAGGTGAATACCTTGATACGAGCCGGGATGCCTTCGTAACGGCGCTCGAAATCAGCGCGTATTCACTGGCTCAACTTGCTCGTGCTGCGGTTCATTTGATGACCGAAGGTGGCAGCATAGTCTCGATGACTTACTACGGCGCAGAAAAAGTCGTGGCCGGATACAACGTTATGGGCATCGCGAAGGCAGCGCTGGAAGCAAGCACTCGGTACCTGGCACTCGATCTTGGACCTCGTAACATTCGGATTAACACGATCAGTGCCGGTCCCATTCAGACTCTTTCTGCTCGCGGCGTCTCGGATTTCACGACCATGATGAAGCATCACGCCGAGCGGGCTCCGCTGCGCCGGAATGTAGAGGCGCGTGAGGTTGGTGACACAGCTCTTTTCTTGTGCAGCCCGCTCTCGTCCGGAATCACCGGCGAGGTGATCCATGTGGACTGCGGTTATAACATAATGGGAATGTAAGTGACAGAGACTCTAGCCTGTGGATGCTCGCAAAACGGTCTGTTAGCAATAGAAGCCAATCCGGCCGGAGATTAATACACAGACTGACGTCTGTGCCGCTCAAGGTGGCAGAGACTTACTCTTTGGGGTGCTCGCGAATTAGGCTGGTACAAATGGAAGTGGTAATGGATGCTACTTGAGGTGACATCGCAGATTGATTCACACACTGAAGTCTGTGCCACTAAGGAGTCGCGATGGAAAAGCCAACGGAAGCAGAAAGGCGGCAAGCAGAACGGCGGCATCCGCAACCGCCGACCCAGGACGAACAACTTCTCGAGAGTCCGCGCAGTGACGAATTCACGCACACCGACACCTGGCGGGTGTTTCGTATTATGGGTGAATTCGTTGAGGGTTTTGATGAACTCGCAAGCCTCACTCGGGGCATCTCCATTTTCGGTTCCGCCCGCACCAAGCCCGATGATCCATACTACAAAGCTGCGGAGGAAACCGCAGCCCTGCTTGCGCGTGAAGGATTTGTCGTGATCACTGGAGGCGGTCCGGGCATGATGGAGGCTGCGAACAAGGGCGCGTTTGAAGTCGGTGGACTTTCGGTTGGTTGCAACATTGAGCTGCCTTTCGAACAAGGTCCCAACCCGTATCTGACGCGCTCCCTGACCTTCCGCTACTTCTTCGTGCGCAAGATGATGTTCGTCAAATATAGTCTTGGCTTCATCATCTTCCCCGGTGGCTTCGGCACTCTTGATGAACTCTTTGAAGCGCTTACTTTGATTCAGACTCGCAAGATCCGTAACTTTCCAGTGGTACTCTTCGGGACCCAATACTGGAACGGTCTGCTGAACTGGATCCAGGATTTCGCTATGAAAGAAGGCAAGATCTCCGAGCAGGATTTAAAGCTCCTGCATATGACCGATTCGCCCGCAGAAGTTGTTCAGATTGTGATCAACAGCCAAAGCTCACCGCGCGTTCTGGACAAAACCCTGGCAGACGACTACCGAGAACTGGAAACGAGATAGCACAGCCTCACGTCTATGAGGCACTCCTTGTCAGAGCGATGTACGGTAGCGACTGTGTGAAAGCCGAAAAAGTACCTACGGTAATTTGCAGGTCAGGAAGGCGGACCCCTGTCCCCGCCCCAAGCTTGAAAGCCTTTCAGCAACGCCTGGGAGATTGAGGTTCGACCATTTGGAGCGATGTGAGAAAGGTCCTTTGGAGGGTGAGAATAAATTGAGTGGTTAATCTAAACGATTTTTGTTTTCGTCGTAAGAGCGGGGACAGGGTCCGCCTTCCTGCCCTGCAAGTAAGCGGTGCTTGAGCCATCCTCCCAAAAATTGAATGCCGTATCAGTACTGGGTAGTTAGCTGCCTTGCGGATCGAGACTGGCTGAGAGCCACTCAAGGTAAGGGGCAGAGCCGGCGGTTATGGGTAAGGCGATAATCTCGGGGGTGTCGTAACTGTGAAGCGCCCGCACCTCACGCTCAACCTCTTCAAATTTCGCACGTGCCGTTTTGGCGATGAGTAAAACCTCGGTCTCGCGCTGGATGGTTCCCTTCCAACGATATACGGAAGCAATGGGCGGCAAGATCTGGACGCATGCAGCCAGCTGCGCGCCCACCAGCAATTCGGCGAGCCTGGCAGCTTCTGCAACGTTCGCGGCGGTCATCAGTACCACGATTGCTTCCGATGATTCTGTTGTCACCCGCCGAATAGCCCTTTCCGAGTTGCTCCGTCACCGCGTCCCTGTCTCATCGCTCTCCTCGTCCTCGTCGGCCGCTGCGCCGGTCAGCGGTGTCGTATCATTGCCGAAGAACGCGCTATAGAGTTCCTGTGCACGATCGAAATCACGTTCATCAACAAGCACCATGCTGCCCTCCGCCGTGGCGGAGAGAAGTGGCGAGAGCGCATCAGCGCCTCCTGATTTCACCAGAGAGCGAATCCCATTCTGCGTCAGAATGTCGTTGACCATCTCGGCTTCGACAGGCGAGCCGAGTTTGTGCAGCGGCAAGAAGCGCGCCTCGCTATCGTCACGACCAGTGGTGGGGTCCAGACGTTCGACAAGTTCTGTGTTGTCGTCGGGACACCGCGTTATACCCGGCTGGTACTCACTTTCGCAAACAGGACAAAACATGAATCCTCCATTGACAGGTGACAGGTGACAAGTCACAGGATAAAGATTTCCCTGTTTCTTGTCACCTGTCACCTGTCACTGTCACGGCCTGCTAAATGGAATCTCGTCGAAGTGGGTCATCTTTTTGAAGGCACGGAAGCGGTCGTTTATTTCTTCGTGGGTCAGCCGTCTCACCCGTTCGGTGCCAAACTCTTCCACGTTAAAGGAAGCCATTACTGAACCGAAGATCATCGCGCGCCGCATGGCAGCTTCATCCAGCTGCGTCTGGCTAGAGAGGTAGCCCATGAAACCGCCTGCGAAAGTATCGCCTGCTCCAGTGGGATCAAAGACAGATTCGAGCGGATAGGCTGGAATCGCAAAGTAGCTCTGGGCCGTGAACAGGGCCGCTCCATATTCACCCCGTTTCACGATCAGCGCCCTGGGTCCCCATGACAGAATGGTCCTGGCCGCCTTAACGAGATTAGCAATCCCCGTCAGCTGCCTCGCTTCAGCATCATTAATGATGACGACATTTACGCCCTTGATTGTGCGCAGTAACGAGTCCCTGGCAGTGTCGATCCAGAGGTTCATCGTATCGAGCGCGACCAGCTCAGCATCCGGGATTTGTTCCCGCACTTCGCGCTGCAAGTCTGGCTGAATGTTTCCGAGGAAAACCAGCCGGGCTTTCCTCGAGTCCTCAGATAGCTTTGGTTTGAATTCGGCGAAGACGTTCAGTTGGGTGTCGAGGGTGTGGGCAACGTTCAAATCGTAATCGTAGCGACCCTGCCAACGAAAAGTTTTCCCGTCAGGGATGCGTTCGAGGTCGCTGGTGTCGACACCGTGCGTATCAAATACTCTCTGCTCCGCTTCGCTAAAATCACCGCCGACCACGCCGACAATACGAACGTGAGTGTAATAGCTGGCTGAGATCGAGAAATGAGATGCCGAACCGCCAAGCATCTGCTCGCATTTGCCAAACGGAGTTTCTACGGCATCAAAGGCTACAGAGCCAACAACAAGAAGAGACATAGGCTTTCGTTTTGGGGTTCTTAGGTTTTGGCAGTGTTCCGATTTCAGCTTTTCTTATGCTGCGAAACAAAGTAGTCTCCGAACGTTTGCGACCGACAACATAAGCGATCCACAAAACACACGAACCAACACGAACTCTTGTTAATGCCATTTCGCGTAATTTCGATGGATCGTGCTTGACGGTTGGCTGGTTCGAGAGTCGCGCTTTTCGAAACTAGGACACTAGATAGGTTTTTGGTCTTCAAGTGGTGTTGCTTCAAATCTTGGATTTCAAATCTGGATCTCAGATCTCAAATCTGAGATCTCAAATCCTGCTCCGTTGCGCCTACTGCTTGCTGCTTTCCGGCTTTACTTTGGCATTGCCCAGCACAGCCAGGTCTTGCTCAGCTTGTTTCCGAAAATTACTATTCGGGTAATCGGCAATTAACCGCGTCAGATATTCGCGTCCCAACTCCCTGAATTCGTCAGCAGATAACGTGCGTTTCGCCGTGCCGTCGAAATTTACGTAAAGAGAAGGACTCTGCTTGCCCTTATTCTCGGCCAGAAAAAGACTGCTCTCGCCAGCCATGAACAGGGCTTCTTCGATTCTGGCAAAATTTGGATTGCCGGCGATGATTTCTTCACAACGCTTCAGCGCCGCGACGTAGGCCTTCTTGAGTTTGAAATAGTTTCGGGCGACCTCGAGATTGTGCAAGGAGTCCTTCTCGAGATCCGGATCACGAATCGTCGAAGGATCTGGGCCGGTTTTCGCTTTACCCTGCGCGAAGACTGCCGGCGCACAAAGCAACATTGCAAACATTAGAAACACGACAGGCAAAAGATTCTTTCTCATAAATTCCTCAGACTTAGGTTTCCCAAGGCTTCGGCGAGCAGCGCATGCCGCTCAACTCAAGATGCAGCATACTTTCTGATGATCGCTTCCAGCTTCTTAGTTGTCGTCTGCGGCCAAAGTTCGGGAGCGGTAAAGATTGCATTCTTAAGCGCCGACCCACACTTGCAACTTCGCGGACGCTCGCTGAGCCGCTTCACCGCCTCTTTCATTATATTCTGGGCGTTGCGCACATTCTTGTTCAGATACTCAACCACGGTCTCGACGCTAACCGCCTCGTGGCCTGAATGCCAACAATCGTAGTCCGTGACTAAGGCAAGAGTGGCGTAGCAAATCTCAGCTTCACGAGCTAGCTTCGCTTCCTGCAGGTTCGTCATCCCGATAATGTCCATACCCCACGCGCGATAAACGTTCGACTCGGCTACGGTAGAGAATGCCGGTCCCTCCATACAAAGATAGGTGCCCCCACGATGCGCTTTGACTTCGGCTGCTTTACAAGACTCCTGGAGCACGTCGCCCAGATCATTACAGACAGGATACGCAAACGTCACGTGCGCGACGATACCTTCTCCGAAGAAGGTCGACTCGCGGACCCGGGCTCGCGTGCGGTCGAAAAACTGATCCGGGATCACCATATCAAGCGGCGCGTATTCTTCCTGTAGTGATCCAACGGCGGAAGCTGAAAGCACACGCTCAACGCCCAACAATTTCATACCGTAGATGTTGGCTCGGAAAGGAACCTCAGTGGGCGTAAAACGGTGCCCCCTCCCATGTCGGGGTAAAAAAGCAACTCGCTGCCCTTCCAGTGTGCCGACAATAAACACATCTGAAGGGCTACCGAAAGGAGTGTCAACTTTGACCTCTTCAACGTCCTTCAGTTCCGGCATCTGATACAGCCCGCTGCCGCCTATGATTCCGATTTTGGCTGTGGCCATGATTCGCTTGTAAGGGCTGAACTGTGGTCTGCCCTTGCGTATTGAGCCTTGATTAGCCCATCAGGCGAACTCGGAGGCCCGCCCCTACTGTCTATAATCTACCGCACTTAGCTTGCCGTCATCCTCTGCCAGACTGCAAAGTGCCATGTCTGGGTCGTGGTAGAACAGGCAACCCCAGCCATCGCGCGACGCCTGCGGCAGTAGTCTTTTCTTTGCTTCGAGCGTTTCTACGGGATAGAGATCGTAGCCCATGATCCACGGAAACGATACGTGCGCTCGCATCGGCACTAGATCAGCAAAACCGAAGATAGTGCGACCTTCTCGCTCCAGGCGCCAACACTGCATCGTTCGATTGTGTCCAGCGTGAGTTTCCATGTGCAGACCAGGTATCACTTCGTAATCTGCTTCCTTCAACTCGAGCTGTCCGTTTTCTTTAACCGGCTGCCAATTCTCGGGCAGGTAGCTTGCTCGGTCGCGTTCGGTGGGCTGTTCGCCATGCTCAAACTCAGCACGCGAGACAAAATATCTGGCATTCGGAAAAGCGGGAGTAGGCTTGCCATCCCCGCCCAATCCAGTGTTTCCACCTGCGTGGTCGAAGTGCAGATGCGTATTGATGACGATCGTGATCGCTTCCGGCCCAACTCCGGCTATAGCCCGTAATGAATCTGCTAAGGGTCGCTCACGTGCGATGCCGTACATACGCGTTTGCTTGTCTAAGAATTTCTCACCTATACCTGTCTCGATTAATATCCGTTCAGAACCAGCCTCGATGAACACGCAGTTCATGTTCATTCGGATCCGGTTCTGGTCGTCGGGCGGACACACCTTCGACCAGAGATTGCGCGGGACCACACCGAACATCGCCCCTCCGTCGAGACGAAACTCGGCGTCAGGCACAATCTCGACGCGGTAATCGCCAAATTGCATGCGTAATTATTGGGGCTGCGCGGTCACTTCTGGCGCGGCTTCGCGCTATTCTTTGAACCCTCAGCCTTAGACTTCTCCTGGTTTGGAGCTGGCTCCGCAGGATGAGCTTCCCCAGCCTCTCCCTGGCCCGGAGCAAATTGCGGTGGCAAACCCGGCAGCTCCTTCGCCTCCGGCATCTTCACTTGAAAGCTCTCGGCCACGGTGACGTGCGAACGCTTGACGATGTCTTCGATAACCTGCTTCTGCTTTTCCTGCTCCAGGGCGGCGCGCGCCTTCTCGCGTCCGGGCTTTGGCGGCGCAAACGGGTTGTCGGCTTGTCCGCTTTCGCCAATCAAAATGTGGCGAGCGTGGACCTGTTCTTCCTTCTTGCCTTCTTTCGTCTCCGTGCGGCGGTCTTCGAGTTTGATGATGTGGTAGCCAAACTGGCTCTCAACCACGTCGCTGATCTCGCCGGGCTTCAAAGCAAAAGCAGCTTTCTCAAACTCCGGGACCATCTGACCTGGTCCAAACCAACCGAGATCGCCGCCCTTTGCCTTGCTTCCATCGGTCGAGAACTCGGCAGCCAACTGCGCAAAATCTTCGCCGGCCCGAGCTCTCTTCAAAATCTCTTCGGCCTTCCCACGTTTTTGCTTAGGATCAAGCTCCGGATGTTTAGCCACATAGGCATCAATCTCTGCGTCAGCGACCTTCATTTTCTCGGCCAACTGCTCCTGAGCGTAGGCTTGCGCCAGCATGCGAGAATGCTCGAGCATGATCTGCAACTGCACACTGCGCTGCTTGTCCACACCGGCGGCAATTCCTTTACGTTCGCCGATCAGCACCTGACCCAATTGGCTTCGCACCTGCTTAATTTGTTCTTCAGGGATCTGACCGCTCGCCAGCTGCGGGTTCTTCGCCTTGGCATCATTTATAAATTGGTCAAACTTAGCGGCATTCACAGGGTCCTTAAAAAATTCTTCCACTTCCTGCTCAGTGGCATTCGAAGTCGCCTGTGCCGGCCCCTGCGACTTCATGTAGCTTTCCGCGATAACTACCGCTCGCACAAGGTCGAGCTGGCGTTTCATGTCGGGCTTGCCACCAACGCCCTTGGCCCGCGCCTCCTCGGCAACTGCCAGCAAACTGCGGAGGTTGTCGGCAAAATCCTTCCGGGCTGCTTCATCTGAAGCCAGCCGGCTGCGAAACTGTGGCGGCTGGTCTGCCGCAATCATTGCCATGTCTTCAGAATTCAGATTGACCGGCTCGCTGCGCCCGGCTTTAACCTGCCACGTAATCAATATCGCCGAAAAAACTACTGCGACGGCAGCAGCAATCCATGCTTTTGTTGTTGATGTCAAAATACTTTCCTTTCCAAAATTGAAAACTATTGCTGCTGCACTAACTCAAGCAGCACGCCATTCGTTGATGAGGGGTGAATAAAAGCTACCAGACAACCACCGGCTCCGATACGAGGCGTTTCGTCAATCAAACGTGCGCCCTTTCCTTTCAGTCGTCCCAAGGTCGCGCGAATATCGTCAACCCGAATCGCAATATGATGAAGCCCGGGGCCCCGCTTATCCAGAAACCTTCCAACTGGCGATTCCGAGGTCAGTGGCTCTAAAAGCTCGATATGCGTTTCGCCGATAGGAAGCATCGCGATGCGCACTCCCTGATCGCCAACATCTTCCGTGGAGTCGACTTCAAGGCCCAGAGCGTCCTGCCAAATGGCGGTTGCCTCTTTCAGTTGGCGGGTGGCGATACCTATGTGGTCGATTTTCATGAACTAGTCAGTTGTCCGTGGTCAGTTGTCTGTGCGACTGCCGTCTGCCTACTAACTACTGCCAACTGCTTTGATGAGCTCTTCCACAGCAGAATAAGGGTCCCGCCGACGCGTGGCAACCTCCTCGGCAAGACGGTCGAGTGTGTCAGATGCGGAATCTGAAGCGAGGGTTCGCGCAAGCAGCCGCTCTCGAAGGAGTTCCAGTATTCGCCAGCGAGCTATCGCACGTTTCCGCTGGGTTCCCAAATCCGTCTTAAAATGGAAGTCTTGATAGCCTTCAATCGCGGCTGCCAAATCGTCAATTCCCTTATTTTCTGTCGCTATCGTCTTGATAATTGGCGGCTGCCAACCATCCTCCCGGGCGGAAAGTGACAACAAGGCCTCCAGCTCTTTTTCGGTGCTGTAAACTCCATCGCGATCAGCCTTATTGATGACAAAGATATCGCCAATCTCCATAATCCCGGCCTTGATCGCCTGAATATCGTCGCCCATTCCCGGCACCAGCACAACTACTGACACATCCGCAGCCTTTACGATCTCGACCTCATCCTGTCCCACGCCGACCGTTTCCACCACTACCTTCGCGTATCCGGCTGCATCCAGTATGGAAACCGCATCGACTGTGGCTCGGGCAAGCCCCCCAAGATTGCCGCGAGTGGCCATTGAGCGAATAAATACCCCGGGATCGAGACCCAGCGCCTGCATCCTGATCCGATCGCCAAGAATGGCGCCTCCCGAGAATGGGCTGGAAGGATCAACAGCGACAATGCCTACGCGCTCCTTCCGGTCTCGGTAAAGCAACGCCAGTTTGTCGACGAGCGACGACTTTCCCGCTCCTGGCGCACCTGTTATTCCCACAACCAGTCCGCGCCCCGTGTGCGGAAAGATGTCTTTCATTAACTGAGCTGCGTCTTGACTGCCATCTTCCACCTTCGAGATGGCGCGGGCAACCGCTCGAGTCTCACCGGCAACCACCCGCTCGATTAGGGAAGGCTTTTCTGGAGTAGCGCTCATCGGAAAATCTCGAATGCCTTAGGCCTGCCTCAAGATCTCTCGCGCAATGATCATCCTTTGAATCTCAGACGTGCCTTCACCAATTGTGCAGAGCTTTGAATCGCGCCAGTATTTTTCCGGAGGGTAGTCCTTCGTGTAGCCGTACCCACCATGCACTTGGATGGCTTCGTCGCAAACGTTCACGCTTATCTCGGAAGCAAACAGTTTGGCCATCGATGATTCCTTTGTCGTTTTCTTTCCCTGATCCTTCAACCATGCAGCTCGGTACATGAGCAAACGGGCCGCATCAATTTGCGTGGCCATGTTCGCCAGCTTGAATTGGATCGCCTGGAACTCTGCAATGGGTTTACCAAACTGCTGTCTTTCCTGAGCATATCGCAGCGCTGACTCATACGCCCCCTGGGCAATCCCCACCGCGAGAGCAGCTATCGAGATACGCCCGCCGTCCAGGATTTGCATGGCATTTATGAATCCCTGGCCTTCTGTGCCCAGACGGTTCTCGTCGGGGACGCAACAATCTTCGAAAACGACGCTGGCTGTCTCCGAAGCACGAAGCCCCAACTTGTTCTCTTTCTTGGAAGGGGAGAACCCCTTCATTCCCTTCTCGAATATGAAAGCCGAAATTCCTTTGTTCTTTTGAGAACGATCGGTAACGGCAAAAGCGACGCAGGTATCGGCGTGGATTGCGTGGGTAATAAAATTCTTCGAGCCGTTCACCACCCATCCGCCATCTTGTCGCACAGCCGTCGATCTGGTGCCGGAGGCGTCTGAGCCGGCGCTTGGTTCGGTTAGGCCCCAGGCACCCAGGTGTTCTCCACGAGCAAGAGGTTCAAGATACTTCTTCTTCTGAGCATCTGTTCCAAACTGATAGATATGGTTCGAGCAAAGCGAATTGTGGGCAGCTACCGAAATCCCCACAGAGCCGTCGACCCGGGACAACTCCTCGATGATGGAAGCATATTCGACGTAACCCATCCCCGCGCCGCCATACTCCTCAGGGAAAATCACGCCCATCAAACCGAGTTCCGCAAGCTTGGGCTTTAGTTCAATCGGGAAGTGCTGCGCTTCGTCCCACTCCATGACGTGCGGCGCGATTTCCGCCTCGGCAAACTCGCGCACGCTCATCTTGATCTGTTTCTGCTCTTCGCTTAATTCAAATTCCATCCTGCTCCCCAATAACACCGGATTTCTCGCGACAAAGGCATCCTCGCCTGTCTGCAAAGAACAGGCAAGAATGCCTGCCTGACAATATGAAACCTGGCGAAACAGCTGCGATGATTCTACCTCAACGCCTGGCTGAACCGTGACCTGCCGAACGCCCCCGACTTCCTTTAGCTTGTTTGCTCTTGCGTTCCGTTTTCATCAAACGATTCACCTCGGAGGGCGTAAGTAGTCGCCAGTAACCCGGTCTTAGATCGTTATCCTGCAAAGAACCGATGCGCGCCCGCCGCAACTTCACCACTGAATGACCAATCACATCGAACATGCGTCTAATTTGCTGATTCCGACCTTGATGAAGAACCACCTCAAACCAGGCATTAGATCTAGTCTCCTCAACCTTAGTGATCTTGGCTGGGGCTGTCCTAGTCCCGTCGTCGAGTACCACACCATGTCTGATCCGCTCGATCGCGGGTTCAGGCGGCAAACCTTTCACTTTCGCTTCGTAAACCTTCTCGACGCGATTGCGGGCGGCCGTGATGAAATTGGTGAAATCGCCGTCATTCGTCAGTAGTAGAAGACCTTCGGTATTGAAGTCTAAACGGCCGACAGGGTGAAGCCGGCCTAGAGAGGGCGGTAAGAGTTCGGTTACCAATGGACGATCCTCGGGATCGGAGACGCTCGACAGATAACCCTTCGGTTTATTCAACAGTACGTAAACCTTTTCCCGCTTCGCCAGAACCGGGTTAATCAGTTTGCCACGAACTTTGATGTGGTCGCGTTTGGCGTCCGCCTTGGTTCCCAGTTCCGTTACGACCTGGCCATTAACTGTTACCAGGCCCGAAGTAATCAACTCCTCGGCATGGCGGCGCGAGGCGATTCCAGCGGCGGCGATGAGTTTTTGTAGACGCTCTTCCATATCTAGTCGGCAGGAGGCAGGAGCAGGAGGCAGGCAAGAGGCAAGTGCCGTCTGTTCCCTTTAGCTCCGGAGGGCACTAAGTAGGAGGAACCAGCACTCGCTTTCCTTTTGGCGGTCCTTCCGGTGATCCTGCCGTCTCCTCCTGCCTCTTATTCTTGCCTCGTTCTAAACTATGCCACTCGCCAAGTCCTCGAAATCCTCGATGCTCGGCAGTTCGGAAAGGTCCTTCAGTCCAAACTGGATCAGGAACTCCTTAGATGTGCCGTACATCATCGGGCGGCCAACCGCTTCTTTCCGGCCTTTTGCGACGATGAGCTTTTTGTCCAGAAGAGTTTTGATCGACGACGGCGATTGCACTCCGCGGATGTCCAGAATTTCCGGCACCGTTATGGGCTGCTTATATGCGATGACTGCCAGGGTCTCGAGAGAAGCGAGCGATAGCTTTGCACTGGGCCTCGATTTCAAAAAGGCGCGGACGTGCTCGTGATACTCAGGCCGAGTGGCAAACTGCCAACCGCCTGCGACCTCTCTCAACTGCAAACCGCTGCCACGTCCATTGAACTCATCGACCAGACTCGCGATGCCTGCTTCGACTACAGACTGATCTTCTTTCAGCACTTCGGCGATCGCCCTCGCATTCAAAGGCTCATCTGATACATAAATCAGTGCTTCGATTATTGCCTTTCTCTCTCCCACACTCTGCACAGTAAGCGGCGTTAAGTCGGCCTCATCGCGCTCGGCCTCATGGGAAGACTCAGCGCTGTCTAGTTCGCCACTGGCCGCGGCTGTAAGAGTGTCAACGTCAAACGCATGCTCCGTGCCCTGTTGTTTTGCCACTTCGTTCACCTTCCCGGTCAGTCTGCCGCTACTTTTTTGGGCTAACTGGCAACGCGAGCGAGGATCTCTCCAAACGTCTCCCGTTGGAATAACTTGATCTCGGTCGTCCGCACAAGTTCCAGCACTGAAAGAAAAGCCAGTACCAACTCGGGGCGCGAACGCGCCCGCTCGAAAAACACTCGCAGGTTAACTTCACCCGAGGACATCACCATGTTCCTCAATCTCTCAATCATCTCCGACATCGAAATCTCTTCGCGTTCGATCTCCAGCATCACCTCGTCTTTATGTCGCGCCAGAATCTCCTGAAACACCTTCAGTAGATCGAAGGCGCCAACCACAACTTCCGGGTTGTTCTTATCAGTCTCCAATTCAGCGCGCTTGAATACTGCCCGCTCGACTGTCGCCCGCGACCAGAGCATCTGCGCCGCCGCTTTGTATTTTTGATACTCCAACAACTGATCAACCAACTCATTGCGCGGATCCGCTTCTTCTTCTGCCGCTGCGAAGGGATCGCGGGGCAGAAGCATCCTCGTCTTAAGCTCAATCAAGGTCGCGGCCATGACTAAGAAATCCCCCGCCACAGCCATGTCCAGGTTCTGCATAAGGTGCAAATAGCGTAAATACTCATCAGTGATGCGAGCGACCGGAATGTCGTAAATGCTAACCTGCTCCTGTCTAATCAGGTGCAGTAGCAAGTCCAGCGGGCCCTCGAATTCACCCATGACGATCTTCAGATCGTCACTGTGACTATCGGCAACAAGTTCCGGCGTTGAACCCGCGACGTTTAAGGTTGCGGGCAGGTTGACGTCTTCGCTGGTGCCCGGCTCGATTGATTCAGTCGTTTCATTCATCTTTTTTGCACTAATCAGTGGTACACGCTCCCACAATTCCCATCGCCGCGTAAGCGTTGGCGAGTGTAGTGCCGGCAATCTGCCTTGCCTTCTCCCGACCCTGACCCAGAATGCGATTCAATTCCTCAGCCCCGATTCCCTTCACCCGCTCCTGAAACGGGCGCAAAAACTCAACCGTAACATCCGCTAGATCCTGCTTCAACCGGGCGTAACCCTTGCCGGCAAAATGGGATTCAATCTCACCAGTCGGTTGACCGGTTAGAAGTTGGTAGATAGTCAACAGGTTCGTGATCGCCGGACGCGAGTCGTCGAAAGTAATCTCGGTTCCAGAGTCAGTCACGGCGCGTTTGAACTTTCGACTGACAGCCTCAGGGTCATCGAGCAGCATTACACACCCGTTCGGATCGTCGTCAGACTTGGACATCTTCTTCGTCGGGTCCGAGAGCGACATAATGCGCGCGCCAACTTTCGGAATGTAGGCCTGAGGCACGCGAAACGTGTCGCCGTAGTCCCGGTTGAATCGTATTGCGAGATCACGGGTGAGTTCAAGATGCTGCCTCTGATCTTCCCCGACGGGTACAAGGTCTGTCTGGTAAAGCAGGATGTCGGAGGCCATGAGGACCGGATAGTCAAACAAGCCGGCACTGACATTCTCGCTTTTTCGCGACTTGTCCTTGAATTGCGTCATTCGCTCAAGCTCAGACATGCGGGCCACGCAGTTGAGAATCCAGGTCAACTCAGCGTGTTGGGGAAGATCAGATTGGACAAAGACCGTGGAGATGTCAGGATCGATCCCCACGGCCAGATAAATGCGCGCCAGTTCCCGGGTCTTCTCGGCAAGCAGTTTCGGATCTTGTGGAATAGTGACGGCGTGAAGATTGACGATGCAAAAGAAGCTTTGGTATTCGTGTTGAAGTGTTACCCAATTGCGCAGCGCGCCTAGATAGTTGCCAAGATGTACGTTGCCCGTGGGCTGGGCGCCACTAAGGATTCTTTTGGGCATGCTTGCTTAAATTTGACGAAGGACGAAGTCCATCACCGGATTCATGATTGCGCTAAAAAAGCCGATGTACATCAAGACCATCAAGATAATGAAACCAAACTGTTCCATGAAGGCCAACATCGGACGCGCACTCTCCGGCAGGAAGGTCTCCAAAATCTTACTGCCGTCCAACGGAGGGAACGGCAGAAGGTTAAAGATAGCCAGCGAAAGATTCATTATCAGAAAGTAAAAAAGAAATAAGGTAACCGGTTCTCTCAGCGATTCAGGGATCGAGTTGAATCCTCCCGTCAATACGAGCACTTTGAGAATGATGAAGGCGCAGATGGCGATAAAGAGATTGGCCATTATTCCGGCCGCGGAAACCATAACGTTGGCCAAATCCTTGTTGCGCCAACGGAGTGGATTGACCGGTGTCGGCTTACCCCATCCAATGAGCGGAATCGCTGCTAACGCTCCTCCCATGTTCCCAAGGATGAAGCCAACTATCGGAATCAGCAGTGTCCCAATCGGGTCTGTGTGGGCCACCGGATTCAGCGTGATGCGGCCTAGGAGACGAGCCGTGTCGTCACCAAATCTATTGGACATCCAGGCGTGTGCTGCTTCGTGAGCCGAGATCGCAAACAGGAGCACGATCATGTAGATCAGCAGTTTGGGTATTAGTTCTGAGGTCACTTAGTCCTACTCATCGGAATATATAAGAAGCCGTCAAGTTAGCATCCCCCTACTTGGCTGTCAAAAAGGCGCTGTAAATCCAAGAGCTTTGATAAACCGACGGTTTGATTAACTTATAAGAGGCCTTTTATTCCCAAAGACAAGCTGTAGACTGAGTCGTTAGAGGCTACAACCATCTCGCCACTTGAACTAAAAACCAGTCCGACAAGGTTCATTCCGGCGACAAACAATTGTGCATCTCCGTCTGGCGATAAACGTACGATTCCGCGGTGCCCTTTAAGCGAAGCTGCGATATAGAGATTTGCCTCATCGTCGAAAGCGAGTCCCTGCGGCCGCCCCAGACCTTTATAGAAAACCTCGACCTTGCCATGCTGATCGATGCGATATACCGAATCGAAGCTGGTTACCGTTGGTCCGGTTACATAAAGCGCATTCTGGGGACCGAAAGCGAGGTGGTAGGCGGATACTGAAGGCTCAAGCTGGACCCACGCCTTCTCTTCGCCGATGCCGTTGACTTTGTAGATTGTGCCGGTGCGATCGCCTACATACATCGTTCCGGCGCTATCGAAAGCCATTCCAGTCGCAATTCCAAGATTTCTGACAAAGGCCACGGCCTCCCTAAACGGGTTGACGCGGTAGACGGTGCCATCCACCCGACTGGTGACGAACATCTGTCCGTCCTTATCAAATGCGATTGCCGTCGGGTTGGTGATGTCACCGGAGAATTCGCTGACTTCGCCATTCTGTTCGATACGAAAAAGCGATACCGGCAACTGCTCGCCGCGTGAGCCGGAACGCGTTACGAACAGAGCTCCCTCATCGGGATCAAAAGCGGGATTCGTTACCGGGTGAAGGTCTTCCGCAATTCTCTTGCCTACCACAAACCTCGCCGGCGGGCTTAGCTTACCCGGGCTTTCCAAAACTACCTCCACGGGTCCACTCTGTTTGAGTTCTGGCACTAAAGCCACGACGCGGCGCGGACCGAGGGCAACGATGTGAGCCTGGTCGGCGCCAAACCAAACCGCACACTTCGCGGGTTCGCTGGTGTCCAAGCGGTCGCACTCAATGGTAACTTCGCCGCCCTCAATTCCAGACTCTGGTGATAATGTGATAGTTGGTCCTCGGCTACTCATAACAAAGCAAATCTGCCGCATAGTGAGTCCGCAGCATAATCCACTTCACCACCTACACCTGATAAAGGCTTTAAAGTAAACGAAAGGTTTTCATGATACGACGCCGTAACGGGCATGTCTAACGCTCCCCGCAGCGCCAGATCCTTGCTATTGAAGCGCGATTAGTGCTAGTTCAGCTTGGAGTCAAATTTTAGCTTGTCCGCCCCAGGGATTTAAGAGTTGAACTTTGAAATTGCGGACTCGAAACCGGGGTTCCCTAGCGGGCAGCCCGCTTGGGGAAGGAGGTGAACCAGCACCACGCAGTACCCTATGCTTGCATCTCTCCTCGCTATGTTATAATCCGCCCGCTAAAGCGACTTCTGTGCGGGTCTCGATAACTTTTGTTAACGCGTGTTTTCGGGAAAGCGTGAAGTTCGCTAAACCACGAATAGTAATGCTCAAGCGAATAAGCGAAGCGACATCGCAGAGCACCATCAAAGAAGATTCACCGGCGTCCGAAATCCACCGCTCGCACCAATCCCACTGTAACTTCAGCGCCCTGAGATTTCTGATTACATTTCGCCTTTCGGGAGTGTCGCTCGCGTTGGGTCTGATATTTGTTGTCCAAGGCAAGGGGAGGAGCAATCTCGATTAGTAGCGTATTAGGAAATACATTAGGTTTAAAGCCCAATCAGCTGCGCCGTATAGAGAAACTCTACACACGGCGTATCCCGCCTAACCAGATTTTGACCTCCGAATTTGCCCGGCAGATAGCCGAGCTTTCGCATGAGACACGTAGACAGATTGGTGTCCTGATAGATCGGAAGGGCCATATCGAATACGTCATGGTAGGCGATAACCGGCGCATCGAGCTGCCTGACTTCAAGCGCATCCGCGTGGCCACCGGGCGTTTCCGCGGTCTCCGCTGTGTTCATACTCATCTGCGGGGCGAAGACCTAACCCAGGATGACCTAACTGATCTGGCACTATTGCGCCTCGATCTGATGGCTGCGATCGACGTAGATCCGGAGACAGCCCTTCCCGGCTTGGTACGGGCCGCACACTTACAACCTATGCATGCAGGTGAACTCCAGCAAGTGAACTCGTCTGAGGCATATGCTTTTCTTGAGCCCAGGATACCCGCGCAGCTGGATCTGGATTTCCTCGCTTTGATCAATTCACTTGAGGAAGAAATGGCGCGGAATCGTCGCGTTTCCCACCGGGCTGAGATCAGAGAGCGCACGATTCTAGTCGGAGTTACCACTGGTCCATTGTCAGATGCCGAAGAGTCGATGGCGGAGCTTTCTGAACTCGCAACTTCCGCCGGCGTTGTTGTGCAAGACAAGATTATTCAACGGCGGCAGGCAATCGATCCTCGTACCGTCCTGGGCCGAGGTAAGCTTGATGAACTCCTGATTCGCGCACTTCAGTTGGGAGCGGACATGCTCGTCTTCGATCGTGAACTGGCGCCCGCGCAAGTCAAATCACTTTCGGAAGTTACTGACCTAAAAATCATCGACCGTTCGCAATTGATCCTCGACATCTTTGCGCAAAGGGCGCAATCACGAGAGGGAAAGATTCAGGTGGAGCTGGCGCAGTTGAAGTATCTATTACCCCGACTCATCACGGGCCAGGACTCGGCCTTTTCCCGTCTCGCCGGCGGTATTGGTGGAAGGGGTCCCGGCGAAACCAAGCTCGAGACCGATCGCCGCCGAGTGCGCGATCGCATCAATCGTCTGGAGAAGGAGATCGAAACGCAGCGACAACGGCGTCAGGAGCAACGCAAAGCAAGAACCCGAAAGGGACTGCCAATCGTGTCGATAGTCGGCTACACAAATGCAGGTAAGTCGACCTTACTTAATACGCTGACTGCCAGCGATGTTCGTGCGGAACAGCGGATGTTCGCGACGCTGGATCCAACCTCGCGGCGACTTCGTTTGCCACGCGAGCAGGAAGTAATCATAAATGACACAGTTGGTTTCATACGAGACCTGCCACCCGATCTTCTGTCTGCCTTTCGCGCGACGTTGGAAGAGATTAGTGAGAGCAGGCTGCTTATTCACCTGGTCGATGCCTCGAATCCACGCTTCGTTCAGCAGATAAAATCCGTCGAAAGAATTCTGAGAGAGCTCCAACTCGCGGAGATATCCACCGTCCTGGCTTTGAACAAGGCAGACCTGGTGGATGCGAACACCATTCCGGTTTTGAGACAGGTTACTCAGGAAGGTACGAGAGATGTTGTCGTGATATCCGCCACAGACGCTCGCTCGATTGAACCATTACTCGAGAAGGCAGGCGCGGTCCTGGCACGCAATTTGACGACCCGGCTTCCGCGCGAAGAAGACCACGAAGCCGAGCAGCTTTCCCGAATCGCATAAAGAAAATGGGACTTCGTCCGCGATTTACAACTCCGCTTAGTCGGGCCCGTGATGCCTTCGCTCGTTACCTGCTACGGCCGTTTGACATATTCCAACCACGCACCCGTCTGCTCGTAGGCTTCGCCTTCCTGGTGACAGTTACCACGTTGTTGCTCCTCAGCGGCTACTCGTCTGGCTTTTCAGAGAATTACAAGGAAGGGGATATCGTCAGGGGGACGGTCGTGGCCCCGGCTGACATTACCACGAATGATAGTCTCGAAACCGAGAAGCGACGCGCCGCGGCCAGAGAGAGCACCCGCCCTGTTTTTAACTTTGATTCCACCCGGGGCGCCAGCTCCGCTCAGAGCTTACGAGCCGCCTGGGAAGATCTAAAACATCAGGTCGGGTCTAAAACCGCCGGCAACAGACAGCCAACGTGGGGGGGTGAAGGGGGTCCAGCCGTAGCGCGCGCAATTATTGCTCACGGTTTTAATGACGCCGACCTTGAACGCCTGACATCACTGATTCGTAAGATAGGCGACGGTTACATTTATGACGATGCCGACTCGGACCGACTTCGGCAGGAGATTGTCCTCGTTGACGTGCGAGACCCAGCCGCCCAGATGATCGTCCCGTCTCCGCGCACTCGGATGACACCGCTAACGGCTACGCGACGCGATCTGGAGTTGCGGGTATTGAATCTTCGCGGATGGTCGCAGGAAGAGAAAACCGCTTTGGTCCGGGCGATGGTACCTCTTATCCGTCCCAATGTAGTATTAGACAAAACAGCCACAGCAGCTGCTAGAGAGACGGAAGCGAACGAAATCCGCGAGAGTCTGATTTCGCTCAAGAGGAATCAAATAATAGCCCGAGAGGGAGAACCCGTAACGCCAGGAATGCTCGCGCAGTTTGCGGCGATTAAGAGTACCGGTCACAGCGGCAGGCCCTTGCACTACCTGGTGGGACTGCTGCTCATAGTCTTTGCCATCTATTGGTCGGTCTGGAAGTTTACGGAGCACAGAAGCTCCGGCGCAGTGTTGGCGCTATCAAAGCGCAGGGCATTTGCTCTCGTTGGCTCGGCTATCGTCGTTGAAACTGCTCTGATGCGGGTAGGGTTCATCTTTGGCGACAGTGTTTCGGCGCGAATGGTCAGCGCGCCGTTTCACGAACCGACGATCTGGAATTTTGCGATTCCCTTCGCTGCGGCTGCGCTCCTGGTAGCGATGCTGGTTGATACGCAACTGGCATTTCTCACCGGTATCGTTACTGCTCTTTTTGCTGGAATGCTGGCCCCCAATGGAATTCAGATTGCTATTTTCGCAATGATTTCGTGTTCCGCAGCAATTTACGGAATCGGTCGGTATCGAGAGCGTCAATCAGTCACACTGGCAGGATTCTTCACTGCCGGCGCGAACGTTGTGATGGCCCTTGCGTTGATCGCTTATGCCGAGCAGCCTTTTAGCTTCAACACCTTCCTGCTCGCAGTCGGCTGCGGCTTCGCGGGCGGCCTTCTGACGGCAATCTTTACGGCGGGTGGCTTGCCGATAAATGAATCGCTTTTCGGCGTTCTCACAGACGTCAAGCTACTGGAGCTTTCCAATGCTGATCTACCAGTCCTGGGCCAACTGGCGTTGCGAGCTCCCGGTACAAACCAACACTCTCATGCGGTAGGTCAACTCGCAGAGGACGCTTGTCGAGCGGTGGGAGCTAATCCTCTCCTGGCTCGTATCGGAGCCCTTTATCACGATATCGGGAAACTGGCGGCACCTGGGTATTTTGTAGAAAATCAGCAGGGTAAGAACCCCCATGACCATCTCCGGCCTACCCAGAGCGCCAAGATCATCACCAGCCACGTGACCTACGGTTCCAGGCTTGCCAAAGAGATTGCCTTGCCGAAACAGATTGCCGACTTTATTCCTCAGCACCACGGCACTCGGACGCTTCATTTTTTCCTGCGCAAGGCTCAGACACAGGCAAAACCTGGAGAAATAGTGGATGAAAAAGACTTCCGTTACCCTGGTCCGAAACCTGAATTCAAGGAAGCCGCGATCATGATGCTGGCGGATTCCTGCGAGGCGGCTGCGCGGTCGCTGGCGCGCCCTGACCCCGAAAACATTCGCGCTATTGTGGTCAAAATCTTCGATGCCATCGTGAGCGATGGTCAACTTGACGATTGCAATCTGACTCTCCGTGAACTCACAACCATCAGGGAAGCGATGATCAGCTCCTTGACGGCAATCTATCACGCGCGCATCGACTATCCAGGATTTAACCCGCCCCAGGTGACTGGTCCATTACCGCCGCCTCCGCAGGCAAACCTCGACAGCGAGGAGCGCGGGATTACTTACACCAGGCTTTCCGAAGTGCCAATAAATGACGGGGGCGAAGTCGAAGACGAGGCGATTACCCGAAAAGTGGCAAAACGCTAGGATCAATTCGTGTTTTCAAACCGCTGCTCAAGTGTCGGTTCAGAATTTTCCGTGGAGTTTTTGGTAAGTGGTAACGAGTTCTTCAGGAAGGACTCGTGTCTCTCCCACCGTAGATATGAAGTTGGAATCGCCAATCCAGCGAGGCAAGATGTGAACATGAATGTGGTCAACAATGCCGGCTCCGGCCGCGGCACGCAGATTCATTCCTATATTGTACCCCGCGGGTTTGTAAGCTTCGCGAAGGGCGGTTTGTGAACGTTTGGTTAAGTCCATCATCTCGTTGGTCGTGTCGCGCGGCGTGGCGTCTAGATCACTGACGTGTTGGTAGGGGATAATTAGCAAATGGCCCGGAATGTATGGATGGATATTTAGCACAACAAAATTATGCTCTCCTCGATGGAGAACGAAGTTCTTTTCGTCTTTGCCTGGATCACATTGGATCTCGCAGAAAACACAGCCGCCATCCTCTGAGTCAGCGCTGCTGCCAGCGGCTATGTACTCACCGCGCCAGGGACTCCACAGCCTGTCCAAGTTCATTTACCTCGAGTTTGTGAATCTTACAAGATCGGTGGCTGGCGGGTATCATCCGGTGTGTTGACCGACGATTCGGAGGATGTGTGAGCCGGGGGCCCATCATCATTGATCAGCTCTTTAAGTTCTTTACCGGGCTTGAAATAAGGGACACGCTTGGCGGGGATATTCACGGGATCTCCGGTTTTGGGATTGCGACCGCGGCGCGCTCCCCGTTCACGCACCCGAAAACTGCCGAATCCACGGAGTTCGATCTTCTCTCCTTGATTCAATGTTTCAATGATGCTCTCGAAGACGATTTCGACTAAACGCTCGGCATCTTTTTTCGTAAGTTCCGCCGCTCGCGCCACGTCTTCAACGAGTTCCGCTTTTGTCATGCATCACCTCAGTTAGGTCTCCCTTTTGGCCTGGCGAATAGATTACGAAAGCGAATTTCAAGATACGGTAACCGAGTGGTGAGGTTGTGTCATCGGTACACTACCAGAAAACGATAACCCCCAGCAAGACTATTAATTCCCGACGTCAAGTTGGTTGGACAACCACCGGCCACAGAAAGCCCCGCCAGACCAGTTTGTATGTTTTGATCGTGTGCGGGGCAGCGATCATGCGCCGAGTGTTATTCTCTATTCTGTTACTGTTCCTGATCAGGCTCAGTTCTGCCCAGGCCGAAATCAGCTAGCTCCCCGAGAGATGCCATTCCAGTTCCCGCCTCCGACGAGTATACCTTGGTATCGATGATTGGCTCATCGTCTTTGCCTACAGCTCGTGCCGATAGGCCTATCTTTTTGCTCTCCGCGTCGATTCTGAGGATCTTGAATTCCATTTCCTGGCCCAGTTGGACCACGTCTTCAGGTTTTGCCACCCGTTCGTCCGAAAGCTCTGATATATGACATAGGCCTTCCAGGTTGTCGTCCAACTCTACAAACGCGCCGAAGTTTGCAAAGCGAGCAATCTTCCCGTGCACCACATCGCCAGGCTTGTGTTCATTCACGAATCGCTCCCACGCATTAGGCTCAAGATCCTTGATAGAGAGAGATAAACGGCGATTTTCTGTGTCGATGCTGGTAATGATCGCGTCGATCTCCTGGCCTTTCTTCAAAACCTCGCTTGGATGTTTGATGCGTCTGGACCAGGAGATATCAGAAACGTGAACCAGTCCATCAACCCCGTCTTCGATCTCAATGAAGGCGCCGAAGTCTGTAAGGTTGCGCACCCGCCCGTGAACTCGTGTACCTATCTGGTAGCGGTCATGAAGCGTTTGCCAGGGGTTTTCCTGAATCTGCTTCATTCCGAGACTGATACGACGAGCCTTCGGGTCTATGCTGAGCACCTCAACTTCAACTGTGTCACCCGGATTAACGATCTTGCTGGGATGCTTGACACGTTTCGACCAGCTCATTTCCGACACATGAACGAGCCCTTCCACCCCGTTTTCCAATTCGACAAAGGCGCCGTAGTCAGCAACGCTGGCGATGCGGCCGCCTACTCTGGTGCCGATTGGAAAGCGTTCCTCAACGCTTGACCATGGGTCGGGCAAAAGTTGTTTGTAACCGAGAGAGACTCGTTCGCGGTCGCGATCGAATTTCAGAACTTTGACCTGAATGCTATCGCCAACCTTGAAGAGTTCACTCGGATTCTGCAAGCGTCCCCACGACATATCGGTAACATGGAGCAGTCCGTCGACACCGCCGAGATCAACGAACGCGCCGTAGTCAGTCAAGTTCTTAATCTGGCCCTCGACAATAATGTCTTCTTCAATCTGACCCAGCGTCTGATCTTTCCGGCCGGCGTTCTCACCCTCAATTACGGCTTTGCGGGATAGCACTACGTTGGATCGCTTGCGATTGAGCTTAATTACCTTTGCTTCAATCTCCTGGTTCCTAAGACTGTCCAGATTGCGGACTGGTCGCACGTCAACCTGGGAGCCTGGCAAGAAGGCCGCGATGCCATCAATATCGATGCGAAGCCCGCCCTTGATGCGCTCCATTACTCGACCTTTAACAGTCGAGCCTTCCTGGTAGGCCTTCTCCAAATCATCCCAGGCCTTCATGCGCACCGCATCCGCGCGTGATAAAACAGGCAGGCCATCGGCAGTTTCCATGCTCTTCACCAGCACTTCAACTTCGTCGCCGGCCTTTACCGTGATCACTCCATCTTCGGTGAACTCAGCCGGATTAACGATGCCTTCGGATTTGTATCCAAAATCGATGACGACACCGCGTTCACTTATTCCGACCACTGTGCCTCGAACGACTTCACCCTCTTGCAGCGTCGCTTGTTCCTGCTCGAATTGGTCGAGTAGTTGTCCAAAGTCGACATCGCCGGTGGGGCGGGAATCATCATCCTCGGTGTGCTCATCCTGGGACACCGGTTCCCTGGTAGGGGCGGTTGCGGTTTGGTGTGGAGAGACTTCCGACTCACCGGAAGGTGTTTTCTCTTTTGTCAGGTCGCTGTTATTCAGCTTCGGTTCTTCACTAAACATGCAGACTCCTGTGGGCTTCCCGGGCAGTTTTTAGATCATATCGCGCTGCACTGCCGCCTACTATCCGCAACAGTCACAATTGGCGGACAGTAGTTCAAGCGGCCTGTTGGCTTGACGTTGGCAAATTGTCGGATTTTGAAGCTTGAGCGAGGAATGCGAGCCGTTTAGATTTGGAAAAGGAGTGTTTTATGTGTTTCGCTTTCCGCCGTGCCCGTAGTCACCCGCTTGCTCCGACATGACCGGCCGCTTTTTACCGGGTAGGTCGGGAAATGTACACGCCAGAATGAGCGTGTGTCAAGGCAAGCTACATCCACAACAGGCAAACAAAAAATCATCGGACCAACAACCCACAATGCTGGACCGGCGCCAAGATCACCGGCTATCGGCTGAAACAGTTTCACTACGGCGGGGCACTACATAAACTCCCGCGGAATGAGACCCCACGAAGAGTGTGTTCTGATCCTGCGAATCAAATGCTAGCGACCAGATCCTCTGGCTTGCGAGTCGATGTTCCTTAAGATCAATGCGCGCCCACGTCATGCCGGCGTTGATAGTGCGATAGACGCCCCCGCCTATCTCACCGGTTTGATAAGCATTGCCTACGAAGATTTCGTCGACGTTTCTAGGATTAATCAGGATGCTCGTGAAGTCGCCGAAAGGCAGGTTACCGCCGCGGCGACTCCAGTTCGCGCCATCGTCATGGGACGAGTAGAACGCCTGCTTCGTTCCCACGTAGACATAACCGGTACGCTGCGGATCCTGCACAACGGTATTTACCGGAGCGTCAGTGGGAATGCCGTTCAACTGACTCCACGTCTGCCCGCCGTCGCGCGAGACAATCACGCCTGAAGCCGCTGTGCCTGCCCAGATAACCTCCGGATGCTTAAGACTAGTGGAGAGGGAGGTGGTGCGAGGATCAATAGATGAACTATATGGGACTTTCTGCCAGCCCTTGGTAGGATCGAGGCTGCGATACAGACCTACGTTGGTCGCGGCAAGGAAGCTGGGCTTGCCGCTAGAGACATCTATCGTGTGCACGAGGGCATTGATAGCATCGGTAATAATCAAAGATGCTGCGGCTTGCTCTTCCGCCATGCTGGAACCATCCTGCGACACACCGAGTACGGCCAACGTAATCTGATCAAACTTTCCGGTCATAGGAAGACTGCGATCCGCCTGGAATCTCTTTAGTGCTGCCAAGGTTTGTGTCCCGGCTTTTCCGTCGGGTTTCCCGACGTTGTAACCGGCGCGGTCCAGAGCCACCTGGACCCGACGGACCGTGTCGTCGGGCTTCGCCACGACTGGTTGGGGCGGACGAGAACTGGGGACAGGCCGTGATGTTTTCTTTGCTCGTTTCACCGCAGCCTTCTTACCGGGAACAGTACCAGCGGAGTCAGCAGCCCAGACCGGGGACCAGGAAACTCCTCTATCGACGGAACGATAGATGCCCAGATTGGTTCCTAAGTAAATCACGTCTGGGTTTTGAGTGTCCTGCAAGATGGAATAAGTGATCAGGCGGGACGGCATGTTCCGCATCGAGGGACGCCAGGTTTGCCCATTGTCATTGCTGGCAAAGAGAAAACCGCCTCCGGTAGCTGTGTTTATGGTTGCGGCATAAATCCTATTCGGCATCTCGCGATCCGCCACGATAGTGTTGGCGAACCTGCCGCTATATCCGCCATTGGTGGGTAAGAAGCTCTTCCCGCTGTCGTTAGATACCATTACGCCATAATTGTTGGTGCCAATGTAGATTGTCTCGGGACGTGAAGGGTGAACAGTGATCGAGTTGATCTCCAACTGCCGAGAGGTGGTCACCATCCAGGAGTCCGCATCACCGCCTCTTTCTGAACGCCAAAAACCTTCGGTGGTCCCGGCAAATACCAGCCCAGGAACTGATGGGTGTTGCAGGATGGCGCGGGTTCTTCTTGATTGCGAAGGAATGCCCTGTACTTTGCGCCAACTTTCACCAGCATTTTTAGTCTCATAGATCCCGCTGCAGGCGGAGGCAATCACGTGGTTTGGTTCAAGCGGGTCGATATCGATAGCGAAAATGTCGGAGTCGTCAATGATCCCATTCTTTATAGACTTCCAGGTCTTGCCGCCGTCGGTTGTTTTGTAAGGAAGATACCAGGTGCCGGCATAGATGATGTCAGGGGTGCGGGGATCCATCGCTAGCGACTCCACATGAACTAAGCCAGCAGTGTTATGGGTCGGCAGTTGCTGCCAGGATTCTCCGGAGTCATCTGAGCGGAAGATTCCATTAAAAGTGCCGGTTACCATTACATTCGGATCGGACTTGGATTGAGTGAGCGAATGGAGAGCTTCATTCACGAGTTCCTTGCTTTCGCGCCACTTACGACCGCCATCGGTTGACTTAAAGAAGCCGCCAGGCTCCTTGTGCTTATGAGCGGCCACGTACAGCGTCTTTGAATCGCGCGGATCAACCAGAATGTGATCCACAAAGAGCTTTGGCCTATTAAAGTTGTACAGAAGTTCCCAGAGTTTACCTCCATCTGCAGAGGTGTAGATTTGTCCATCGAGAGTTCCGAAATAAAAGCGATCGGGGTTGTTTGGATCGACCACTAAGTCTCGTACGTCTCCTCCAGGGGGGCCTGTGGAGCGCCATTCATTTGAATATTGGGCCGGGTCGGCGCTGCCAATATCTGCTGCCAGAACCGTCGACCGAAATCCGAGAGGCTGAACGGTTAACGCAAGTAGAACCAGCATAAGGGGGATTAGCTTCATAATCTTTGATGACCATCTTTCAAAGGTAGTGCGAAACACCGAAATAGGGACTCAACGTCCCAACCTGAGTTTAGTCTAATTTTCAACCTTTGTATCTAACCAACTTCAAAGCCCCCTTAGGATGCGGCGCCGCAACGTTCTAGTTGCACAAAAGCGATACGGGCGACCTCTCCAAGAGAAATCGCCCGCATTCGGAAGGCTCGCGTCTTCAGGGACGCGAGGTTTAGCCTTTACATTAGTCACGTCTGCCACGACGACGTCGCGGACCTCGCCTACATTCAGGACAGGGCGAGACTGCGTTATCGGTGCTGGCAGCCGGTGCAGTTGCGCCTGTCGGCACAATCCATAGCTCAACTGCCAGATCGGCTCGACAGCCGCCATCGAGTGTAGTGATACGTCCGGCCTCAATTCCGCGCGTGTTAACCAGGTAGTTCTTCGCACGATCGGCTCGAGTCTGACCCTGACCCTCACAGGTGCCGTAAGCAACGATATAACCTTGCGATCCTGTCTGGTTCTGCAACTGAATTGCGTAGTTGTCGAGACGAGCTTTCTCATCATTGAACCGGATGTTGCCATACTCGTCAAACCGCGTAGGTGTCAACTCTACCGGAACAACAATCGAAGTGGAGCACGAAGCAGTTCGCGAACATTCAGGCGCTACGCCGCCCAGCTCGACCGTTGCAGTTACAGTCTGCCCACCGATCCCGGCTGTATCAACCGTAATCGAGGACGTCCCCTGACCACTTGAAATCGTGCCTGCGGATACTGACCAGTTGTAGGTCGCCACCATATCGGAGGGACCACCAGTGGCCGAAGCATTGAACGTGATTGGTGAACCCTGCTGAACGTCAGCCGGGCAACTCACCGACACCGTCGGACACGGAGGAGGCGCACAAGCGCATACCGCTACCGTTACGGTGGTCGAACCAGGCACGACGTGCTGATTTCCGTCGTTTACTTCAACCGTGGCCGTATAAGTCCCCGGATTGACCCCAGACAAATCCCAGTTAACCGCTCGACCCTCACCCGAAATGCGACCGCCAGTTACTGACCAAGTGTAGAGCAACGTGTCGTTGTCTACATCGGCGGCAGCCGCCGTCAACTGAACTTCTTTGCTTGCGCTCGGGACGCAGGATTCTGCACTAGCCCCTTCCGGACACGGCAGATTAATGGTCGATGTGGACGATGAGACGGAAACCGTCGGCGGCTGATTCGGAGGTGGTGGCAATCCCCGCGCATTTCGATGGCCAATCCAGAACTGGCCTATGAAACCGTTCGGGTCTTCGGAGGTTCTGAATCCCGCCGGATAGTCTGGCTCGCTGCCAAATAGCCGATCACCCTGAGGGTTGACGTGCAGTCGATAAGCGGCACTGAATCCTAACCACCGACGCGGAAACACACGGATGCCGCCGAGCACATCCACAGGATTGTTCTCGAACGCGTTAGGGGTGCGGCCACCAACATAGTGAATCGACTTCAGCTCAGCGATTGGCTGGAAGTGTTTGTTTACTGGGAAGTCAAAGCCAACTCCGGCGATGAACTCGTCAGGCCGATCCAGTAAGGTGGCTTCGCCGCCACCGAAGGCATTTGAACGTGGGTTGCTATTCAGGATGTAACCGAAGTTAGCCGCAAGGTGAATAGAGCGGCTGAGACGACCACCAACTGCGCCGAACAAGCCGAAGTCACCAAGACTGCCCCCCGGACTTGCGCCGCGCTGCAATTGATTGAAACCCGAGAAGTCGTCCGCTTTATCCCAGTAAAACCTATAAAACGGAATCAGGTTCAGACTCAGAGGATTGTTCGGGCCAGTAAAGCGAATGTTTGCGCCGACGGTGGCGGTGCTAAAGGCCGACTCACCATAGAGCCGATTTACGAACGGTGCATCCGCGATGTATGCCGGAGCGATCGTAAATAAATCGGGCGCGATAATTGCCAGGGTGGTTGCGGTCGGCGGAATTACTCTAGTGGTAAGCACAACACCGGGAAGGATGCTGCCAACCGGAGAACCAACGCCCGGGAAGTTAGAGGCCGCGCTAAAACTACCAGTACCTCCGCTAGGAGCGCCCAGGGTGCTGGTAAACGGCGGGGCAGCAAAGTTACCCGTGAGACCAAAGTTCGGTCCCGCCCCGCCGACGAAAGGAAATTGAACAAATGGCTGGCCTCCGACGAAGAATGAGGTTCGGGAACCAACCGTAGGGCCGATAGAGGTGATAACAGGTATGCACGCCGGGCAGAACGCCGGGCGGGATACGGCACCACTAATGCCCGTTGTTCCCGTCGCGCGGATCGGGGCCAAGATGATTGCAGGGCCACTTCCGAGCAGCGTCTGACCAAAGCGGAGCTGCGAGTTTGGCAAGTAAAAACCTGATAGATGCTTCGGGTTATTAACCTTAACACCGCGGTAAGCGTCGATGCCAAAGAACAACTCCACATGATCGTTGAGGCCCAAGTTAAAGCTTAGCGGGATCTCCGTGATATCCACATCCCCGGGATCACGGTCGTAGTTGCTGTAGGCAATGCTGAAAGTAAATTCACCCCTACGTAGCGTGTCGCCGTCGTAAATAGTGAAGAGTCCGGTTGGTCCACCAGGCGATCCGCCTGTTCCAACGGTGGGAGCCTGATTACGTGGATCATTGGCCCCTCTCGGAGTTTGTGCTGATACTGCCGTGCACAGTACCAACGTAGCGAGCGCAGCAATTAGCGCCCTAGTTGCGAGTCTCATCGCATTCCTCCTGCGAAAGTATAGTTACTTAAGAGCGTTGACCAACGCGATCAATTCCTTGATGCGGAGGCTCCAACTATATGTCAGAGAATTTCAATCCTTCAGCGCCCAATCCAGCCACGCGAAACTACATTTCTTAGCTGGGCCGAATGCTAAAATCTTGCCAGACCATACTCTACCTTTTGGGGGAAATCAAGACATTTTCACTGACAAAGGGCCAATCTGTTTATGTTTTTTCCGTCACGCGTAGATGCCCCGCATGCGTGTGTCATAGGCTACTCTGTCAATGGCCAGCATGTATGCCGCGGTCCTCGTATCCACAGAATGAGCGTCCGCATAACGACACAAATCGTTGAAACTAGCAACCATCGTATCTGCGAGCCGCTGATTGACGACGTCTTCGCGCCAAAAGTAACCCATTCTGTCCTGGACCCACTCAAAATACGACACCGTAACGCCGCCCGCATTCGCCAAAATGTCAGGGATAACAAACACTCCCTTCTCGTGGAGCAACTCATCCGCAGCGGCCGTTGTTGGCCCATTCGCCCCCTCAGCCAGCACTTTGCACTTAATTCGGTTCGCATTCTGGGAAGTAATCTGGTTTTCGGTCGCGGCCGGCACAAGCACATCGCATTCCAACTCGAGTAACTCGCTGTTGGAGACCGCTTCAACTCCCTCGTAGCCCTCGAACGAACGGGTCGTCTGCAGGTGAGCAAGAGCGGAGGGAATATCAATACCATTGGGGTTGTAAATGCCTCCATGAACGTCCGAAATCGCCACCACCCGGTATCCAGCTTCATGTAGCAGACGTGCGGCGATGCCTCCCACGTTCCCTGATCCCTGCACCACCACTCTCGTCTCCTCGGGCTTCATCTGAAATCTTTTTATCGCCTCGTTGATAACGATGAGCAGGCCGCGGCCCGTAGCTTCCCGGCGGCCCGAGGACCCGCCGAGATCAATCGGTTTTCCCGTAACCACCGCTGTCACCGTATGTCTGGCGTGCATCGAATACGTATCCATGATCCAAGCCATCGTTTGCTCGTTGGTATTCATGTCCGGCGCGGGTACGTCTTTCTCCGGTCCAATAAAATCCAGTAGCTCCGAGGCGTACCTACGGGTCATCCGTTCCAGCTCACCCATTGACATCTGTTGCGGATCGCAAACGACGCCGCCTTTCGCCCCTCCGAAAGGAACATTGACAACAGCACACTTCCAGGTCATCCAGGCCGCCAACGCGCGCACTTCATCCAGGTTCACATCCGGTGCGTAACGAATCCCGCCCTTGGCAGGACCACGCGCGAAATTATGCTGGACGCGGTATCCTTCGAACACCTGAATCCGGCCTGAATCCATGCGGGTGGGAATATAAACCTTGAGTTCCCGGTTAGGGACACGCATCACCGCGTAGAGATCCGGATCGAGATTAAGTAACTGCGCTGCGCGATCAAACCGGGACATCATCGACTCAAACGGGTTCGCCTCTTTTATCTCGCGTATGTCATCCACATAGGCTGCGCTTTGCAAAGACATATCCATCTCCAATCTTTGTTTTCGAAGGACGGGCAGCCACTAGCGCAGAGCTTCGTTCATTGCACCGGTGCGGTAGCCGTGAAGATCGAGAGTAACGTACTTAAAGCCGAGTTCGCGAAAACGATGGGCCAACTCCTCAACAATTTCAGCTCGCAGTGCGCGGTCCATCTCCGCGGGAGCAATCTCCAGACGCACCAAACTGTCGTGATGCCGCACGCGAAATTCTCGAAAGCCCAACTGGCGTAGAATCTCTTCGCCCCGATCCACTGATGAGAGACGTTCGATGGTCACCGGAGTGCCGTAAGCGACGCGTGAGGAAAGACAAGGACTGGCAGGCCGGTCCCACGTTGGCAATCCAGCCCGCCGGCTCAACTCACGAACCTCCTGCTTGCTCATCCCAACTTCAATTAACGGACTTCTGACGCCGTGCTCGTTAGCGGCAGCTCGTCCCGGACGATAGTCGCCAAGATCATCGGTGTTCGAACCATCTACGATGAACTCGAAATTCCGTGCCCCGGCCAGCGGTTCCAGCTTTCCGTACAATTCGTCCTTGCAAAAATAGCAACGGTTCGGCCCGTTGGCACGATAAGCCGCATGTTCCAACTCGTCCGTCTTGATCGTCTCGGCGCGAAACCCAAACTGCTCGACTATCCGGGCGATCTCGGCACGCTGGTACTGCGGTAAGCTGGGCGAATCGCCTGTTATGCAAAGCGCTCGATCTCCGAGTTCGGCATTGGCAATATACGCCACGTAAGTGCTGTCAACTCCGCCGGAGAACGCAACCAAAACGGACCTCATCCCGCGAAAGAGTTGCCGCAGTCTTTCTTCTTTTGAATTGCCTGCAGAATGATCGTGATAATTGACTAGAGGGTCGGTGCCACCCTCAGTTTCGGTGTTGGTAGAATCCTTCACAATTCAGTTCGCTTCGGAACGAAGACACGTCTACGGCGTCTCGTGCTCTGTCCACTTAGTAGCCTGGGTTCGTCGGCGTATGGTATCCCATGCATCAACACGAGCGCAACCGGCATCACAATGTCGCGATGTCAGTGCCTTACTACAACTTAGCTTTGGACGCCCCGACTTCTGGCATGTTAAGATCGTCACCTCCCCAGACAATTCTATCTCGTCGGGTTCGCGGCTGTGGTCTCTGATGCGCGTCTGGTCAACAATGCTTTTTCGTCTTTGGTTCTATGCAGTGTTGCTAATCTCTGCGACTGCGCTCCTCATGGCGTACGCAAGTTTAGCTAGCGCGCAGCCCGAAGATGTCCTGGGAGACGGTGCCGCGGACCCAATTAAATTGTTTGGGCAAGCTCAAACTGCTCATGCGCGGGGCGATCTGGCGCGGGCCCTGGCCTACTACGAAGAGGCGATTAAGGTCAAACCGGAATTCCCTGAAGCCGAGTTTCAAATGGGAAACGTACTCGCGTCGCTACCAGGCCGTTTGAGTGATGCCGAATCCGCATTTCGACGGGCGATCAAACAACGGAAAGACTGGTCCCTTCCTTATTCTGCACTCGGAATTCTGCTGGCCCGCACCAACCGTGACACTGAAGCTGAGACAGCACTGCGACAGGCGCTCAAGCTCGACAGCAGCGACAATCTCGCTCTTCGCATATTGGCGAGTATTCGACTACGCAAGGGCGATGCGAAGGAAGCGCTCAAACTCGCGCACAGCGCCACCAACGACTCAAATGCGTCCGCTTCAACCTGGCTACTGCGGGCTATGGCTGAACGCGCGCTGGGAGACAAGAGCGCCGCTAGGACGAGTCTGGAACACGTTCTTGAAATTGAACCTGTAAACATTGCCGCGCTGATCGAACGCGCAGAACTGTTTGTTGAAGAAGGCGACCACGAGCACGCGCTCAAGGATCTCAAAGCGGCAGAGCAAGTAAAGGATGCCGACAAACAGATCCTTTATCGTGTGGTGGTCGCGTACGAACGGGCGGGCAAGCCCGAAGAGGCACAACGCATCGCTGCAGCAGCCGGGTTGGCCAGGGCCGAGGAACCTTCCGCGGGCGGCAAGATCAAGGTGACTGGTACGAAAGAGGAAATTGAGGCAGCCAATAGCGAGGATCCCGCAATAGCTCGCAGCGCCATCGCCAAACTGATTGAAAAGAATCCTCGGAGTTCCTCGCTCCTGGCTCGGCTCGGAGCCTCATATCGCACCGACGATCCTGTACGCTCGCTGGAATTCTATCGCCGGGCCACACAGATCGAACCGGACAATCCTGAGTATGCAACCGGGTATGCCGCGGCCCTGGTTCGCGCGCGGCGATTTGCCGAGGCGGCCGATATCCTGCGTCGAGTCATTTCGGTGTTTCCCGACAATTATGTCGCCCACGCCAATCTGGCCACCGCCCTATACGAACAGAAACGCTACCCGGAAGCCATCCCGGAATACGAGTGGCTCTTAAAAAAGAAATCTGACTTGGTGGTGGCCTATTATTTCATTGCCAGCGCACATGATTATCTTGGAGAATACAAAGAGGCGCAGGCTGCCTACGAAGCTTTTCTAGGGCGTGCCGATGCAAAGACCAATCAACTCGAGATCGACAAGGTGAATCTGCGCTTGCCTTCGCTGCGTCGCCAGATTCAACTGGGACAGGGAGTTAAGCGTAAGCCGTAGATAAGAGGTGCAAACTCTTCCACTTATTAGCTGCCCAAGAATGAAATCCCGTGGCACTCATTTGCGGATCTCGTACCCAGTAGTCAAGCTCGCGCTGCTTTGTCTGGCCATCAGTGTTCCCGTTTTGCGCGCTCAGGAGCCTGCTGCCCAACAACTCACCGCCCCGCCTCCGCTCAAGATAGTTTCACGTGAGGAGCGTGCGCGAATTGACCAAGCAGACGACCCTAAAGCGCGCATCCGCTCCACTATCGAGCTCGCGGAGCTGCGTCTCGCCAAAGCTGAGATTCTTACCAGCGAGCACGACTTTGAGGGCGCAACCGGAGAGCTGGGTAAATATGAAGCCCTGATCGATGATGCACTAAATTATCTCAGCCCGATGATACGCGATAAGACTAAGACCCGGGATCTCTACAAGCGGCTCGAGTTAGCTCTGCGAGCACACGGGCCACGTCTTACCGCAATTCGACGCAGCACGCCTTTGGAGTACGCCGTTTGGATTAAACAGCTAGAGGAATTCGCGCGTAATGGACGAACTGAAGCACTCAATTCGTTTTACGGACACACAGTGTTTCGTGAACCTCAGAAAAAGGTAGAGGACAATCCAGCGGAAAAACCAGCTAAGAACAGCCCCATGCCGGAGAGAACACCATGATAAGGACCCGAACTACTTTAGTGTCCCTGGGCCTTCTGTGCCTGGCAGCTTCGACTCTCTCCGGTTCTGCCGGAGCCGCGCAGTCTCGGGATCACTTGACGTCGCAAGAGGTGGAACTTGTCAAGGACGCCCAAGTTCTGGATCAGCGTATTGAGATTTTTGTAAAAGCAGCGGATCGCCGCCTGCTGGTATTGACCGGGATGGATGCTCCGAGTCTAAAGCAAGTAAAGAAAGATTCTGAAAAGTGGGGGGAGCTGCCAAACGGTTCGCGCGCGGAATTGCTGGGCGACATTGCGAAGATCCTGGACGAAGCCATTACCAATATCGACGATGTCAGCGCGCGTGACGAAAAGAACCCGCTAATTCCCAAAGCTCTCCGGAAGCTGGCAGCTGAGGCAACTCGAATCTTCGATCAGTTGCGGCCTTTGCGTGAGCAAGCTAAGGGCGACGCAGAGATAGCTCGTTTTGAAGAGCTCACAGAAAATGCTGAGTCGATACTGGAGGCTTCTAAGAAGTTACCGCCACCGGTTGAAAAGAAAGGAAAAGGTAAGGACGAAAAAGCGAAGGGCAAGAACTGAGCATTTTGCCATTGGCATTTTCTCTTTAGGTCGTAGAGACCTTACCTGCCCCTACTCACAACAGCACTGATTGCCCTAGCCTCAGAGTCCAGAGCCGTTCCCACGATTGCCTTGTTGACTCCGCTTACTCCCGTGGCGGCCCAGGATGCCGCCGAGCTTCTTCGCCGCTGAAATGTTCAAACTATAACGTCGGTATAGAGAATGAAATCGCATTGCTTGGCTTTTGCGTCAGCTTCGGCTGCAGCATGCGAGGTCGCGTTCTGCGGCATGCATCGATTCCGGTCCCTGCAAAATTCCACCCACCAGACGTGCACGCAACGCGTCGAGTGAAACCGGCCGATCGCTCATGATCCTCTGCTTTATTTTAGCTATTGTTCGTGCCCTGCTGGTGTTGTTTCTCTCTGCGACGGACTTCTTACTCCAAATGCCTCAGTTTTCAAGTGCGAAACTTAGTCGCGCGCCTTTCGCAATACCTCGGTGGCCCGCTTCAATGCCGCGACGATTCTGGCCCCGGCTTCTTTTGCGTTGGCCGTGCTTCGATCTTCAAGCGCCTGCCGAAAATCAGGAAGCGGCTGAGCCGCGTATCCCGTATAGAATCCCGGCGCGTAGATTTGATGCCGGTACCAGGGCCGTCCCCGCAATCCCTGAACGTCAGTCAGCGCGCGCTCCGTTGCCAGCAACGCGTCGTTGATACGTTTCAATCTTGCCTCTGCCCTCCGATACCGGTCGTTCGCTTCTACGCGAGTTCGCTCAACCTCGAGCACCGTTTCTTGCCGGCTCTTCTCAACCCGGCCTGCCTCGCTGGAGAAGTCTTCAATCGCTTCGCTCATTCCCTTTTCATCAAGTGCGGCCGACAGATTCCGTTGGTTCGCCGTTTTTACGCTCTCGGTAAAAAATTCCTTTATCTGGGCGCCGTAGTCTACGTAGTCAAATGGAAGCCCGTTCGCGTCAGCCAGACGCATTGCCACCGTGCCCCACAACTGGGCGGCCGCTACGTGGTAAGCAAAGGTCGGATCACCGAAGCGTGTCATCCAGTGAAATGAATCATATGCGGAGTGGTAGACACCGTAATCACCGCCGAATCCCATGTCGAGGGAGGGGATACCCAGATGCTGAAGAAACGGTGTGTAATCCGAACCTGATCCCAAGGCGCCAATGCGCGCCTCGGCGATCTTAGCGTCCGAACCTGTTTGGGCATCTGTCAACTCCGGTTCAGGACGTGTCTCGCGACTTCGGTCCTGCCATTGTTGATAGACGCTCTTTCCTGTTTTGGGATCGCGGATGTCACGCGTCGCGCCGCGAATCAACTTCCACAATGACGGGACGGATGCCGCGCCAAAGTTTGCACCTGAAACTGCCGCATCCATATTTAAATAAGCGACGGCTTTCTCTCTTAATTCGTCGGCATATTCTTCAGCCCATTCCGTTGACCCGATCAGCCCATACTCTTCACCATCCCAACTGCAAAGCACGATCGAGCGGCGCGGTTTCCAACCATTTTTCAACAACTGGCCAAAGCCTCGAGCTGCCTCCAACATTGCGGTTGTGCCGCTGTTGGGATCTACCGCGCCGAAAGTCCAGGCATCGCGGTGATTGCCCATGATCACCCACCGATCCCTTTCTTCATTCCCCTCAATGCGAGCGACCACGTTCCAGATTTTGCGAATCTGATAGTCCATCTCGGTTTTCAAGTGGACCCGCAAATCGTCAGTGCCGCCGACGTGATATGCGAACGGTAATCCGCCCTGAAAGCCTCTGGGTCGCACAGGCCCGCGCATTGGTTCCAGCAGCCGTCGCGCATCTCCGTATGAGATTGGCTGTACGGGGATGCGCGTCAGATCGGTTGCTTCCTCGATCTTCAACCTCGCGACACCTGGAATCGAGGGCTTTCCGGGTGTTAAAGGATCACCCGGATACTGAAACAAATACTGGACCGAGCCCCGTTGTGCGGAGCTTTCAGGACGCCACGGTCCTTTTGGGTAGACGTCACCCTGCATGTAGCCGTCATCTGACGGATCGGAATAAATGATTAATCCAATCGCGCCATTTTCCTCGGCGACCTTCGCCTTTACTCCCCGGAATGAGTTGCCATAGCGCGCGAGGACAATCTTACCTTTTACTTCAACGCCGAGTTTCTTTAGCGCTTCATAATCAGGAGGCAAACCATAGTTGACATAAACTAGCGGAGCAGTGACATCACCACTCGGACTATAGCCATTAAAGAGCGGAATTATTTTGGAACTCGATGATGTCGGGTCTTCGGGAACGACTGCTTCCTTGACGATTAGCCTCTCCCGTCGCTTCCCCACAATCTCGACAATGCTCGCCTGCTTTGGATAAGGCAGCAGGACGTCATACTCCTTAAGTTCTACCGGGATGCCGTAACTACGAATCTGATCGCGCACATAAACCGCCGTTGCGTAATCCTCTTTCGTCCCCGCCACGTGGGGCTCGGCAGTCAGGCGTCGCAAATGCTCGCGCGCTGAGCCGGCTTCCGGAACTGCGCGAAACTGTTCCTCCAGGCGACGCTGAACTATCGCGCGCTCGCGCGTGAATCCATCCAGTGTTGGCACTTCGGCTGCTGCCCGAGCGGTGGCCAAAGAGAAATGATTGACTGCTTGGGAGCACGAAGCCGTATGTGCGCATTTACTGTCGAACCCACCTATATCAACGGTGCCCGTAAGAGCGCCGCCGTCAGAGCTCGAGGAGTCGACCTCGATCGTGTTTGTGCCTTGTCCGGACTTAATTCTTCCTCCTACAACCGTCCAGCGGTATGAGAGACTTCCAACACTCTTGCCACCTTTGACGAGCGCACTGAACCGCACAGGTTCTCCGGGATTGGAATCAGCTGGACAAGTCACCGAAAGCGTCGGGCAATCCTGTGCTCCGTTCCTCAAAGGGGCTTGCGGGATCGCCGTCGAATAGCAGCCTAAGCAAAACAGCAAAATCAGAACTGACGGTTTGGACCGTTGTTTCATATCATTCCTTCAACCTCGAATACTGAACATTGATTTGCCTGACATCGTAGGATAAGCAAAGATAATCTTGAAAGGAAAGAGTGCCTGGCCGATGGATAGCAGATATTACCCCGGCGTTGAAGCTGACGTTCACAAACTCATTGCTGAACTGCGCAATCTTTTTGATGAAGCCTACGAAGTGCAAACGATGCAAGTATCTTCAACGAGCTTGCTGCAGGCTCGTAAGTCTAGCACCTTGCGTGACCTCACCGGACTATCAGCCGCCCTGACAATAAAGATTACGCCGGAGGCGGGCGGAACGCGGGTTGAGGTTGGCATGCAGAAGTGGTTTGACAAAGCCGCCGTCGCTGCTGTGGCCCTGATGCTTTCTGCCGGGTTGCTGCTGGCGCTGCCGGCGATGGGAGCTTACTGGCAATACAGGATTACCGAAGGTGCCTGGAAGATAATCGAAGAGCACATAGCGCGCGAAGCCGGGGGTTACATTCCTCCGCTGCCCGGCCGTTGTGGAACTTGCGGGGCCGCAAACAGCGCTGGTGCGGGATTCTGCTCCTCTTGCGGTGCCAATCTACAACTGGGACGTACCTGTACCGCTTGTGGAGTTGTTCAGAAAGAAGCTTCTGCCCGTTTCTGCCATCGCTGCGGCCAGTCTCTGACGGCAAGCTAGCCGCCACTGCCCGAACCTCACCGTCTGAACATTGACTTGGTACTGTTTTGGTCATATAAGTCTGGCTATCTCGCTGTACTCTTCCCTAAACCGTTGGAACGCAGATGCCCTTCAACCCCTGGAGGTGGGTAAGCTATGAAAAAGTCTCTCCTGTTAGTTCTTCTCTCTCTCTTCGTTTGTTGTTTCTCCCAGGCTAATGCGCAAACAGACGACATGAACTCTCCACCGCGAGTGTTGCTAGTCGTCCGTGAGGAAATCAAACCCGGAATGATGCCGGCACACAACCGCCATTCTGCCGGCTACTCTGGAATCTTTGGCAAACTCAAGACACCGAATCACCGCATCGCAATGATCCCAGTTGCGGGTAGCGAGAATGAGGTGATGTATCTCACGGCTTGCGAGTCCTTTGCCGATCTCGAGATGATCACCAAGGAAACCGACAAAAAACTGGCGAGTGTCGACGGCACGATGGGAGCCGAACTTGCTCGACTGGATAAGGAGGCGCCGGACCTTCACTCCAGCATGCGCGACGTGCTGGCGGTTTATCGGCCCGAGCTCAGTTTCAAGCCTGGGGTTGACATAGCCCAAATGCGATATTTCGCAATAACGACCGTGCGGGTGCGTCCCGGTCAGGAAGATAACTACTCCGAGTATTTGAGAACCTTGATTAACACGGCGAGAGAGAAAGCGAAAGCAGAAACGCACGTGGCGGCTTATCAGGTTATCGCGGGCATGCCCGGCACAACCTACATGTTTTTCAGGCCTATGAAATCGCTGGCCGAATACGATCTCAGAATTGGCCCACGGGTGCGTGAGGCAATGACAGATGATCAGAAAAAGAAAGCGGATAAAATGGCCGGCGAAAGCGTGATTGTAAGCGAGACTAGCATTTTCGCCTTCAACCCAAGGATGAGCTATTTGCCGAAAGAGTTCACTGCGAGTGACTCCGCTTTTTGGAATCCGGCACCCGAGGCTGTAGCGAAGCCAAAACCGAAGAAACGAGTTGTGAAACCGGCGGCTACTGGAGCAACCCAATAATCGTGAGCGTTAGAGGCTGTTAAAAGCCAAGAGGACGTACGGTAATTTTGCAGGTCTGGAAGGCGTACCCCTGTCCTCGCCTCAAGCTTCCACGCCAATCAGCAAAAACCTGAAAGATTTAGGTTCGACTATTTGCGAGCAACGTGAGGAAGCTCTTGGAGGATGAAATGAGTTGAGTTGGTGGTCTAAACGACTTTTGTTCTTCGTCGTAAGAGAGGGGACAGGGTCCGCCTTCCAGACCTGCAAATTAACGTACGTCCTCTTTGAGTTTTTACCCAGCCTCTCCGACCACCTTGGAAGACTCGAAGACCATCCGACATCGAGCGGCCCGCCTCAGAGCACAAATGCGCTGCTCAGTCGTGACGCAGCGCTTTGACCGGATCGATGCGTGCGGCTCGTGCGGCCGGATACAGTGCTGCAAGGATCGAAATCACGACCGCGAAAAGAATCGCGCCGAGAGACAGGTAAGGCGGTAGAGAAAAGAAATCAACATAAGACGCACCCTGCGGCTTCAAAATAAAACGATAAGCGAGGCTGTTGGCAATTCCATCGATTGCCCACGCCAGCAACGTACCTATCACTCCGCCCGTCAGACCAATAACGGCCGCTTCGACAAAGAATATCAGTTTGATTTCACGATCCTCGGCGCCGATAGCTTTCATGATTCCAATCTCACGCGTCCGCTCAAGAATCGACATGATCATGGTGTTGGCTATGCCGAACGAAGCCACCAGGAGAGAGATGCCCCCCAGCAATGCCAGCACGGAATCGAGAATTAGAAACACGGTGCGCAGTTGTTCCAATTCGTCAACTATCGAAAAACTCCCGAAGCCCAAATCGGCAATTTGTTTGCGTACGGCTGTCAGCGCTACCGCATCCGAAACCCTTACTACCGCCGAATCGTAGCCTTCGGTACCCGAGTCACCTAGAGCGCCACTCCCTCGTGCGAGTTCCAGGGCTACCTGGCCCATCAGACTGCGATGCGCGAGCGTCCAGGCACGCGCCCTCGCGAGGGGAAGATAGATATCGGAAGTGGGCAACAAGCCTCGTAGACCCCCCTGCCCTGGTCCTTCTCGGACCTCAGTTTTCAAAACCCCCGCGATGCGGAATGTCTCTGTTACCAGTCCCTCCGCGTTGGACTCATTCGGCTCTTGATCGTCGAGGGGAATCCCAAAAAAGTTTGCCGGCTCTTGATCCGTTGAACCTTGCTCGTCGTTGTCGGCCTTTTTTTCATTGCCAGGTGCAAGCAGCTCAACCGGCTTACCGACCGCATCCGAAAATTTCTCGTGACCGAAGTCTTTTGCGAAACGCTCGCTGACCACGATCTCGTCCGTGTGGAGCGAACCGATCATCTTTCCCGCAACGAACTCCTGAAAGCGCGACGAAGAATTCGGCACCGCTACACCGCTCGCGAATTGTGTGGAAACGCGACCGTTGGATCGTACATAAACAATGAAACTGATGTGGGGCTCGACGTAGGCCACTCCCGGGATCTTCGCCATCTCTGCAATTGCTGCGTCGTCGAGGAGGCGTGTGGGCGTGTTATCCGGTCGCAGGCGTCCCCGGCGTCTCTCGCTGGGTTCGTTACTTCTTCCTGCGCCCCGGTCCTTCGCTGTAGCGGCCATGCTGCCCAGACTCTTACCAAACACTCTAATCTCGCTAAAGAGGTCCAGCGCTTTGAACCGGGCCAGCATGTTGCCCTGCAGGCCCAGGCCAAAAGAAACCATCGTGACGATGACGGCTACTCCGACGACAACTCCCATAGTCGTTAGGACCGCACGCAGTTTGGCCTGACGCAGGTTTCGTAAAGCTAGATGAAGAATGTCGATGAAACTCATAATGTTTAGAGTTCAAGCTTTAGCTTGTGGGTTGCAAAGACACAAGCTAGCCGGCTCGTGAAAAGCAAACACGATCCACGAACCGACACTGAACACCACGAACGGGAGGCCTTTAATTCGAGTCACTTCGTGTGATTTCTGGATCGCTTTTGCTTCGGTTACTGCTCACCACTTTTTCAGCAACCTGTTTGAATGGAACTATCAACTGAAAACGTGCTTCACGGCATCTACGTTCCAATCGGCAAGACCTGCTGTTACAACTTCCGCGCCTACGGCCCGCAACTCAGCCTCCGAAACGGTGTTGGTCACCGCCAGGGTTCGCATGCCGGCCGCTTTTCCCGATTGAATTCCCGGTGGGGAGTCTTCTACCGCCAAACATTCGCGGGGCAGCATAGGCAGTAACCTGGCTTCACGCCGCTTCTCGTTAAGTTTTTTCAATCCATGCTGGTAGCACTCAGGATTAGGTTTGCAAACGGGCACGTCATCGGCGGTCACGATGACTGTAAAGAGTTTGCGCAGCCCCGCCCGGTCAAACACGTAACTGATCTCATTTTGATCGGCCATGCTTACCAGACCCAATGAGAAATGCCGCGCGCTCGCCTTTAGTAATGTAACAACTCCAGGAAAGAGCGGCAGTTCGTCTTCGATCATTTTCCGATATACGACAGCCTTAGCCTGCAGCACGGTCTCCGTAGTTTCAACGGTCGACTTCCCTGCCCGCTCAAGGACGGTGCGCACAAAAGTGCGGTCATCCATACCCAACGCAGCAAAATATTGGGCCTCGGTCAATTCGATGCCGTGCCCTTGTAACACCTGCTGGTAAGCAGTCATTTGTAGCCGTTCATCATTGATGATGACGCCGTTGAAGTCGAAAAATATAGCTTTAATCATGTGTTGATTTAACGCTCGGATTGCGATCCCGCTTCACATCGAACCCTGGACCCTGGCCTCGCCTAATTCGGGCGTTTTGTTCCTCAAACAGTTTGGGCAAGCGTTCCGTTTCCAGCACATCTAATCGTCGTAGCACTTCAGTAATCGAAAGCTCGTTCTTGAGATTGACGTGGTAATCCAGGTCCGCCCGAATCCGATCTTTTTCTCCCTGCCAATTCTGCGACATCATGATTATAGGTGCTTGAACGCCCGCAATCACCGCTAGCACCAGGCCTAACAGCTGGTACGGGACCGGGTCGAAACCAATGACCAAAATGTAAGAGTTAAGAGCAATCCACAGAAGGAGCATGACGCTCGAAGCGCCAATAAACTTCCAACTGCCACCAAACTCGGCGATTCGGTCGGCCGCTCGATCAGCCACAGTCGCTCGGGCTCGCTCCTCATCATTAGCATTTCGGGAAACACGCCCGCGCAGAAGTTCGTCAGTCCGCCGCAGACGGTCCGTGAGCGCAGAAAGCATGACGAGAGCCACATCGGGACTCGTTCGAACGAATGACAGAAAAGCTTTCCGGGATAAGACTGCCAGACGCGCACTTTCAAACACGCTGGCATCAGCCGATCTCTGACGGCCATCAATCAAAGCCATCTCGCCGAAGAAATCACCTTGAGCAAGTTCCGCCAGCGTTACTTCTTTGCCGGCCTCGTCCCTAATACTGATGCGCACCCTTCCGCTCTCGATCAGGTACATCGCGTCTCCTGAATCGCCCTTATGGAAAAGTTGCTGGCCGCTGTTTGCTTGCTTGCTCGTCAGGAGGCTGCGCAGTTCCGTGGCTGCCAGGTCATCTAGTGATGCGAAGGGGGGGACGGAACGCAAGGACTCTAGGTTCATTTCGGTTGTGGGATCGTTCATAGACTTACCTCACTAGGAAATTTGCGACCTGATGAAGGCTCGGGCATTTCCATTTTCCATTTCTCATTTCTCATCTCATTTCTCATTGGGTGTTGTTGACTTCTTGTTCGTGTTTGTTCGTGTGATTTCGTGGATCGTTCTCATCTTGCGCAAAGCAAACGATCCCACGAAAGAACACGAATCACCACGAAATGAGATCCAGGAAATGAACCATTGAAATGTCAATACAAATGGAAAATGAAACGGGCCATCGAAAAGGGCCGATCATCCCGACTCCGCGGAACTCCCGTTCACAACGCGGCCGTCCTTCATCAAGACGATACGATCAGCGAAGCTGGTGGCCAATTCGTGATCGTGGGTCACCATCATTATCGTCAACTCATCTTTGTTGACCATCTCTCTCAGAAGACCGAGCAGTTCATGGGCGCGCGTGGAGTCCAGGTTTCCAGTAGGCTCATCGGCCAGCAACACCTTGGGACGATTTGCCAGCGCTCTGGCAATCGCTACTCTTTGCTGTTCGCCGCCGGATAGCTCGAATGGTTTGTGCATCAAACGATCAGCCAGGCCCACTCGCCCAAGCAATTCATCGGCGCGCTTGCGCCGCTGGCTACCGCGTATGCCTGCGAATGCCAGGGCTAATCCTACATTTTCCTGGGCGGTCATGGTGGTAATCAAATTGAAGCCCTGGAAAATCATGCCCACGGAATAGCGACGGTAGCGAGCCATCTCTTTTTTTGTAAGGGGTCCGAGGGGCTTTGAACTAAAAAAGACCTCACCCGTCGTCGGATGATCTAGTCCTCCCAGCATGTTCAGAAGGGTGGATTTACCCGAGCCGGAAGTTCCCTGGATGGCGACAAACTGGCCTTCGTCTACGGCCAGCGAGACCTTGTCGAGCGCCGTCACACTCGTGGTGCCCATCGGATAGATTTTGGATACGTCTCGCGCTTCTAAAATTGACATCTCCAACCCTGTGAAACAAGAATGCAGAATCTTGTTCTAAGCACGAATGTCACGCAAAGACGCAAAGTCTAGAACGAATTTTTCTTTGCGTCTTTGCCCCCTTTGCGTCTTTGCGTGAAACTACCCAAGTATGTGATGTCCTCGAGACGGCGGATACGTATTACTTTCTTAATCAGCGGCGAAATTCGTAGCTGCCGCGGCTTTCTTCCTTCCCACGCGCCACAATTCAAATCGCTCATCATCAAATCCCTTCAACACGATCTCAAAAGGAACTGCCTGGAGATTTGTGTCCGCCGAGTTTATAAGCTCCCTCACGTCAGGATCATCATAAACAGAGCGCGAGATAATCACATCGTTACCTGTTGACAGGCCTTCCAGACGAGCCGCCATGTTCACCGTGGATCCAAAATAATCGAGCCGATCGTTCAGGGTAACGGCAATGCACGGTCCGGTGTGCATCCCAGCCTTCAGCGTAAGCGGCGCGGTACCCTCGGGCGGCGCCGCAAGGATCCGCTGCGCCTTCAACACCGCATCCAAAGCTGACGCCGAATCGCGAAAGACTCCCATTACCGCATCCCCAATCGTCTTCACCAGGGCACCGTCCGCCTCAGAGATTGCTTTCTTCAGCACGTCGAAATGATTCAGCACCCGGCCGAAAGCCGTCGCATCCCCAATTTCCCGGTAGAGCTGAGTGGAATGTCGCAAGTCCGTAAAGAGCACGGTCAGAGTGCCTACCGAGATCTGCTCTCCGGGACGAAGCGCCTCGCTGGAGAACAAATCTCGAAAGATTTGCAGTGCGGTGACCTCGGCCGCAGTGGCTGCCTGATCGCTCCACTGTAAGCGCTCGAGAATAAATAGGTGCTCGGCGTCGCTTTCGTTCTCTAGTTGCAGCGTTGTTCGAGGTGCCAGTTGCAACTCCTCGCCGGAAAAGCGATCGGAAATTCTCGCTGTCGCGATCTCGGCGCCATCGGCGCTCACTGTGACCAACTGCTCGCCCGGAAGTTCCAACGCTCGCAGGCGATAATTTCCTACCTCGAGCGGTAAAACAAGGTTACGGCTAGTGTGCGGCGCCAACAACTGCTGAACTACCACATGCGGCGTCCGCTGCGGACTGCCCATGCAATAGTCGCTAACCTCAGCGCCCCGCACCGAAGCATTTGGCTTAAACGTAATCTCGACGAATCGATCGAAGTTAACGGTGAAATCGATGCGGCAGGTTTCGCAATGAACTTTGGAATTGATGTCGCTCAGTGACGTTTCGCTCTCTTGGGGGCCCCGACATAAAGGACACAACAAGTCCCATTGCATATCGAGCAGGCCGTGGCGGGTTCCCAAAAGGCAGGCTGCTAGTACGGCCCTGCGCGGCTCAATCCAGCGATCGGCGAGCGCGTAGGGCCTGATCCGCGCGAGCGAAAAGTTGTCTGCTCGCTCGATGAGGTCAATCAGTTTTTCTACCACTCGAGGAACAGCGCCATCAACCAGCAGTTTCTGCCTCAAGGCGTCAAGCCTGCCGCGAACGGCGAAGGAGAGTTCCGGGATCGAGTGTTCGGAGGGCATGGGGGTATCTGCCAGCGCCTGTTTGTCATAGCTCTGGAATGCGCTGGCAAATTTTCTTTGGCTCGCATAGCCAACCTGAAGTGGAATAAGCAGGAAACCGAGTAGCGATTTTGGTGTGGCCCAAATCTGATAGATAAGTTTGGATCCGCCGTCGCCGAGGGGCGAGAGTTCGGCGAGAACCTTCAACTCAGCAATTGGACCTTTACTGTATTTGCGAACAACGCCAAAGCGCGACGGTTTGACCCATTCAAACGGCTGTTCTTCCCATTCCACTGGAACGCCCAGAAATGAAAGTCGCAAATGACGACGCGCATTGCGCAGTCGTTGCCTTTTCCCTTCTGCGGGCTGCAACGCGGGAACTCCGGCATCGCGATTAAAACGATTGGTATCGGCGACAAAAGGCCAAAGCTGCTCGGGGCTCGACTGTAGTTCGTATTCCCAACGGTAATGGAAATCGCGGTAGGGCATCCTAAGGGGGTGGAGAATAGAGGCAGGGACGTTGGAAAAGTCTTTACACCTCTTTATATTCAGAGTCGACGTCCTCATGCGACGAGGCAACCCTGTAGTTCTTTGACTGTAGCTGTGTTGTTATCAGAAGGTCGCTCTTGGTCTTCAGGAGGTCAGCGCGGTTATAGACGGACAGTTCAAAGTTGTATCCGTGAGTAATTGCATCCTTCGGACAGGCTTCCACACAATAGCCGCAAAAGATGCAGCGCCCATAGTCGATGTTGTAAACCTCGGCGTAGCGTTCATCAACTCCGATGCGCTGTTCCGCCGGTCGCGGATCGTCTTTGGCTACGATGTAGATGCAATCAGACGGGCAAGCCGCCGCGCAGAGGAAGCAGGCAACACACTTCTCTCTGCCCAACTCATCGACATGCAACAGGTGTTGGCCACGGTAGCGCGGCTGAACGGTAACCGGCTCCTCCGGATACTGCACCGTCCATTTTTGTTTGGGGATGTATGACAGGGTGACAGCCATGCCCTGAATAATGGCCTTGGTTGATTGGATTGCGTCGCTAATGATTGACATGAGATCCCGTTCTTGCTCTTTGTCTTCTGCCTGTGTTCTAAACTGCCGCGCTAATCCGGCACGTGTTTTGACGCTCTTGCGGTGGTCCTATGTCGAGGCCTCAGCTCTGTCAAAACCGCGAGCGGGCAGCGACCGGGTGTGTGCTCCCTGTTAAGACCGGGTCGCTACCGCTCCCCGTTCTGACAAGCACCAAGTAAAGCTGAGACAACCGATACCGGACACGCATTCTCATTTTATCCGCGAAATCTCTGAGCCGACAGCCTGCCAACGTCCATCGCGCCATACAAACTTATCCGTGAACCTGTAGGCAGCCTCCTGATCAGGAAGTTGTAAACGAATCACGCCGTCAAGAGTGGCTCTGTCTGCCATTAAGGTCACCTTCAAGTCTTCGAACTCCCATTTTTGAATCGACGTATCACGCTCTATGGTTTTGAGATACTCCGCCTTCCCCTGATTCTTGCCGTCGCTGGACATCCCGACGTAGTCGTCGGCCAAAATTCGATTGAGCTTCTGCTTGTCGGCATTAATATTGGCGACGGTCCACTCATGTTCGAGGTCTGTAAGAGCGGCGAACACCATATCCTTATCCGTGGGTGGAGGCGTTGCATCATCCTCATCGACAAACGGGCCATTGTTCTCGTTGTTCGATTGTGAAACCGGCGGGCTCGAGTTCAGATTGGAGTTTGGGTCGCCCCTGAACTCGCCATTCGAATTGGAGCTGTTCTCATTGGACGCCGTCCGGAGCTTCTTGGGGCCGAGGATCGCTGCCGCAATCCCGATCCCGATAACGCCGATTACTAGTGCTGCCAAAACCCCTACCACCCAGGGCCACGCTTTCTTCCTGCTCGGAGCGGCTGTAGCAGCCTGAAATCCGTGTGGCTGGTAGTCTGGAGCTTGCCAATCGCGCGGCTTGTACACCTCCGGTGGGGGCGGAATGCTCGCACTGGCACCCGATGGAGAAACCACCGTGGTCTCATCCTCGGCTGCGGCAACCGAGATGAGCGGCGTGCCGTCATCAATACAAAAACTGAGGTTTGGGTCAGTGAAGGTCTGGTTACAAGTTGGACAGCTTTTCATAGATCTTCTACTTTGATACGGCACCTATGATCATCATCACGATGGATAGCGCGATTATAGCGAGGTGAATAAGCAGCGCAATCCCGCCGGTGATCAAACCAACTAGCGCCATTGGCTTGCCGCTATTCTTTTGCGGATTTCTCTTAATCTGGGTCAGCGCCACTGCTCCCAGTATCACCGCGAGCACGCCGAATATGGGTCCGCCACAGATCCATCCAAAGGTAACGCTAATGAGCCCGAAAATTAAAGAGGCGACCGCAGTGCTCTGTTGCGCTGGTCGCGTTACGCCTCCAAATGGAACCGGCGGAGGCGGCTGCACCCAGGTCGGCGGCGACTCGTTAGCCCAACCGTACGGTGACGGTGGTGCCGGGGCGCTTGCGCCACATACTCGGTCGGTCGCGGAGGTCGGATCACCTCCGTAATTGATGGCTCGTTGAGAAGCGCAGTCTCTCGCAATTCGAAACTGGCAGAAACCTCGTCCCGCACCAGAACCGTGCCGTCGGTAGTGCAATAGCTCAAATGTTCCTCGTCAAAAGTGCTATTGCAAGTTGGACAACGCTTCATCTAGCCTGTTCTTGTTTAGACGATCTCGATCTGGCTAAAGAAATATGAGATCTCGATTGCGGCGTTTTCATCGGAGTCAGATCCGTGAACGGCATTCTCACTCAACGACGCGCCAAACTCTTTCCGCAACGTCCCTTGGTCGGCCTTCGACGGATCAGTTGCGCCCATTAGGTTGCGCCAGGCCGGCACAGCTCCCGTCTTCTCAAGAGCCATCACCACGCAAGGCCCGCTCGACATGAATTCTGTTAACCCCGGAAAGAATGGACGTTCACGATGGACTGCGTAAAAGCCTTCCGCTTGCCTCAGCGTCATGTGGATAAGCTTCAACGCGCGAATTCTGAAGCCATCATCGATGATCCGTTGAATAATGTTGCCGGTGGTTCGCGCCTTTACCGCGTCCGGTTTGATAATTCCAAATGTAAGGTTGCCTGTCATTCATCTCCTCTTAAAGAGCCACAGAGTCACACAGATAAACTCGGATAAGAGAAACACGAATAATTCGAAAACAACAGCGACTCCAGTTTCTCTTCGTGCTTATCCGTGCCTACCGCGAATTATCTGTGGCTAATATTCTTAGACCGCGGAACCGGCCCCAGAGCTTCCTTCATCGCAGAACCAATGTCGGCCGGCGACTTCACAACGCGAATCCCCGCGTCTGCCAGCGCTTTCATTTTTTCCGCGGCGGTTCCCTTGCCTCCGGCAATGATCGCACCGGCGTGGCCCATGCGGCGTCCCGGTGGAGCGGTTTGGCCGGCGATAAAGGCAACGATCGGCTTGGTCACGTTCTCCTTAGCAAACTTCGCGGCTTCTTCTTCAGCCGTGCCCCCAATTTCGCCGATCATCACAATACCGTCGGTCTCATCGTCCGCTTGAAACAAAGCCAGGGCGTCAACATGCGTAGTCCCGACAATAGGATCACCGCCAATACCGATGGCAGTTGATTGCCCAAGATCGAGTGCTGTTAACTGGCCGACAGCTTCGTAGGTCAGCGTTCCTGAACGAGAAACGACACCAACCCGGCCTTCGCGATGAATGTGTCCCGGCATGATCCCGATCTTGCATTTGCCAGGTGAGATAATACCAGGGCAATTGGGCCCAATTAGCCGGGTAGATTTATCGGCCAAGTACTCTTTGACTTTAATCATATCGAGCGTCGGAATACCTTCGGTAATACATACGACCAGCGCCACGCCCGCATCCGCAGCTTCCATGATCGCGTCGGCGGCGAAGGCGGGGGGCACGTAAATCACCGAGGCATTGGCACCCGCCCCTCTCACCGCATCGGCCACTGTATTGAATACCGGAATACCTTCGTGAGTGGTGCCGCCTTTGCCGGGCGTGACACCACCTACGACAGTCGTTCCATACTCAGCCATCTGCTTCGTGTGAAACGAGCCTTCCTTGCCGGTTATTCCCTGCACTAGGAGGCGCGTGGTTTTGTTTACGAGAACGCTCAATGTCTGTCCTGGAGACCTGAGTTATAAAAGACTCAATAATTCCGACTCAAAGTTTTTACTTGAATGGAACCGAAGTATAGCCGACCGGTCGCCGTGTCGCTAACGGACCTTAAGCGAGTTCAAACCGTTGTCCGTAAGCGGGCACTTCAACCGGCCAGCCATATGCCTCCTTGATATGAGCGGCCATGGCATTCGCAGCCGGCGGCTCGCCGTGAGTCAGAAACGTCCGTCTCGGCGCGGCCGGCATTCCCTCCAACCAGTGGAGAACCTCCTTCCAATCCGCGTGTGCGGAGAAACCGCCAATGCCAGCAGTGCGGCAACGCACTGGAACACGCTGACCAAGTATTTTAACTTCCCGCTCGCCATCGAGAATTCTTCTCCCGGTTGTGCCCGCGGCCTGGTAACCCACGAACACAACGAGCGCGTCTGGATCGGGAACCAATCGCACGGCGTGATGAAGGACGCGCCCGCCGGTCATCATCCCCGAGGCGCTGATGATCACGCGAGCCCCGTGCGCGTCATTCAGGCGTTTTGATTCTGCCCGGGATGAGACGGTGACTAGCGAATGCGTGCGCAACGGGTGTTGCTTTCTTGCCAACACACTCGCATAGGCCTCGTCATGTTCCTCTTTGCGGTTTCCGTAAACCGTTGTGGCAGCGGCGGCCATGGGAGAGTCTACATACACGGGCACAATAGGGATTGCTTTCTCATCCTCCAACTCACGGATCAAATAAAGCAGCTCCTGCGTTCGCCCGACGGCAAACGCGGGAATCAGAACCGGGCTGTCGCGCTCGGCAGCGTCTTTTATTATTCGCGTCAGCACGTCTTTGGGGTTTTCCGGATCGTGCAGCCTATCGCCGTAGGTCGATTCGACAAGCAAGTAATCACAGGCAGAGGGAGCAACAGGAACTAGAATTATCGGTTGATCGTAATGGCCCAGATC